>Ga0308159_1003552_pt1 | contig 15557 bp, 13 predicted proteins | sample PhyCR1_FD_201040 | JGI IMG/M metagenome (GOLD analysis project Ga0308159, IMG submission 201040) | Phyllosphere microbial communities from UC Gill Tract Community Farm, Albany, California, United States - DLSLC.R1 | ecosystem: Host-associated > Plants > Phyllosphere > Unclassified | place: USA... | reverse complement strand
AAGCTAGGAGTGAAAAATACCAACACGCTACACTGTATTCTTCAAGCCTGGGAGACTGTATTACCGGCAATTCTTCCGGACACGTAATTGTAAAATCCGCCGCATTTATAAAAGAATCCACGCCGGTACGTGGATTCTTGCATGATGTTAAGGTTTAGTTTGACGTTTAACCGTGATTTGAGTTAAGTATTCTTAATTTTATTTAATATATCATTTTTGTGCTCATGGTTGTACTCATTACGAGTTGGCTTGTATTAGCGATGCAACGGTCGTAGGTTAGACTCATATTCTCGCACCATCTCAAACTCTTCCTTGGTCTACCAAAATCAACTCAAAGTCTGTATATTGCGGTTTCTATCCCATATTTTGTTCTCCTGCTATTAACTGGACTCAACCGAGATCAAATCACAACTAGGAGGATTCTGCGTAAGTTCAGAGAGATGCCCTCAATGAGGCTTAATATGCGACATGTAGACGCTGCTAAACTCAGAGGAAATTCATGGTTTAGCTGTCGGGGTATAATATATTTCTTAGCCTCCTCATTGTTACGGTAAGACATCAATAGCACAAAAAAATAGTTTTCCTGGCTACTTAATCTGCCAGTGCTCAACATCCGGCGGACATTTTCCTTAGCGCTTAAGTTGAGCAAGCGGCCTCCCGTATGTTGGGGTCTTACCGGTATTAATCAGCCGAGGAATGTGCCAGTGCATCTTATTATTCAGAAGTTTTCCCATAAAGCGGTATGCGGCTTTACTGCTGGTTAAAAAGTCTTCAGGAATCCATCGACATCACTTCCAGTTCCGGCATGCAAATATTTCATCTGTTTGGTGCACTGGCGGAATTTGAACGTAACTTGACGTCGGAAAGAACTCCCGCCGGGCTTCAGGCTGCCCGGGCAAGAGAGCGTAAAGGTTGGCGGCCAAAGGTGCTGAATAAGGGTTAACAGGCGTTGGCCGTTCGGTTGTATGATGAAAAAAATACTGTCTCACAGATATGTGAAGTCATGGGGGGGCAAAATCCACCCTCTATAGATATATTGACGCTGCAAGGAATAATTTTTTTTCATGATTATGCCATCATTTTATTTTGAAGGCGCTTATGGGTGAAAATATGAGGATTTTCTTGAGTATAATTTAAAGTCCTGCTTTTGATAGTATTTTAAGATTTATCTTTCTTGTGGGGCTATCTTTCCCAAGAATATCATCCAATTTTACAATGCATGAATGATATTCATTCTTAATTTCATTTGGAATGTATCTAAACCCACCTTTAAGATAGTCAGAGATTATGTTTTTTTTCACTTCATGATCAATAGATTCTAATGTATCATGCTTAAATACAAGTCCGAAATCTATGGGTTCCACGCTGCCTTCTGGAGTTTTCAAAAAGTTAGATGGTTTTGCATCACCCATAAAAAAACCATTTTTAAATAGGTCGTTAACTCCTATTAGTGTGTCTTTGAAATTTGGAGTCTTGCCGTTGATGAATGGCATTTTAATACATTTTTCTACTATAGTGGGTGGTTTTTTAAAACTCTGTATTTTTATATGATATTCATTGCACATATTTGCTTCATGCAAAATTTCATTTAGTGTTAAATTTTTCGTTTTCTTTAGAATAGATTCACCATCTTTATATACAGTTCCTCTTGATCCCTTACCCAATAATTGTTTCTCCTCATCAGGGTTGTAATTTGTTTTTAACAGTTTTTTAGCATTAACTTCCCACGAGTGAATTCGAGAGTTGATAAATGAATCATCTTTGAAGGATTTAATAGTTTTTATTTCTTTGATTAATTTTGAAACCTTTCCATAATTCACATTAGTACTACAAGGGGTGCCTCTGATTATAAATTCAGCCTCTCCATTTTTGAATTCATACTGAGTATTTGCTATGCTCACTAATTTTTCCAACGACTTACTAGATAGCGATGTATTATTTGTTTTTTTATTAATGGCGCTTTGTAAATTATCAGAGTGAATATTTATTTTTACTTTAAAAAAACTAATCATATTAAAATTACCTCAATATAGGTTTAGTGAATGGGAAGAGTGTTAGCTTCCTTCTATGATAATGGTTTTTTCGTAGATTTCTTTCAAAAAAGAGGAATTTGAAGTGCGGGCACAGCTGTGATCCCAATCACTCCCAGTTGATACTGTAATTTTTGCAGTGACTGCGAAACCCGCTGTCGCGGACCAGCAAAAGGGTGCAAAGATTCGGCAAATATTTTGCGTGAACAGAATAGATTTCGGCAGTACCAGTGGTGAACTAAACCTCTGTAATTAAAGACCAGATAAGACCGGAAATCTTCCTCGCAGTGAAACAAATAAGCAGGATGTTGACTGCAAAATTAATTTTTCCATTGTTACCCCAAACCTATCCAGCACCACAACCGAAGCCAGCTATTAGGTTGATTGCGGAATATTTCATCAGCAAGCTGTTCTTTGGTTTTTAAATCCATCGCTTGGACGGCGCTTACTGCTTTGGGAAGGATTCGACTGGATATTGGGCTCATTTGTTTGAGTCAGTCTATTTTTCAATTATTTTCGGCAATTTGCAAAAATTAAGGGGTGTGGCAAAGCTCAGCCCGTTATGGGCTGAGCTTTTTATGCTGTTGTAGTTACACTTTCCAGGTTTTCGATGTAGTCAGCGTACCACTGCATCATTTCCCGCCTCCCATTAATACATTGTGCATGGTTGTACGTTCCGCGAATTGAGTTCTTATCTACGTGAGCTAGTTGCATTTCGATCCACGCCGAGTTGAATCCCTGCTCATACAAAATAGTACTCATGGTGTGGCGAAAACCTTGCCCAGTCGCTCTCTTATCGTAGCCAACTCTCTTTAGAACCATATTAATGCTAGCTTCACTCATCGCTTTGTTAACATCGTTTCGTCCAGCAAAAATAAGCTGGTAGGTTCAAGTTAGTTCTTTCAATTGACGAAGGGCGCTCAAGGATTGAGTCGATAATGGGACAATGTGAGGACGTTTGATTTTCATTCTAGTTTTGGGAATTTCCCAGATACGATTATCGAAGTCTATTTCACTCCATTCAGCCAGACGTAATTCTAGTGTTCTCAAACCTGTCAGCATGAACAACCGGGTTGCGAGAAGGGTAATCAGACTTCCAGAGTAACTTGACAGCTTGTGCAAAAACTTAGGCAGCTCTGCGGCGGTAAGAAAGGGATAGTGCTGTTTCTCATGGCCTTGCAAAGCGCTACCAAGATCAGCTGCTGGGTTGTGTTCGGCACGACCTGTCACAATCGCGTATCGAAAAACCTCACTACAACGCTGGCGTACTTTGCTTGCGAGCTCAGGCGCTCCTCGCTTTCCATTCGTTGCAAAACAGACAAAAGCTCCAGCGGCTTTATTACATTCACCGGCTGGGAGCCTAGATAGGGGAAGACATTATTTTTAAAAGCTCGCTTGACGTAATCAGCATAATTTTTCGACCAGCCAGATACTTTAGCGTTGTACCATTCGAGAGCTAGTTGTTGGTAACCGAGAGTTTTTTGGCTAGCTGCTCAGCTTTTTTGACCTCACCGGGATCCTTATCATTCGCCAATACCTTTCTTGCCTCATCTCGTTTAGTGCGAGTTTCTGCAAGTGATATGTCGTGATAGATCCCAAATGACAACTTTTTCTCTTTTCCCGCGAATCGATATGTCATCCACCAGTACTTTGAACCGTTAGGGTTGACCTGGAGATATAACCCACCGCCATCAGCGAGTTTAAAGACTTTTTCTGTATCTACCTGACTTGCATTAAGGGGCATTGGGGGCCTCATTTTTCGTTGAACAGAATAAGCCCCCTATAAGGCCCCCATAGACGTATTGATTTACGTTGAAATGGGTAGATGCCAGTTGACATAGAATTGTCGACATTGGAGGTTTCGTGCTGATTACAAGGGGGTTTTATTGATTTCGATAGACTTCAGATGAGGTATGTATGGTGTCCCCTACAGGAATCGAATTTTGAAATATGCAATTGAAATTAAAGTGTTTTTTGTTTATTTGTGTTTTTTGTACCCTGATTTGTACCCGGAATTGATGCGATGGATGTACCTTAAAGAAAAGGGCTCAGTTGAGCCCTTTACGATTAGATGATGCCGTATTTTTTCTCTCGTTTGGAAAACGCTACATGTCCACCTTCAAGAATTGAACAGATACTATGTCTTATCCCCTCCTGCATATTTATGTCACCATCTTCAATTGCACCCATATCGTAGTTAATCACTTCACCATTATTCTCAGCGACAATGACTTGTTCTGCATCACTATTAATGACTAAATTTGCATTATGCGTAACAATAATAACTTGTCGGTATTTTTTTATTTTTCTGAACAATGGAACAAGTTGCATCATAATAAAATTGTTATCTAAGTCATCTTCGGGTTGGTCAAAAACGAACGGGCTGCCGAATGGGTCCGTTGCTAATTTTAGACTTACATAAAAGGTTCCTCGCTGACCTACTGAGAGCCGATCAACTGTTTTTCCTTTATAGGTAAACTCAGCATTAACATACAAATAATTCTTGATATTTTCTGGGGAGAAAAGGTAATGCATTAACTCATAACGTCCCCCTTGATTAAAGTATTCATCTAACCAAAGGAAAGACTCAATTGTTAAATTTTCTTCTTTGTTGTCTGTTTTTATAATCTTATGTTCGCTAATCAAATTGAAGAAATCATCAAGCTCTCTTACATTGAATGTTTCTTCAAGTCTAGATTGTGTTGTTCTGTCCGAAGAATTTCTAAATTTTCCACGATTTATACATTCTTCTAATCCTTTATAAAATCTGTTTTTATCAAAAACAATTCTTCCTGATATCTCTATGTCAGATAATATTTCTTTAACTATTATATTTTGCTCTTCTGTCCAATGAATGTTTTCAATTAAAAGATTTTGGAAAACAGAGTCAATTTCTTTGGATAAAGAATCTATGTACGCCCTGTATTTTGAAGATAAACTTTTTCTCTCTTGTATATACAGGAAGTATTGTGCTTTATTTTGGTCTATTTCAATGATTTTTGCTTTTGCGTTATCTATGTTTGACTGGTAATCACTTACTTTTATTAAAAGAGAGGATATGTCTTCTTTTATACCTTGCTTAATGAATGATTCTTTAATTTTTTCATTGTTTTCTAAACTTATTTTTTTCTTTCCATCTAATTCAATGCTGTTAGCATAAATAAGGTGTGTATAGATCTGTGGGTTTATTTGGGGTATCTTTGTTTTAATGTTTGTAAGAGTGTTATATGATTCAATGCGTGTGTTGAGACTATTTAAATCTCTATCAATTTGCGCGATTAACTCTTTTGATTTGTCTAAGGATAATTGTGTTTCATTAATATCCTCCATATTTTTTTGATATTGAGTAATTAATAATTTATTTTGTGGGTTTGTGAGTGTCTCTATAAGTTTTTGATTTTCTTCTATTATTTTATTTTGAAAGGTATCGGTATTTATTTTGTTTTTATCAGTGTCTGTTAGATTCCAATAGTCTATAAAGTTTCTGTATTTTGATAAGTTATCGAGTAATGCTTGTGAGTCAACGGAATCAAAATTATGTGATTTAATACCCAGCATGTTTTTTATTTCGTTACTTAGTTTTTCCGCATTTTGTGTGACCTTGTTTATATCTCCCTGAGAAACGTGAAGGTAATTGTAGGGGTTTTGATTTGAAGAGTTAAATATTATTGCCGACTCTTCACCATATCCCTTATCAAGATAAACTGAAATGTTTTCTACATCTAATTTTCGATCTGTATCATGAGGGTGTTGAGGAATAAGAATGCTGCGTAATGAATCAAGGAAGAGACTTTTTCCGGTTCCTCTACCACCAATAATTGCTACCATATTTTTATTCAATGGTATCGAGGATTTTTTGAAAGACAGTTTTTGGTCTGTGAAAATTTGGCCATCTAAACATATTCTACTAAAAAATGGCTTTACAAAGATATTCTCGACAAAGTCATCAGATTGTTGAACTCTTTCTGCTGGTTCAAAAATTGTCTGTCTTAACCCTTGAAAATTTGGCTTTGATTTAACCCATGTGTATTTTGAACCAATAGTCTCTTTCCCATGGGCATCAGAACATAAGAATACGGGTTTCTGTAATGAATTCTCATATCTGCCATTTTGTAGAAAGAAGTCTCTATCTTGAATTCTACCAAGAACTATATCACCAAGTTTGTCGATTTCTTTAGCAACTGCAACTGACCTTCCTTCTTTTCTATCCGGCTGGAAGCCACCATAACCATTTGGACAAATTGCAATAATGAATTCTGTTCCTAAAGTGAATGACTCTTTTAATTCCTTGCATAAGGTATCAAAGTCAATATACGCATCGTGATATTTTAATCTTGATTCATCCATTGATTTTTTACTGCACCAAATGGTCTTTTGTGCATCGGTGGTATTTTGTATTTTTATCTTTGATAATGCATCGTTTATTCTATTTGTCGAGATTTTTTCTGAAAAAATGGCATGAACATTTATCCATTCTCCTTGCTTATTTGGTTGGGCGATTCTAAATTCAATATTGCCCAAAACTGTTGTTTCACAATCGATTTTCTTTAACTCGGCTCTGATTTTCTCTAACTCATTTTCTGCAAAAAACCAATAATTAGTAATGCCAACCAGCTTGAGATTATGCTTTTTTATTTCTTGCGCGAATCCAGCTAGATCGCCAGACGGGTATTGATTATTAATGTTTGTTAAAGGGGAATGTATATGCAAATCCCACTTGTTCCATGTAGAACCAATCATAAAAACCTCCATATATTTATTTATAAATTTTTTATTTACAGGGTATAGAACTACACTTTTTAACGAAAATTTCTACCACAGTTTTGTCAGGACTAGCTCTACCGAAAATCAAACATTGTGACCTTGCGCGCAATGCTATCCCCACCACGCCTGCCCGCTTTTCATATCGCTTTTAATGCATATGCATGGGCATGCTCAGAACCCGCCAGCACCGGCCTTAAGGTTACTGAAAAATACTCATTTTTTAATGCAAAAGCATGCAGTCAGAATGCGCCACTCATTTAGAAAAAATCAATAATTTGTTCGGGTTTTTATCATGAATTTTTGAACGGAAGTGGATCAGAACAAGAACAGGGAAAGTGGGGAATGGGGTAATAAAAAATGAGCATCTCAGAAGCATGATTACGCCGAGATACTCATTTTATGTGATGAGCAATTTTGGCAGTTATGGTGCCGTTGCGCCGAGCTGCTCTTCCTTACGCTTCAGGGCTGCAAATGCCATAGACCGGCCACCGCCGCTAGCAAGTTTCGCGCTGAAAAACTTCGTCTCAGGCCGGTGAATGCCAAGTTGTGCTAAGACAGGTTCCTGAGCCAAGTCGAATTTGTAGCGCGTCATCTCATCTTTCAGATACTGATTAATTTCTTCAAAAATGACGGCGTCCGGACTGACTTCGTAGTCGCTCAGCCTGCCCCCCAGCGTTACGGTAGCCTGCTGGTATCTTATGGCTGTACGTTTCAATGATACTGCCCGGATTAGCGTCTCAAGGCCTGCTGACAGCGCCTTTTTCAGTTCCTGTTCTGCATAGGCCATTAACGCACTTTCATGGCTGTCTAAGAGCGCTTTGCCAGACCCTGAACAGGTAATTTCCTGACGGTCTTTTTCAATGTCCAGACTGAGAAGCAGGTGTCCCAGCTCGCGTGACATTTCCTGATTTGCCAGACGTTGCAGTTGCTGCGCTTTCATTTCGTCGCTGACCTGACCGCGCATTTTCAAAAAGGCCTCGCGCCAGTGGCCACCGGACTGCTCACTGAGATTATCTATTTCCTCTTTTTGATTTATGCAGCGGGTCATGTCGGCAATTATCTCCTCCATTTTATTCACATTCCCCTGCTGGGTCTGCTTGGTATTGAGATAACGCGAAATAGCCTGCTGAACGGCAGGCGATAATTCTGACTCAGGCGTATTGGGTTTCATAAATGGCTCTCACATTGGGTCGGTTAATATCAATAATTATGAGCCTGACCGGAGAGCGTTTCTATTGAGGCAGGACGTACTGTGGACGACAGAACGGCGGAAGCTAACGCATATTTTTCAATGCTGTAATCTAAGCATATCGCTAATAACTTCAGAAAAGAAAGGGGAAATATCAATGCTCACACTCAAACTCGGTACCCAGCAAATCACACTCACTCAGCGTGATGCCATGCGGTTAATTGAAGGCATGATGTTAGCAATCAAAGACCCTGCCGGCGCGGGCAGGAATGCGCTACATCTTGGGGATTTGACTCTTTCCTCTCAGCCGCAGTCTGTGAAACAGCCGGTAAATCACTTTTAGGCGCGAAGGACACGCTGACAAACTGTTGAGGGTATTTGTCACCCGTCGGGCGATGAAAAAAACGCCTGCCAGAAATAAACGCTTCGGGTTTCTGTATTATTCAGTAATTCTCGGCGCGTACATGTAGTACAGGTGCGTACACCTATGATTTGCAATGTAAAATCCTGTACTACATGCCACATTTACACCGCGTACATGTAGTACAGTTGGGGACATGTAATGACAAATCAGCCGTGTACGACATGTACTACACGCCGTTGACGATGTAGTACATGAAAAACCCTTTAAATATCATAGCTTGTACGCGGTGTACGACATGTACTACATGGATTAATAATAAAATAAGATACGCGAGGCACTGACCTCAGCCGATGACCTCCTGATTGAGCACGTAAACAAACTTCGGCCCTATTTCTGGCAGGCGAATTTGCTTTTGTATCCGGTTTTCGCTGGTTTCCGTGATCCAGCCGTTTTCACGGCACAGCAGGGCGGTTTTCTTCTGGTCTGATGTGCCGCAAATCTCTTTCCAGCCGCTTGGCAATACGTAAAAAGTGGTCACCGCGTCACTGGCATTATCACCCCTTACCACTCTGCGATATCCCACCATATTGGCAGGCCGGTTTTTATCATCATTCCAGTCTGCAAAACGGGTGAACTGATTGGCCGTGATGAAACGCCGTATCCGCTCGAGAGCATCCGCTTCTTCCTGATTGGCAGAGTGGCCACGGTCTTTCAGCCACGCATCAAGACAGGCTTGTGCGGCGCGAAGCGCCTCGCCGGATGGCCATCCGGTAATGCCTGCAAGCGAGGCCAGCTCGCCCGCCACGGCCAGCAGGGCAAAGCGATCTACGATGCGCCCCACTTGTTTACCCGATTCGGCAGGGAGCAGGGTACGTTCATACTCTTTTTTCAGCGTCTTGGCGTGGTGCGTGACGTCCTGAAGGTTCGCGGTCAGGTAGCGTATCCAGTCGCGAAAAGGCGCGCCATGGTACTGCTTGCTGGCCTGTTCAAGATGTTCCGCAAAATCCTTACCGCTGTCGAAACCGTGCAGGTTTTCAAAGGCACCGTGTACGCCGGTATCGCTGGGGATTTGCACCATGCGTACCCCCACGCCCGCGCCGGTGCGTTTTTCGCCTGCCTCGGCGGCATGTTCCATAATAGAGACTTCGCCAGTTGACATGTAGAGCATCGACCACGTCACCGGATCACGTACGCTGCCATCAACGCGACCGCGCGCCTTACCCTGACCGTTACCCAGCATGTAAGCAATCCGGCTGGCCTCTTTGCCGTCCACTTCGCTGATCTCATCGAGCATCAGGGCGGCATCATTGCGCCGCAGGGCGATACCTTCCAGCGCGTTACCGGTGGCGCGCCACGTTTTCCAGAAGTCGGGACTGCCGCACAGTGAAGCGGCCACCTTCATGGTGGTGGTTTTCCCGTCGGTAGACTCGCCTTTCAGGTGATAGCCACCGCCGCCCGCGCCGATTAAGTGGAGCAGCGGCGCCGCCAGTGCGAGGCTGACGCAAAAGGTCAGGCGTGAGTTATGAATACAGTAACGGCCTATCTGTTCGATCCATTCCGCCGTGGTGCCCGCCGTTCTGAAATCGTTCTTGGAAGAATAGGCCGACTGCAAAATCACGGACTCAGCACCGCTGCCTATGACCTCATCCTGCAAAACATACACGGAGCCGTGCCAGCCGGTTTTGTTCACGCAGGTGACCTTACGCACGGGGCGGCAGGTGGAGATATATTCCATCAGATAGCCCCGCGCTGAACCGTTCACGCTGATAAAGTGCAGGCCGTTTTCCAGCAGCACCTCCCGCAGCTCCTGACCGCTACCGGCCAATACGGTCATGGGCATTGCCCACTGATGATTAATCCCGTTTGAGTCTTCCCATTCCAGCAGGCGGCCAAACTTTCCGCCGTCGGCATCACAGCTGATGGCCGTCACCCGCAGCGGGCTGCAAATTTTGATTTGCCTGACCTGACCGCTGTCGCCGTCGTCGTTGACCGGCTTATCGAACCACAGAAAATCCTTTGTCAGGCGAAAGCCGTGAGGCAGACGGGTTTCAGTGTCGTTAGGGTTCACCATTTCATCGGTAAAGGCGTCACGGGCTCGCTGGACGCCAAATTCACGCCGGAAATCATCCCAGTCCGCTTTAAACTGACCAGAGGGGATGGTTACCCACCCGTTGACGGCCTGTGCGGCCTGAAATGCTTTCTCACGACCGGGATTATCTTTCCCGTCGGCAAAGTCATTATCACCCGCGATCACCAGACGGGTGTCAGGCCACTTTTCCCTCACCGCCTTGGCCACGTTGAGCAGATTGTTTGCCGATACGGCGGCGATGCACCAGCCTTCACTGAGGCCTGAGACGGTGATAGCCGTGGCAAAACCTTCGGTAATAATGACCCGTTCAGGATAGTCATCCGGTACGGGCGTGACGGCCAGAAAAGCCCCCGACATTTTTGAGCCAGAGAGCAGGCATTTATCACCCATGGGGCTGATGAGCTGTGCGCCGGTGGTCTGATTATCCAGCGTGACCAGCGGCAGCAGGAGAGAGCCTTCCGGAAAGGTCATTCCCGCCAGTGAAACAGGGTGAGCGGTCAGCGGATATTGATGACCGATGAGTCCCTTACCTTTGAGATAAAGGCTTTCCCCCTGAGAGGACTGAGCGGAAAGAGCCTGATAAGTTTTTATCAGCTGAGCCCTTTTTTGTGCGTCAGAGGCCTTTTTCTTGGCAGGCGCGGGGGCAGTGGCCACTTTACCGGCAAGCAGTTTTTCTATTTCAGCGGCCGCGGCTGACTTATTCTTTCCTGATATCAGGCAGAGTAAATCCAGACCGTCACCGTTCCCGCACTGATTACAAAACCATGTGCCGCGTCCGTCTTTATCGTCGAAGCGAAACCGGTCTTTACCACCGCATTTAGGGCAGGTTCCATGTTTGTTATTTTCAGGAATATTTATCCCTAACGCTGGCAAAATAAAAGGCCAGTTTCCGCAGGCATTTTTTAACGTGCCGGATACGTGCATATTCATAAATATATACCTCAGATGTAAGCGACCCTGCGCTTTCGCGCATCAGTAATAGCCGTTTATTCAACGGGGCTACCGGAGCTTAATGAGTCTTTAAACCGTGATGGAATTTAACGGGTTGAATGTAATGGCATCCTGAAGATATCCGGGGGCAAAATGCGCGTAGGTCATCGTTTGCTGGATAGTGGCATGCCCTAATACGCGCTGAAGCGTAATAATGTTCCCACCGTTCATCATAAAATGGGTGGCAAACGTATGACGTAATACGTGCGCGGCCTGACCCTTTGGCAGATCGGGCTTTACCTTTCTTAATGTCATCCGAACCGTATTGTAATTTGAAACAAAAAGTCGCCCGCTGGCTTTTGTTTTTATGGCGCGCACTAATTCATCCGAAACAGGGACTGACCTGCGCTTGCCGTTTTTAGTTTTCATGAACGTGATGACATTCTTGATAATATGCTCACCTTTGAGATTAGAGACTTCTCCCCAGCGGCCGCCGGTGGCCAGACATAACTGAGCCACTTTCAGATTATCGCCTTCAAGCGTTTGCAGCAGTGCCTTAATCTCATCCGTGGTTAAAAACGCCATCTCCGTTGTTCCTTCCCTGAGCTTTTTGACCTCCCTGAAAGGATGCGCATTATGGTACTCACCGGCACTGATTAACTTGGTGAACATGCCGCTCAGAATGGCCTGATGCCGGTTAACGCTGGCGGGTTTGAGCCCCAAATCCAGCATCATAATCCGGTAATCAATGATCGCTTTATGGGTAAGCTGGTCTGCGCGTGTGACACCCATTTCTGACAGGTGATTGACGATGCTGTGCAGGCGGCTCCGGTCAATCTCTCCCCGCACATGATGCTTGCCGTGGTATACCCACCAGAGGCTAAGAAGTTCGGTCAGTTTTCGTCTGTCAGCGCTTTTATCTAACCACGCTTTATCCTGATAACGGGCAATAATATAGCGCTCGTAAATCTGCGCCTCGCCTTTGGTATTAAATTTGCGGCGTATACGTTTTCCGTCGCAGCCTTGTGGCCGAATATCTACAAGATATGTAGCGTCCGTGAGTTTTTTAATTGACATAATAAATACCTTTAAAGAAAGAGTAGAGGCGTTGATTTTTTAAAAATTCCCGCACATCCCTTTCTCTTTTAGTTCTGCCAATACAAAGGATAAATCTTCGTCCACATAGCTGAGGATATGAGGCAGATAAAATGGCGTCAGCCCGTCGATTTCTCTTTTTCTTAAATCACATCCTAAAAAATAGGTCAGCTCCTGTGAGCGGTTAAGCTTGCGAAATGCTTCAAGGCTGAGTGTTACTTTTACATCATTGCTAACATCATCGATGTGAGCTGTAACCTGAGTTTTATTATCTGTTTGGTTATGCATGAGTAACCTCCAGAACTGGCAGGCGACCTGCAAAGAAAAGGATGAACTTATCGGAGAGTAATTTCCTAGCCGCTTGCTCATTAGCGGCTATCACTGCTTTACGATGGGGTAGCTTAGGAGCGTCAGTACGGCTTACCGCGAGGAATAACCAATAATATACAGTTGGTGTCTGTGTGATATCATTCTTGGTAGTCATAGCGTAAATCTCGATTACGTTGTGATTAAACGCCTCGGCAGTGTTGCAAGCACTTCGGGGCGTTGCTTTTTGTAGTATCTGATAATGATACTGTGCGCACAGTATGTTTCTAAGTGTGCGCACATGTCAACTCTTACATTTCGCCATTTTTTGCTGTATCGTGTGCGCACATGACAAAGACAGTTTTGAGGCGTAAACGTGACTAGTGGTAATACAAACAACAAATCGGCCAAGAAAAATATTCGCTTTCCCCATGAATTAATTGACGAGATAGATGCGAGTATTGAACGGGAAAAAAATAATTCTCCTGGAACTAACTTTTCCTCATGGGTGCTTGATGCTTGTGAAAGAAAACTCAAGGCAGAGTTACGTAAAAAAGGGCAGCAGACGATAGTCAAAGATTGAATAGTTATCATGTTGACCAGATACCTCTCTGGAATAAAAAGGGGAGGTATTATTGCTGTAAATAACGTTGGTTTTTTTGTGCTTCTATCCATTCTTCTATCTCTCTTTCAATCCATGCAACTGTGCGAATACCAGTCTTAATTTGCTTAGGAAATGCATTGTTTTTTATATCCTCATAAATTCTCGTCCGCGACTTCCCTGTTTTCTCAATTACCTTTGGGAGGCGAATTAATTTATAAGAGGTTTCACTTTGAGTTTGCGAATGCATTTTCTACTCCTGAATGATTGTTAATTAGTTTTATGGCAGTAAGTTATGGTTGCTTACGGGACGTCAAAATAATAAACAAAACATTGTTGCTTTGTAAAACGCTGCATAATAACGGGTGGTTGACAAAATAATGAATAAGGCGAAAAGCAATATTGGAGAGTAGGAACAGGTCTAAGTGGTTCTAAGTGGTTTTGAAAGTTGAAAGATAAAATTTTTTAAATAGGTTGGAGTAAGAACTCGTGGATAAGTTGCTTTTATTTCGTCCGGTTGAACCTTTAGGAAGAAAATTTCATGTTTGTTTTTGTGATCCTTGTCACAACTTTGATTGTGAGTTTATTAAGAAAGTTTGGTATTTCATATTAGAAAAGGTGTATTAATGTTCATAATACACCCTAATCGGTTAATTACTTTCCCAATTAAATGCGTAAGGAGGAATGAACTCCCCTCTACAAGCCTCAAGGTAATCTGCCCACCATTGCAGCATTGGTCTACGTTCTTCCATATGTTCCGCTTTATGAATGTAAGCAGCTCGGACGCTGTTCCTTTCCTGATGGCTCATTTGACGTTCCACGGCGTCGCGCGACCATCTGCCTGATTCAATCAATGCGCTACATGCCATTGCCCTGAATCCATGACCACAAATTTCTGTTTTCGTATCGAAACCCATCGTGCGTAAAGCTTTATTAATCGTATTCTCGCTCATAGGCTTATGTTGGTAATGATCTCCGGGAAACATTAACACTTCATCACCAGAGAGTGCCTCAAGCTCTTCTAGAAGCACCAGCGCCTGATTTGAAAGAGGAATTAAGTGAGGCATTTTCATTTTGCTGCCACGATAAGAAAAGCGTACTTTTTCCAATTCTTCGCGATTCGCTGGAATTTCCCATAGACGATGCTCTTTGTTAATTTCAGTCCATCTCGAAAATCTTAGTTCGCTTGAGCGAATGAAAATCAGCAGATTTAATTTAACGGCAATTTTGGTCAAATTCCGGCCGCTATAACTGTCGATTTTTTGCAATAGTTCAGGGATTCTTTCAAGTGGCAAAGCAGGCCTATGCTGTGACTTATGGGTTTCTATCGCTCCAGTCAGCTCTTGTGCAGGATTGTATTTAATAAGACCGCTTTGTACTGCATATCGCATTATTGAAGTCGTGCGTTGCTGTAAACGAGAGGCTAATTCGTGTTTCCCAGTTTCTTCAATTGCTCTAAGCGGAGCTAAAAGGTCTTGAGTGGTTAACCGATTTATCGCTTTGCTGCCGATTTCAGGGAAAAGATGAGTCTCGAAGGCTCGCATGACATTGAGAGAGTGTAGGGAAGACCAAGTTTTCTTTCTGGCATGCCACTGCCGCGCGATCTCTTCAAACGAGGCGATTTTTTCTTTTTCTGCATGCAAAGGATCGATCCCTTGAGACAAACTTTTTAGAAACTCATCCCGCGCCTTCCTTGCTTCTGCAAGTGTCATTATTGGGTACATGCCTAAAGCTCGAGTGGTGTCCTTCCCGTTAATGGTGCGTCTGAAGCGCCAATACTTCGAACCATTAGAATGCACTAGAAGATATAACCCATTGGAATCACTGAGTTTATAGGGTTTGTCTTTTGGCTTCGAGCTCCTGATGCCTGTGTCAGTTAATGGCATGAAATTTCCTTAGTTCGACGGGTACAAATTTTATCGAACCAATTATACCCGCTTTTATACCCGAGAAAAAATGGGCTGCCATGGGTTTCTATGGGATTGAATGGGATGTTATTTCTGTTTTAATTTATGATTTTAATGGGTTTTTTGTACTTGGCGGGATGTCGTGGAAAGTGGTTATGGTGTCCCCTACAGGAATCGAACCTGTAACTAGCCCTTAGGAGGGGCTTGTTATATCCGTTTAACTAAGGAGACACGGGCGCCTGTGGAAAGCGCCCGCGTAGTATACTCGTTTTTCTCGCAATA
>Ga0308159_1003548_pt1 | contig 15571 bp, 9 predicted proteins | sample PhyCR1_FD_201040 | JGI IMG/M metagenome (GOLD analysis project Ga0308159, IMG submission 201040) | Phyllosphere microbial communities from UC Gill Tract Community Farm, Albany, California, United States - DLSLC.R1 | ecosystem: Host-associated > Plants > Phyllosphere > Unclassified | place: USA... | reverse complement strand
GCCCGGTGCGCGCCCAGCGCCGAGAGATAGCTCAGCAGCGTGTGCGAGGCCACCAGCATCCGCATGCCCGCCAGCGAGTGCGAGCGCACGTGCCGCGGCTCCTGCAACAGGTGCGAGAGCGTGGTGGACAGGGCCGCGTCGGCGTTGTGCGCATTGCGCCGCGCAAGGCGGTAATCCAGGTCGTCGGCCTTGCCGGTGGCGTACTGCGAGAGGATCTCGCGCAGGTAGTGGGCATGGGCGGCCAGGGCCCGGGCCGCCACGGCGGCGAGCCGGCGGCCCTGCCAGTCGGGCAGCACCCAGAGCATCGCGGCCGCGGCGATCGCGCTGCCGATCATCGTGTCCCACAGGCGCGGCAGGATCAGCCCGTGCGCCGCGCCGGTGGCCTGGTTGAAGCACATCAGCACCAGCAGCGTGATGGCGGCGGTGGCCGTGAGGTAGTGCGTGGTGCGGGTGACGAAGAACAGCACGCCCGCCGCCACCGCGAACAGCGCCTGCAGCGGCAGGCTCGGGAAGAGCCGCAGCAGCGCCCAGCCCACGAGCAGGCCCACGGCCGTGCCGGCGATGCGCTGCGACACGCGCGTGAGCGTCGCGCCGTAGGTGGGCTGGCAGACGAACAGCGTGGCCAGGGGTATCCAGTAGCCGTGCACCGGGTCGATGAGCTGCATGATGCCGTGGCCCGCCGCCAGCGCCAGCGAGAGCCGCACGGCGTGCCGGAAGAGCGGCGCGCCGGGATGCAGCTGCGCCCGCACGCGGCCCCAGGCGTCGGCCAGCGAGCGCGGGGAGCGGTCCAGCAGGCTGCTGTCGCCGGCCCGCTCGCCGCCGTCCGGGTGCGCCGCCGCATCGAGCTGGCCGTCGAGCGTGGCGAGGTTGCGCGCCAGCGCACGCAGGCTGCGCAGGGGCCGGTGCCACTCGGCGCGGCCCTGGGCCTCCAGGTAGGCGATCGCGTCGCGCAGGTCGCCCATGGCGCGCGCCACCGCGCCGTCGCGCACGAAGGGCTCGTGCATCTGCAGCGCCTGCGCGATGCGCGCACAGTCCACGCCCTGCAGCTGCAGCACGCGCTGGGCGCGGTAGAGCACGTCGCTGTGGAACAGCACGTCCGCCCATTCGTTGTAGTGGTGGTGGGAGGAACTCGCCCGCTCGTGAATGTCCTGCGCGAGGAAGTACAGGTTCAGGTGCCGCAGCATGCGGCCCGTGGGCAGGGTGGCGCGCGCCCCGGCGCCCCAGCGGCTGAAGATGCTCTCCTTGGTGGCGTTGAGGGCGCCCACCAGCCGGCCGTTGGTCTGCGCCAGCGCCAGGCGGCGGCGCTCCACGTCCACGCCGCGCACCGGCTCGAACAGGCTGGCCTTGAGCCGCAGGTAGGCGCCCAGCTGGTCGTAGAGCCGCGCGAGGTTCTGGCGCACCGGCTGGTGCGGAAACAAGGCGCACCAGAGCAGCGACAGGAGCGCATACCACGCGGCCCCCGCCAGCAGCAGCCCGGGCACGTGCCATGGCCCGCCGGCCGGCGCATGCGCGGCCACGCTGCCCGGCGAGGCGGTGATGGCCGCGTACAGCGCCAGGATCACCGTGGCGGAAGAGATCGCCCGGTACCGCTCGCCGATCGCGCCCAGCATGGTGAAGCCGAAGGTCGAGAGCGCGAGCCCCGCCACGAACCACGCCGGGTGCGGCAGCAGCAGCTGCACGGAGCAGGCCGCCAGCGCGAAGCAGGCCAGCATCACCAGCACGGCGCGCAGGCGCCCGCGCCAGCTGTCGTCGGTCTCGGCCAGCGCGCTCGCGATGATGCCGAGGAAGATCGGCGTCACCAGCGCCACCTGGTCGCGCCACCAGCACAGCGCCATGGCGCCGCTGAGCGCGATGAAAACGCGCAGGCTGTAGACGAACGCATCCTGCGCCCACAGGCGGCGCAGCCAGCCGGCGGCTCCCGATCCGGCGGGCCCGCCAGGCGCCTGCAGGACCGCGCCTGCCGCCGTGGCCGTGTTCTTCGTCGCCGTGTTCGTCTTCGGTTCCATCACCCTCGTGGCCTTCCCGGCCTCCGTTCACTCGCCCGCGGCAGCGCCGCCGCAGGCCACGGACCGGATTCAGCAAGAAGCAGGCCCGGGCATTCCGCCGGAGGGCCCGCGCGACCCGTGCCGGGCCGGTGCCGCACGCACTTCACCCGGTGTTGCGCAGTCCCGCCGCGATGCCGTTGATGCTGATGTGGATGCCCGTCTGCACCCGATCGCTGCCCTCGCCGGAGCGCCAGCGGCGCACCAGTTCCACCTGCAGGTGGTGCAGCGGATCGATGTAGGGGAAGCGGTGGCGGATGGACCGCGCGAGCGCGGTGTTGTGCGCCAGCCGCTGCCGGTCGCCGGTGATGCGCGCGAGCGCGTCCACGGTGCGCTGCCATTCGGCCTCGATCGCGCCGAACACCTTGCGGCGCAGGCGCGCGTCCGCCACCAGCTCGCTGTAGCGCGACGCCAGCGCCAAATCGCTCTTGGCGAGCACCATGTCCATGTTGGAGAGCAGCGTGCGGAAGAACGGCCACTGCCGGTACATCTTCTGCAGCAGCGCCATGCGCGCCTTGGGGCTCTCGCCCGGCGTTTTCACGAAGGCCTCCACCGCGGCGCCGAAGCCGTACCAGCCCGGCAGCGTGAGCCGGCACTGGCCCCAACTGAAGCCCCAGGGAATCGCGCGCAGGTCCTCGATCTTCTGGCTCGGCTTGCGCGAGGCCGGGCGCGAGCCGATGTTCAGCTCGGCGATCTCGCGGATCGGCGTCGAATTGAAGAAGTAGTCGGCGAAGCCCGGTGTCTCGTACACCAGCGCGCGGTAGGCCGCCATGCTGGCCTCGGAGAGTTCGGCCGCCGCGTCGTGGAAGGCCGGCGTGGCGGATTTGGTGGGCTGCAGCAGCGTGGCCTCCAGCGTGGCGGCCACCAGGGTCTCCAGATTGCGCCGGCCGATCTCGGGGTTGGCGTACTTGGAGGCGATCACCTCGCCCTGCTCGGTGAGCCGGATCTGTCCGCGCACGGTGCCGGGCGGCTGCGCGAGGATGGCCTGGTAGCTCGGGCCGCCGCCGCGCCCCACCGTGCCGCCGCGGCCATGGAAGAGGCGCAGCCGGATGCGGTGGCGCGATTCGAGCGCGTCGAACAGCTCCACGAGCGCGATCTCGGCGCAGTACAGCTCCCAGTTGCTGGTGAAGATGCCGCCGTCCTTGTTGCTGTCGGAGTAGCCGAGCATGATGTCCTGCTCGGCCCCGCTGCGCTGCACCAGCGCGGCGAAACCCGGCACCTCGTAGAGCGCGCGCATGATCGGCTGGGCGTTGCGCAGGTCGCCGATGGTCTCGAAGAGCGGCACCACGATCAGGTCGGCGCGCGCGTCGGGCGCGTCCAGCGTGCCGTGCATCAGGCCCACTTCCTTCTGCAGCAGCAGCACCTCCAGCAGGTCGCTCACGGTTTCGGTGTGGCTGATGATGTAGTGCCGGATGGCCTGGGCGCCGTACCGCTCGCGCATGCGCCGCGCGGTCTCGAAGATCGCGATCTCGCCGCGCGTGTGGTCGGAGTATTCGGCGCCCACCACCCGCAGCGGCCGCGCGTCGCACAGCAGCCGCACCAGCAGCGCCTCGCGTTCGGGCTCCGGCAGGCCGGCGTAGTTGTCCTCGACCCTGGCCGTCGCCAGCAGTTCCGCCACCACGCGCTCGTGCTGGTCGGAACTCTGGCGCAGGTCCACCGTGGCGAGATGGAAGCCGAACACCTCCACCGCGCGCACCAGCGGGTGCAGGCGCTGCGCGGCCAGCGGCGCGCCGCGGTGCGAACGCAGCGAGGCCTCGATCACGCGCAGGTCGGCCAGGAACTCTCCTGCATCCGTATACGGGTTCTGCGGCGCCACGGCATGGCGCGCGGCCTCGCCGCCCGTCAGCTCGCGCAGCGTGGCCGCCAGGCGCGCATAGATGCCGGTGAGCGCGCGGCGGTAGGGTTCGTCCTGCCGGTGCTCGCTGGTGTCGGGCGAGCGCTCGGCCAGCTGCTGCATCTCGGGCGAGACCTGCACCAGCCGCGCCGAGAGCGACAGCTCGCCGCCCAGATAGTGCACCTCGGTGAGGTAGTGGCGCAGCGCCACCTCGGCCTGCCGCCGCAGCGCGAGCGAGAGCGTGTCGGCGCTGACGTTGGGATTGCCGTCGCGGTCGCCCCCGATCCACTGGCCCATGCGCAGGAAGCTCGCCACCGGATGGCTGCCGAGCGCGCGCTCCAGGTCCTCGTAGAGCTTGGGAATCTCGCGCAGGAAGGTCGATTCGTAATACGAGAGCGCGTTCTCGATCTCGTCGGCCACCGTGAGCTTGGAATAGCGCAGCAGGCGCGTCTGCCAGAGCTGCGCCACGCGGGCACGCAGGCGCGCATCGTTGGCGGCGAGTTCGCGCGGCGTGAGCGCGTCGCGCGCGGCCTTGTAGAGCTGCGCGCGGGCATGGATCTCGTCGCGCTCGGCGAGCAGCTCGGCGATGTCGCGCTCGGCATCCAGGATGCTCTTGCGCTGCACTTCGGTCGGGTGCGCCGTGAGCACCGGCGCCACGTAGCTGCGCGCCAGCGTCTGCGCCACGGTGCGCGGCGCGATGCCGGCCCAGCGCAGGCGGGCGAGCGCCACTTCGATGCTGCCCTCCTGGGCGCTGCCGGCGCGTTCGTGCACCGTGCGGCGGCGGATGTGGTGCCGGTCCTCGGCCAGGTTCGCGAGGTGGCTGAAGTAGGTGAAGGCACGGATCACGCTCACGGTCTGGTCGCCCGAGAGGCCCTTGAGCAGCTTCTTGAGCGCCTTGTCGGCCTCCTGGTCGGCGTCGCGCCGGAAGGCCACCGAGAGCTTGCGCACCTGCTCCACCAGATCGTAGGCGGCCACGCCCTCCTGCTCGCGGATCACGTCGCCGAGGATGCGCCCGAGCAGGCGGATGTCCTGGATCAGCGGCTGGTCCTTGTCGGCGCGCCGGCCGGCGGAGGGCGAGGCCTCCGGTTCGGGTGCGGATGGGGTCTTGCGGGAAGGCGTCGCATTCATGCAGAGGGTCTCCTGGAGGCGCGCGCACGAAGGGCAAGTGCTGCGGCGCAGCATGCTAGCATCCCCCACAGGCCCGTCGGCGTTCGTCCGCACGGCCCGGAACACCGCGATGCCATCCTCCCCCACCCCCACGTCCTCCGCTCCTTCCGCCCCCCTTTCCATCGTCATCGCCACGCGGGAGAGCCGGCTCGCGCTCTGGCAGGCCGAGCACGTGCAATCGCTGCTGCGCGCGCGCGGCCATGCGGTCGACCTGCTCGGCATGACCACCAAGGGCGACCAGATCCTCGACCGCACGCTCTCCAAGGTGGGCGGCAAGGGACTCTTCGTGAAGGAGCTGGAGACCGCCCTCGAGGAAGGCCGCGCCCACGTGGCCGTGCATTCCCTCAAGGACGTGCCGATGGAGCTGCCCGAAGGTTTCGAGCTGGCCTGCGTGATGGAGCGCGAAGACCCGCGCGACGCGTTCGTCTCCCCGCGCTACGCCCGCCTGGCCGACCTGCCGCAGGGCGCGGTGGTGGGCACCTCCAGCCTGCGCCGGCAGGTGCTGCTGCACGCACTGCGGCCCGACCTCGTGATCCAGCCGCTGCGCGGGAACCTCGACACCCGGCTGCGCAAGCTGGACGAAGGCCGGTACGACGCGATCGTGCTCGCCGCCGCGGGCCTCAAGCGCCTGGGCCTGGAGGACCGCATCCGCGCGGTGTTCGAGCCCGACGAGATGCTGCCCGCCGCCGGCCAGGGTGCCCTGGGCCTGGAAGTGCGCGCGCAGCGCCACGACCTGGTGCAGGCCGTCGCGCCGCTCGCCCACCAGGCCACGTGGCTCTGCGTGGCGGCCGAGCGCGCCGTCAGCCGCGCGCTGGGCGGCAGCTGCTCCGTGCCGCTGGCGGCGCACGGCCGCTGGGCCGACGGCGGCCGCACGCTGCGGCTCGACGGCGCCTGGGGCGACCCGGAAGGCGTGCGTCCCCTGGTGCGCGTGCAGGTGTCCGCACCTGTCGCCACCCTGCCCGAGGCCGAGGCGCTCGGCTCCGCCGTGGCGGCGCAGCTGCGCGCCAGCGGAGCGCAGATCCCGGCCTGAAAGACACCGCTTCGTGATCCGTTCCGACCCCGCTCCCGCCGCCCCGCGCCGCGCCATCGTCACCCGGCCGGAACGCGACGCCACCCAGTGGGTCGTGCACCTGCATGCGCGCGGCATCGAGGCCGTGGCCCTGCCTCTCATCGCGATCCGCGGCTGCGCCAGTCCCGAGGCCCGCGCGGCCCTGCAGGCGGCGCGCGAGGCCTGGCCCCGCTGGCGCGCGGTGATGTTCGTGAGCACCAACGCCGCCCACCATTTCTTCGATCCGCCGGGCACCGGCGCCGCGCTGTTCGCCGGCGATCCGGCCCTGCTGCCGCGCATCTGGGCCCCCGGCCCGGGCACCGCCCAGGCGCTGCGGCAGGCCGGCGTGCCCGCCGAAGCCATCGACCGGCCCGCTGCCGACGCCACCCAGTTCGATTCCGAATCGCTGTGGGAGCAGGTGGCGCCGCAGGTGCGGCCAGGCGACCGCATCCTCGTCGTGCGCGGCGCCCAGGCCGGCAGCGACGGCGCCGACACGGTTGCGGGCACGGGCCGCGAATGGCTGGCGCAGCAGATCGCGGCGGCCGGCGGCCACGCGGATTTCGTCGCCGCCTACGAGCGCGGCGCGCCCCCCCTCAGCGCGGAGCAGCGGGAACTCGCCCGAACGGCCGCGGCCGACGGCTCGCTCTGGCTGTTCAGCAGCTCCGAGGCGGTGGCCCACCTGAGGGAGGCGCTGCCGGAGCAGGACTGGGCCGAGGCGCGGGCGCTCGCCACCCATCCCCGCATCGCGCAGGCCGCGCAGGACGCGGGTTTCGGGGCCGTGCGCCAATGCCGCCCCGCCCTGAACGACGTGGTTGCGTCGATAGAATCCCACCCATGAGTTCCGAGCCTTCCCACGCCCCGCCCGCCCCGCCCTCGCCTCCGGCCTCCGGCGTGCAGCGCGCCGTGCTGCTGCTGCTCGGCGTGGTCGCCGTGGCCGGCCTCGCGACCAGCGTCATGCTGTGGCAGCGCCTGGGCGGCATCCAGGAACAGCTGGCCCGCCAGTCGGCCGACGCCGGCGCGCAATCCATCGAGGCGCGCACGCTCGCCAACCAGGCCCTCGACATGGCGCGCGACGCGGCCGCGCGCGTCGCCGTGAACGAAACCCGCGTGAGCGAAGTCGCGCTGCAGCGCAGCCAGCTCGAAGAGCTGATGCAGAGCCTGTCGCGCTCGCGCGACGAGAACCTCGTGGTGGACATCGAATCCGCGCTGCGCCTCGCGCAGCAGCAGGCCCAGCTCACCGGCAGCCTGGAGCCCGTGGTCGCCGCGCTCAAGAGCGCCAGCCAGCGCATCGAGCGCGCCGCGCAGCCGCGCCTGGCGCCCGTGGCGCGCGCCATCGGCCGCGACCTGGAACGCGTGGGCGCCGCCCAGGTCACCGACACTGCGGGCCTGCTCGCGCGGCTCGACGACCTCATGCGCCAGGTCGACGAGCTGCCCCTGCAGAACGCCGTGGCCCAGGCCGCCGCCACGCGGCGCATGAACGCCGCGGGCCGCACGGTGCCCGAGGGCGCACCCGCGCCGGCCCCGGACGGCACGCCGCCGCCCTGGTGGCGGGCCACGCTGCAGCGCGGCTGGGAAGTCGTGCGCGACGAGGCGCGCCAGCTGCTGCGCGTGTCCCGCATCGACCGGCCCGAGGCCATCCTGATCGCACCCGACCAGGCGTTTTTCCTGCGCGAGAACATCAAGCTGCAGCTGATGAACGCCCGCCTCGCGATCCTGGCGCGCCAGTACGACTCGGCCCGCGCCGACCTGTCCGCGGCCAGCAGCGCCCTGGGCAAGTATTTCGACCCGGCTGCGCGCCGCACCCAGAACGCCGCGACCGTGCTGCAGCAGGCGCAGATGCACCTGAAGGGCGCCACCCTGCCCACGCTGGACGAAACCTTCGCCGCGCTGTCCACGGCCGCCGCCGGCCGCTGAGAGCCGAAGACAAGAAGCAACCCGTTTTCCCATGCGCGCAGCACTCTGGTTCCTGGCACTTTTCGGCGTCGCGGTGGCGGCCGCCCTGTTCGCGGGCAACAACCAGGGCACCGTGACCCTGTTCTGGCCGCCCTACCGCATCGACCTGTCGCTCAACTTCGTGCTGCTGCTGCTCTTCGGCGGCTTCGCGGTGCTATACGCGGCACTGCGCGCGCTCTCGGCGCTGCTGGAGCTGCCCGGCCAGGCGCGCCGCTGGCGCGTGCAGCAGAAGGAACGCTCGATGCACGCCGCGCTGCTCGATGCGCTCTCCCAACTGCTCGCCGGCCGCTTCCTGCGCTCGCGCAAGGCGGCCATGGCCGCGCTCTCGCAGGAGACGGCCCTCGAAGCCGCCGGCGAGGCCGTGCCCCACGGCCGCCAGCTGCGCACGCTGGCGCACCTCGTCGCCGCCGAGAGCTCGCATGCGCTGCAGGACCGCGCCACGCGCGAGGCCCACCTGCGCCATGCGCTGGACAACATCCCCGACCGCGCGCCGATGAGCGAACTGGAACTGCGCGAAGGCGCCCAGCTGCGCGCCGCCCGCTGGTCGCTCGACGAGCGCGACGCGACCACCGCGCTCGAACACCTCGCCGCCCTGCCCCAGGGCGCGGCCCGGCGCACGCTCGCGCTGCGCGCGCGCCTCAAGGCCACGCGCCTGTCGCACCAGACGCGCGAGGCCCTGGAAACCGCGCGCCTCCTCGGCAAGCACCGCGCCTTCTCGCCCGTGGCGGCGCAGAGCATCGTGCGCGGCCTCGCGATCGAGCTGCTGAACGGCGCGCACGATCCGGCGCAACTGCAGGAAGCCTGGATGTCGCTGGAGCCGGCCGAACGCGCCATGCCCGAACTCGCGATCCACGCCGCCCAGCGGCTCACCGCCCTCGGCGGCGACCCGGGCCAGGTGCGCACCTGGCTGCTGCCCGCCTGGGAGCGCATGGTGGACGCGGCCGATCCGCTGTCCGACACGCACGCCGCCCGGCTGGTGGCGGCGCTGGAGGGCAACCTCGACGCGCTCGACCCCACCTGGCTGGCCCGCATCGAGGCCGCCCAGCAGGCCAACCCGCGCGATGCGCGCCTGCAGTACCTCTCGGGCATGGCCTGCCTGCGGCGCCAGCTCTGGGGCAAGGCGCAGCAGCTGTTCACGCAATCCACGCAGCAGCTCGAAGAAGGCCCGCTGCGCTGCCGCGCCTGGCGGCACCTGGCCGAACTCGCGGAGCGGCGCGGCGACGTCGAAGCGGCCGCCACGGCCTGGAAGAACGCGGCCCTGGCCTCCTGACGCAAGCCTTCCCTGCCGCAGCGGACCGGAGCGCGGCCCGGCGGTCAGCGTTCCAGCCCCAGCAGGCGATCGAGGTCGCCGTCCAGGTTCCACCGATCACCTTCCCACGTCCACGCCACCTGCGGCGCGAGCGCCCGCAGGAAATGCCGGTCGTGCGACACCACCACCATCGCGCCGGTGAAAGCAGCGAGTGCCTCCTGCAGCACCCGCACCGCACGGACGTCGAGGTGGTTGGCGGGTTCGTCCAGCAGCAGCAACTGCGCGGGCGCACCGCCCCAGAGCGCGCAGGCCAGCGCCGCGCGCACGCGCTCGCCGCCGCTCAAGGCCCGGGCCGGGCGCTGCACGCGCTCCGCATCCAGCCCGAGCTGCGCCAGACGCGTGCGCTGTTCGTGCACGGGCAGCGGTGACCCGGCCTGCGACAGCGCTTGCAGCACGCTCCGGTCCGGCGGCAGCAGCGCTCCCGCCTCCTGGCCGAGCCAGGCCGTGCGCACCGCGCACTGCACGCGCCCCTGGGCAGGCTGCAGGTCCCCCGCCAGCAGGCGCAGCAGCGTGCTCTTGCCGCAGCCGTTCGGGCCGCCCACGGCGATGCGCACCGGGCCGCTCCATACGCCGTCCAGCGGCGCCCGGGCGCCGAACGGCGGCACCGCGCCCTCCAGCCGCAGCACCGGCTTGCCGGCCGGAACCGCGCTGGCCGGCAGCGGCAGCGCCAGGACGGCGTCCGGCCCCGCCCGCTCGAAGGCCTCGCGCACGGCGCCCTCCAGCCGCTCGCGCGCCTGCTGGCGCTGCACGCCGCTGCGCCCCGCATGCGCCTCGGCCTGGTCCTTCATGCGGTCCAGCACCAGCGGCGACTGGTTCGCTGCGCGGCGGGCCGCGGTGCCGCGGACACTGCGCCGGGCCTGGGCCTCATCCTGCCGCCGCAGCTCCCGCAGCGCGCCATCGCGCCGCACGCGCGCCTGCCGCAGCGCTTCCTGCGCGGCCCGGGTGTCGTCGGCCTTCTGCGCCGCATAGGCACTCCAGCCGCCGCCAGACAGCCGCAGTCCGCGCGGCGACAGCTCGGCGATGCGGTCGGCTCCCTCCAGCAGCGCACGGTCGTGGCTCGCCACCAGCGCGGCGCCGCGCCAGCCCCGCAGGGCGTCCTCCAGCCAGCGCCGCGCGGGTCCATCCAGATGGTTCGTGGGCTCGTCGAGCAGCAGCACGTCGGCATCGGACAAAAAAGCCCCCGCCAGCGCCACGCGGGCGCGCTCGCCACCGCTCAGGCGGGCGGCATCGGCGCCGTCCGCCAAGTGGCCGAGCCCGGCATCGCCGAGCGCCCGCCGCCAGCGGGCCGGCCAGTCCCAGCGGCCATCGGCGCACAGCAGGTCGTCGGCACCGCCGCGGCCGCGCTCCAGCCGCTGCAGCGCATGCAGCACGGGCTCGACGCCTGCCAGCGCAGCGACCGTCGCACCCGCCGGGTGCTGGCCCACGGCATGCAGCGTCCCTGCCCGCACCACGCTGCCCGACGACGGCTGCAGCACACCGGCCGCGATCGCCAGCAGCACGCTCTTGCCCGTGCCGTTGTCACCGACGAGGCCCGTGATGCCGCGCGGCACGGCCAGCGTGGGCGGCTCGATCCAGAGCGGCTCGCCGCCGGGGGGGCACCACTGCACCTGCCGCAGTTGCAGCACGCCGTCCCGCGCACCTGCGTGCAGCGGAGCGGGGGAAATGGATGGGGAAGAAAGGGAAGCGGCAGCGCGCGATGCGCTGCCCGGCGGACGGCGGTCCGCGTCGAATGTCGCCATGAGGCCACTCCATGCCATCGGGATCGGCCGCCGTGCTGCTGCGAGAAACGCCGCAGCAGAAAAGGCGGGACGGACGGAAGGGGGCTTACAGACGCATCGGCGGAAATGCCTCGGTGAATGGCTGGGAGGGTGCGGCCGCCCGCATCCAGTGGCCGGTACATGACTATACGGCCGGCAGGGGATCGGAGTAAATTGCTTTATATGAAATTGATTACGGATAGTACAATTCCAGCCACCATCCGAAGGAGACACCCATGAGCGCACTGCCCCGCCCCGACCTGGCCACCCTGCCCGCGCCCGCCGCGGTGCAGCAGCTGCACCACTACGCCTACCGCGCGCGCGACGCAGAGGAAACGCGGCACTTCTACGAAGACATCCTGGGCCTGCCGCTCTACCACATCATCCAGAGCGACTACGTGCCCAGCACGGGCGAGTACTGCCCCTACACGCACTTCTTCTTCCGGCTGCAGGACGGCTCGTTCATCGCCTTCTTCGACCTGGGCGACGACGTGAAATCCGAGCCCTCGCCGAACACGCCGGCCTGGGTGAACCACATCGCCTTCCGCGTGAACACGGTGGAGGAACTGGCTAACACCAAGGCCCGGCTGGAGGCGCACGGCATCGAGGTGCTGGGCGTCACCGACCACCACATCTTCAAGAGCATCTACTTCTTCGATCCCAACGGCATCCGGCTCGAACTCGCCGCGCAGCTCGCCGACGAGGAGCACATGGCGAAGGACAGCCAGGTCGCCCACCAGCGCCTCGCCGAATGGACGGCCCGCAAGGAGCAGTGGCGCCGCGAGCGTGCCGCGGGCCAGGCCGCCGCCCCGCTCAAGCCGCAGTCCAACGACCGGCCCGAGTACGTGCCCGGCACCCAGGCCTGACCCCGGCCGGCCGGGCGGCGGCGGGGCGGACGCGCTTCGCGCCCGTCGCCGCTGCAGGGCCCGCCCGTCAGGCCGCCGCAGGGGCAGTGCCGGCAGCCCCGGCCTGCTGCGCCCGCATCACCTGGTGGCGCTGCCAGTAGGCATTCACCACGGCCTTGAAGCGGTCCTTGTCCTTGCCCATGCCCTTGAGCGGGATCTTCGTGGTGCGGTGGCGCAGCAGGGCCTTTTCCGGGTGCGTCACGACGAGCGCGTCGGCGAAGGCGCTCTCGTTGAACTGCAGGGCCTTCACCGCATCCCAGTCCACGTGCACGCCGTCCCGCGTGGCACCGATGCCGTCGATGCCGATGGTCACCGTCTCGCCGCCCTTCACCTCGAACACCTGGTCGGGGAAGTACTGCAGCACCAGCGCACGTTCCTGCGCGTCGGCGGGCTCGTACCGGTAGGCCAGGCTGCGTTCATGGTTCTCGGCGAAGTCCGATTCGTAGGCCGCCCAGAGCCGCTGCTCGATCGCTTCCGCCACGGGAATCTCCTGCACCCAGGTGGACGCGGGCGCCTGCTGCACGACGGCGCCGTAGTCGCGCTCCGCCAGCGTGATGCCGACGCGCTCGATGCGCTCGCGCATCGGCGGGTGCGAATCGAACGGATGCGGCACGTTCCCCGACTGCATCGCCGCCGCGAAATCCGGCGAGCCCGCGTAGCGCCCCAGGCCCTGCGCGATGAAGCCCGCGATGCCCAGCGTGCCCGTCTGGCGCTGGTCGCGGCCGAACAGGTCTTCCTCGATGCGATGGCGGTACTGCGCATAGGCCGCGATCTTCACGAGCGAACGGGCGATGCCCTGCGGCGATGCGATCTCGGCCGCCGTGCGGTCGGCCAGGAATTCGCGCTCCCGGCTCTCGCGCGCCAGTGCCACCTCGAAGATCGTGCGGTAGAGCGTGAGCAGCGGCGACGCCAGCGCCGAGAGGCCCGCTTCGCGCACCGCGTGCAGGTACTGGTCGAACTGCACGAGCTTCGGGCCCAGCCTGGCGCTGCTCTGCGTGTCCCCGCCGCGCAGGTGGGCGAGTTCATGCCCGAGCACGGCATCGGCCTCCTGCTGGTCGAGCACGCGCAGCAGCGGGATGCTGACGAACAGCGTGCGGCCCGTCAGCTCGCGCCCCTGCACCGTGAGCGGCGACTCCGTCACGAAGAAGTTCGCGTCGATGCCGGCCACGATGTGGCGCGGCGGCTCGGTGCCCAGGCGCGCGGCCAGTGCCCGCACGCGGTTCCAGAGCTGCGGCGCGTCGGCTTCCGACAGGGTCTCGCCGGTGACCTCGTTGTCCCGCGGCACCTTGCGGAAGATCGCCGACACCGCCATCCACACCGCACCGGCCACGCCCAGCCCGATCAGGATGATGAGCTTGGGCGAATACTTGTGAACGAAGAACGCCGGCACCCAGAACGCCAGCCAGGTCAGCAGCGCGCCCTGCACGACCAGCGACAGCGCGCTCGCCCAGGTGGTGATCCGCCAGCCCGCCATGAAGCTCGCGTACTGCAGCGGCCGGTTGGCGAAGGCCAGCGCGCCGAGCGCCAGCACCACCAGCAGCAGCACGCCGCCGGCCAGCAGCACGGCCAGGGAAACCCGCCGGGCCATGTCGAACTGCCAGGCCGACGAATACGGGCTGCACAGGCGCTCGCGCACTTCGGCGACGCGGGGGTGCGCATCGTGGCAGGCGCCCGACGGCGGGTGGTTGCGGAAAAATTCCTTCTGCGCGGCCTTCTCGTCCGCCGGCATCGAGGCTTCGGCGTCGATGCGCCGCTCGATGCCCGCCAGGAAGCGCGCGTCCTCGGCGTCCTGCACGTGGTGCACGAAGAGCAGGGTCAGGGCCGGAACCAGGAAAAGGGAGAGCAACGCGAGCATGGCCACTTTGGCCAGGCCTTTGCGGAATGCGGATGCGTGCGATGGGGTCGACGGGGTCGATGCGTTCGTCATGGGCGCCGTTGTTTGGAATGGTTTTGACGGCCCGCGGCTCCCTCCGGATGCCGCAGGATGCGAAGCGGCGCATTATTCGCAGCGTGCCGGGCGAAGTCCACCGCCTGCAGGTAACAAAGAACACAGGCCGCAACACCACGGCACCGCACGTTTCCCCCGGAACGCGGGGGTTGCGGGCAGTGCGCCACGGGCCCGTAGAATCCCGGGCTCGAGTCCCAACCGTCACAGGACGGCGCCCCAACAGCGCGGCGCGGTCCCCCTCCCCTGCCCACGCCATGAGTTCGCCCCTGCAACAGCCCGGCCTTGAAAGCCTCTCCAAGTCCTTCGAACCCTCCGCCCTGGAAGCCCACTGGGGGCCCGAGTGGGAGCGCCGGGGCTACGGCGTGGCCGGCTACCGCGGCACCTCCGCGCCCGATGCCGGCGCCGCGGCGCGCCACGAGAATTTCTCCATCCAGCTGCCGCCGCCGAACGTGACCGGCACGCTGCACATGGGCCATGCGTTCAACCAGACGATCATGGACAGCCTCACGCGCTACCACCGCATGCGCGGCTACAACACGCTGTGGGTGCCCGGCACCGACCACGCCGGCATCGCCACCCAGATCGTGGTGGAGCGCCAGCTGCAGGACCAGGGCGCGAGCCGCCACGACCTCGGCCGCGAGAACTTCGTGAAGAAGGTCTGGGAGTGGAAGGAAAAGAGCGGCAACACCATCACCACGCAGATGCGCCGCCTGGGCGACAGCGTGGACTGGAGCCGTGAATACTTCACCATGGACGACAAGCTCTCCAAGGTGGTCACCGACACCTTCGTGCGCCTCTACCAGCAGGGCCTCATCTACCGGGGCAAGCGCCTCGTGAACTGGGACCCGGTGCTGCAGTCCGCCGTGTCCGACCTGGAGGTCGAGAACGAGGAGAAGGACGGCTCGCTCTGGCACATCGCCTACCCGCTCACCGACGGCAGCGGCAGCCTCACCGTGGCCACCACCCGGCCCGAGACCATGCTCGGCGACGTGGCCGTCATGGTGCATCCCGAGGACGAGCGCTATGCGCACCTCGTCGGCAAGACCGTGACCCTGCCGCTGGTGGGCCGCGAGATCCCGATCATCGCGGATGCCTACGTGGACAAGGAATTCGGCACCGGCGTGGTCAAGGTCACGCCCGCGCACGACCCCAACGACTACCAGGTGGGCCAGCGCCACAACCTGCCGATGATCGTGGTGCTCACCCTGCAGGCCACCGTCAGCGAGAACGCGCCCGAGAAGTACCGCGGCATGGACCGCTTCGTGGCCCGCAAGGCCATCGTGGCCGACCTGGAAGCCGCCGGCGCGCTGGTCGAGACCAAGAAGCACAAGCTCATGGTCCCCATCTGCACCCGCACCGGCCAGGTCGTGGAACCCATGCTGACCGACCAATGGTTCGTGGCGATGACGAAGGTGAGCGAGCAGGACCCGACGGGCAAGAGCATCGCGCAGAAGGCCATCGACGCCGTCGCCTCCGGCGAAGTGCAGTTCGTGCCCGAGAACTGGGTCAACACCTACAACCAGTGGATGAACAACATCCAGGACTGGTGCATCAGCCGCCAGCTCTGGTGGGGCCACCAGATCCCGGCGTGGTACGACGAGGCCGGCA
>Ga0308159_1003547_pt1 | contig 15575 bp, 17 predicted proteins | sample PhyCR1_FD_201040 | JGI IMG/M metagenome (GOLD analysis project Ga0308159, IMG submission 201040) | Phyllosphere microbial communities from UC Gill Tract Community Farm, Albany, California, United States - DLSLC.R1 | ecosystem: Host-associated > Plants > Phyllosphere > Unclassified | place: USA... | reverse complement strand
AGATAATTGCCCAGGGTCGGGATGCCGGAAGGCTGGATCCCGGAGAAAACGCGCTGCATTGCCATCACCTTTCGCGCCAAGACCGGGGGTGATCCCGCACCCAGGCGGCGCTCGTCAAGCGGCGGAGCCGGAACCGGAGCATTTTTCCCGGCGCGGTGCGTGACTTTTCCAAGGGGACCGCGTTGCACCATGACCATGCAATCCGTCCTCCCCTTGACGTCCCGCCTGCCGGAAGACCGTGCCGCCGCCGCCCCTGGCGACGCCGGCGGCACCGTGCTGCGCCCCGGCCACAACGTCTGGCGGGTCGAGCCCGCTGCCAGGGCCGCGGTCCTGGCCGATGCCGCGCCATATTTCGGTGCCTTGCGGGAAAGCATGCTGAAGGCGGAGACCAGCATCCTTATCGCCGGCTGGGACATCGACAGCCGCGCACCGCTGGTCGGCCCCTCCGGCGAGGCCAAGGACGGCCTGCCTGCCCTGCTCGGCCCTTTCCTGGCCGCACTGGCAGAGCGCCGGCCAGACCTGCGCATCAAGCTGCTGCTCTGGGATTACTCGGTACTCTACGCGCTGGAGCGTGAGTTGCTGCCGGCGCTGAGCCTGCACTGGAACACTCCCGCCCGCGTCGAGCTGTGCCTGGATGACGAGGTGCCGCTGGGTGCCTCCCACCACCAGAAGATCGTCATCATCGACGACCGGCTGGCCTTCAGTGGCGGGCTGGACCTGACGATCCGCCGCTGGGACACGCCTGCCCACCGCTTGCACGACCCGCACCGGCTGGACCCCAAGGAAGAGCCCTACCCGCCCTTCCACGACGTGCAGATGGTGGTGGATGGGGAAGCCGCCGGCGCCGTGGCCGACCTGTTCCGTACCCGCTGGTCCCGCTCCGCCTGCGAGGACATTCCGCCGCGCGAGGCGGTGCCGAACGGTGCGCAGGACCTGTGGCCGGCCAGCGTGACGCCCGATTTCCGCGACGTGAAGATCGGTGTCGCCCGCACCCAGCCGCCACTGGAAGGCGTGCCGGAGGTGCGCGAGGTCGAACACCTGTTCGAGGACATGATCAGCAGCGCCGAGCGCGTGATCTATGCCGAGAACCAGTTCTACACCAACCTGCACCTGGCAAGCCTGCTGGCAGCGCGGATGCAAGAGAAGCCGGAGCTGCAGGTGGTGCTGCTCGGCCCCCGCACCCATCACACCTGGCTGGAGCACCGGACCATGCTGGCCGGGCGCATCCGCTTCATGATGCTGCTGCGGCAGCAGGGCGTGGCGGACCGGGTGCGGCTGATGTTCCCGCAGGTCGGCGACGCGCGCGGCCAGCAGAAGGCCGACGTCATGGTCCACGCCAAGGTAATGATCGTCGATGACCGGCTGCTGCGCATCGGCAGCGCCAATTTCTGCAACCGCTCCATGGGCATCGATACCGAGTGCGACCTGGTGGTGGAAGGCGAGGACGAGACCACCCGCGCCGCCATCCGCCAGGTGCGGGACCGCATGCTGGCCGAGCATCTGGGCGTGCCGCCGGCGCAGGTGACGGCCGCCATCGCCAAGGGTTCCATTTTCACTGCACTGGATACGCTGCGCGCCCGTGGCCGCCGGCTGTTGCCGATTGCCGATGGGGAACTGGCCGAGGGCGAAGGCATGCCGCAGGTGGAAGCCGTGGCGGACCCCCGCCGCCCGATCGGCCCCGGCACCATGCTGGCCGATTTTGGCGAAGAAGAAGGCACCAAGGGCGGCATGGCCCTGTGGCTGCGAATCGCCCTGGTGGCGGCGCCTATTGCCATCCTTGGCGTGGCCTGGCGCTACACGCCGCTCTCCGAGCTGATGAACCCGCAGGCCTTCAGCGACTCCATGCAGGCCGGTGGCGCCTGGGGCCCGCTGCTGGCACTGGGGCTGTTCATGACCTTGGGGTTGATTGCCTTCCCGGTAAACGTACTGATCGTCGCCACTGCGGCGGCGTTCGGGCTGTGGCCGGGGCTGCTGTATGCCGGCGTCGGCGCCATGGTCAGCGCCTTCGTCACCTATCTGGTCGGCCGCCGCATGGGGCCGGGGGTGCTGAGGAAGATCATCGGGCCACGCATCAACAAGGTCAGCCGCGGCATCGCCCGCAACGGCATCATGGCGGTCACGCTGGTGCGGCTAATGCCGGTGGCGCCGTTCACGCTGGTGAACCTGGTGGCGGGCGCCATCCGCATTCCACTGCTGGACTACATGGTGGGCACCGCGCTGGGCCTGGCACCCGGCCTGGTGCTGATGACGGCGTTGGGGGACCGGCTGCTGCGCATCCTGACCGATCCGTCGCTGAACGACATCATCGGCTTCGTCGTCGTGCTCATCGCCTGGGGCGGGCTGTCCTTCGGGCTGCAGACGCTGATCAAGTGGTTCCGCCGCCGCTCGGCGCGCAAGCAGGAAGCCGCTGCATGATCCTGCGTGCCATGACCTGGAACATCCATGGCGGCATCGGGACGGACGGGGTATGCGACATGCGACGGGTCACCGCGCTGATCCGTCGCCAGGCCCCGGACATCCTGGCAGTGCAGGAAGTGGAAAGCCGTGGGCGGGGGACAGAGCATTGCGGCTTCTCCCTGCTTGGCGCCCTGTCGGACCACTCTACGCCTGCGCGCACCATCAAGGCTGATGACGGCGCCTACGGCCACATGCTGCTCAGCCGCTGGCCGATCCAGCACAGCGCGCTGCACGACCTTTCCCACCCCGGGCGAGAACCCCGGGTCGCCATCGAAGCCACCATCGCCACACCGTCCGGCTCGCTGCATGTGGTGTCCACGCATCTGGGCCTGCGGACGCGGGAACGGCAGCAGCAGGCCCTGCGGCTGGCGGCGCTGATCCGCAGCCTGGAGGGGCCGCTGGTGGTGCTGGGTGATTTCAACGAATGGGTCTGGCGCGGTCCGGTCCGCCGCGTACTGGCCGGGCAGGATTGGGCAGGGACGCAGCACCGCACCTTCCCGTCCCGCTTCCCGTCCCTGAAGCTGGACCGCATCTACTGCCGCCCTGCCCGCCTCCTGGGCGATAGCTGGCGTGACCCGGATGCGAAAGGCGCCTCAGACCACCTGCCGGTGGTGGCGGAGCTGCATATGCCGGGAGGGAAAGCGGAACCGGGGAAGCCGGCTGCCAGGACGCAGCCGCTGGTCCCGACCGGCACCGTGGAAGCTGGCGCGCCCTGAGGGACTTGAACCCCCAACCAACCGGGTAGAAGCCGGTTGCTCTATCCAGTTGAGCTAAGGACGCGGAAGGCTCGGCGTTGGGCGCGTATTAGTGCGTCCAGTTTTCCGAGCGGCCGTAGCGGAAATTCTCGGCGTAGACCTTGGGCTTGATGTCCACCGCCTTTGGCGGCTCCTCCACCTCGAATTTCAGGCCATTGGCGCGGGCATAGGCCTCGGCGGCCTCACGGGTGGAGAAGCTGAGGCGCAACTGGGCGCGCGTGTCGCCCGAGCCGTACCAGCCGGTCAACGGGTCCAGCCTACGGGCCTCGGAGGGAGCGAATTCCAGGGTCCAGCTCTGCGTCTTGGCCTTGCCGGACTGCATGGCCGAACGCGGCGGGCAGTGGATACGGGCGATGGCGACGTCGCGGCTCATGAAGGACAGTCCTGATCGTTACGGTGGTCGGGGCGAGAGGATTCGAACCTCCGGCCCTTTGGTCCCAAACCAAATGCGCTACCAGGCTGCGCCACGCCCCGACTGCGGTGCAAACTATGGGCGATCGCTCCGCAAAGCAACGCCCTGTCTGCATCGCCGGCGTGCCTCAGCCGATATGGCTGAGACCGCCCATCCAGAGCTTCAGAACTTCAGGAATGGCCACGCGGCCATCTTCCTGCTGATGCGTCTCCAGCACCGCGATCAGCGCGCGGCCGACCGCGACGCCGGAGCCGTTGAGCGTGTGCAGGAAGGCGGTGCCCTTGGCCTCCTTCGGCCGGTAGCGGGCGGACATGCGGCGCGCCTGGAAGTCGCGGCAATTGGAGCAGGAGGAGATCTCCCGCCACGCCGCCTGCCCCGGCAGCCAGACCTCCAGATCGTAGGTCTTGGTGGAGGAAAAGCCGGTATCACCGGCGCAGAGCAGCACACGGCGCCAGGTGAGGCCCAACTCCGTCAACACACGCTCGGCGCATTGCGTCATGCGCTCATGCTCGGCGGTGGATTCCTCGGGGGTGCAGACCACCACCATCTCAACCTTGGCGAACTGGTGCTGGCGCAGCATGCCGCGCGTATCCCGCCCGGCGCTGCCGGCTTCCGACCGGAAGCAGTAGGACAGCGCGGAATAGCGTAGCGGCAGCGCGTCCTCGGCCAGGATCTCGCCGGCCGCCAGGTTGGTCAGCGGCACCTCGGCGGTCGGGATCAGCCAGCGGCCGTCATCGGTGTGGAACAGGTCTTCCTTGAACTTCGGCAACTGGCCGGTGCCGTACATCGTGGCATCGTTGACCAGCAGCGGCACGGAGGTCTCGGTGAAGCCGTGCTCGTCCACGTGCAGGGACAGCATGTACTGGCCCAGCGCCCGCTCCAACCGTGCCAACTGGCCCTTCAGCACCGTGAAGCGCGCGCCGGAGAGCTTGGCGGCGCCGGCGAAATCCATCTGGCCCAGCGCCTCGCCGATCTCGAAATGCTGCTTCGGCGCGAAGGGCAGGTTTGGCGGGTTGCCGTGCTGGTGCACCACGACGTTGTCGGACTCGTCGCGGCCGTCCGGCACGTCGTCGTCCAGCAGGTTGGGCAGGGTTTCCAGCAAGGCGGTCTGGGCGGCGTCGGCGGCCTTCGCCTCGGATTCCAGGGCCTCCATCCGCTCGCGCAGCGCGGTGCCCTCGGCTTCCAGGGAAGCGGTGTCGCCGCCCTGGCGCTTGGCCATGCCGATCTCCTTGGAGACCTGGTTGCGGCGGGACTGCAGTTCCTGCAACGCGGTCTGTGCCGTCCGCCGCGTTGCGTCCTGCGCCAGGATGGTCTCGGCGGAGGGCGGTAGGGCACGGCGGGCCATGGCGGCGTCGAACGCCGCGGGGTCGGCGCGGACGATGCGGATATCATGCATGGCTCAGGCTCAATTCTTGTCGTCTTCGTCGTCGCGCTTCGGCGACACCCAGCCAGCGGCCAGGATCGAGATTTCGTAGAGAAGGATCAGCGGCACGGCGAGGCCGATCTGGCTGATGATGTCCGGCGGCGTGATGACGGCGGCGACGACGAACATGCCGACGATGGCGTAGCGCCGCCCCTTCTTCAGCCCGGCGGCCGAGACGATGCCGACCTTGGCCATCAGCGTCAGCGCCACGGGCAACTGGAAGGCGGCGCCGAAGGCCAGGATCATGTGCATGACCAGGCTGAGATATTCGCTGACCTTGGCTTCCAACTGCACCGGCAACGCACCGGTACCCGGCGGCGTCTCGAACGAGATGAAGAACTTCCAGGCCAGCGGGAAGATGAAGTAGTAGGCCAGCGCCGCGCCCAGCAGGAACAGTACCGGGGACGCGACGAGGAAGGGCCAGATGGCCTTCTTCTCGCTGCGATACAGGCCCGGCGCGATGAACAGCCATAGCTGCGTCGCCCACACCGGGAAGCTGACGAAGACCGCGCCGAAGAACGCCACCTTCAGGTAGGTGAAGAAGGCTTCGTATAGCGCGGTGAAGATCATCCGCCGCTCGCCGCCCGCCTGGTGCTGCAGGATGTCCGCCAGCGGCCGGGCGAGGAAGCCATAGATCTGGGTGGAGAAATAATAGCAGACCGCAAAGGCGATGATGAAGGCGCCAAGCGACCACAACAGGCGGGTGCGCAGTTCGAGCAGATGCTCGATCAGCGGCATCGGCTTGTCGTCGATCTGATCTTCTACTTCTTCGCGGGCCACGGATTGGTACTCAGACGCTCGGAGTTGCGGTCGGGGTCACAGGCTTCTCCGGCACCGGAGCGCTGTCGACCTGCGGCGGAATCATCGCGGGCCGCTCTGGCTCCACGGGCTGGGTCACGGTGATGGGGTCGGGCCGCGCCGCGTCGGACGCGAAGGCGGCCACCGTCGGCGGGATGAAGGCGGGTGCCTCGGCGGCGGCGTCCGCCTCCGTCACGGCGGGCGCCACGGTGCCGGCGGCGGGCGGCGCCTCGGTGATGGTCTGGCCACCTTCCGGCGTCGGCTTCCAGGCGTCCTGCAGCGGGTTGTCGTTGAAGGTCTTGCGAATCTCACCGTCATTGTCGACGGCGCGCTCGATCGTCCCCTTCAGGTCGAAGCTGCGGATCTCCTGGATCTGCTGCCGGACATCGTCCAGCTTGGCCTCGCGGACCAGCTCATCGGCATGGGTCTGGAACTCCGCGGCCATGCCGCGCAGCTTTTTGACGCCCTGAGCCACCTTGCGGATGGCATCCGGAAGGTCCTTCGGGCCGATGACCACGACCGCCACGACGGCGATCAAGGCAAGCTCGGACCAGGCAAGATCGAACATATGCTTCCCACTCCCCAGAACCGGGGGCCACTTCCGTTAGCAGGAACCGGAGGCATCGCCAATTGGGCAGCCGGCCTCGGATTCCCGGACATTCCCTATTTAGGGCCGTTGGCCGCCGGCCGCATCGCACCGGGCGTGAAATCCCGTCCAGCCGGCGCAATGAAACGCTTCGCCATCAAAGACCGGGCGAATGAAACACGGCCGAAGCCTCACGCGGCCTGAACCAGGCTCGGTGCCGATTCTCCCGCCAGCAATTCCTCCCGCCGGGGTAGGTCGGTCAAGGCCCGCAGGCCGAACTGGTCCAGGAAGCGTGGGGTCGTGCCCCACAGGACCGGCCGGCCCGGCACTTCCTTGCGGCCGCGCGGCGCGATCAGCCCATGCTCCAGCAACGCCTCCAGCGTGGCCTGGGAGAGGCTGGCGCCGCGAATCTCCTCGATCTCCGTCCGCGTCACCGGCTGGTGGTAGGCAACGATGGCCAGCGCCTCCATCGCCGCGCGGGGCAGCCGGCGGGGGGCATCGACCACCTTGGTCAGCACCGGCGCCAGGTCCGGCGCGGTGCGGAAGGCGTAGCCGCCGCCCACCTCGGCCAGTTCCACCCCACGCCCGGCATAGCGGGCCTTCAGCAGCGTCAGCACCGCCTCGGCCCGCAGGCCGGGGGGGAGAAATTGTTGCAGGCGCTCCAGCGGCACCGGGCGGTCGGCGGCGAAGATCAGCGCCTCGGCCAGCCGCAGCGCGTGCTCGACAGGCGCCTCGCCGGAGCGTGGGGCCGTCTCGGCGCGGATGTCGTCCTGGGTATCCTCGGGTTCAGGCGGCTGCATGCCGGGTCTCCTTCCCTGTCTTCTGGCGTAGCAGGATGGGCCCGAAGGCGGCTTCCTGCCGCAATTCCACCCCGCCGCCCTTGGCCATCTCCAGCCCCGCCACCAGCGTGCTGGCCAGGGCGGCGCGGCGTTCCACCGGGTCCAGCACCTGTTCCGGCATGAATTGCCGCAAATCGCCCCAGTCGGGCAGCCCGCCGATCAACCGTGCCAACCGTTCCAGCGCTTCCTGCACCGTCCACAGCTTGCGCTGCTTGGGGCGATAGGGCCGCTTGGCGGCGGCGCGGCGCAGGGCGTCCACATAACCGCGCAACAGTGGCGGCAGTTCCGTCGCCAGGCCGGAGCGGTCGGTCACGGTGAAGCTCTCGGGCCGCCCGCGCTCGAACACGTCGTGGCCTAACTGGGGCTGGCGGCTCAGCCACTGCACGGCGGCGCGCATCCGCTCCAGTTCCGCCAGCCGCTCGGCCAGTTGGCCAGCCAGGGTCTCGGCGTCCTCCTCCTGCTGCGGGTCTTCCGGCAGCAGCAGGCGGGATTTCAACCAGGCGAGCCACGCGGCCATCACCAGCCAGTCCGCCGCCAGTTCCAGCCGTACGCGCCGCGCGCCCTCGATGACCGAGAGGTACTGGTCCACCAGCGCCAGGATGGAGATCTTGGCGATATCCACCTTCTGCGCCCGCGCCAGATCCAACAGCAGGTCCAGCGGCCCCTCGAAGCCTTCCAGGCTCAGATGCAGGGCCGTGTCGTTCACGGTCGGGGCGTTCATACCGGGTGGCCGGCCAGCCAGAGCACGAAGGTGAAGGCCGGCCCCATGACGAAGCCGGACAGCCATCGGATGACATCGTAGTCCGGCGCCACGCGCGGGATGATCAGGATCAGCAGCATCACCACCAGCAGGCCGTAGCGCTCGACCTTCGCCAACTGCATCGCCAGCGGGCGCGGCAACAGGCCGACCATGATGCGGCCGCCATCCAGCGGCGGGATCGGCAACAGGTTGAACAGTCCCAGCAGCAGGTTGGCCATGATGGAGAGGGCAATGAAGCGGATGAAGTAGGCCAGCATCTCCTGCGAGATCTCGCCCGCCATCGCCTGCACCGGGTGCGCCAGCAAGGCGGCGATCCAGGCAAGGACGAAGTTCATCGCCGGCCCGGCAGCGGCCACCAGCACCATGCCGAAGCGTGGGTTGCGCAGCCGCCAGAAAGCCACCGGCACCGGCTTGGCCCAGCCGAACATCGCCTCCACCCGCCCGATGGTCAGCAACTGGGTGATCAGCAGGATGCCCGGCACGATGATGGTGCCGACCTTGTCCACATGGCGGATGGGGTTGAGGCTGAGCCGGCCTGCCTGCTTGGCGGTGTCGTCGCCCAGGGCCAGGGCGGCATAGCCATGCGCGGCCTCGTGCAGGGTGATGGCGATCACCGTGGCCGCGATGGCGATGAGAAGCTCAGGCAGCCACTCGATCACGCGGAGACCCGCAACAGGTCATCGCGGCGGGCGGCCAGCGCGATCGGGTCGGGGGAAACGCCGCGGCTGGCGCCGTCGCGCGCCGCGCGGGCGGCCTGCATGCGCGCCTCGGCCCGCTCCGTCAGCGGCGTGGCGCCTTCCAGCGCCGAGGCGGTCTCCGCCAGCACGCCGGAGCATTGCAGCGCCAGGTCGCAACCCGCCGCCAGCGCCGCGGCCACCAGCTCGCCCGGTGTGCCGGAAAGCGCCTTCATGTCGAGGTCGTCGGAGACCAGCACGCCATCAAACCCGATCTCTCCCCGGATGATCCCGGCGATGATGTGGGGGGAGAGCGTGGCCGGCAGCGCCTCATCCAGCGCGGTGTAGAGCAGGTGCGCCGTCATCGCCCAGGCACCGGAGCGGGCCAGGGCGGCGAAGGGCGCGAAATCGTCGGCCAGGGCGGCGCGGTCCGCGCTGACGCGCGGCAGTTCCAGGTGGCTGTCCACCATGGCGCGGCCATGGCCGGGCATGTGCTTCAGCACGGGGATGGCGCCGCCGGATTGCAGCCCCCTCACCCAGCCTTCCGCCAACCGGGCGATTTCCGCCGGATCGGCCGAGAAGCCCCGGTCGCCCACCACGGCGTGGGCGCCGGGCAGGCGCAGATCCAGCACCGGAGCGCAGACGACATCCAGCCCGGCGGCGACGCATTCCATCGCCAGCAGCGTGGCATTGGCCTCGGCGGCGGCAAGATTACGGTGCTCGAACACCGCGGCCGGCGGGAAGGCCGGCCAGTGCGGCGGCTTCAGCCGGGCGACGCGGCCGCCTTCCTGGTCCACCAGGATCGGCGCGGCCTCGCCCAGTTCCTCCCGGATCGCGGCCGTCAGCGCGGCGAGCTGAGCCGGGTTCTGCACGTTGCGGGCGAACAGGATGGCGCCGGCGGGACGCTGGCGGCGGAACAACGCCGCTTCCTCGGCCAGCAGCACGGGGCCGGATAGGCCGACGATCGCGGCGCGGGCGCGGCTCATCCTCAGCCGCCGATAACGGCGCAGGCGCCACCCTTGCCACGGATGCCGTCGCAGAACTCGCGCGCCGCCTCGGCCGAGAAGCCGCCGGTGCGCAGACGCCACATGGTCGGCCTGTCCTGCCGCTCGAAGCGGATGATCTGCGGGGCGCGGCCTTGCAGCAGCTCCGGCGCGCGGCGGGCCAGGCGGTCCCACTCGGTGCGGGCGCCGGCTTCGGAATCCAGCGCGCCGAGCTGCACGACCACGGCACCGCCGGCGGCCACGCGCTGCGGCGGCGCCGCTGCGGGGGCCACGGGCGCTGGGGTGGCGGGGGCGGCAGGCGCGGGCGTCGCCGGCGCCTGGGGCGCGGCCAGTTGCGGGGCGGTCAGCGGGGAGCCTGCCGCCTGCGGGGCCGGCGGCGGCGGCGCGGACGGCCTCGGCGCGGCCTGGCCCGGCAGCACCGGCACGGGCGGTACCTCGGAGGCCGGCAGCGGCGCCTGGCTTTCCGTCACGATGCGCGGCGCCGGGGCCGGCGGCGGCGCCGTGGCGGCGCGCAGCGCATCGAGGTTCGGCGCCTCGGCGGCCGGGGCCAGGCGGCCATTCGCCTCGAACGCCGCGCCACTGTTGCGACGCTCAAAAATGATCTCGTCCTGATTTGCGACCCGCAGGCCGCCCCGGTCGTCCGGGCGGATCTTCACCGGCCGGGCATCCGCCTCGACCGTGGGGATCGGCCGGTCGGTGGTCAGGCGGGTGATGCCCCACCCCACCATCGCGCCGACGCCGACGATCGCCGCCAGGCCACCGGCCATGGCCAACATGCGCGTGGACGAACCCTCATTCGCCGCACTGCGAACCCGATAAGACGGGACAGGAGCTTCCCTCACCGCATCTCCTCAACAGGCGTCACGCCCATCACAGCTAGGCCGGAGCGGATGACCGTCGCCGTGGCCGCCACGAGGGCGAGTCGGGCACGCGTCGATTCCGGCTGCTCGGCCTGAATGAAGCGCAGTGTCGCATCCTCACGCCCACGGTTCCATAGAATATGAAAGTCGCTGGCCAAGTCACCGAGATAAAAGGCAATCCGGTGTGGCTCCCGCGCCGCAGCAGCGGCCTCCACCGTGCGGGGCCAGGCGGTCAGGCGGCGGATCAGGGCCAGTTCGGCCGGGTCCTGTAACGAACCGAGCGGCGCGGAGTCCAGGTCGGCGGTCAGCGCGGAATCGGCCTGACGCAGGACAGAGCGGCAGCGGGCATGGGCGTATTGGACGTAGAAAACCGGGTTCTCGCGCGACTGCTCGACCACCTTGGTCAGGTCGAACTCCATCTGCGCGTCGGACTTGCGGGTCAGCATGGTGAAGCGCACCGCATCCCGCCCCACTTCGTCGATCAGGTCGCGCAGCGTGATGTAGCTGCCGGCGCGCTTGGACATGCGGACCGGCTCGCCATCCTTCACCACCTTGACGATCTGGCACAGCACGACATCCAGCGGCACGCTGCCGTTGGAGAGCGCCTTGGTGGCCGCCTGCATGCGCTTGACGTAGCCGCCGTGGTCGGCGCCCCACACCTGCACCAGCTGCTGCATGCCCCGCGCGATCTTGTCGGCATGGTTGCCGATGTCGTTGGCGAAATACGTGTTGGAACCATCGCTTTTGCGCAGCGGGCGGTCCACGTCATCGCCGAAGGCGGTGGAGGAGAACAGCGTCTGCGGGCGCGGTTCCCAGTCCTCGGGCGTCTTGCCCTTCGGCGGTTCCAGCACGCCCTCGTAGACCAGGCCCTTGGCCACCAGCTCGGCGATCGCCTTGTCGGTGACACCGGCCTTCACCAGCTCCAACTCGCTAATGAACACGTCATGCACGACGCCGAGCGCGGCGAGGTCCTCGCGGATCTCCACCATCATCGCGGCGACGGTCTGGGCCTGGATCAGCGCCAGGGTGGCTTCGGTGAAGACGGGCTGTCCGCCGGGCGCCAGCGCGTCGCCATGCTCGGCCTTCAGCGCCTCCCCCACCGGGATCAGGTACTCGCCCCGGTATTGCAGGCCACCGGGAACCTGGGCCGAGTATTCGTCCTCGGTCAGGCTGGTGCCGATGGCCTGCAGGTAGCGCCAGTAGGCCGCATAGGCCAGGGCGCGCACCTGCGCGCCGGCATCGTTGATGTAGTATTCCTTGGTGACGGCGTAGCCGGCCTTGTGCAGCAGGTTGGCCAGCGCATCCCCCACCACGGCGCCGCGGCAATGGCCGACATGCATCGGCCCGGTCGGGTTGGCGGAGACGTATTCCACGTTCACCCGCACCTGCCCGCCGGCGGTGGAATCGCCATAGGCTTCCCCGGCGCGCAGTAGCAGCGGCATCTGGCCGAGCAGGAATTCTTCCTTCAGGCGGATATTCACGAAGCCGGGGCCGGCTGGCGCGGCCTCCGCCACCATCGGCAGCGTGGCTAGGGCGGCGGCAAGCTCGGCCGCCAGCTGCGGCGGGGGCATCTTGGCCAACTTGGCCACGACCATCGCGCCGTTGGTCGCCATGTCCCCATGGCTGGCATCGCGCGGCGGCTCCACCAGCACGCGGGCGAAGGCATCGTCTGCCAGGTCCGGCAGCAGGCGGCGCAGGCAGGTCACGACCTCGGCGCGCAGGACGGCAAAGATATCGTAAGCGACGGTCGGGTCGTGAGACATGGAAATCCGTATCAGCCGGGAATGTGGGGATCGGTGAGGCGCCGATGCTCTTCTAGCGCAAAGCGGTCGGTCATGCTGGCAATGTAGTCGCATACCGTGGCGGCGCACTGGGCGCTGCCGGCGGCGCCGGCACGGGCACGCCAGTCCGGCGGCAGCATGTCCGGTCCGCCATGCAGCAGGCTGAACAGCACTTGCACTACCCGCTTCGACTTCTGGGTGGTGCGGTTGACGCGCCAGTGCCGGTACATGCGGCCGAACAGAAAATCCCGCACCGTCTGGTTGGCGGCCACCATGCGGTCGCTGAAGAACACCACGGGCCGGTCGGCGGCGCGGATATCGTCCACGCTGCGCGGGGCAAGGGCTTCCAGGCGGCGGCCGGACTCGTCCACCACGTCCTGCACCATGGCGTTAATGACGCGGCGGATCGCCTCGCTCACCAGCCTGCCGTCATGCACGCCGGGATAAGCTTCCCGTGCCTGGGCCACGGCGGCGCCGATCAGGGGCAATTCGGCCGCGTCCTCCAGCGTGAACAGGCCGGCGCGCAGGCCGTCATCCAGGTCGTGGTTGTTGTAGGCGATGTCGTCCGCCAGCGCCGCCACCTGCGCCTCGGCCGAGGCATGGGTGTGCAGCTCAAGCGGGTGCCTGGCGTCGTATTCGACGAAATAGGGCGTTGGGCGCCGGATGGGGCCGTTGTGCTTGGCCAGGCCTTCCAGCGTCTCCCAGGTCAGGTTCAGACCGTCGAAGCTGGCGTAGCGGGTCTCCAGCAGCGTGACGGCCTTCAGGCTCTGGGCGTTGTGGTCGAAGCCGGCATAGGGGCGCATGACGCCGTTCAGCGCCTCCTCCCCCGCATGGCCGAAAGGCGGGTGGCCGAGGTCGTGCGCCAGGGCCAGCGCCTCCGCCAGATCCTCGTCCAGCCGCAGCCGGCGGGCGATGGAGCGGGCGATCTGCGCCACCTCGATGCTGTGGGTCAGCCGGGTGCGGAACTCGTCGCCCTCGTGGTAGATGAAGACCTGTGTCTTGTACTGTAGCCGGCGGAACGCCTTGCTGTGGATGATACGGTCGCGGTCCCGCTGGAACGGCGAACGCGAATCGCCGCCGGGTTCGAGGTAGAGACGGCCGCGCGAGGTCTCCGGCCGCACGGCATAAGGAGCCAGACCATCCATGCCGCGCGGCTTACCAGCCGCCCCGCCTGCCCGCAACGGCCGCGCCCGCCGCCGGCGTGGAATGCCAGGGGCCGGAATGGTTGGAAATCCGACCAACGCCGTCCTATATCCCGCACCTGAGGAGTTTGCTGGCCATGCCCGACGGCACCGTGACTGCCCCCCTGTTTCAAGTGACCCCGCGCGCCTTCGCCCAGGTGGCGGAGATCGCTGCCCGCGAGAGCCGGCCCCAGGCCGGGCTGCGCGTGGCCGTGCTGGCGGGCGGTTGCTCCGGCTTCCAGTATTCCTTCGGGTTGGAGGATGCGGCGGCGGAGGACGACCTGGTGCTGGAAAACCAGCAAACCCGCGTGTTCATCGACCCGGTGAGCCTGGACCTGCTAGCCGGCGCGCAGCTGGACTGGAACGAGGCGCTGATCGGCGCCCATTTTGTGGTGAAGAACCCGCAGGCGGTCTCCGGCTGCGGTTGCGGCACGTCCTTCTCCATCGGCTGACCAGTCCCTTGCGCCTCGCCACCCTGAACGTGAATTCGGTGCGCAAGCGCGCGCCGCATGTCCGCCGCTTCCTCGATGCCTCCAAGCCCGACCTGCTGTTCCTGCAGGAGCTGAAGTGCAAGACGGAGGAATTCCCCGCCGAGGCCTTCGCCGGCTCCGGCTACGAGTTCCACGCCGTTGGCCAGCACGGTGGCCGCAATGGCGTGGCCGTGCTGTCCCGCCTGCCCTTCAAGGTGGTGGCCGAGGATCTGCCCGGCGAGCCGGAAGACACCCACGCCCGCTATATCGAGGTCGAATCCGCCGGCTGCCGCTTCGCCGGCATCTACCTGCCCAACGGTAACTCGGGCGGCGACGAGGGCTATGCCTACAAGCTGCGCTGGATGGAGCGCCTGCGCGCTCTAGCGGCCGAGCGGCTGGATGACGGCATCCCCTTCGCCATCCTCGGCGACTTCAATGTCTGTCCGACCGAGTTGGACCTCGCACCGCGCGCCCTGCCGCCCACCGATGCGCTGGTACGGCCGGAGACACGCTCGGCCTTCCGCGCGCTGTTGCATCTGGGGCTGACGGACGCCGTGCGCGCCCTGCACCCGGAGGAGCGGCTGTACACCTACTGGGATTACGGTGCGGCCTTCGAGGCCAATCGTGGCCTGAGGATCGACCACGCCTTGCTCTCCCCCGATCTGGCGGAGCGGCTGGAGAGCGCGGAGATCGACTACGCCCTGCGCGCCCAGGAACAGCCATCCGACCACACGGCCGTTACCATCAACCTCCGCTAAGGTCGCCGTCTGGCACGGTGTTCCGTATGGGCGGCCGGGCCCGCGGCGTGGGAGCGCTGCCCACCCTGCCCTCGTCGGCGTCGCCCTCGCGCTAGTACCAGCGCGGCGGGCCGTACCAGCCGCGCGGTGGCGGCGGGGGTGGTGGCGGGGGCGCGTAATAGCCGTAATGGCGCGGCGGGCCGTAATAGCCGCCCACCGGGTAGGCCACGCAGCCAGCGAGGGCAGCGGTAGCGGCCGCCAGCACCAGCACCCTTGAGAGAAGACGCATCGGGAAGTCTCCCTGTTCTCATCCGTCTCACGACCCGGGCGGGTGCCCGGGCCGCTATCGGGGTGGCTGGCGGCAGGCCGTTGCGGCCTGCCCGCCTACGTCGCCTATCTGGCGGTGCCGGCGCGCCTAGCGCCAGGACGGCTCCACCCAGACCCAGCGGCCGCGACGCTGCACCCAGCGGCCTTCCTGCCAGGTGCCGCCACGGCGGCGCTCCACCCAGCGGCCCGGCACCCAGGCGTAGCTGTTGCCGCGCCAGGACCAGTGGCCAGGGCGCCAGACGGAGTAACGGCCGGGCGGCCGGCCACGCGGGCCTTCGGAACGCGGCGGCGGGGGTGGCGGGGGGCGGCCAGGGCCACGGCCCGGCGGCGGGCCGGGCGGGCGGCCGGGGCCGCCTGGACCAGGGCCAGGCCCCGGGCCGTAGCCCGGTGGCGGATAGGGCTGCGCATTGGCGGCGGTGGCCAGCGGGATGGCGGCGGCCAGGGCGGCAAAGGCGCCACCCAGCAGGCGACGGCGATTCAGCATCTCTTCCTCCTTCCCATGGCGCGCGGG
>Ga0308159_1003545_pt1 | contig 15585 bp, 13 predicted proteins | sample PhyCR1_FD_201040 | JGI IMG/M metagenome (GOLD analysis project Ga0308159, IMG submission 201040) | Phyllosphere microbial communities from UC Gill Tract Community Farm, Albany, California, United States - DLSLC.R1 | ecosystem: Host-associated > Plants > Phyllosphere > Unclassified | place: USA... | reverse complement strand
GGACGCTCCGTAATATTTTAAAATCTTCTCCAATTCGTCCTGAGATGTTTCCTTTACGCTTATATGATTTAAAAAATATAGTGCCTTATTTTTGAAATCCATAGCGAGGCTTCGATCCCAGTAGGGTGAATAAATACCACTTAAACTTAGTTCTTCCTTTTTACTATTGAAATTTGCATGATAGGGTTTACCATAATTTTGGCTGGCAATTTGATTCAAGGTCGGAATATCCAAGCCAGCATCAATGTGCCTGATATTTAACCCTGCATGTACAAATAATGTTGTTCCGATGCGTTCAACAACATTCTTAGTTCTTAACCATTTTCCCAGTACTGTATGCTCATTATAAAGCGTCTGCATCGCCCCGTCCCAAGACCTCTTACCCGAAATTTCTTTTGCCGCCTGAATATATTTGAAATTGGCATAAGATACATTGCCTTGTAACATCATGATTTCATGATTACCCAAAATATAATGGACCTTTCCACCTATATTTTCCGCTTGCTGGTCTAATTTGTAAATAAGCCATAAAACCTGTGTCACATCTGTCCCTCTATCAACAAAATCGCCGTTTAACACTAAGTGACCGTTGCCATAGATCCAGTTGCCTTTATTATCGATCACCCGGTTACTTAGCAAGAAGCTGAAGAATCCTGTAAAGTTGCCTTCAATATCTGATATTACAAGAAGCTTTTGTGGTGTAGCGTAAAGCGCTGGCTCAACCTTTTCCAGACCTTTTAGCTCTACTTTAAAATCTGGTAGATATTGCTTTCCTGTAAACACCTTTATTTCTTTGTTTATAAGATATGATTTGCTTAATTGCGCTTTTTCACTTACTTGATAGACTACCTTATTTATAATGTAAGGTCCATCCAGGCCATCAAAGTTGGTATTAAGACTTTTGTTCTTTACTATCCCGAATTCCTGATCGTTAAATAGTGCTTGCAAACCAGACCAATAAAATGTATAAACCCCCTTCTTTTCGTCAACTTGCGAGTAGCCAAAATATAGTATAGTTGAGAAAAAATATAAAAATGTGATCACTAATAGCCATTTAACTATTATCCTGAGCTTTATTGTAAACATTCCTTTAGATTGATTAAAAGGCTTTAGATCGATCTTTAAGCTATAAGTTACACATATAACCTATTAACTAAAAATTCTACTTAAAATAAATAATACCAACTATCTTCGTTTTTTGAGACAAAATCTAACCTTCAATAATCCATCCTAAGCTTCCCAAAAAAGGCTTAATCCTACCTCAATTTATACTTTTAAATCGCTCTAAAAACCTGGGAGCTTACACGTGAAAATGTCATTTCATAGAATTGGTGATAACGTTTTGCCGCTTTATGAAGGAGGGGATTTTTAGCAATAAGCTTCATTAGATGTACAAAGATTGAATTTAGCACTTCACTTTCATAGAAACACGAAGCCCCGCTCTTGGAAAATGGCTGTTATAGGGCGTTTTTCCTCTGTCCGAGTTCATATTCATTTCCAAAATTCCCACCACTTTTTCTCAGTTTGCTTGTATGAACGTGTGTTCCCACTTGCTGAAAATCTTGTCTCTTTGTCTTCTGAAATTGTTAACCAAAGGTTTGATTTTTTTTCTTCTTCGTTTCGTAAGTCTTTGTATTCGTAATGACCAATTTCGTCTTGCTCACCTGTCAAAATAATTTTCTTTGTATTAAGCCAATAAATAACTTGTTCAATATATTCTTCAAGTTCGGGTGAAAAACTTTCCAAGAGTTCTTTTTGTTGCTGGCTTGTTAATTCGTCCCAAGTGTCAGCAGTCTTGTTATTTACTCTTGGCGCTTCAACCGAAAGTCCAAATCCAAGTCCGAGGTCTTGAAAAAAGTTATAGCCATTACAGTACAAGTAGTAAAACTCCATCAATATGTACGGAAGTCGTTTGGTCCTTTGCTTCGCTTCATTTAGAAGTCCAAGCATCTTGTATGTTTCAAATTCTCCAATGTCGATATGTTTTTTCAGTAAGTTCCAAAGTTCATATTTTGCTGCTCTTTGCTTGAAATTTAAAGAAATTAAGTCAAGATAGTCGTCAGGGTTTAAATGCTTTTCAAGTTTTTTATCGGCATATAACCACTGTTCAAAATCGTCAAGTGAATTGTCGCCTTTGATTGTCTTAAAAAATCTCTCTTTTATGTACTGTGGTAGTGTCGTCATTTAAAATACCCTATAAAACTCAAAGATATGCAATACCTCTCTGCCACAATAAATTAAATATTCTCTCTCGTGACATGTAATAACTCCACATGCCTTGCAGAGCATAGCCTCAATAATATTAATCTTATGTCTTTTGACAGCGGATCGGTATATGATGACTTCTGTAAAAACATCGTTTTTTGAGACAGGTCACTAGTTGTCTCTGGTAATTTCAGCACTTGTCCGTAAAACAAAATACAATCGGCCAAAATACTATTAGGGTTTGCAACCAGCAAAATATTCGTTTATTGAGATAAGATTGCGGTGGAAAATTCTTTTCCCTATCAAAAATCGAATTTTTGAGATTCTACTTATAACTTTTTAGACCTAGTATATCTTTTCTTACGGTTTTTAACCATTTCTTTCCATGTGTCTGAGTCAGGTACTTGAACATAACTCTATTATATTCAATAGCTATCTGTTCCCTAGGACCCGTACAACCAGACTCGTGGTAATAAATCTTATAGTCTTCTTGAAATTTCGCATCGCTTGCAAATACCAGGGGAGATATTCCACTTCTTAGTAGTAAAAATCGAGTGCCTTCAATTATATCCGCGTTAGCTAAAATTATTGCTTGTTTCACACTATCAGCGAAAACAAGCCTAGATGCACCACTACAGTTTATTTGTTCATCGGTAAGTTGTGAAAACTGCCCGTGGCTCAAGATTGGAGATAGAAGAAATAACGAAATCATAAATATTTTAAGTGTGGTTACCATATTTACAAAATTAGGTAGGGTAAGGTTCTAGGGTGTGAACTTTCTATAAATATATAATTTTCTGAAGTGTTCAAGCATGGTTAGTTTCTTATAATGAGTAAATGATAAAATATAAAGGCAAATAAAAAGTTCGCTTTGTAATCGAGCCATTAATTCTATGAATCTTCTGTCTTATGCAAATAAATTTCCTGCTGGCTGAACGGAATTTTAATGCTGTTTTGCCTAAAAGATTCATTTATGGCAATAATCAGGTCACTTTTCGTTGAGCCATTTTCGTTCAGGGTTCTTGTCCAAACCAATATCTTAAGATCAATAGCATTTTCTCCGAATGCTTCAAATTGAACAACAGGTTTAGGGTTCTTTAAAATCCTATCCTCGTTTTCCAAAATTTCAGTAATTAACGTTTTACACTGTCTTAGATCTGTTTCATAGCCCACACCAATATTGATAGTCATTCGTTTTCTTCCTCCCGCGAGTGTCCAGTTCATTAAATGGGAATTCAAAAGATCGCCGTTTGGCATGACCAGGTCTCCACCGTCGAATGTGGTAATCACGCTACTGCGAAATCCTATGGATTTCATTGTCCCTCCCTGACCATCCACATCCACGAGATCGCCAACATTTACCGGTTTTTCAAATGCAATGATCAGTCCGCTCACTAAATTGTTGACCAAAGTCTGTAGACCAAAACCAATTCCTACTCCTAAAGCACCAATAACAATTGTAATCCTATCCAGGGGAATGCCTGCAGCCGCCAATGCGAGAAACAATCCTATGCAAAGTATCACCAGTCTTACCAAGAGCACCCAGCTACCCAAACCTCTTTTTGCAGATTGACCATTTTTACTATTGACAAGATGGTCATCTGAGGTAAAGAAAGATACAATTTTTGATGTGATGACTGCAATGGCCATAATGCCGACAAAAAGTAACAATCCATTAATGCTAAAGCTATAGTCTCCTATACGGTGTTCGCTCTCCAAAAGGTTAAGTAATGGCCTGGAAAGCAAATCAAACTGTGGGAAATTGTGTCCCATGAGCACTAGCCAGCCTAGTACTAACAGGAAATATAAAAGACCCGGAGCTTTGCTGCCAACCTTTCCCAGATTAAGATAAAATAGTTTTCTATCCTGTAATGTATAAACATCGAATGCCAAAAGGAGTCCTTCGTTAATCAATCTAACTACCCACAGGAAAATGATTGATATGACAACATTTAAAAAGCCAACCAGGAATAGTGTTTTAGAAAGATTAAAACGCCCATAGATATTTAAAAAAGCAGAAATAACTTCAAATACGGCCATGATGCCAATGGAATAACAGATCCACTTTTCTTTTAACTCGGCATATCTTTTCTGCAGAAGGATAGCTACTCCTGCACCTGAACCCAATAGGGAGAAACCGAGCATAAACCACCGCTCATCACGGGAGGATTGAAGTAAAATATTGCCGAATGAGGAAGCTAAAAGCACCAACACCATGAATAGCCATACCTTCATCCAGTAACTGGTGATAAAATTTCTAAACAAGATGGTAAGACAAATGGCACTAATCATCCAAATAATCAGACTGAGTATAAAAGGTGGCGAGATGAGGATAAACTGGAATAGGCTCAATACAATTACAATCGCCGATAATGATGGATAGCGTATGGCGAGCTGACCGTCCATGTCATTTTTAACAAGACCTTTACGCTTATAAATATTTTTTAATGCATTTAGGTATAAAAAGGAACAGATAACCAAAAGAAAAATAAGCACAAGCTTACCTACATTATTACCTGCGTAATATTTTAACGTTAGCAGGTTCTTCTCAACGGAAAAGCTAATGATCTCTTTGAAGTTACGAAAGTGTTTTGGATGCTGCCAGATGTTTGGTAATTCGCGGGCAAATGAATTATAGGTCATGTTACGCTCGTATTGCTCCACTTGTTCAATACTATTGGTAAGTTGACTAATCGCTAAATTATAGGTGTTTAATTGTTTCTGCACCTGCAGACTCCGGGCTTTCAGTATAGAATCCATTGGAGCTGTTTCATAGGCAACAGTTGCAAGGGTTTTTAGATAATCAACCACTGATGCAGAGTCTTTTGGGAAAGCAAAAAGTTCTTTAATAGAAGAAAGAGAATCAAGTTTGTAATGAAATGCGCTAAAAGATTTTTGCCTGGTATCCAGGTTTCTCTTTATTGTGGTTGTGGTCTGTAAAAGCTCCCTCAGAATTCGCTTTGTTGAAGCAAGGTTTCGGTAGGTTTGGATCGAACCAACGTTTATAAATACGCCATCAGATGCCATCTTAAAGACAGATTTAAGATTTTTCAAGTGATTTGTTATAATGGAAGTATCATGAGAGGTTTTCAGAAATGCCTTTGCGTTTTCTGTATTTACGCGAATCTCATTAATGACTTTGAGTTGTATAAGCGATATGTTGTCTTTCTTAAAATCCTCTTTGCTTTCTTTTTCAGATTTTCTCGCAAATGCCTGCATTTTCTCGAGAAAGGTTTCTGATTTACCTCTTACGCTGTCCGATTTTGTTTTCAAAGGGTTATCGCTTTGGGCGAAGGCAGTCTGGCTAAAGAAAATACCTGTCAAGGTGACGAAAAATAGTAAGATATTCTTGAGATGGCGCTGATACGGATTCATTAATCAATACTACAGAAAAAACTAGCAGATTGCAAGCAGATAGCAATTTGTAACGATTGTAATATTCGCTTCAAAATTGATTCGCTTTTGGTATTTTAGTGTATATCTATGACGCTATGAAAAAAATCTATTTGTTGGTGCTATGTCTTTCAATTGTAATCTGCGCTTTTGCGCAAAACCAGTCACAAGGAAAAGTGGATATCATCAAAAAAACCAATGGGGAGGAAATTAAGGGAAAAATTATTAAAATCACAGATGCAGAGGTGTCTTTTGTTTATGCCGGCGAAACCGCGGAATATGTAATCAAAAAAGCAGATATCTCACAAATCGTTCATTCCAGTGGTCGGTTGGAAAACTTTTCTTCCATGAATATGCCTGCGAGCATAAGACAAGCGGATCAAATCACGATGATTGCAACGCCTGCCGATCATCATAATAAAATTGCCATTATCCCATTCACTTATTTAATGGATAATCAACCAGGAGCAGCAGCTATAGGTTTGAAAGCACAGCAGGATGCTTATAGCCTACTACGCCAACATTCGGCTGGTTATAGCATTATAGATCCCCGAACCACTAATGCGGCATTAGTTCAGGCTGGTGTAACCCCTGAAAAAATGATGGGTTTTACCATGAAAAACCTTTGTGACATCCTGGGAGTGGAATACATCATCGATGGTACGGTTAGCCAGAACAAAGGCTATTCAACAAGTACTACCTCTAGTAGTGAGCATACCAAAGTTAAGCGCGAAGACGATGATAAAGTTAAGGGAATCTCGAATAATGGCTCATCTTTCAGTAACGCAGCCCAGCGTTATGATGTTAGTGTAAGTCTTCAAATTTATATGGATAATAACGCCAGTATTTATAATGCAAGCCACAAAGCTTTTTTAAGTAGCACAGATGGATCCTATAATGCACCGCTTGAATATCTATTGAAAAGGTGTCCGCTATATCGTAAGTAAAGCCATCATGGTGCTGATTTTAACTCGTCGGCAATAGAACTTCATTCCATCTTCTTTTAGGACCTATCGCTCATTGACTTTTAACAAATCATATATTAGGACATATATTTTTTCGAAGCAGGTAATGTTTGTTATGGTAATTTAAATACTTATTTATTAAAAAAAAGTACAATAGGTCGAAATACCATTTGGGCATGGAACTAACAAAATATTCGCTTTGTGGACTTATCAAGGTGTGTATTGCAAGAAAGTATATTTCAAGAAATCACCGTTTCTTGACAAGGCAGTCTTGGGGGAATTTGTTAGCATTTTTTAAGAAAAATTTAGCCTATTCTTATTTACAGTGGTTTACATTTATGTAAACTAAGATATTAATGCATCAATATACACACTAAGGATTTTGTCAGCAGAAGTACTGAATCCTAAAAACTAACTAGCAACTTGGCACTACCTGACGTGTATTTTTAATTCTTTAGCATATATGGCAATCAAAATCAGACACAGTATATTAACAATTTCAATTGCAGGCCTCTTAGCCTGCAATGCTGAGAATTCAAAAACAACGATACAAATGCCACCTAAACTGATCCAAACAGACACTAGTGACGGCACACAGTATATAGCACTAATAATTGATTCAGCGACAAAAAACGTCATTCCTTTGACTAAAAACGATTTGGCAATAGTTGATCAGCAAGTAAAAATTGCAGTCAACGATTACAACAAGGAAAGGGATAAGTATCGGCAGAAAGTTAAAATAGAGGATCCAACAAGTACTAGAAAACGAGAGGATTACTTAATTGACATGAAAAATTACAAGCGGCAGTATGTAGCCTATTTGAACACAAAAAAACAGAAGGAGGTCTGGGTAAACTGCTTTTGTAGCAATCCAGATAATGATGAATGGAAATCTGAAATCGTGGAAGTGCGAGACGGCGGAAATTGCTATTTTAATTTAAAGGTTAATATTAAGCAAAAAAGCTATTATGAATTCATAGTTAATGGCAGAGCCTAACTCTGCTAAAGATTATCGGAACTACCTTTCTAGTGCTCAGCAAATATATTCATTTGTAATTTTGTAGGCAGCAACTCTACATCTTATGTAAGAACCCTAATTATTATTATCCCCTGGTTAATTGATAATTTAATCGACTTGTGATATTGATTTAAATACTAAATTCTGTTCCAGAAACAGCCTAATTTATCTGTTTTGCCAGTTATCACAAACTCATTTCACTTATCGAAAAGTTTTTCCTGTTTTTGATAATGAGTTTTTGATGATATTCATCGGATTAAAATATTCGTTTTCTGAGACAAGAGCTGACTTTTATATGGTATCTAATATGAAACATACACTCTAACTGGAGGCGAAAAGGCTTCTAATCCCTGCATTCACTTTCTATTGATAAGTCACCGCTATTAAGGGCCAATTGCATAGGCACATCACACGAAATGAGCTGGTCTTTACTACAAATATTAGTGCCCTTCTCAAATACATTTTCTTTAACGTAAACTTCACTGGTAAACCAGCAGTCACAGAAGTTTACAAAACCCTTAAATTGATTACCTCGTATGATTATAAATCCTGAGTCATTGTGTCCTCCGGCTTCGAAATCAAGGTAATTGTTAAAAATACATTGTTCAATTACTAAGCCCCCAAAGAAATAAGAAAAATTGAAAGAAGCATTTTTTAAATAGCAGTTTTTGATTGTCACTTTTTTTTGAAAGTATACCATTAAACATCTTAAATTTTCAACGATACAATTTTCAATGACAACTTCTTTTTCCCATTCTTGCCCAGCATCAATCTCTAGAACTCCATTTATACTGCAATTGTGCAATGAACTACCATTATCTAGAAATGCTTTTGCCTGATGATGGGAAATATTATTTACTAAGCGATTAGTCATTAATCCTTTTAATGTTTTAAGACTTTTACCAAATTTAAACATTTACGCAACAATTATATAATTACTGATATATTAAATATTGTTTGCAAACAACCCTTGTTCATAGAAGTTTGAACAATACCTCAACGTTAATATAACCCAAGGCAACGGTGTAAAATTTTGATGCTAGAAGGAGTTAAAATACTTCGCTTCTTGATACATGTTTTCATTCTTGAAATAACGTACTTCGGTAGATCGTAAATGTCACCTCTTGATTGAATCCTCCATTTCATTATCTTTGCGTCGACGCTTCTTTCGGGATACCTTCAAACAGACACACACAGATTTAATCATATGAGAAAAACGCTATTGGTAGTGGCAGCACTGGCCATACTAACCTCCTGCAAGAAAAACGATACTGCCAATATTGAAGAACCAAAGAAACTGTCTCCAGACATTGAAGTATCAGTAAAGGGCGCGACCCAGGAGACTCAACCTCTGTATGAACGTCCTCAAAACTACAATTTTTTAGGGTTTGGATATGATGTTACAGATCAATACAACGATGAAGCCTCAGTTAGGAGAGGTGTAGTCGATGTTCCGGCGTATGCTGCGAGTGGTAATTATAGGGTAGTTACTATTCGGGGCACAGAAGGTTCCTGGACTACTATTCAAGCTAAAGATGCAGTAGAATTATCAGAAAAACTTTCTAATTCCATTGAAACAACCAAAGGCCTCCGGCTTTTTGGAAACACGATTCAAAAGACGTTTCGTGGAACTGTTACCGCCGATAAGAAATATGTTTACGGGCATTATTCTAGCTATATGGTATGGAAGAGATATGCGTTCGGTTATGACCAATTTTTAAACGACTATCTTACAGTGCGTTTTAAAAATGATGTTGCCACATTAAGCCCCCAAGATCTTGTTAAAGAATACGGCACACACGTTTTGACTGGAATTGAAATGGGTTCAAGATTTAATGTTATTTATCAGGCAGAGGCACCTGTGGAGGATAGAGATAAAGTTGTTATGGAAGGTTTGCGTTACGCGTTAAAGCGTACTTTTGGTTTATCAACCGGTTACTTAGATGAGGTAAATTTGAAGAACCTTAATGCGAATTCCTCCGCCCAAATTTACTACAGCTCAGCCGGAGGTGATATCAACAAGTTGAAGACCGAGACGATTGCTAACAGGTTGATGTTAAATATCACAAATTGGTGGTCAACTAATACAGAAGACAACGCAAAGTTTATAGGTATTTACGACGATCATTTGATTTCACTTGATCGTTTCATTAATGATCCCAAAAAGAAGGCCGCTGTAAAAGCTTATCTCGAACAACATTTTGATGCTAAAGCTGTAAGATTGACTAATTAGATTTATCGCGTATATGCAATAGTTGGATATTGACTTTTTACTATTTGAACTTTCTGTCTTACCCTTATAAAATCTCAAAAGAATAAATGAGAATTGCCCCCTGTGAGTATTTTAAGAAGATTAAAGCTGTTCCGGACCCTGGGTTTACTAACAAGATTTATCTGCGTTTTTTGAGACAGGTCGCTGTTTGTTTGTGGTAATTTAAGCACTTCTTTGGTAAAACAAAACACAGTAGGTCGAATAACTATTATGGTCTGGAACCAGCAATATTCGCTTTATGAGACATTTTTTCTCTTTGCCGTACTCGGTGCATATAAACATACAGCTGAAAGAAAAATATAAAGTAGGGGATGCCTTCGTTTTTTGAGACAAGATTTACAGTGTAGATTCTTTATTTATCAAAAACCTACCGTGTATGGTAATAGATAGAAATACTTCATTTAAATCCAAATATTTAGAAATTTTATATTTAAGAGCGGATATTCTATTTTCAGAAGAATATCCAACTCTTTCACCTTTGATGTATGACATGGTATAGGGCCAATTGTAAGTAAGTTTTCACCACTTACGTTAAGACCAAATTTTAATTTGAACCCTTTGTAATTCTATTATTCAAATACCTGATTAATATATTGCATCATAGATGTTGGTTTTCTGCCTAAGATCTGCTGCAATGTATTATCTTTAATATCCATTGTTCCTTGTGCTAGCGCAGCGCCCCACATGATAAACATTCCAATATACAAAGCAGGAACACCCACTTTGGTCATTAAAGCCTCAAATTCATCTACATTGGGTGAGTTATATTTAACGTCTTTTCCAATAGAAATTGATAGCGCATTTGCTATCTCGTAAAAAGTAACCGACTCGCTATTTGTTAGCTGATAAACCTTGTTCTCGTGTGATTCGGTTAATGCTATCTGAGCTGCCGCTTCAGCCAATTCTTCACGAAGCACAAAGCTCGCCTTACCTGCCTGAGCTGGAAATAGAATGTTTCCGGTTTCAGTCACCTTATCTCCTGCAAATACTGGAATCATTTCCAGATAAATTCCATTTTGAAGGATAGTGTAAGTAATACCGCTCTTTTTTAAGGATTCTTCCGTTTTTACATGTGAATCTTGAAATGCAGCTATAGCAGAATCTTCAAAATGTGGTTTTCTAACAAATGAGGTATAAATGATATGTTTAACCTGAGCTTCCTTTGCTGCATTTATTACGTTTATATGCTGGTTAGCTCTATTTTCAAAGCCCTGTCTATCATTGCTTGAAACTAACAACAGCTTATCTATACCGCGAAATGCGTTGATCAGTGAGTCATAATCATTATAATCACCAACCCTTAATTCTATTCCCTTGTCCGCAAGACTTTTCGCTTTGTCCAAATCCCTAACTAGCGCAGAAATTTTTAGCCTATTACTGCCATTTTTCAATAAGTGGTCTATGGTCTTTGAACCAAACTGACCTGTTGCACCTGTAACTAAAATCATTTTATTTAATTTAATGTGATGCAAACATAATGCTATTGCTATATTAAATATACTTCGTTATTAAAAATAAGTACTATACATTTGTATAGTAAAATAATACCAAATTATATGGATAGCTTTAAGGATTTAATAGACCGGGATAAAGTGCAGCAATGCCCACGACATTATGTATTGGCTCTAACCGATACTTTAAATGTAATTAATGGCAAATGGAAGCTGCCGATCATAGCGTCTTTGTTGCATGGCAAGATTCGCTTCAAAGACCTCATAGAAAATATAGAAAATATTACGCCCCGAATGTTGTCCAAGGAGTTAAAAGAGCTGGAAATAAATGGTTTTGTGGAGCGAAGAGTATATCACCAAACGCCTGTTCTGATAGAATACATATTAACTGATTCTGGAAAAAACATTACCAAAGTTATTGATGCTATGATAGACTGGGGAATGATGCATAGGACTGAAGTGATCAAAAGTAGGTGGAAATGAAAATTTTTAAAAGCCTGATGAATTTACAGCTGAAAGAAAGTATACAGTAGGGGATGATGCCTTCTTTTTATGATGCATTTTTCTTTGCTATAATTAGGCATATAACTTTACAGCTCAAAGAAAAATATGCATTAGGAATGGGTACTTTTTTCTAACAGTTCTACACTTCGTTTTGATTAGCTTAAATGGATTTAGAGGTAAGGGAAATTTGTGTGCGATTGATTTCTTCAGTTTTAATGGCTAGCTCTTTTCTTATAAAGTACTAAGTTTTCTATTCGCGAACTTCACGAATGAACTCAATAATGCCTTTAACTAAATAGTATAATATTATAAGGACAGCACATCCTATAATGAAAATTAAAATTTCGGGGGTTCCAATTATTGAGAGATACATAATTTAATATTAATTTTAATAAATGTACAAAAAATATCATAAGTCTTTCATGATATTTACAATGACTTACTCTTCATTTTGTGAGAAAGGTTGCTGTTTGTCTGTGATAATTTAAGCACTTCTTTCGTAAAACAAAATACAATAGGTCGAAATACTATTAAGGTCTTGAACCGACAAAATATTCGTTTTGGTAAACATTTTTCTCTTTGCCATAATAGGTGTATATAAATCTACAGCTGAAAGAGAAATATACAGTGGGGGATGATACCTTCCTTTTTTGAGATGAAATTTACTCTATAGATTTTTTGGCCTATCAAAAATCCACCGTTTTTTGGGAGTTAAGTCCTTATGTATATACTTACCTTAATAGTAATAGTAATTAATATTTGGTGAATTATATTAAAAAGTTAATCTGGTTTCTTTGATAATAAAAATTGCCGTATATAATTTAATTGTACATCTACTCCGTTTGCGATATCACTTGCTTTGGTTTTAACTGGTATATCGGGCCTTATGCCTTCATCTTTTCGTCTTTCAAGGGGGGCTTGATAGATCAAAGGAATATCTACTTCAATTCCGGTTGATGGTAGATACAAGAAAAAGAATTGCCCTCCATTGATTCCTTGTTTGGTTCCTCCAGTAGCCTCACCAGCTAACTTCGCGTATTTATTTTCCTGTAAAATATCTGCCATAAAAAAAGAGCTTGAACTGTTCATTGCATTTGTTAGAAGATATACCTGGCCAGCAAAGTTATTTTGATTCGGTATAATAGATTCAATTGAATTAGTGTTTTTTTTATAGTACAAACCTGCATTCGTTCTCACATAATCGGAAGCTAGTTTAGCCCTTTTAAAAGACTGATCCCAAGTTTGCAGGTATGGCATTAAGCTATCCGGAACTTCCAGGAACCTATAGTAACGCCTTATTGTATGATAAGCGGGATGAGTTATCAAATAGCTAATAACCTTGTTGCGCACATCATCGTCCCCACCTTCATTATCTCTAATGTCTACAATTAATTGGGTTGCTTTTATAGTTTTCAATTTATTAAAAATGCTATCGAGATAGTAGTCATAATTTTTTTCCCATCCCTTAGTGGTAAAGTCTCGAATTTTCAAATAGCCACATTGAGTTGAGACCAACTTAAAAGTACCTGTTGGCTGTATAGATTCTGCTTCATAACGATCCTGATATCTCTGTTGCCTAATCTGTTTACTAATCATGCGGAAATTATACCTAATTACTTCGTTATTCTTAAAGGGTTTCACACCAATTTCATAATAATCAGAGCATGGATTCTCAGTAAAGAATAACGGGAAGTAAATATCGAATAATGCATACCTATCTTTATTAGCTAAATAAGGTGAAATCCCAATGTTATCAAGTTTTTTGTTTAATCCATGATTTCCATCTGAACGGCTAGCAGTCAACAGTGAATCAATAATCTTTGTGGTTGGTAGGCCATTGATGCTGACAACCTCGTCTCCTGCCTTTATTTGAGCATGTTCTGATAAATTGTGGGTCACAATTATTTTTTTATCGACGACCTTAAAAAGAAGCGGAATTACCAAACCAGACTGTAGTTGGGCTGTGAGAGTCTTTTTTTGGTTATAAGGATTTAGATAAGTATGTCCACACTTTAGTTTGGCAGTCAGTTGAGAAAGTTTTATATAAAAATCTTTGAGGCTGAGTGGCTTGTTAGTTTGTATTTCAATCTCCGCGAAATAACGGTCCAGTTGTGATCTCGTCAGGTACCGGTAAATCCCAGGATGGAGCGATGTGAGTGCAGACTTTAATATAGCTAAGTCCGAATGCATTTGAGCTACGGGTAAGAAATTCTGTTTCTCCTGGCTGTATAATAAAGTGGTCAACAATAAACAAAGTGTAAGTGTGCATGTTCTCCTCATAACAGCAAAAGTTGTCGAAATAATTTGACTCATCGCTGCAAATCATAATTTGAGACTAACTTACTAAGCTCTTTCTCGATTTTTAATATATTCCAAAGGTGTTTTTCCAGTTTGTTTTTTGAACGCACGGTTGAATGTCGCCTTTGAATTAAATCCACTATCCAATGCAATCCCTATAAGTGTGACTCTTTTATGCTGCTGATTATCAATTTTGGAAATAACTTCTTTTATTCGATAGCCGTTTATAAAATCATTGAAGTTAAGGTCATAACCCACATTGATCACCTTAGATAGAAGACCGGAATTCAACATCATCATGGATGCTAGCCGACTTAAAGTGAGATCTGCTATTAAGTACGGCTTCTGCTGATCCAACAACTCAGTAAGCTCCTTCATATGTATTGCCAAATCTGGAAGCACCTTTGGCTCATTTAACTGATCATGGTCAATCTTGTTTACTTCTTGAGAAAAATACAAGGCAGGTTTATTTGACCCTTGAAACATGTAGCCTTTGATTCCCAGATAGTAGACCAGTATCCCTAAAAACATATAGCTATACCAGTCTGTCTTGTAAGAGAGAGGAGTAATCCAATTTATCACTTGATAAACAAACATCAAAACCAGACCTGTACCAAGTGCTAAAAGTATATTTCTAAGCCAAATGAAATCTAGGTTTTCAAGTGAAGAAAGGTTCTGAACGGCATATTGCTTATACGCATGGAACGATTTAAAGGTGAGTATTAGATAATATATAAGTGAGCCGTAGCTTATTAGGGTAAAAAGCAAAGTTTTGTCAACTTCAGCTAATGGTCCTTTTGTCCCAAACTGGGTATCTGGAGTTTTTGGAAATGGAAAATAAAAGATATAATCTATTGATAGTTTACTAAGAATGATAGCGGCCCAGATGATAGGTAGCCAGAGATGATAGGTATGGTTCTTTTCAAATTTAAAATCTTGATTGGTGGCAGATAAAAAATAAAAGTAAATCAACGGTCCTATTAAACAGAATGTATTAAACGGAAAATAGAACATGAAACTAGTATAGGCGTCATGTGAATCGTACCAACCTGCAAAACCGAGCATCCAAAAAGCTATCTTGATGCTTATCAGCAAAAGGATAATGCCCAAAAGTAGATTTGATATTTTGAATCTATCTACCGTTTTACAAATGAGCAGTATACCAAATAAAACAGCTTGTGAAAATGGCAATAATAACAATGCGCTGTAGTTATTTAGTTCAAATACCATCATAAATTTTCATCCTATAAAGATAAATAGTGAATTGGTTTATAAAAATTGTAGGTGCATTTACTTTAGTATTCTTATCATTCTCTGTTTAGTTGATAATTAATTGACTTATAATATACATTGACGTCTCCCCAAAAAACTTGGCCATTTTAAAGTAGAAAAATCGGGCAATTATTAATAACTTAAAATAAATAATTGCGATGAAAAAGAGTAAATTCAGCGAAGCACAGATCGTGTTTGCGATCAAAC
>Ga0308159_1003544_pt1 | contig 15604 bp, 12 predicted proteins | sample PhyCR1_FD_201040 | JGI IMG/M metagenome (GOLD analysis project Ga0308159, IMG submission 201040) | Phyllosphere microbial communities from UC Gill Tract Community Farm, Albany, California, United States - DLSLC.R1 | ecosystem: Host-associated > Plants > Phyllosphere > Unclassified | place: USA... | reverse complement strand
ATACGTCACCTGCGCGCGGCCGCCGACGTAGGTGAGGTCCTTCTGGATGCCGCGGCGGTCCTGGCACAGCTTGAGGATCGAGCCGAGGTATTCGTCGGGGGTGTAGATCACCGCCTTGATCCACGGCTCCTCCATGAAGTCGATCCGCACCGGATCGGGCATGTCGGCCGGGTTGTGCAGTTCCTTCACCGAGCCGTCGTTCATGCTCAGGCGATAGACCACCGACGGCGCGGTGGTGATCAGGTCGAGGTCGTATTCGCGGCTCAGGCGCTCCTGGATGATCTCCAGGTGCAGCAGGCCGAGGAACCCGCAGCGGAAGCCGAAGCCTAGCGCCGCGCTCGATTCCATCTCGAAGCTGAACGAGGCGTCGTTGAGGCGCAGCTTGCCGATCGATTCGCGCAGCTTCTCGAAGTCGTTGGCGTCGACCGGGAACAGGCCGCAGAAAACCACCGGCTGGACTTCCTTGTAGCCCGGCAGCGCCTGCGTGGCGCCGCCCTTCACGGTGGTGATGGTGTCACCGACCTTGGCCTGTTCAACTTCCTTGATCTGCGCGGTGATGAAGCCGATCTCGCCCGGGCCCAGTTCGGGCAGGTCGATACGCTTGGGGGTGAAGCAGCCGACGCGGTCGACCAGATGGTCGGTGCCGCCCTGCATGAACTTGACGTTCACGCCCTTCTTGATGACGCCGTCGATCACGCGCACCAGGATGACGACGCCCAGGTACGGATCGTACCACGAATCGACCAGCATCGCTTTCAGCGGCTTGTCGCGCTCGCCCTTGGGCGGCGGGATCTTGGTGACGATCGCTTCGAGCACTTCGGCGATGCCGATGCCCGACTTGGCACTGGCGAGGACGGCGCCGCTGGCGTCGATGCCGATGACTTCCTCGATCTCGGCGCGGACCTTCTCGGGTTCGGCGGCGGGAAGGTCGATCTTGTTGATGACGGGGACGATCTCGTGGTCGTGCTCGATCGACTGGTACACGTTGGCGAGCGTCTGCGCTTCCACGCCCTGCGCCGCATCCACCACCAGCAGCGCGCCTTCGCAGGCGGCAAGGCTGCGGCTCACTTCGTAGGCGAAGTCGACGTGGCCCGGCGTGTCCATCAGGTTCAGCTCATAGGTGAGCCCGTCCTTCGCGGTATAGTTCAGGCGCACGGTCTGCGCCTTGATGGTGATGCCGCGCTCCTTCTCGATGTCCATGTTGTCGAGGACCTGGGCGCTCATCTCGCGCTCGGTCAGGCCGCCAGTGGTCTGGATCAGACGGTCGGCGAGCGTCGACTTGCCATGGTCGATGTGGGCGATGATGCTGAAGTTACGGATCTGCGCGAGTTCGGTCATGACAGCGCCGTTAGCAGTGCTTTGCGGCGCTGTCAGCATGCCGAGTACAAGTCGTTCTATCCAACCCGCCGAAGCTGTGCCTGATCGCCCCTGTCGCGCCGCTGCCGGGGCGGCGTGAACAGCACCGCGCCGGTCTGGTCGAGCTCGAGCGGCTGGGCGAATTCCACGCCCATGCGGTCCTCCTTCGACCACCGTGCGGTCGCCATCATCACGTAGTCCTCCGCGAGATTGACGCCGAACACGGTTCCCGTCGGCACGTTCCACAGCCCCTCGATCATCGCCCCGGACTGCGAGATGTTGCGGATCGTGCCATGATACTGGTGCGACCCGTGCTCCAGCATGACCTTGCGCAGCATGGTCTGGCGCGGCGCGCGGGCGGAACGCGGGCCCTGCGCCACCGCGACGAGGCTCTCGGCCACTTTCGCGCTCGCCGCCTCCAGGGTCAGCGGGCGTTCGTAGATGTAGCCCTGTACGTGGCTGCAGCCGAGCATGCGCACGAGGTCGAGTTCGTCCAGCGTCTCGACGCCTTCCGCCGTCGTCTCCATGCCCAGCGCTTCGGCGAGGCTGACGATCGAGGCGATGATCGCACCGTTGCGGCTGCCCGGCACCGTGGCGCCGCGCACGAAGCTCTGGTCGATCTTGATCTTGTCGAACGGCGCTTTCTTGAGGTAGCCGAGCGAGGAATAGCCGGTGCCGAAGTCGTCGAGCGCCAGGCGCACGCCGATGCCCTTGAGCGCGGCGAACATCGATTCGGTCGACTTGTCCTCGCCCAGGAACACGCTCTCGGTGATTTCCAGTTCGAGCCGCATCGGGTTGATCCCGGCCGTGGCGATCGCATTGGTGACGATCGCGGGAAGCGCCGGATTCGCAAACTGCAGCGGCGAGACGTTGACCGCCACGCGCACTTCCTCCGGCCAGCCGGCAAGATCGCGGCAGGCGGTGCGCAGCGCCCATTCGCCGATCTGCGCCACGAGGCCGGATTCCTCCGCCACCGGCACGAACTTCGCGGGCGAGAGGTAGCCGTGGCGGGGGTGATTCCAGCGCAGCAGCGCCTCGAAACCGGCGATGCGCTCGCTCGTGGTGCGAACCTGCGGCTGATAGTGCAGTTCCAGCGAACCATTGGCGATGGCATCGCGCAGGTCCTCTTCCAGCTGCTGGCGTTCCCTGGCGTCGGAGTGGAGGTCCTCGTCGTAGAAATGGTGCCGTCCGCGCCCGTTGCCCTTGGCGGCATAGAGCGCAAGGTCGGCGTTGCGGATCAGGGCTTCGGAGGTGGTGCCGTCGTCCGGGCACAGCGCGATGCCCACGGACGCGCCGATCGTCACGCGCGCGCCGTCGATCGAATAGGGCTGCGACAGGTTCTCGATGATCCGCCGGGCGAGATGCGCCAGCCCTTCGCGCTGCTGGGGACCGTGGAGGATGACCTGGAACTCGTCGCCGCCCAGCCGTCCCACGCGCCCCCGGTCGCCCACGGTCCCGCCGAGACGTTCCGCCACCTGCTTGAGCAGGGCGTCGCCGGCGGGGTGGCCCATGGTGTCGTTGACCTGCTTGAAGCGGTCGAGGTCGAGGAGGAACACCGCGCAGGCGCGCGTCTCGATGCGCGGGCTGGTGAGGATCTTCTCCAGCCATTCCGCCATCTGGAAGCGGTTGGCCAGCTTGGTCAGCGAATCGAAGCGCGCCAGCTGGGTGACGTGCTGCTGCGAACGGCGCTTCTCGGTAAGATCGGTGCCCGAGCCGCGAAAGCCCATGAAGTTGTTGAACTGGTCCATCACCGGCCGCCCCGATATCGACCACCAGCGCTCGTCTTCGCCGGTGCTGCCGGCCCGCACGTCGAGGTCCTGGAACGAGGAGCGCGTATTGAGGTGAAAGACGAGCGTGCGCTCGCTCTGCTGGCCCTGCGCCTCGAGCATGAACAGGCTGGTGAAGGCCCGCCCTTCGAGGTCGGCGACGTTCTTTCCCAGCAGCGCGGCGATCCGCTCGGAGACGTAGGTGATCCGGCCCAGGCGGTCGGTTTCCCAGAACCAGCCCTGTCCGGTCTGCTCGTATTCGTGGAGAAGCTGCTCGGCGCGGCGCTGTTCGCGCTCACGCTCCGCGCCGGTGCGGGACTGTGACGCGGCGCGCCGGGCCTGGCTGATCGCCAGGAAAAGCCCGATCGCCGCACCGAGCGCCAACAGCGCCACGGAAATCGACGAACCGGCATAGATCGCGGCGCCTCCCCACAGGCCGATGGTGGCGCCGATGATGGAGGTCAGGCGGTTCTCCAGAAGCGCCGTCGCCATCAGGATGACGACGACGAAGACGTTCACCGTCACTTCCCATTCGAGCGACCCATCGTGGAAGGTCCAGTAGGACAGGCCGAAGCCGAACAACGCCATCGGCAGCACCACCGCCATCCCCAGCAGGAAATAACGGGGCCAGCCGTCGCGAAGAACCTGGCGTTCGAGCCGCGCGTAGGCCGCGGCGGGGGCGCAGAGGATTATCGCGGCGATGATGAAAGGCATTGCCATGCCATCGGGCATGCCCGCCGAAAGCAGGGCAAGCATCACCGTGCACGCCAGCATCCACGGCGCCATAAGGCCCCATCGGCGGGAGGTGAAATAATGCAGCACGTCCATCGAATCGGATGAAACGCGCGGCGACCGAAAGCGTGCGAATCCCGCAGGCTCGGTTCCGCCGCGCACGGACGTTTCGGCTCCTGCTTCCTGCTCGGCGCCGCCGGCATCGTTCGCGGTGGCCGCTTTAGCCACAGCCTTGTCGGCGGCGCGCGCACGCACCGTCAGTCGCTTTGTACGCAGACCCGTTTTTGCCATGGGCGCATGATGCCCGCAGGCCATTTCGAAACGGTTAAATGTGGTCTTATCAAAACACGGCTCGGATCACGCGCGTCGCACGCGGGGGAATCCCGAACTGCGGTGCGATGAACCCATTTCGCTTGCCCAAGCGTTATCGCCATGCTTGCTTGCCAAGACCGGCCAGCAACGAAGCCGGCACCAAAGGAGAGATGTCCGTGCGCCACATCGCCATCGTTGGATCGGGTCCTGCAGGATATTACACGGCCGAAGCCGCGCTCAAGCAATGGGGAGACGAAGTGCGGGTCGACATCTTCGACACCCTGCCCGTTCCCTTCGGCCTGATTCGCACGGGCGTCGCGCCGGACCATCAATCGATCAAGGCCGTGTCGCGCCGCTACGAAGCCACGGCGATGAGCGGGAACGTCCGCTTCGTCGGCAACGTCATGCTGGGGCGCGACATCTCGGTCGCGGAACTCCAGGACCTGTACGACGCGGTAATCCTCGCCACCGGCGCGCCCCATGACCGCAAGCTGGGCCTGCCCGGCGAGGACCTTGCCAACGTCTTCGGTTCGGCCGCGTTCGTGGGCTGGTACAACGGCCACCCGCAGTTCGCCAAGCTGGGCCCGGCGTTCGGCCACGATACCGCCGTCATCGTCGGCAACGGCAACGTCGCGCTCGATGTCGCGCGCATCCTCGCCAAGTCGCGGGAGGAATTCGCCGCCTCGGACATCGTCGCCCATGCGCTGTCCGCGCTCGAGGGATCGGCGGTGCGGCGCATCGTCATCCTGGGGCGGCGCGGCCCGCACCAGATCGCCATGACCCCCAAGGAACTGGGCGAACTCAAGCTGCTTACGCGCGCCCATCCCGAAGTCGATCCCGCCGACCTCCCCGATCCGGCGGAAGACGCGAAGCTGGAGCCGGGCCAGCGCAAGGCCGTCGCGCTGCTGCGGGCATTCGCCGGGGCGCCGTCACGCCCCGGGGCCGACGACGTGACCGTCGAATTCGACTTCTTCGCCGCGCCCCGGGCGATCCTGGGCGACACCCGCGTCGAGGGCGTGGAGGTGGAGCGCACCCGCCTCGAAGGCGGCAAGGCGGTCGGTACCGGCGAGACCTATCGCATTCCCGCCGGGCTCGTAGTGGCCTGCATCGGCTACCAGACCTCGCCGATCCCCGACGTGCCATTCGACGAGGAAGGCGGCCGCTTCGCCAATGTCGAGGGCCGGATCACACCGGGTCTCTACTGCGTGGGCTGGGCGCGCCGGGGGCCGACCGGCACCATCGGCACCAACCGCCCCGACGGCTTCGCGATCGTCGAGAAGATCGCCGCCGACATGGCCGGCGATTCAGGCAAGCCCGGCCGACCCGGCTTCGATGCGCTGGCGCAGGAGCGCGGCATCCAGGTGGTGAAGTTCACCGACTGGCAGAAGATCGACGAAGCCGAAGTCGCCAATGCCCGCGACGGCGCGCCAAGGGAGAAGTTCGTCGCGGTGGAGACCATGATCGACGCCGTAAGCCACCCTTAAGGCCGCACTAACGGCGTCGTAACGGATCTTTTCCGGGACGACGCCTCAGCCTGCCTTCTTGGCCTTGTGCTCGGCCAACAGCTTGTCCAGCTCCTCGATCCGCAGGCGCTCGGGCGTGCCTTTGGCGAGACCCTTGAGGCGGCATGCGGCCCATAGGCTCTTGCGCTCGGATTCCAGTGCTTTCAGGTACAGGTCAGCCATAAATCATTTCCTCTTGCCGGGCTTGCGGAAGCGGCTGCGGCGCACTTCCATGTTGCCGGTGTTGACGATGTCTTCGGCGCTCAGCTTGCGCCACCGGCCCAGGCGGGCCGCGTCGAGCGTGCCTGCCGCCATCGCCGCCCGCACGGCGCAGCCCGGCTCCGCCTCGTGGGTACAGTTGGTGAACCGGCATTCCAGCGTCAACTGGACGATGTCGTCGAACACCTCCGCTATGCCCGCGTCCGCCTCGGCCACTTGGAATTCGCGCATGCCGGGCGTGTCCATCAGCCAGCCGCCCTGCTCCAGCCGGTGCAGTTCGCGCACGGTGGTGGTGTGCCGGCCCTTGCCGTCGATCTCGCGCACGGCCTGCGTGGCGATGCTGTCCGATCCGCGCAATGTGTTGACCAGCGTGGACTTGCCGACGCCGGACGAGCCCATCAGCGCGACGGTCTCGCCCAGGCCGCAGCGCGACGCCAGCCGGGCGACGCTGCGCGGGTCGCGGGCGTTCACCGCTTCGACCTGCAGGCCCGGCTGCAGTTTGCGCGCCGCCTCGATGTATTCGTCCAGCGTATCGGTCAGGTCGATCTTGGTGAGGACGACGACGGGGTTCACCCCCACTTCGCGCGCCAGAACGAGGTAGCGTTCGAGCCGGGGCACGCTGAAATCCTGGTTGCACGACGCCACGATGAACAGCGTATCGACGTTCGCCGCGATGAGCTGCAGCCGGCGATCCGGAGCCGGCCGCTTGAACAGGCTCGCCCGGCCCAGGATGCGCAGCGCTTCGTGACTTTCCGGGTCGATGAGTATCCAGTCGCCGACCGCCGGGCGATCCTCCTCCCCGCGCGAATCGGCGATGCGCGAGGAAATCTGAGCCTCCAGCCCCTCTCCCGCGACCGCGATCTCGCCGCGGTGCACGGCCATCACGCGCACCGGCATGCAGTGCTGCGCTTCGAGCGGCGTTACCTGCGTGCTGAAAAACGGCTTCCAGCCGAGTTCGGCGAGAGTGGGACCTTGGGCTTCCATGAGATCGATCGGAGAACTTTCGTGACGGCGCGCGCAGGATCGCGGCTTGCCTCGCGCATACAGATCAACCGGCGGGTTGGATACGCCCGCCTTCGGGGCCTCCAACGAAAAAGGCCGGAGCGAACGCCCCGGCCCCTTTCATTCATGCCAGCCTTGTGGCCGTCACACGCGCATCGGCATCAGCACGTAGAGCGCGGGGCTCTTGTCGTCCTGGCGGATGAGCGTGGGGGCGGCGGCGTCGGCAAGGTGGAGTTCCACCGTGTCGCCGTCGATCTGGCCCAGGATGTCCTTGAGATAATTGGCGTTGAAGCCGATCTCGAAGCCTTCCGAGCTGTAGTTCGCGGGCACTTCCTCAGCCGCCGTGCCGTTGTCGGGCGAGGTGACGGACAGAGTGACGCGGTCGGTATCGAGCGCCATCTTCACCGCGCGGGTCTTCTCGGTGGCGATCGTGGCCACGCGGTCGACGCCCTGGAAGAAGCTCTTGGGGTCGATGCGCAGCAGCTTGTCGTTGCCGGTCGGGATGACGCGGGTGTAATCCGGGAAAGTGCCGTCGATCAGCTTGCTGGTCAGCACCACGCCGTTCTCGCCGCCCAGCGTGAAGCGGATCTTGCTGGCGGAAAGGTCGACCAGCACGTTGGTGTCGAGCGCCTCTTCCAGCAGCTTGCGCAGTTCGCCCACGCATTTGCGCGGTACGATCACGTCGGGCATGCCCTGTGCGCCATCGGGGCGCGCCAGCGTGAAGCGGGCCAGACGGTGGCCGTCGGTGGCGGCGGCCTTCAGTTCCTCGTCGCTGACGTGGAGGAAGATGCCGTTGAGGTAGTACCGGGTTTCCTCGGTCGAGATCGCGAAGCGGGTGCGGTCGATCAGCTGCGCCAGCGTAGCGGCCGAAATCTCGAAGCTGGTCGGCAGTTCGCCTTCCGCGATCATCGGGAAATCGTCACGCGGGAGCGTCGGCAGCTGGAAGCGGCTGCGGCCTGCCTTGACGACCATGCGGTTGTCCGCCGCGTCAAGGCTGACCTGGCTGCCTTCAGGCAGCTTGCGGGCGATGTCGAACAGCAAGTGCGCCGAAACCGTGATCGCACCCGCCGCCTCGACCGAGACGGCGCCGAGCGATTCGACGACCTGCAGGTCGAGGTCGGTAGCCATGACACGCAGGCTGCCGCCGGCGGATGCTTCGATCAGGACATTGGAGAGAATCGGAATGGTATTGCGGCGCTCGACGACGGACTGCACGTGCGAAAGGCAGCGCAGGAGCGCGGAACGTTCAATGGTGGCCTTCATGACAGCCTCAGGTCCCCCTTGGTCGGGCTAGGGTTCGCGAAAACCCGAAAATCGGACGACTATCTCTAACGCCCGCCATTGCGGCGGCAAGCAGGATGTTGGCGGAAACCGGCGAATCTGGGGATAAATCGGGGGTTTGAGGCCGAACGCGGCCAATAAACCGGATCGCCGCAGCACGCCCCCGTCATGACCCCGCGCGTTATCCCTCGCCGCGCGTCATCCCTCCCCTCGTCATCCCGGACTTGATCCGGGACCTTGGGCAATTCTTGAGGCGATAGCTCTCGCCAAGGTGCCCAAACGCGAGGGTGCGCCTAAAGACAGCCCACGGTCCCGGATCAAGTCCGGGATGACGCGCGGGGCGCCGATATTACACCATCACCATGCCGCCGTTGACGTGGATCGTCTGGCCGGTGATGTAGCCGGCCTGCTTGCTGGCAAGGAACACGGCGGCGGCGGCGATGTCCTCGCCCTCGCCCATGCGGCCCATCGGGATACGGCCGTTGAGCGCGTCCTTTTGGGCGTCGGGCAACACATCGGTCATCGCGGTGCGGATGAACCCCGGCGCAATGCAGTTGACCGTCACGCCGCGGCTGGCAAGTTCCTGCGCGAGGCTCTTGGACATGGCGGTGATGCCGCCCTTGGCCGCGCAGTAGTTCATCTGGCCCGGGTTGCCGGTGGTGCCGACCACCGAGGTCACGTTGATGATGCGGCCGAAACGGGCCTTCATCATCGGCTTGGTGACGGCGCGCATCAGGCGGAAGGTCGATTCCAGGTTCACGCGGATCACCGCGTCCCATTCCTCGTCCTTCATGCGCATCGCCAGGTTGTCGCGGGTAATGCCGGCGTTGTTGATCAGGATGTCGATCTTGCCCAGCGATTCGAGCGCGGCGGGCACCAGCTTCTCGACCTGCTCGGCATCGGACAGGTTGCAGGCGATGGCGACGTGGTCGACCTCCTGCGGCGCCTGCGGGCTATGCTCGTCAAGCTCGTCGCGGAAGGCGCGCAGCTTGTCGGGGTTGGAGCCGGAGATGGCGAGGCGGGCACCCTGCGCGGCCAGCGCGCGGGCCACCGACGAACCGATGCCGCCGCTTGCGCCGGTCACGAGGGCAGTCATTCCGTGAAGGTCGAACATGTTAGTCTCCGTAATCTTTTTTCACGCGGAGGCGCGGAGACGCGGAGCGGCCTTCGGCCGATCTGTATCCGTTAACGATACGCCGGATACCCTCCTTCATCGTCTCGCCGCCAAAATTCAGAAGTAGCCCTACGGGCTGATCGGGCAAACGCAAGTAGGTGAGCAATTACTTCGCATGGACGCGGGACAACTGCTCCACCGACTTCACTTCGACGACCAAACGTCCATCCACGATCACATCCGCACGAAACGCCGCAGGAAAATGCAGGCCCTCAAAGGCGATATCGACCAGCTTCTGCCGGTCCACCTTCCAACCGGCCCGCTGGAGGCTTGCCGCCAGCACGGTTTCATAGACGCTTTCCAAAAGGCCCGGCCCAAGATCGCGATGAATCCGCATGGCCGCATCCACGACCTCAGCACTCAAACGATCGATATCCGTCATAGCCCTCCGCGTCTCCGCGCCTCCGCGTGCCCCCCCTTTTCCTAGCAGCTTCGGCGGTATCGGCGAATCAAAGAACTTTAATCAGTTCCTCGATCTCGGCCATGGTCGAGGCGGATGTCACCTCGACCTCGCCGGCCGAACGCTTGATCATCGGACCGACGACCTTGCCGCCCAGTTCGACGAAACGCTCGACCCCGGCGGCATGCATGGCGATCGCGCTTTCGCGCCAGCGCACGCGGCCCGTCACCTGCTCGACCAGCAGGCGCCGGACTTCGGCGGGATCGGTGACGACGGCGGCGGTGACATTGGCGAACAGCGCGATGCGAAGCGTGCCCGGAGGGGTGGCGCCCAGCGCCTCGGCCATGGCATCGGCGGCGGGCTGCATCAGCGGGCAGTGGAACGGCGCCGAGACCGGCAGCGCGATGCCGCGCTTGATCCCGTGCTCCTTGACCAGCGCGATGGCGCGCTCGATCGCCTCGAGATGGCCGGAAAGCACGACCTGGCCGGGATCGTTGTCATTGGCGACAGTGCATACCTGCCCCTCGGCGGCCGCTTCGGCGAGAGCGGTGGCCTTCTCGATGTCGGCGCCCAGCAAGGCGGCCATGGCGCCCACGCCCACCGGCACGGCAGCCTGCATCGATTCGCCGCGCAGCTTCAGCAGGCGCGCGGTATCGGCGAGGCTGAACGCACCGGCGGCGCACAGCGCGGTATATTCACCCAGCGAGTGCCCGGCGACGAAGTCCGCCTTGTCGGCGAGGCTGATGCCGCCTTCCTTCTCCAGCACGCGCAGCACCGCGATGGCGTGGGCCATGATAGCCGGCTGGGCGTTGGCGGTCAGCAGCAGCTGATCCTCGGGGCCCTGCGTCATGATCTTGAACAGGTTCTGGCCGAGCGCGTCGTCGACCTCCTGGAACACCTCGCGCGCGACCGCGCTGGCCTCGGCGAGTTCGGCACCCATGCCGACCTTCTGGCTGCCCTGTCCGGGGAAAACGAATGCACGCATCTGCGACCGTTCCTTCTATGCAGCGGGCGGTTTGGACACGGGCCGCTTGCGAATCGATTGTGGCGCGGCGGGTTATTGACCTTGGGGCCCGACGGCAACCCCTATCGGAAACTGCGGTCTCAGAAGGCAATGTCGATGATCACGCCCTTGGAGAAGTCTCCGGCGCTTTTACGCACCGTTTCGTAGAAGCCCGTAAGCGCCGGGGTCGGCTCGTAAAGCTCCAGCATGTGCCCATAAACAGCGCTCGTATCCACGAACACATAACGGAAGCCTCCCGCCATCTCGGCGTCCAGCGCGGCGGTGTAACCCTGCCCGGCAAACCCGGCGACCGCCTCGTCCAGATTCTCGACGAACAGGGCGACGTGGTGCAGCCCCTCACGGCCCGAGCCTTCGGGATAGAGGTCATGGAACGCCGACGGCCCCGCGTTGTTCTGCTGGCAGAACTCGATCATCACCTCGCCCCACTGGCCATAGGCGCTGGAGTGGTCGAGTTGGCGCGAAACGCCGCGATGGAGCGCGCGGGTGAGCGGGATGTGCTCGGCGACGTAATACGGCCCCGACCCGAAGGCGGCCGAATGCGCGCGGGCAGCGGCGCGCACGTCGGGCACGAAATAGGCGATCTGGCGGATCGGCAACGGCGCCATCGCGCTCTCCCTTTATCGTTGTCGGCGGGAGACTGCCGCTTGGATCAGCCGAAAGGAACTATCCTATTGGCTGCATCGTGGCCGATGTCGGCATCGCCGAGGAAAGCGATGGAGTGCCGCTCGCACCAATGCCGGGCGATCGCCTGCGCGTCGATGCCGAAGGGGCGGTCGTTCTCCGGCACGTCGCTGACCCGGCCAAGGCGCAGGCCGGCGATGCCGCCAAGATGCGCCGTGGCGTGGAAGAACAGGCGATCCACCGCGTAGAGGTATTCGGACACTTCCTCGACCATGACGACATGCCCCGCGAGTCCCGGCATCAACCGCGTCCCGCTGAGCATCGCCAGCGTCATGAGGTTGAACGCGACGACCGGATGGCGCTCTCCCGCCAGCGAGGGTTCGAGGCCGCCCGTGGCGCCGCCGAGGAAGCCCAGCGCGCGCCGCACCGCGTCCTCTCCGCCCGGGCGCCGGATGTCGGCCAGCATCGGCGCATGAACCGGCCTGCCGACCTTCGCGCGGTAGAGGCCGCCCAGCAGGTAGCCGCCGTCCGAATAGCCGAGGTAGGCCTTGTCCCCCGCCGCATGCGTCAGGCGGGCGAGCACGTCCTCCGCGATCCGGCAGGCGCCGTAGCCGCCGCGCGCGAACCATACCGCATCGAAGGAAGGGTCGTTGGCGCATTCCACGAAGGCCGCCCGGCGCACTTCGTCAGAGCCCGCGAAATGGCCGTCCACCGCGAAGCACTGCTCATGGATCACCAGTTCGAGGCCCGGAAACTCGGCGGCGGCCAGCGCCTCGACGCGGGCCGCGTCCTCGCGGGTGATCGGGGTGGACGGGGCGCAGACGGCGATACGGGTCATGGGCCGATGTTACACCCTCCCCGTCGTCGCCGCTAAGGCGCCCGCCGCGCTTTTCCACCGGCACGGCGGCGCACGGCCGCCCCGCCCGGGATGATGCCGGGGATGACTGTTGTGTTTGGGCCTCGCGCGAAATACTCAGCCCTGATGACCGACGCATCCGACCTCGCCGCCCATCCCTGGTTCTTCTGCGGCATCGGCGGCTCGGGCATGTTGCCGCTCGCCCTGATCCTCAAGGGTCACGGCGCCCGCATCGCCGGCTCCGACCGCAGCCGCGACCAGGGCCGCAGCCCGGAGAAGTTCGCCTGGCTCGAATCGCTCGGCTTCGACCTCCACCCGCAGGACGGCAGCGGCATCACCTCGGCCGAGCAGACGCTGGTGGCATCCGCCGCCGTCGAGGACACCGTCCCCGAAGTGGTGCGCGCCGCCGCCCTGGGCTGCCCGCGCATGAGCCGCGCGCAATTGCTGGCGACATTGTTCAACGCCGCGCCCTTCGGGATCGCCATCGGCGGCACCAGCGGCAAGTCGACCGTCACCGGCATGACCGGCTGGATCATGACCCATGCCGGCACCGATCCCACGATCATGAACGGCGCGGTGATGAAGAACTTCGCCTCACCCGACGCGCCCTTCGCCAGTGCCCGGGTGGGACGAGGCGACGCGTTCGTCTCCGAAGTCGACGAGAGCGACGGCTCCATCGCCCTCTACCGGCCCCGTGTGGCGGTGCTGGGCAACGTCAGCCTCGACCACAAGAGCCTTGAGGAACTGCGCGAACTGTTCGGCGATTTCCTCGCCCGCGCCGATGTCGCCGCGATCAACCTCGACGATGCGGAAACCGCGGCACTGGCCGGGCGCGCCAGGGAACTGGTGACGTTCGGCATCACCTCGCCCGAAGCCCTGATCAGCGCCGCCGATATCGTCGAAGGGCCCACGACCCTTGCCGCCACCGTGCTCGACCGGCGGGACGGCTCCTCCCATGCGCTCATGCTGAAAGTGCCGGGCCGCCACAACCTCTACAACGCCCTCGCCGCCATCGCCGCCGCCAGCGCCGCAGGGGTTGCGGTTTCCGACGCGGTCTCGGCACTGGGATCGTTCGCGGGTCTTGCGCGGCGGTTCGACATCGTCGGCACGTCGCCCGGCGGCGTCACCGTGATCGACGACTTCGGCCACAACCCGGACAAGGTCTCGGCCACGCTCGCCACGCTGAAGGCGCATCCCGGGCGTGTCATCGCCTTCTTCCAGCCCCACGGCTACGGGCCCCTGCGCCAGATGGGCGCGGAACTGGCCGAAGTCCTCGCTGGCAAGCTGGGCGAGGACGATCTCACCGTGTTGTGCGATCCGGTCTACTTCGGCGGTACCGTCGATCGCAGCGAAGGCAGCGAGCGGATCGTCCGGTTGATCGAGCAGCACGGCGGCAAGGCCGAATACATCCCCTCGCGCGCCGATTGCGGGGCCCGGATCGCGCAGATCGCCCGGCCCAGGGATCGTGTGGTCGTCATGGGCGCCCGCGACGATACGCTGACGGTGTTCGCGCGGGACCTGCTTGCTTCGCTGGGTTGAACAGGTTTCACGCGAAGGCGCGGAGATCTTGCTTTGCGGCGCTAGCCTATTTCGCACGGCACCGTTGCGAAAATCGTGACGATGGAGAGAACGGACGGCTTCGCCGCCAGATGGTTTCCTCCGCGTGACCCGACCCTTCAGTGCGCCTTGCCGCGCGCCTTGGCGACGAGGTGCACGGCAACCGCCACCACCGCGCCCAGCACCAGGCCGACGATCGCGGAAGCCACCGCATAGCCCAGCCAGCCCGCGACAGGCCCCAGCGGCCCGGTTGCCTCGGCCAGCGCATGCTGGATGCCGTGAGCGACATGCGCAGGCGCCGGAACGCCCAGTTCCTCGAGCCCGTGCAGGATGATGCCGCCGCCCACCCACAGCATCGCAAGCGTCCCCACGCTGCCCAGCAGGCTGAGCACCACCGGCATGGCCTTGAGCAGGACCCGCCCGGTAGCCTGCGCCGCCGATGACGCCTTCTTCGTCAGGTGCAGCCCGACGTCGTCCATCTTCACGATCAGCGCCACCGCGCCGTAGACCGCGACGGTGATGCCGATGCCCACCAGCGCCAGTGTAACCGCGCGGGCGAACAGCGTTTCGTCGCCGACTTCGGCAAGCGCGATGGCCATGATCTCGGCCGAAAGGATCAGGTCGGTGCGCACCGCGCCCGAAACCCGGGTCTTCTCGAACGTCGCCACGTCCTCGACGGGGTCTTCCAGGGTCTCGCCATGCTTTTCGCCGCCCAGCTTCTCGATCACCTTCTCCGCGCCCTCGAAGGCAAGGTAGAGGCCGCCCAGCATCAGGATCGGCGTGATCGCCTGCGGCAGGAAGGCGCTGAGCAGCAGCGCGATCGGCAGCAGGATCACCAGCTTGTTGAACAGTGATCCCTTGGTGATCTTCCAGATGATCGGCAATTCGCGGTCGGGCGTGAAGCCGGTGACGTAGCCGGGCGTCACCGCCGCGTCGTCGATGACCACGCCGGCCGCCTTGGTCCCGGCCTTGGCCACGCCGGCCCCGACATCGTCCAGCGATGCGGCGGCGGCGCGGGCGATCACCGATACGTCGTCGAGAAGGGCGACAAGGCCGGATGGCATCGAAATTCCTTTTGTTTGCAGATGCGAAGTCGGAGCCAGCAATGCGGGGGAATGGCCGTGTAATCAAGCGCGGTCACGAAACGAAATACGCCCGCCTTAAATCGGTTGCACCTGCGCCGTTCTCATCCCTGTACGAAGGAGGCTCCATGATCGGAGCCTTCATTTAGAAGGCTTTACCGGGGAAACATCATGTCTGTCATCAATACCAACATCGGCGCGATCCGCGCCTCGAACGCTTCGACCACGGCCAACAAGATGCTGGGCACGGCGATGGAGCGCCTGTCGACCGGCAAGCGCATCAACTCGGCCAAGGACGATGCCGCCGGCCTCGCCATCTCGACCTCGATGACCTCGCAGATCCGCGGCATGAGCCAGGGCATCCGCAACGCCAACGACGGCATCTCGCTGGCGCAGACCGCCGAAGGCACGCTCTCGGAAGTCAGCAACATGCTGCAGCGGGTGCGCGAACTGGCGATCCAGTCGGCCTCGGGCACCTACCAGGCCTCGGACCGCGCGGCGATGCAGCAGGAAGTCTCGGCGCTGACCACGCAGATCGGCGATTCGTTCACCCAGGTGAAGTTCAACGGCAACACGCTGATCTCGACCACCTCGGGCACCGACCTCACCTTCGACATCCAGACCGGCTCGAACTCGGGCGAGAAGGTGACGCTGACCGCCAAGGCGATCGACGGCACCAACCTCAGCGCCTCCGCGCTCGACGTGACCGATGCCTCCAAG
>Ga0308159_1003543_pt1 | contig 15606 bp, 14 predicted proteins | sample PhyCR1_FD_201040 | JGI IMG/M metagenome (GOLD analysis project Ga0308159, IMG submission 201040) | Phyllosphere microbial communities from UC Gill Tract Community Farm, Albany, California, United States - DLSLC.R1 | ecosystem: Host-associated > Plants > Phyllosphere > Unclassified | place: USA... | reverse complement strand
CTCAGGTTACCGTAAGCGTCACCGACAAGCAGTGCGAGCCGATGAGCTTAACGGTCAAGGCCGGTAAGACCCAGTTCCTGATTAAAAACAACAGCCAGAAAGCGCTGGAGTGGGAGATCCTCAAAGGGGTGCTGGTGGTTGAGGAGCGTGAGAATATCGCGCCGGGCTTTAGTCAGAAACTGACCGCCAATCTGGAGGCGGGCGAATATGAGATGACCTGTGGCCTGCTGAGCAATCCAAAAGGCAAGCTGATCGTGCAGGCCGGTGAGGGCGCAGAGAAAAGTGGCACCTCAGCACGCCTGCAGCTGGAAGGCCCGATCACCGAATACAAAGCCTATGTGACCGACCAGGTGAAACAGCTGGTGAGCAACACCCAGGCCTTTACTGATGCCGTCAAAGCGGGTGATGTTGAAAAAGCCAAAGCGCTGTTTGCTCCGACCCGTCAGTATTATGAGCGCATTGAGCCGATTGCGGAGCTCTTCTCCGATCTCGACGGCAGCATTGACGCCCGTGAAGATGACTATGAGAAGAAAGCGGCCGATCCTAAGTTCACCGGTTTCCACCGTCTGGAGAAAGCGCTGTTTGCTGATAACAGCACGAAAGGCATGGCGGACTACGCTGAGCAGCTGAATAAAGATGTGCAAGATTTGCAGGTGCGCATCAGCGAACTGGCCTTCCCGCCAGCCAAAGTGGTCGGCGGCGCAGCCGGTCTGATTGAAGAGGTCGCTTCCAGCAAAATTTCCGGTGAAGAAGATCGCTACAGCCGGACTGACCTGTGGGACTTCCAGGCGAACATTGATGGCGCGCAGAAAATCGTTGAGCTGCTGCGACCCATGGTAAGCAAAGCCAATCCGCAGTTGCTGGCAAAAGTTGACGCCAACTTCAAAAAAGTGGATGCGATCCTGAGTAAATACCGCACCAAAACCGGTTTTGAATCCTATGAGAAACTGACCAGCGCCGACCGTAACGCGCTGAAAGGACCGATCACCGCACTGGCGGAAGATCTTTCATTACTTCGTGGCACCCTGGGTCTGGATTAATCATGAGTCGTAAGGAAGATGACGCGCAGCCTGCGCGTCGTCGGTTACTAAAAGGGCTGGGGCTGCTGGGTGGCGCGGCAGCGCTGGGCGGCGGCTGTCCGTTCCATGCCGCTGCCGCCGACAGCTTTTCGCCGGGGACGGTTACGCCGCAGGCCCGACAGCAGATGCAGCCGTTTTATGGTCAGCATCAGGCGGGTATCACGACGCCACAGCAGGCATCGATGATGCTGGTGGCGTTTGATCTGCTCAGCAGCGATAAAGCGGAGCTGGTGCGTCTGTTCCGGTTGCTGACCCAGCGTATCGCCTTCCTGACCACGGGCGGTCCGGCACCGGTAGTTACCAATCCGCAGCTGCCGCCAATGGATTCCGGCATTCTTGGGGCAACTATCGCGCCTGATAACCTGACGATTACCGTGTCGGTCGGCAATTCACTGTTTGATGAACGCTTTGGTCTGGCGCCGCACAAACCGAAAAAATTGCAGCCGATGACACGCTTTCCCAATGATTCGCTGGATGCCAGTCAGTGTCATGGCGATCTGCTGTTGCAGCTCTGTGCCAACACTCAGGATACGGTGATTCATGCCCTGCGGGATATCATCAAGCATACGCCTGACCTGCTTGGCGTACGCTGGCGGCGTGAAGGCTTTATCTCCGATCACGCCGCGCGCAGTCAGGGGCAGGAGACCCCGATCAACCTGCTGGGTTTCAAAGATGGCACCGCCAATCCCGATACCCACAACCCTGCTCTGATGAATCAGCTGCTGTGGGTGACCGACGATCAGGACGAACCGGTCTGGGCGCGCAATGGCAGCTATCAGGCTGTACGGTTAATCCGCTTTCACGTCGAAATGTGGGATCGCACGCCGCTGGGCGAGCAACAGACTATCTTTGGTCGCGAGAAATTAAGTGGCGCGCCGCTGGGGATGCAGCATGAACGCGACGTTCCGGATTACGCCCGTGATCCGGACGGGGAAGTGATTGCGCTGGATGCGCATATACGTCTTGCCAATCCCCGCACACCAGAGACGGCAAGCAGCCTGATGCTGCGGCGCGGCTACAGTTACTCCGCGGGTATCTCTGCATCGGGACAGCTGGAGATGGGATTGCTGTTCGTCTGCTATCAGCACGATCTGGAACGCGGCTTTCTTACGGTGCAGCGGCGCCTGAACGGCGAAGCGCTGGAAGAATATATCCGGCCTTTTGGCGGCGGTTACTTTTTTGTTTTGCCCGGTGTACCAGACGCCAGCCATTATTTAGGGCAGTCGTTGCTGGAGGCCTGATTAAATTTCAACCACTGTGGGCGAATCTGTTCTGGTCGCCCACGATTTACGGTTTTCGTGCTTTGCTGGCTGAGGTTAAACTGAGTTTTAGCGGTTGTTTGATGTATATAAAATAAGCTAATTAACTGAAATTAAAGGCTTTTACATTTTGCCTTAAAAGAAATGCATACAGGTGATTAGCAATTCTTTTGCCAGCAGGTAAAATTACTATTGCAAAGGCCCAACAAAATGGTGCACTTTATTAAACAGGCGTAATCGGATGTGTTGATGTATCACACTGGAGTTCGCGCATGGGTCGAGTCTTTAATGGAAAGTCACTGTCAGTAAATAAATTGCGCCTGACCGCGAGGGCAATTCTGCCTCGTTATTTCTTCCTTCCTTCAACCATCTCTTTTGTCTTATCGCATCCTGTTTTATCCGGTGTACAGCTACGCTATTGCGCTGCTGCATACCCACTATCCTGTCCTGTCATGGCTCAAAAGGAAGCCAACTGAAACCTCTAAAGCGTTCACGTTATCGCAACGGGCCACCGGCCTGACGCAGGAAATGAAACCAACTGAAAGGTGCCACTATGGGAAGACAGAAAGCAGTGATCAAAGCGCGTCGTGAAGCAAGAAGAGTGCTTCGTAGTGACTCCAGAAGTCATCGTCAGCGTGAAGAAGAGTCGGTCACTTCGCTGGTGCATATGAGTGGACTGGATGCCATTGGCATGGCGCGCGATACGCGTGACCGCTTGCCGATTGAAGCCCGTAATGAAGCTCAGGCGCACTATCTTAACGCCATAGAGAGAAAACAGCTGATCTTCGCAACCGGTGAAGCCGGGTGCGGTAAAACCTGGATCAGTGCCGCAAAAGCGGCTGAGGCCCTGATTAATAAGGATATCGACAGGATTATCGTTACGCGCCCGGTACTGCAGGCAGATGAGGATCTGGGATTCCTTCCCGGCGATATTTCTGAGAAATTCGCGCCTTATTTCCGCCCGGTTTATGACATTCTGGTTAAACGTCTTGGCGCATCCTTTATGCAATATTGTCTGCGTCCTGAAATTGCCAAGGTAGAGATTGCACCGTTCGCCTATATGCGTGGTCGCACCTTCGAAAATGCTGTGGTAATTCTGGACGAGGCGCAGAACGTCACCGCCGCGCAGATGAAAATGTTCCTGACCCGACTGGGCGAAAACGTCACGGTCATTGTTAACGGCGATATTACCCAGTGCGACTTGCCCGCTGGGGTGCCTTCCGGTCTCGCAGACGCGCTGGCGCGTTTCGAAGAGGACGAGATGGTTGGCATTGTGCGCTTCGGCAAAGAAGATTGTGTGCGTTCTGCGCTGTGTCAGCGCACCCTGCACGCGTATAGCTAGCGTTTGATTGAGTAGAAGTGTAGCGCCCAAACCCGGCTCCGGCCGGGTTTTCTTATTGTGGGGCAGGGCTGCGCCCGTGGTCGTTCCCCGGGGGTTTCTCACACCCCTCTCAGAGTGCAATATGCAAAAAAAAGAGCCTGAACAAAAGTTCAGGCTCTTCTTTGAAGATGGCGGTGAGAGAGGGGTTCGAACCCTCGATACGTTGCCGTATACACACTTTCCAGGCGTGCTCCTTCAGCCACTCGGACACCTCACCAGATTTACTTCGCTGACCGCGATGGGTCAACGGGGCGGTACTATAGGGAGTCGGTTGAAAACGGTCAAGTACTATTTTTCTCTTTTGATCTATTCGCTTAAGCTCTGAACGAATCGATTTACTGCGGCATAAAACCCGCCGTTTTACCGGCCACATCCCGCCATACTGATGAGCCCGGTCAGGTGAGTTTTATGGCAGCAAATAAACCGGGGCGGCGTTCTCAACCTTGTTACTGGTCAGACGCTGCCCCGACTGATGCCGGAATCAGCTCTTCACTCTGTTAGCGAAACTTTTCCGCAGCTTCTGCAGTTTCGGTGGAATGACCGCCATGCAGTAGCCGTTGCGCTGGCCCGCGCCTTCCCAGTAATCCTGATGATAAGCTTCAGCGGGATACCACTCTTTCAGCGGCTCAATGGTGGTCACCACCGGCACATCATGGTCAGCCTGAGCGCGGGCAATGGCGGCGCGTGCTTCCGCTTCCTGCTCTGCATTGGCCGGGAAAATGGCGGAACGATACTGGGTGCCAATATCATTACCCTGACGGTTAAGCTGGGTCGGATCATGCGTCACAAAGCTGATATCCAGCAGATCGCCAAAGCTGACTTTCTCCGGGTCGAAGCCAATGCGGATCGCTTCTGCATGACCGGTCGCACCGCTGCAGACCTGCTCATAAGTCGGATTAGGACGGGCACCACCGGTATAACCGCTTTCCACCGACTCTACGCCGATCACATCCTTAAATACCGCTTCGGTACACCAGAAACAGCCGCCAGCGATAACTGCGTATTCGATTGCCATAATAATTTACTCCTGTCAGGTCGAAAGAGGTGAATGGGGGCGCGGCAGACCGCTTTCAACTAGATCAGCATCTCCGGTTTAAAATCGCCGCTCTTATCCAGTATTTTGTCGCTCATCACGCTGAACCGGCCTTCGCCAGTGTAGTGCAGGGTAGTGGGATATTCCGGCTGCTCGGCAACGTGCGCTTTAACAATCTCAAAAATAAACAGGTTGTAGTTGGCGACCATCGAATCGTCATAAAGCTGACACTCAAAGCTGGCAAAACATTCGGCAATCATCGGCGCGCCAACCACCTGAGCGGGTTCCGGCGTCAGGCCAAATGCCTCAAACTTATCAATGCTGTCGCCGTGGCTGTTGCCGATTGCCACAACTTCATCAATCAGCGAGGCAGAAGGAATGTTCAGCACGCACTGACCGCTGTTGCGGATCAGCTCATGGCTGTGGTTCATACCGGCAATCATGCAGCCGACCAGTGACGGAGAAAACTCCAGCACCGTGTGCCAGCCGAGCGTCATGATGTCATGTTGATCTTTGTACTGCGAACTGAGCAGCAGCACCGGTCCGGGCTCAAGGTATTTGCGGGCTTTGCTGACCGGAAAAGCATATTTGTGCATGCGTTGGCTCATGGCATAACTCCTGAAACGGAACGTAGCCATTAAGTGTAGAGCACCGGGCGGATGCAGCTGGGGTGTCAGCGGGCAGAAATGCGAGGTTGATGGCGGCGTCCGGCAGCGCAGACATTTTTAGCAGCAGTATCGCGAGCTTAAGGTTTCCTTAATATGCAATCGCGATACTGCCTGCTTTAACTGAGGATGATGCTATGAAAACTGCTCCTGTTGCCCTGTCTGTGACTGCTCCGCGTCCGATGAGTGAATATGCTGCACTGCTGATTGCCGCAGCCACGATCGTTCTGTTCCTCTCCGCCTGGTTCAGCGCTTAAAACTTCACCACGGCACGACAACCGCTTCGGTCGCGGCGGTTCTCTAGGAAAAACTGAAACCGGTGTAACTGGACGATGCGGCTGACGATGCTCAGCCCGAGTCCGATACCGCCGTAGCGGCTGTCCATACGGATAAACGCTTTACTCAGCTCGCCACTTTTACTCTCATCAATTCCCGGACCCTGATCTTCCACCACCAGCATCGGCTGAGGAGCTAACACCAGCTGCACACTGATGGTGCTGTTATCCGGACTGTAGCGATGGGCGTTCTCAACCAGGTTACGCAGCAACATCTTCAGCAGCGTGGCATCACCGCGCACAAACTGCTCCTGCGGCAGATCGAGGATCAGCTTCTGTTGATGCGCCTCCAGCATGATACTCAGCTCCGACTCCATTGGCAGGATCACATCTTCAATCAGCCCCACGTTCTGATAGGTGCCAGAGGTAAAGGACTGTCCGGCGCGCGCCAGATTCAGCAGCTGCGACACACTGTGCGTCATCTGATCCAGGCGCTGCACCAGCGGCTGAACTTTGACATCGCTGTTACGTTCGATTAACTCCAGATGCAGCCGCAATCCCGCCAGCGGCGTGCGCAGCTCATGTGCCACGTCGGCGGTGAACAACCGTTCACGCTCCAGACTGCTGTTCAGACGCGCGACCAGCTGGTTTATCGCCTGCGTCACCGCATCGATCTCCTGAACCTGACTGTGGCAGGCGACGGGATCAAGATTCTCTTCGCTGCGACTCTCCAGTTCACGCTGCAGCTGATAAAGCGGCCGGGTAATCCATTTCACCGCCTGATAGCAGAGCAGCAGCGTCAGGGTAATCATCACCAGACTTGGCACCGCCAGGCTGGCTACCGCTTCATGCACTTCACGCTTAACGTGACTGTCCATGTTGCGCTTCTGCAACTGCGCTTCCACCAGAAACTGAATCTGCTCTTTGCTCTCATGCCATAGCCAGACCACGCTGATCACCTGGAAAACCAGCAGGATCAGACCGATGGTCAGGATGAGGCGAAAGCGCATACTGCGATGATCGAAACGTCTTATCATGTTGCCTCACGAACGCCATCCTGCGTCACCAGCGCATAGCCAAAACCGCGCACGGTGCGGATAGCGCTTTTGCCGATTTTGTCGCGCAGATTATGGATATGCACTTCCAGGGTATTAGTAGAAGGCTCGGTCTCCCAGTTATAGATATCCTGGTAGAGAATTTCACGGTGAACCGGATTCCCGGCCTTGAGCATCAGCCGTGACAGAATCGCAAACTCTTTAGGTGTCAGATCCAGCAGTACGTCGCTGAGCGTAATCTGGCGATGGGTCATATCCAGCGCCAGCGCACCCACTCTGACATGACTGTCGCCCTGATTGACGTGGCGGCGGATCAGCGCGCGGATACGCGCCAGCAACTCATCCAGCGAGAACGGTTTGATCAGATAGTCGTCCGCGCCTGCGTCGAGTCCGGCAATGCGTTCGCTGATGGTGTCGCGTGCGGTCAGGATCAGCACGGGTGTCATCTTCTTCTGCCGCCGCAGTCGTATCAGAAAATGCAGTCCATCTTCATCCGGCAGGCCAAGATCCAGCACCACCAGACTATACAGGCCGCTGGCGAAATGCGCTTCAGCATCCCGCACCCGCGTAACGCCATCACAGACGTAGCCTTCCCCTTCCAGCGCCAGCATCAGCCCCTGCAGCAGCAGGGCGTCATCTTCAACAATCAGTATCTTCATTAAGGTTGGCTCCGACACGACGTCAAAATATCATCCGCAGGCACATATTCGTGGGTCGCGGTGCCGGTTAATCCCAGCATGGTTGAAAACAGATTATCCTGTGAAAAATCGTCTGTCGCCGCCAGTTTATTCAGGCAGCCGCGATTAACCGCATAACGTTTCTGATAATCATCGGAAAGCCAGATCAGCAACGGCACATGTTTCTGGGTGTCCGGCGCGATAGCATAGGGCAGGCCATGCAGGTAAGCACCATTTTCACCCAGGGATTCGCCATGGTCAGACAGATAGACCAGGCTGGTGGTGAAGTGGTCCTGATGCGCACGCAGTACGTTAATGGCTTTATCGACGATGTGATCCACATTGACCAGCGTGTTGTCATAGGTGTTGATCAACTGTTGTTGCGAACAGTCCTGAATCTGGTTGGTGTCGCAGGTCGGTTCAAACTGACGAAACTGTGGCGGATAGCGATGGCTGTAAGTCGGGCCATGACTGCCAATGGTGTGCAGCACAATCACCGCGTTGCCTTTTAACTGGCTGATGTAATCATCCAGACCGTGGAACAGCACGTCGTCGTAACACTCACCATCAATACACATGCCGGGCAGGTTCAGGCTGGTCATGTCCTGATGCGGAACGCGATCGCAGGCCCCTTTACAGCCCCCATCGTTCTCATTCCACAACACGCTGATCCCGGCGCGCTGAATAATATCCAGCAATCCCTCCTGATGGGCAGCCAGCACATCATCATAGTGGGCGCGCGGCATGTTGGAGAACATGCAGGGCACGGAAACCGCCGTCGCCGTTCCGCATGAGGTGGTGTGCGGGAAATAGATCACATTATCTTTCGCCAGTAAGGGGTTGGTCAGGCGACCGTAACCGCCCAGCGAGAAATTTTGCGCGCGTGAGGTTTCGCCCAGCACCAGAATCGTCAGATTTGGCTTGCCACTGCTGCGGCTGGGCTGCAGGTGCGCATCTTCACCGATACGAATCAGCGGCGCGTTCTGTAACTGCTCATGCTTATACCAGGAGAGCGTCGCCGCGATGCTGTTAGAGGGGCTCAGCGCTTTTACCAGTTCGCGGTTGTTACGGAACAGCGAAGCGTAATCTTTATAGAAGAGCAGGGCGATCAGCACAATCAGCGCCGCTGACAGCAATACGCTGAGCAGTCGCGCCAGCACGCCGCGCCACTGCTGCTTTTTGATTCGCGGCCAGAACAGCAGCAACGCCATCAGTACGCCGGAAGTGAGCAGGGTTACGAGCAACTGTGGCGTAATCAGCGCAAAGGATTCCGAGGCGGTGGTATCCATCATGTTGGTGATCATTGAGCGATCGACCACGATGTTATAGGTGTGAATAAAGAACTGTGCTGAGGCGGAGAGCAGAATAAACAGCGCGGCCAGCAGCCGATCCAGCCAGATAAACGAGGCCAGCGTAATCACGATATTGATCACGCTAAAGGCGACCAGCGGCATCGATAAAAAGACCAGCGTGGTGTGCAGGTCGTTCAGTGGCATCACTGCCAGCACCTGACGGTAATAGGCAACGTTAAGGAAAACCGCGATGTAAATCGCAGCCAGAATCAGCAACGTAAGGCGGCTAATCAGCGGCCTCTTCAGGTTAAACGCCATGTGAGCAGGAACCAGAGTAATAAAAGTGTCACGAGAATGCGCTTTCAATATTAGGAATACCTTAAGAAGCTTAAGCTTTGGGGAGTGCCGACTCTGCCGGGTGGAATACGTGTGTGACTCCAGTCAGCAGTGGATCGCGTCCGGCCCGATCATCGGAAGCGCAGCAGAATGGGATGGTGCTTTTATGCTGACTTAACCGCAGCGGCTGGCATGAAACCTGCATCTTTCTGGCATAACCCCTGTTAATGACTACACTTACTGTGAAGATGTTCTCAGTTAGCCAGTATTGTCAGCAATGCGCTTGCAAGTTTGAGGAGAGTGACCTATCCAGTTACCGCGTTTTATCCCTCAATCACCGCTTTATCAGAATTTCCCGCTTGCTGACCTGACTGCGTCAGGACATTCTTGTTTTAACTCAATGTTTTATTAAAATTCGATTTTCAGGAGAAGTAACGTGACCCAAGCGGCAGACACCCATGCCAGGTACCCGACATTAAGCAGCGGGCAGTACGCCTTCTTTTTTGATGTCGACGGCACGCTGGCAGCGATTCAGTCCCGTCCCGAAGCGGTATTTATTCCTGAGCAGGTCATCGCGCAACTGCAGCAGCTCTCTGCACTCTCGCAGGGCGCGCTGGCGCTGGTCTCCGGCAGACCCATAGAACAACTCGATGCGCTGGCCGCTCCCTGGTACGGTCCGGCTGCGGGCGTACATGGTGCAGAGCGCCGTGATGCAGAGGGTAATCTGCAACGCATCAGCCTGCCGGTCGAGGTGGAGCAATCGCTCAGGACGGAGTTGCAGGATGCCATGGCATCCTGGCCTGGCACCCAGCTGGAGGTAAAAGGCATGGCTTTCGCACTTCACTATCGCCAGGCGATGCAGCATGAGCAGGATGTGATGCGACTGGCTGAACAGTCAGTGAAACGTTTTCCCGGACTGGCGCTTCAGCCGGGGAAATGTGTGGTTGAGATTAAACCGGCAGGTATCGATAAAGGCGCCGCAATTAGCGACTTTATGGAGCAGCCCCCTTTTGCCGGACGTACGCCGGTCTTTATTGGCGACGATCTGACGGATGAGAAGGGCTTTCTGGCCGTGAACGCACGGCAGGGCGTCTCGATCAAAGTCGGAGAAGGTTCCACCCAGGCCCATTATCGGCTTCATGATGTCGATGCGGTTTACGGCTGGCTGGAAAGAACATTATTACTATCAGATCAAGACAACGTCGGTAAGGAGTTTAGGTTATGAGTCGTTTAGTGGTTGTATCTAACCGTGTCGCCATGCCCGATGGGTCAAAAACCAGCGCTGGCGGTTTGGCCGTCGGTATTCTCGATGCACTGAAAAGCACCGGTGGACTGTGGTTTGGCTGGAACGGTGAAATCAGCGAGTACACAGGCGAAGAGGTAGAAGATGTCACGGTTCAGGAACATGAAGGTATTGAGTATGCCTCGTTCCCGCTGAGCCAGAACGATTACGATCTCTACTATTGCCAGTTCTCAAACACTGTCATCTGGCCCGCATTCCATTATCGCCTTGACCTGGTACAGTTCCAGCGGGAAGCGTGGGAAGGGTATTGCGACGTTAACGATGCGGTGGCACAGCGTTTAAAACCGCTGATTAAGCCGGATGATATTGTCTGGATCCACGATTATCACTTTTTACCGTTTGCAGCCGCGCTGCGTCGGGCGGGCATTAATAACCGCATCGGCTTCTTCCTGCATATTCCCTTCCCGACGCCTGAAATATTTAATGCGCTGCCGCCGCACAAAGAGTTGCTGGAAATGCTGTGTGAATATGACCTGCTGGGTTTCCAGACCGAATCGGATCGGGTGGCCTTCCTCGACAGCGTCAGCCAGCTCACGCAGCTGCAGAATAAGGGCGACAAAAAACATCGCGCCTTTGGCAACACCTTTATGACTGAGGTTTATCCTATCGGGATTGAGCCAGACAGTATTAAAGAGATGGCCGAAGGGCCGCTGCCACCGAAAATGGCCGCTATGAAGAAAGAGCTGGGCGATGCACGCAATATTATTGCCTGTGAACGTCTCGACTATTCCAAAGGTCTGCCTGAGCGTTTTCTTGCCTATGAAGCGCTGCTGGAGAACTTCCCGCAGCATCGCGGCAAAATCCGCTACTCGCAGATTGCACCGACCTCGCGCGGCGATGTGCAGGCGTATCAGGATATCCGTCATCAGCTGGAGACCGAAGCAGGGCGCATCAACGGTAAATACGGTACGCTGGGCTGGACCCCGCTCTACTACCTTAACCAGCATTTTGACCGTCGCCTGCTGATGAAAATTTTCCGCCTGACCGATGTCGGTCTGGTCACGCCGCTGCGTGATGGTATGAACCTGGTGGCGAAAGAGTATGTGGCTGCGCAGGACCCGGATGATCCTGGTGTACTGGTGCTGTCGCGCTTTGCGGGTGCGGCCAACGAGCTCACCTCCGCGCTGATTGTGAACCCGTATGACCGTGATGAAGTGGCCGCTGCGCTGGATAAGGCGATTACTATGCCGCGTACCGAAAGGATTTCACGCTACAACGACATGATGGCGGTATTGCGTAAAAATGATATTACCGCCTGGCGTGAAGGCTTCCTGAAAGACCTGGAACGCATTGAACCGCGCAGCGTTGACCACAACACGGTTAACAAGGTCGCGACCTTCCCAAAACTCGCCTGATATCTGTTCTGACTCAGGTTATGAAAGCAGCGGCGCCTTTACGGCGTCGCTGCTTTTTTTCGGCCCAGCTCACAGAAAACTCGCCCGCTATCTGTTAATGAGCCTTTGCTACGATTCTACGCTGATGACGTCAGTGGCTGCCCGGAGTGGCCCGATAAATGCAGGGAAGCCCGAAAACCCCGTCAAATCAGCCTCTGCCGCTTTCTTTACCTTCTTTACTCAAGTTTCTCTTCAGGCTGCCGATAGTAATAGTGCCAACGTATAACCCCTCGTTAATTCATTCGGCTTTCTTATATAACCCCTTGTTACATTGGGTATCAGAGTCTGTACACCCCGCCACCACTGTTAACGCCAGGTTGTCAGAAATCTTCCCTGCTGCCGTATAAACCTTAACGGTTTCATTACTCACCCTCTGCGATACTCCCCTTAAGTAACTAATTTCACAGCAAATACCCGCACGGTGCGGCAGCATAATATGCTGATAACCTTTCTTTGGGTGGTTCTAAATAGGGTGTTAAAACGATTAACACCCGATATTCATTCCGGACCGCGCAAAGCGTCGAATAGAGATGCTTTTACCCCCTATTAAACCTTTCTCAGGACCAATTGGACTTAAAATCGGGCTTTTTTGCTCAAAAAATGACCAGTCGGTAAGTAATGGTAAAGGGTTGCTGAAGAAATTTGCGTTAAAAGTGTGATCTGCATCACACTTTATCTAAAATTTCACATTACTGTCGTTGTATGTGGAAATCAGACGATATAGATTTGCGTTGTTTTCGGAATAGTCCTAAAAAATGTAAGAAGACGTCACGGAAGATGTCCAGAACTCGAAAATAAAATGGCATGGATTTTCGACCTTCGGTGGGTCTGAAACCCACACAAAAATGGAAGGCGAAAACGGTGACATTAAAGTTACATGAAGTTTTTTTGCCATCTTTTGATTTAACAAACAGCAGCTCGAACCGCAGATTTATTCTGCGATACAGTTACGTCGCATCTCTCAGGATGGAAAAATAATGGGCACCTCTGAAGTACTGAAACATATTTACGATCTCAACTTGTCTTATTTACTGCTTGCGCAGCGTTTAATTAACCAGGATAAAGCTTCTGCAATGTTTCGCCTCGGAATTGACGAGAAAATGGCGAACGCATTATCTGAATTAACATTGCCTGAGATGGTAAAAATGGCGGAAACCAATCAACTGGTTTGCCAGTTTCGTTTTACCGATAGCAGCACCATTAATCGCCTGACGCAGGAATCACGCGTGGATGATTTACAACAAATCCACACCGGCATTTTATTATCGAGCCGTTTACTGCGTAATGCGTCTAAAGATGATGCACCTGCTAAAAAGAGAGCAATGTCATGAGTGAGAAAAGTATTGTTCAGGAAGCACGTGATATTCATCTCGCGATGGAGCTCATCACATTAGGTGCCCGCTTACAGATGCTTGAGAGCGAAACCCAGCTGAGCCGCGGTCGTCTGATCAAGCTCTATAAAGAATTACGTGGCAGTCCGCCACCGAAAGGCATGCTGCCGTTCTCTACGGACTGGTTTATGACGTGGGAGCAGAACATTCATGCTTCTATGTTCTGTAACGCCTGGAAGTTTTTACTGAAAACCGGGTTGTGCAGCGGCGTCGATGCCGTGATTAAAGCTTACCGCCTGTATCTTGAACAGTGTCCTCAATCGGACGAGGGCCCGCTGTTGGCGCTGACTCGTGCCTGGACCCTGGTCCGATTCGTTGATAGCGGTATGCTGGAACTGGCAGATTGTAAAAGCTGCAACGGCAGCTTTATTAATCATGCGCATCAGCCGGTTGGCAGCTTCACCTGCAGCCTGTGCCAGCCACCATCACGGGCAGTAAAAAGACGTAAACTTTCTGCAGAACCTGCCGATATGTTTCCACAACTGCTGGATGAACAGGTTAAACACGCCGTTTAAGTTTGTTCGCACTGTGGAAGCCATCCAGCAGCGGTTAATACCGCTGCTTTTTTTTTGCTTGCGGTTCAGGAATAACATCTGCGGCTCTCTGGCTTAACTTCCACCAACACGTTACGGACGTAAGGATTTTTTTGTGCTGATAATTATAGGTTACCTGATTGTTTTAGGCTCCGTGTTGGGCGGATATGCGCTGGTAGGTGGCCATCTGGGCGCGCTTTATCAGCCAGCCGAATTATTAATGATCGGCGGTGCCGGTGCCGGTGCTTTTTTAGTCGGCAACAACGGTAAATCGATTAAAAAAACGCTTAAGGCGCTGCCTAAGTTATTTCGCGGCTCCAAATACAATAAAGCCATTTACATGGATTTAATGGCGCTGCTTTATCGCCTGATGGCGAAGTCGCGTCAGCAGGGCATGTTATCGCTGGAAAGCGATATTGAAGATCCGAGCCAGAGTGAAATTTTTGCTAATTATCCCCGCATTCTTGCCGATAAACAGTTAGTGGATTTTATTACTGACTATTTGCGCCTGATGGTGAGCGGCAACATGAACGCTTTTGAAATCGAAGCGTTGATGGATGAAGAGATTGAGACCTACGAACACGAGTGTGACGTACCAGCGCAAAGTATTGCTGCAGTGGGTGATGGTCTTCCGGCATTCGGTATCGTCGCCGCGGTAATGGGCGTGGTCCATGCACTGGCTTCGGCCGATCGTCCGGCCGCTGAACTCGGTGCGCTGGTCGCACATGCGATGGTGGGTACCTTCCTGGGCATCTTGCTGGCGTACGGGTTTGTCTCTCCACTATCGTCAGTACTGCGTCAGAAGTGTGCCGAAACCACCAAGATGATGCAGTGCATTAAGGTGACATTGCTGTCGAGCCTGAATGGTTACGCGCCGCAGATTGCGGTGGAATTTGGTCGTAAGACGCTCTATTCCGCCGAGCGTCCGTCGTTCAGCGAACTGGAAGAGCACGTACGTAACGCCAAGAACCCGGCTAAACAGACTTCAGACGAGGCTTCATGAAACACGGCAATCGCCCAATTGTGCTGATCAAAAAGCGCAAACATAAAGGCCATGAAGGCAGCCACGGATCGTGGAAGATTGCCTACGCCGACTTTATGACGGCGATGATGGCCTTTTTTATGGTGATGTGGCTGCTCTCAATCGCCAACCCGCAGGAGCTGGTGCAGATAGCAGACTACTTCAAAACACCGCTGAAGGTAGCAATTACCGGCGGGGCGCGCAGCAGCGACAGCGAGAGCCCGATCCCCGGCGGCGGTGATGATCCAACGAAAAAAATTGGCGAAGTCAATAAAGTCGTCGATATGGATGCCCAGAAACGCAAGCTGGATGAGATTCGCCTTAACCGTTTGCGTGAAAAGCTCGACCAGCTGATTGAAGCGGATCCGCGCCTGAAAGCGCTGCGCCCGCATCTGATCATCAACATGGTTGAAGAGGGGCTGCGTATTCAGATTATCGACAGCCAGAATCGCCCGATGTTTAAGACCGGTCGGGCCGAGGTCGAGCCCTATATGCGCGATATTCTGCGTGCAATAGCGCCAATCCTTAACGACATTCCGAACCGCATGAGCCTGGCCGGACATACCGATGATTTTCAGTATGCCAGCGGTGATAAAGGCTACAGCAACTGGGAACTGTCGACAGACCGTGCTAACGCCTCACGCCGTGAACTGGTGATGGGCGGCTTAGACAGCGGCAAAATTTTACGGGTGTTAGGTATGGCCGACACCATGCGCCTGAAAAATCGTGGCGGTAATGACGCCGTTAACCGCCGCATCAGCCTGCTGGTGTTGAACCACGACACGGAAGCGGCAATAGAAAAAGAGAACGCAGAAAGTGATGCCGTCCAGATCAGCGATCCGGCGGCCATTGAACAGATTACCGCACCTGCAACACCAGGCGGCGCGGTGAATACAGCAGCCCCCTCACAGC
>Ga0308159_1003542_pt1 | contig 15610 bp, 11 predicted proteins | sample PhyCR1_FD_201040 | JGI IMG/M metagenome (GOLD analysis project Ga0308159, IMG submission 201040) | Phyllosphere microbial communities from UC Gill Tract Community Farm, Albany, California, United States - DLSLC.R1 | ecosystem: Host-associated > Plants > Phyllosphere > Unclassified | place: USA... | reverse complement strand
GCTTCGAGGTACGCGCCGGCGAGGCCGTGTTCCTGCACGGCCCCAGCGGCTGCGGCAAGAGCACGCTGCTGTCGCTGCTGGCCGGTGTGCTGGTGTCGGGCAGCGGGCGCGTGTGCCTGCTGGGCCACGACTGGGCCGCCATGGGCGGCAGCGCACGCGACCGCTGCCGCGTGGCGCACGTGGGCTACATCTTCCAGCAGTTCAACCTGCTGCCCTACCTGAGCGTGATGGACAACGTGCTGCTGCCCTGCCGCTTCTCGGCGCGGCGGCGGGAACGCGCAGCGCCGGGCCCCGCCCAGGCAGGCGCGCAGCGCAATGCAACGCACGAAGGTGCCTCCATGGCCGCCGCGCGCGCACAGGCCGAGGAACTGCTCGCCCGCATGGGCCTGCCTGCCGAGCTGTGGCAGCGCACCGCGCTGCAGCTGTCGGTCGGCCAGCAGCAGCGCGTGGCCGCCGCGCGCGCGCTGATCGGCCGCCCCGAGGTGGTCATCGCCGACGAGCCCACCTCCGCCCTCGACGAGGACCGGCGCGAGGCCTTCCTCGACGTGCTGCTGGCGGCCTGCCAGGCCAACGGGAGCGCCCTCGTCTTCGTGAGCCACGACCGCCGCATCGCCGAGCGCTTCGCGCGCCATGTGCTCTTGCCCGAGATCAATCGTGCGGCGGTTTCGGCGACGGTGTGAGTCAATACGGGATCGGGCAGCCGAACGCAGAGGCCGCAGAGGATTCGCAAAAGGCGCAAAAGAAAATCATGAAAAAAATTTGGCTGTTTGCTCTGCGCCCTCTGCGTGATCTTTGCGCTCTCTGCGTTCGGCTGTCCGCATTCCGCATCGCATGAACGCCCTCCTCGCCATCGCCTGGAAGAGCGCCTGGAACCGGCGCTTCACGCTGTCCCTGACGGTGCTGTCGATCGCGCTGGCCACGCTGCTGCTGCTGGGCGTGGAGCGCATCCGCACCGAGCTGCGCGAGAACTTCGCGTCGGCCGTGTCGGGCACCGACTTGATCGTGGGCGCGCGCACCGGCAGCACGCAGCTGCTGCTGTACTCGGTGTTCCACATCGGCAGCGCCACCAACAACATCGGCTGGAAGAGCGTGCAGGCGCTCGAAGCGCACAAGGGCGTTGCCTGGGTGGTGCCGCTGTCGCTGGGCGACTCGCACCGCGGCTTTCCGGTGGTGGCCACCACGCCGGCCTACTTCGACCACGTGCGGCGCGGCGAGCAGTTGCTGGCCGAGGGCAGGGTGTTCTCCCAAAAAAGCGCCGGGCCGCCCCAAGCTTTTTTGCCCCCCTCGGGGGGCGGATTGGGCGCAGCCCAAACCTCGGGGCCAACAGGTTTGTTCGATGCGGTGGTGGGCGCGGATGTGGCCGAGCAACTGGGCTACCACGTCGGCCAGCGGATCACGCTGGCGCACGGCAGCGGGGAGCTCACGCCCGAACATGCCGACAAGCCCTTCACGGTGGTCGGCGTCCTCAAGCGCACCGGCACGCCCATCGACCGCACGGTGCACATCGGGCTGGAGGCGATGGAGGCCATCCATCTCGAATGGGTCGGCGGTGCGCCGATGCCGGGCGTGAAGATCAGCGCCGAGCAGGTGCGCAAGTTCGACCTCACGCCCAAGAACGTGACGGCCGCGCTGGTCGGCCTCAAGAACCGCGCGGCGGTGTTCTCGGTGCAGCGCTGGGTGTCGACCTATCCCGACGAGCCCCTCATGGGCATCCTGCCCGGCGTGGCGCTCGACGAGCTGTGGCAGGTCATCGGCGTGGGCGAGAAGGCGCTGCTCGCGATGTCGGGGCTGGTGGGCATCGTGAGCCTGGCCGGGCTGGTGTCGGTGGTGATGGCCGGGCTCAACGAGCGGCGGCGCGAACTGGCGGTGCTGCGCGCCGTGGGCGCGAGCCTGCGCCATGTGCTGGCCCTGCTGGCGCTCGAAGGCGCCATCGTCACCGTGCTGGGTGTCGTCGTGGGCGCGCTGCTGGCGGCCCTGGGCATCGCCGCACTGGGGCCGTGGTTGCAGGCGCAGTACGGCCTCGCGCTGCAGCTCTCGGCCCCTACACTGAACGAATGGCTGCTGCTGGGCGGGTTGCTTGCCGCCGGCTGGCTGGCCAGCCTGCTGCCCGGCATCCGGGCCTACCGCCTGTCGCTGGCCGACGGCCTGTCTCCGAGGATCTGACCATGAACGCCTTGCGCTCCACTTTCTTCGCCCTGCTCGGCACCACCGTCGCCGCTTGCGCCCTGGCCGCCGGCCCCGCGCCCGAGGCCACGACCGCCACCAACCCGCTGGGCGGCAAGGGTGCCTCGGCCAAGACGGCCGACGCGGCCAAGGGCCCGCGCCAGATCACCTGGGAAGAGCTCGTCCCCAAGGACTGGGACCCGGCCAAGGCCTTCAAGGACATCGACCTCTCGAAGCTCGACGACGCCGACCCGCGCGCCAACGAACTGCTGCTGAAGATGCAGGAGGTGTCGAACAACGCGCCGACCAACCCCGAGTTGAACGGCCAGAACGTGAGGCTGCCGGGCTTCATCGTGCCGCTGGAAGAGAACAAGGGCGAGGTGAGCGAGTTCCTGCTGGTGCCCTACTTCGGCGCCTGCATCCACACCCCGCCACCGCCGGCCAACCAGATCCTGCACGTGCGCCCCAGGACGCCGGCCAAGTTCCGCGCCATGGACACGGTGTGGGTCAGCGGCAAGCTGGTGGCGCAGCGCAACGACTCGATGATGGGCACCAGCGGCTACAGCATGACGGCCGACGCGGTGACCAAGTACACCGGCGGCGCCAAATAGCGTCGAGCCAGGCCGAATCGGTCTGCAGCGCCCGCCGATGCGGCGCGAGGCGCTCCTGAACTCATAGCAAACAGGGCGTGGAGCCGCCCCGGTGACTACAGCGGATGTCGTCCACGGACGGCAGCGCGCGGAGCGGGCCGTGGCGCACGCTGGACGACGCAAACCGTCACAGGATCGTCCTCACGACGGTCCTCGGCCCCGTGGGCCGAGCCGTTGAAGGACGAACGACACAAGGAACGCGCCATGCAACGCTCCTCCCCCGCCCCGTCCCGCAACCCCCGCGGCGCCTTGCTCACCAGCGCCCTCGCACTGGCCGGCCTGGTGCTCGCGGGCTGCAACCGCAACGAAGTTCAAACGCCCCAGGCCGCCGCGCCTGCACCGGCGCCTGCGCCCGCTCCGGCAGCCGTCGCACCGGCAGCCGCCCCGGTTCAGGTGGCTTACACCCCGCCTACGGCCGATGCGCTCTACCAGATGGTGGCGCCGATCGCGCTCTACCCCGACAAGCTGGTCGCCCAGGTGCTCGCGGCCTCGACCTTCCCCGACCAGGTGACGGCCGCCCAAGGCTGGATGAAGCAGAACGCCGGCCTCAAGGGCGGGCCGCTGGCCGATGCGGCCAACCAGCAGCCGTGGGACCCGAGCGTGAAGGCGCTCACCGCCTTCCGTCCGGCGCTCGACCAGTTGGCCAACAACATCCCGTGGACCACCGCACTGGGCCAGGCCTACTACAACGACCCGAACGACGTCATGAACGCCATCCAGGTCATGCGGGCGCGGGCGCAGAAGGCGGGTGAGCTCAAGAGCAGCAAGCAGCTGCGCGTCACCCAGGCCGGCAGTGCGCCGCCGATGTACCAGGGCACCGCGCCGCCGCCGAGCTACGGCGGCCCCGTCATCGTGGAACCGCCGCCGACGTACATCACCATCGAACCCGCGCAGCCGGACGTGGTGTACGTGCCGGCCTACGACCCGCGCGCGGCCTACGGCGAGCCGGTGCCCTACTACGCCGGCTACGACTACAACCCACCGGTGTACTGGGCCGAGCCGCAGCGCGTGAATCCTGTCGTCGTCGGTGCGCTGGCCTTCGGCACGGGCATCGTCGTCAGCTCGGCGCTGCAGCGCCACGACTGGGGCTGGCGCAACTGGGACATGTATTGGGGCCGCCCGGGCTGGCGCGACCGCGACCGTGGGCCGGACCGCCGGCCGCCGGGCTGGGACCGCCCGGCCGTGGTCTTCAACAACAACGTGTGGGTACCGCCCCAGCACCTGGAGCGCGGCGCGCGCTTCGGCCAGGGCGGCAATCCGCAGGCGATGCTGCAGGCGCAGATGCAGCAGCAGGCCCGACAGCAGCAGGCGGCGCAGCAGCAGTTGACCCAGCAACAGGCGGCGCAGCAGCAGATGCTCCAGCAACAGCAGTTCCAGGGCGCACAGCAGCAGCATGCACAGGCGCTCCAGGTCCAGCAGGCCGAGCAGGCACGCCAGGCGCAGATGGCTCAGCAACAGCAGCAGCAACAGCAAGGCCGCTTGCAACAGCTCCAGGCGCAGCAGCAGGCCGCCCGCGTCCAGCAGGACCAGGCGCGGCAGCTCCAGCAACAGCAGATGCAGCATGGCCGCGAGGCCCAGCTTCAGGCCCAGCAGCAACAGCAGCAGGCCGCGCGGGCCCAGCAGCAGCAGGCCGCCCAGTTGCACGCGCAGCAGGACGCGCAGGCCCGGCTGCAACAGCAGCAGCAACAGCAACATCAGGCGCAGGTGGAACAGCAGCAGCGACAGGCGCGGGACGCCCAGCAGGCCCAGCTTCATGCGCAGCAGCGCGACCAGGCCCGGCAGCAGCAGATGCAGCAGGCACAGCAGCAGCAGCAGCACGCCCAGGAGATGGCCCAACGCCAGCAGCAACAGGCGGTGCAGGAGCAGGCCCGCCATCAGCAGTTGCAGCAGCAACAACAGGCCGCGCAGCAACAGCAGCGCGCCATGCAGCAGCAGGCGGAACAGCAGCAGCGCGCGCAGCAGATGCAGGCCATGCGCCAGCAACAGGAGGCGCAGCAGCACGCCATGCGCCAGCAGCAGGAAGCGCAGCACGCCCAGCAGATGCAGCAGCAGATGCGCGAGCAGCAGATGCAGGCGATGCGCCAGCAACAACAGCAGATGCAGCAACAGATGCAGCAACAGATGCAGCAGCGCGCCCAGCAGCAGGCCCAGCAGGCGCAGGCCCAGCAGGCCCAGATGCACCAGCAGCAGCAGGCCGCCCAGGCCCGCATGCAGCAGATGCAGCAGCAGGCGCAACAACGGCATCAACGGGGTGACAACCAGCCGCAGTGAGACCGTCGCACCCCGCGGCGGCGTCGAGCGGATGCGCCGGGCGCAGCCGGTGGCTGCACCTCGTGCGCCGACCTGTCCCGCCCACCACGCCGGCGGGCCACTGTCCCGCAGCGGCGCTCAGTCGCGCAGCATGATCCAGTAGTCGGCGCCCGTCACCGGCTCACGCTGCATGGCGAGCGGCCGGAACCCCAGCCGCTCGTAGAAGGGCAGGTTGCGCGGCGTGAAGGTCTCGAGATAGCAGGGGCACTGGTGCGCGGTGGCGCGGGCGAGCGCCGGCGCCAGCAGCCCGGCGCCCAGGCCCTGCCCCTGCCGAGACGGCGCGATGCCGAGGATGGACAGGTACCAGGCCTGCGGCGGGACGACACGGGCCGCGAGCGGCGCCATGAAGTCGACGATGGCCCGGTAATTCGCGAGCCCTCGTGGCCCGAGCAGCGCGGCAAGCTGCGCCCGCTTGGCCGCGTCGGCCCGTGCCGCCACGTCGGCCGGCTGCGGCAGGTGCCAGATGGCTGCACCGGCGTCGTCGGGCTCGACCCGGTGGCAGAAGCCCACCGCCGGCGCCTCGTCGAGCGCCTGGTCCACATAGGCGCCCAGCACCGCCAAGCGCCGCGCCGGGTCGTCGGCATGGTCGGCGGTGACGGCGAGGTAGAAGGGGTCGGGCAGCAGGGCCTCGGCCACGGCCGCGGCGCAGGGGGTCACAGGGCGCATGGCGCCATGTTAGGCTGGCGCCGAACCCCATCCTCGCGCCTTCGACGCCGCACGGCGCGGGCCGGACGCGCGACCGCACGGAGACATCCCGCGTTGACCTCCAGACCGCCGCGCGCCACGCCCCGATCCACCGCATCCCCGACCTCGCCGACGCGCCGCATCGAGGACTACGCCCTCATCGGCTCCACCCACAGCGCCGCGCTCGTGCACCGCGAAGGCGGCATCGACTGGCTGTGCCTGCCCCGCTTCGATGCCGCCGCCATGTTCGCCAGCCTGCTGGGCGACGAGCGCAACGGGCACTGGAACCTGCGTGCCCGCCACACGAAGGCGCGCGCCACGCGGCGCTACCTGCCTGGCACGATGGTGCTGGAGACCACCTGGCAGACACCGCACGGCACGGCCACGGTGACCGACTTCATGCCTCAGCCCTCGCGCGACGGCACGCACGAGGTGGTGCGCATCGTGCGCGGCGTGCGGGGCACCGTGGACCTGCGCACCGAGCTGCGTATCCGCTTCAACTACGGCGAATGGGTGCCGTGGGTGCAGCGGGTGGACGGCGCGATCCATGCGGTGGCCGGCCCGGACGCCGTGCGCATCACCGCGGGCGTGCCGCTGGTGAACGAGGACTTCGCCAGCTGCGCCGACTTCTCGGTGACTGCGGGCCAGTCGATGGCCTTCGCGCTGGAGTGGTTCCCCTCGCACGAACGGCCGCCGATCACGCGCGACGCCTACTCGCTGCTCGAGCACACGACACGCCGCTGGCGCGCCTGGAGCGCGCACTGCGGCTACCGCGGCGAATACCGCGAGCCGGTCGAGCGCTCGCTGCTCACGCTCAAGGCATTGACCTACGCACCCACCGGCGGCATCGTCGCGGCGCCCACCACCTCGCTGCCCGAGCAGCCCGGCGGCGCGCGCAACTGGGACTACCGCTTCTGCTGGCTGCGCGACGCGGCGCTCACGCTCTATGCACTGATCGGCTCGGGCTACCTCGACGAGGCCAGCGAGTGGCGCTGGTGGCTGATGCGGGCGGTCGGCGGTTCGCCCGAGGACCTGCAGATCATGTACGGGCTGCACGGCGAGCGGGTGCTCAAGGAGTTCGAGCTCGACTGGCTGGCAGGCTTCGAAGGCAGCCGGCCGGTGCGCGTGGGCAACGGGGCGCACGTGCAGCGCCAGCTCGACGTGTACGGCTCGGTGATCGCCGCCTTCCATGCCTCGCGCAAAGCGGGCCTGGCCGACATGGACAAGGTCTGGCCCCTGGAGCGCGCGATCGCGCGCCAGCTCACCACGCTCTGGCGCGAGCCCGACAGCAGCCTGTGGGAGGTGCGTGGCGAACCGCGCCACTTCGTGCATTCCAAGATTATGTGCTGGCTGGCCTTCGACCGCATGATCGCGAGCGCCGAGCAGTTCGGCCTCGACGGTCCGGTCGACGACTGGCGCAAGACGCGCGATGCCATCCGCGCCGACGTGCTGGCGAAAGGCTACGACGCGGCAAGCAATTCCTTCGTGCAGTACTACGGCGCCGATGCGGTCGATGCCGCGCTGCTGCTCATCCCGCTGATCGGCTTCCTGCCGATCCACGACGCGCGGGTGCAGGGCACGATCGCACGCGTCGAGCGGGAGCTCATTTCGGGCGGCCTGGTGTACCGCTACCGCACCGAGCTGGGCGTGGACGGCCTGGCCGGCGGCGAAGGCGCCTTCCTGGCCTGCAGCTTCTGGCTGGTGAACGTGTACGCGGCCATGGGCCGGCTGCGCAAGGCCCGCGCGCTGTTCAAGCGATTGCTGGCGCTGGGCAACGACCTGGGCCTGTTCGCCGAGGAGTACGACCCCGCCAGCGGCCGGCAGCTGGGCAACTTCCCGCAGGCCTTCTCGCACATCGGCCTCATCAACAGCGCGCACGCCATCACGCTGGCCGTGGGCGGCGTGTGGGAATTGGCAGACATGGACGGCCACGGGCCGGCGCATTTGCCGAAGACCCTGCGCCAGAAGGCGAAGGTCAAGGCGCGATCGCGCAAGCCGCGTCAGTAGCCTCTTGCGCGCTCCGGCCGCACGCCCACGCCGACCGCGTAAGCCGGCAGGCCTTGCAGCGCCGGTATGCGCTGCAAGAGCTTCAACGGCCAGGGCAGCCGCAGCGGCGCGGGCTGGCCCGCGCTGCGCAGAACGGGCGCCAGCAGCCGGTTCTGGACGGCCACCTGCACCGCCTGGGTGAGTCGCGCCGGCAGCATGCGCCGCGCCTGCACCTTCGCCAGCAGAGGGGTCAGTTCGGCCTGCGACACCGTCGGCCCGGTGAGCGCCCCACGCAGCAGGTTGGCCGTGGCCACGGCGTCCTGCACCGCCAGGTTGATGCCCACGCCGCCGATGGGCGACATGGCGTGTGCCGCGTCGCCGATGCACAGCAGGCCGGGCTTCCACCAGGTGTCGAGGCGGTCAACCGTCACGCTGAGCAGCTTCACGTCGTCCCAGCTCGCGATCTCGTGCATGCGACCGGCCAGTGGAGGCGCGGCATGCGTGACGGCCTCGCGGAAGGCATCGAGCCCGCGCGCCCGCAGCGCATCGATGCCACCCTTGGCGATGACGTACGCGCACTGCCAGTAGTCGTGGCGGTCGATCATGGCCAGGAAATGGCCGGCATCGACGAAGCCGCCGCTCTCGTTGTCGTCCGTCGGCGCCTTCGACAGGCGCATCCACAGCACGTCGATCGGGGCGCCGATGTCGCGCACCTGCAGCCCTGCCGCGCCACGCAGGACGGAGCGGCGCCCGTCGCAGGCCACCACGAGATCGGCCCGGATGCTCAGGTCGCCATCGGCGCCACGTGCCCGCACGCCCACGACACGCGCCTCGTCCTCGATCAGGCCCATGCCTTCCGTGCGCAGCAGCAAGCGGAAATGGGGACTGCGCTCGGCTTCGCTGCGCAGGAAGTCGAGGAACTCCCACTGCGGCATGAGCGCGATGAAGCGGCAGGGCATCGAACGCAGGCGCTCGAAGTCGGCCAGCCGCAGGCGCTGGCCGGAGACGGTGGCATGCAGACGGCGTACCTTGTCGTGCGGCCGCGCCAGGAAGGCGTCCAGCAAGCCGAGGTCGGCCAGGACCTGCAGGGTCGACGGATGGACGGTGTCGCCGCGGAAGTCGCGCAGGAAGTCGGCATGCTTCTCGAGCACCGTCACGTCGACCCCGGCGCGCGCCAGCAGCAGGGCGAGCGTCATGCCCGCGGGCCCGCCCCCGACGATGCAGCAGCGGGTGTGGAGGCTTCTTACGGGCTGGGGCACGGGCCCTCCTTCGACAGGGTGTCGCGGGAGTATGCGCGCCGGCGTGCGCGCTGAAGGTGCGGCAGGCTCCACCGCCCTATGTGCTCGCCATGGCAGTCGCGCGGGTCTGCGGTTGAAACGGGCAGCAAAAAGCCCGCCGAAGCGGGCTCGAGAAAGCGGGTCGGCATCGGCAGCCGCCGGTGCGCACGCCTGCCGATCGCTCAGGCCGCGACGCCGTCGGCCGCTTCCTTGAACTCCTCGATCTGGTCGAAGTTCAGGTACTGGTAGATCTTGTCGCCATTGCTGTTGATCACGCCGATGTCCGCCATGTACTCGGCCTTGGTCGGAATGCGGCCCAGCTTGGAGCAGATCGAGGCCAGTTCGGCGCTGCCCAGGTACACGTTGGTGTTCTTGCCCAGGCGGTTCGGGAAGTTGCGGGTGCTGGTCGACATGACCGTGGCGCCCTCGCGCACCTGCGCCTGGTTGCCCATGCACAGCGAGCAGCCGGGCATCTCGGTGCGTGCGCCGGCATTGCCGAAGACGCCGTAGTGGCCCTCCTCGGTGAGCTGCTGCGCGTCCATCTTGGTCGGGGGCGCGATCCACAGCTTCACCGGGATGTCGCGCTTGCCCTCGAGCAGCTTGGACGCCGCGCGGAAGTGGCCGATGTTGGTCATGCACGAGCCGATGAAGACCTCGTCGATCTGGGCGCCGGCCACGTCGGACAGCGTCTTCACGTCGTCGGGATCGTTCGGGCAGGCCACGATGGGCTCGTGGATGTCGGCCAGGTCGATCTCGATCACGGCCGCGTACTCGGCATCGGCATCCGGCTGCAGCAGCTGCGGGTCCTTGAGCCAGGCCTCCTGCGCAGCGATGCGGCGCGCCAGCGTGCGGGCGTCGGCGTAGCCGTTGGCGATCATCCAGCGCATCAGCGTGATGTTGCTGTTGAGGTACTCGATGATCGGCGCCTTGTTCAGGTGCACCGTGCAGCCGGCGGCGGAGCGCTCGGCGCTGGCGTCGGACAGCTCGAAGGCCTGTTCCACCTTCAGGTCGGGCAGGCCCTCGATCTCGAGGATGCGGCCGGAGAAGATGTTCTTCTTGCTCTTCTTCTCCACCGTCAGCAGGCCCTGCTTGATGGCATAGAGAGGAATGGCGTTGACCAGGTCGCGCAGCGTGACGCCGGGCTGCATCTTGCCCTTGAAGCGCACCAGCACCGATTCGGGCATGTCCAGCGGCATGACGCCGGTGGCGGCCGCGAAGGCCACGAGGCCCGAGCCGGCCGGGAAGCTGATGCCGATCGGGAAGCGGGTGTGGCTGTCGCCGCCGGTGCCGACGGTATCGGGCGTGAGCAGGCGGTTGAGCCAGGAATGGATCACGCCGTCGCCCGGGCGCAGCGAGATGCCGCCGCGGGTGCTGATGAAGTCGGGCAGCTCGTGGTGCATCTTCACGTCCACCTTCTTGGGGTAGGCGGCCGTGTGGCAGAAGGACTGCATGACCAGGTCGGCCGAGAAGCCCAGGCAGGCCAGGTCCTTCAACTCGTCGCGGGTCATGGGGCCGGTGGTGTCCTGGCTGCCCACCGAGGTCATCTTGGGTTCGCAGTAGGTGCCGGGGCGCACGCCCTGGCCTTCGGGCAGGCCGCAGGCGCGGCCGACCATCTTCTGCGCCAGCGAGAAGCCCTTGCCGCTGTCGACCGGAGCCTGCGGCAGGCGGAACAGCGTCGACACGGGCAGGCCCAGTGCTTCGCGCGCCTTGGCCGTCAGGCCGCGGCCGATGATCAGCGGAATGCGGCCGCCGGCGCGCACCTCGTCGAAGAGCACTTCGCTCTTGACCTTGAACTCGGCGATCACCTGGCCGTCCTTGAGGGCCTTGCCTTCGTAGGGGCGCAGCTCGATGGTGTCGCCCATGTTCATCTGGCTCACGTCCAGCTCGATGGGCAGGGAGCCCGCGTCTTCCATGGTGTTGTAGAAGATCGGGGCGATCTTGTTGCCCAGGCAGATGCCGCCGAAGCGCTTGTTCGGGATGTAGGGGATGTCCTCGCCGGTGAACCACAGCACGCTGTTGGTGGCCGACTTGCGCGAGGAGCCGGTGCCGACCACGTCACCCACATAGGCCACGGGCAGGCCGCGGGCCACCAGGTCCTGGATGAACTTGATCGGGCCACGCTTGCCGTCTTCCTCGGGCTCGAAGGGCGCGCCTTCGCGCTTGTTCTTCAGCATCGCCAGGGCGTGCATCGGGATGTCGGGGCGCGTGGTGGCGTCGGGCGCCGGAGAGAGGTCGTCGGTGTTCGTCTCGCCCGGCACCTTGAACACGGTGAAGGTGATGCTCTGCGGCACTTCGGGGCGGCTGGTGAACCATTCGGCGTCGGCCCAGCTCTGCAGCACGGCCTGGGCGTTGGCGTTGCCGGCGTCGGCCAGTTCCTTGACATCGTGGAACTGGTCGAACATCAGCAGCGTCTTCTTGAGGCCCTCGGCGGCCACGGCGCCGACCTCGGCGTCCTTGAGCAGGTCGATCAGCGGGCCGATGTTGTAGCCGCCCAGCATGGTGCCCAGCAGCTCGGTGGCATGCGCCCGGGAGATCAGCGCGTTCTTCTCGGTGCCGTGCGCCACGGCGGCCAGGTAGCTGGCCTTGACCTTGGCGGCGTCGTCCACGCCCGCCGGCACGCGGTGGGTCAGCAGGTTGAGCAGGAATTCGCCGTCCTTGGTGGACGCGTTCTTCAGCAGCTCGACGAGCTCGCCGGTCTGCTTGGCCGACAGGGGCAGCGGCGGAATGCCCAGCGCGGCGCGCTCGGCAACGTGGTCAACATAGGCTTGCAGCATCTTCTTTTCTCCGGGGACGGGGCTGGCGGTAGCGCAAGCAAGACGCGCGCCGCCAGCGTGGGGCGAAATCGCGGGTTATTTCTTCGGGGCGTCGGCGCCGTCGAACAGGGCCTTCGGCGGGTTCTTCTTCATTTCGTCGGCAAAGGCGAGTTGCGCCGGCGACTGGCATTCGTCGGCGAGGCGGATGCCCTGCTTCTGGTTCATCAGCATGGACTTGTTGCCCAGCTGGAGCCACATGGCCCCGGCACCCGCGTCTTCCAGGCGGATGGCGCCGGTGCGGCTTTCGACCGGGTGCATGCGATAGCGCGCGCCCTTGGTCGAGACGGTGAAGAAGCCGGGCTTCTTGTCGTCGGCAGCCACGGTCACGTCGGCACCCAGTTCGCACTGGATCTTGCCGGTGAACACCTTCTGCGCCACGGCGAGTTCGGCCTCGGTCAGCACCACGCTCGGATCGTCGGCGATGGGCGTCACCTCTTCGACCGCCTTGGCGGCGCTGCGGCTGATGGGAGCCTTCTTCTTCGCGGCCGGCTTGGCGGTCTTCGTGGCCTTGGTGGTCTTGGCGGCCGGCTTGGCGGCGTCGGAGCCTTGCGCCGAAGCGGCGAACGGCAGGGCGACGGCGGCGGCGACGAGGAGTGCGAGCGTCTTCATGGAGTGGATTTCCTTGGCGTGAATGTCGTGCATCAGTTTTCCGCAGCGGCGGGCGTGAACCAGGCGCGCGCTTCGGACGGCAGCGCACGCCCCGTGGCGTGCGCACGCGCCAGTACCTGCCAGAAATGGCGGTAGCTCGCGCGGTCGTGCAATGTGCCATCAAACTGGACCGGGGCCCAGTCTGCATCTATGGCAGCAGCTACAATTTTTGTAGCAATGTGAATCAGTTCCTCATCCGGCGCGAAGGCCTCGACGATGGGGCGGATCTGGTTCGGGTGGATGCTCCACATCCGCGTGTAGCCGAACTCGCGGCTGGCGCGGTGTGCCGCGGTGCGCAGCGCCTGCGCATCGCCGAACTCGGTGACGACGCAGTGAGAGGGCACCTTGCCGAAGGCATGGGCGGCCGAGGCGATCTCGAGCTTGGCACGCACCACCAGCGGATGCGAGAACTGGCCCGCCACCCCCATGCCGTCCGCCGGGATCGCTCCCGCATGGGCCGAAACGAAATCCATCAACCCGAAGCTGAGCGACTGCACGCGCGGGTGGCCTGCGATGTCGAAGGCGTTGCGGACGGCCAGCGGCGACTCGATGAGCACATGCAGCGGCAGTTCGGGGGCGCCGGCGGCGTCCAGGGCCGCGGCGGCACGCACCACGTCGGCCAGCCGCTCGACCTTCGGCACCATCAGGTGGCTGAGCCGAGCGCCGGCACGGCCGGCGATTGTCGCGACGTCGGCCTCGAAGGCCGCATGGTCGACCGGGTGCACACGCACGCCGACGCGCATGCCCGGCGCCGCGGCCAGTGCCAGTTCGGTGACGAGCTGCGCATGCTCGGCCTCGCCGCCCACGGGCGCACCGTCCTCGCAGTCGAGCGTGACATCGAAGACGCAGGCGCCGAACTCCTCGGCCATTTCGGCCTGGAGCGCGAGGCTCTTGCGCATGCGCGCCTCGACGCCGCTGTAGTGGTCGCACACCGGCAGGCTCACGGCGCCGGCCTGCGCCCCGAGCAGCACCTCGGCGGGATGGGCGCGGCCTGCTGTCGTCATGCCGCCTTGCGCGCCACGATGAACATGCGCGGGAAGGCCAGCAAGCGCTTGCCGTCGGTGCGCACCGGATAGGCCGCGTCGATGCGGCGCTCGTATTCGGCGAGGTAGCTCGCCCGCAACTCGGGCGACAGCGGATCGATGAAGGGCCGCAGGCCGGTGGCGCGCACCCACTCGACGATGGCGGCGGCCGAGTCCATGCGGTGCTGGTAGATGGTGTGCCAGACGTCGACCTCGGCGGCGAGCGGCGCCAGCAGGTCGTAGTAGCCGCCGATGTCCAGCAACTCGGTACGCAGCCGCGTGTAGTCGCCGATCGGCTCCTTCCACGGCGCTTCGGCCGCCAGCTCGCGCATCAGGCGGTGCGTCGGCTCGGCGCGGTTGTCGGGCATCTGGACGGCGAGCACGCCGCCCGGCGCCAGCGCCGCGAACAGGCGCGGGATCAGCGCCTCATGGTCGGCCACCCACTGGAGGGCCGCGTTGGCGTAGATGAGATCGGGCGCGCCATCGGTGGCCGGCGCCCAGGTGGCGATGTCGCTCAACTCGAAGCGGGCCTGCGGCAGCCGCTCGCGGGCGCTGACGAGCATCGCCTCGGAGTTGTCGGTGCCCGTGACCTGCGCACCGGGAAAGCGCCGCACCAGCAGCTCGGTGGAGTTGCCCGGGCCGCAGCCCAGGTCGACCACGCGGGCCGCCGCCGCCAGCGGAACCCGCGCCAGCAGTTCGGCAGCCGGGCGCGTGCGCTCGTCCTCGTAGCGACGGTAAAGCGCGGGGTTCCACTCGGCCATGGTGCTCGCTCAGAGGAGGTGCTTGACGCCGTCCTGCTCGCCCTGGAGTTCGGCGAGGGTCTTGTCGATGCACTTCTGGCTGAACTCGTCGATCGGCAGGCCTTCGACGATCTTGTACTTGCCGTTCTCGGTGGTTACCGGGAAGCCGAAGATCACGTCCTTGGGGATGCCGTATTCGCCGTTGGACGGCACGCCCATGGTGACCCACTTACCCTGCGAGCCCAGCGCCCAGTCGCGCATGTGGTCGATGGCGGCATTGGCGGCCGAGGCAGCCGAAGACAGGCCGCGCGCCTCGATGATGGCCGCGCCGCGCTTACCGACGGTCGGCAGGAACACGGTCTCGTTCCAGACCTGGTCGTTGATGGTGTCCTTGACGGACTTGCCGCCGATGGAGGCGAAGCGGTAGTCGGCGTACATGGTGGGCGAATGGTTGCCCCACACGGTGAGCTTCTCGATCTCGCCGACCTTGCCGCCGGTCTTGGCGGCGATCTGGCTGGCGGCGCGGTTGTGGTCCAGGCGCAGCATGGCGGTGAAGTTCTCGCGCGGCAGGCTCGGCGCGCTCTTCATGGCGATGTAGGCATTGGTGTTGGCCGGGTTGCCGACCACCAGCACCTTGACGTCGCGGCTGGCGACCTTGTCGAGCGCCTTGCCCTGGGCCGTGAAGATCTGGGCATTGGCGGCTAGCAGGTCGGCACGCTCCATGCCGGGGCCGCGGGGGCGGGCGCCGACGAGCAGTGCGTAGTCGGCATCCTTGAAGGCCACTTCCGGGTCACCGGTCGGCACCACGCCGGCCAGCAGCGGGAAGGCGCAGTCTTCCAGTTCCATGATCACGCCCTTGAGCGCCTTCTGCGCCTTCTCGTCGGGAATCTCGAGCAGTTGCAGGATCACCGGCTGGTCCTTGCCGAGCATTTCGCCCGAGGCGATGCGGAACAGGAGGGCGTAACCGATTTGACCTGCAGCGCCGGTGACGGCAACGCGGACGGGCTTTTTGCTCATGGGAGAACTCCAGAAGGTGATGGGAAAACGCGTGCGACCCTTCTGGCAACGATGGAGCAACAGAAGGACCGCCGAAACGCTGCGATCCCGGCGCCGAGCCCACGGCACTCAGTGGCACCGTGCAAGGCCCGCCTGCGCGCGGGAACCATCGAGCATTCTAGGCTCAATCGATGTCGCTTGTCTTATGTCTTATATAAGATACGGCCAGCGAACCGGACCGCGGCGTTGCCGACGAAGCGGCGCCGGTCGCCACCCACCTTCCCATGCCCGCTCCCTCTCCTATCGCCGAACCGAGCACTC
>Ga0308159_1003534_pt1 | contig 15632 bp, 13 predicted proteins | sample PhyCR1_FD_201040 | JGI IMG/M metagenome (GOLD analysis project Ga0308159, IMG submission 201040) | Phyllosphere microbial communities from UC Gill Tract Community Farm, Albany, California, United States - DLSLC.R1 | ecosystem: Host-associated > Plants > Phyllosphere > Unclassified | place: USA... | reverse complement strand
CTGCTCCGACAGGCCACCCTATCCGGCGGCGGGTCGAACCCGCCCGCCCGGGCCCGCGACGATGCTCCCCCGCGTGCACCCGCGGGCAGCTCGCCGCGTCCCGGGCGGGCGTGGTCACGTCAGCGGCCGTCGACCGCGTCGGCGAGCTCGCGCAGGCGCGGCAGGGCACGACCGGTGAGCAGCTCCTCGCGACGGTCGGCGTCGATCGAGAGGCTGTCCTTCCACAGCGACCGGCCGGCCATCGCACCCGAGGCGCCGTTCGCGACGGCGGTGCGCACCTGCTCGATGAAGGTCTCGTGATCGACGCCGGCCGACAGCACCGCCCACGGCACCCCCTGGGCGACCTCGGTCACGCGGGCACTGGCTTCGGCCGAGCCGGGGTACTGCAGCTTGAGGATCTTCGCGCCGCAGGCGACGGCGAGCGCGGCGCCGTCGACGACGAGGTCGGCGAACTTCGCGCGGTACTCCTCGTCGCTCTCGCCCTCGAGCTGGTAGGTCAGCAGCTCGACGATGAGCAGCAGCCCCTCGGCCTCGCACGCGGCGACCAGGTCGCGGATCTCCTGCGCGACGCGGGAGTCGGCATCCTGCTTGTCGGGGCGCGTGTAGTAGAGCATCTTCGCCACGGTGCCGCCCATGTCACGGACGGTGCGGGGCGTCACACCCGGCACGAAGCGCGTGTACTTCAGCGCGTCCACGGTCTCGAATCCCGAGGCGTCGAGGCCGACGACGAGGCCGGTCTCGCGGTCGAGAACGCCGTCGTCGACGATCTGGGGCAGGGCGACCTCGGGGTCGAGCAGGATCGCGGGGGCGTGGTTGGCGAGGTGGCGCACGAGGTCGGCCTTCACCTCGGCGAGCTCCTCGCGCGTGATCGCTTCGGAGCCGTTCGGGGCGTCCTTGATGGCGGCCTTCATGCCGTTGCGCTGGTCGGCGGCGACGATGAGCATGTGGCCGTCGGCGGTGCTGATCGACTGGAGCGCACGGCGCTCGAGCGTGGTGAGTTCGTTCATGATCTCTCTTCTCTGGGGTCTTCGCGCGCGGGTCCGCGCGGGGGTCTGGTCAGGAGGGGACGGATGCCGAGACGAGGCGCCGCGCCATGTCGGCGGCTCCCCACGCGACGTCCTGCTCGCGGGTGGACAGGGACGGTTTCGGCAGCACCTCGGCGCGGGCGCGGCGGACCGAAGCCATCCCCGCCCAACCGCCGGTCAGGGTGGAGTGGGTGGCAGGAGCGACTTCGCGGTCCATCGCGGCGATGAGCTGGGCGACCTCGTCGTTGCTGTGACGCAGCGCCGCCTGGAAGATCTCGGCGGGTGATGCCTCGGCGTGGAGGGTCAGGCGCAGCACGCCGTCGTCGTTTCGGGCGCCGGTGACCTCGACGGCCCCCGCGGGCAGCTCCCCCTCGAGGGGCAATGCCATGACCGCGGCGTCGAGGGCATCCCGGCCGGCGCGGTCGCTGATGCCGGCGGCGTGCAGGACCCGCCGCAGCAGCAGTCCGGTCTTCACCCCCGCGACGAGCACGTGCTGACCGGGCACGACGTGGCGCACCTCGTTGATGAGTGCGTCCGCCAGGCGCTGACGCGCCGCGAAGCCCAGGGGCGCGTCGAGCACCCGCAGCAGCACCTCGGCGGTGCCGAGCGAGACGTGGTAGCCGTCGGCATCCAGGGTCCCATTGGCTTGCGCGGCGACGAGGTGGTCGTGGCCGGCGACCGTGAGGGCGGCCCCGGCGACACGGGAGCCGAAGGCACCGGATGCCGTGCCCCAGGGCAGTCCGCCCCCGCGCAGCGGCGGCAGGAGGTCGGCGGTGACGCCCAGCGCGTCGAGCATCGCGGGCCAGGCGGCGCCGGAGTCCTGGTCGATGAGGCCGGTGCGCGAGGCGAGCGAGAGCTCGAGGGCGGTGTCGCCCCCGAGTGCCGCGACGACGAACTCCGGGAGGTCGAGCCACCGCAGGCCCGTGAGGTCGGTGCCCTGATCGCGCAGCCACGCGAGCTTGGCGACGCTCACCTGGGCACCGAGCGGCAGACCCGTCCGCCCCGCGAACTCCTCGCGCACCACGGCGGGGAATGCGGCGATCTGCGCGAGCCCGCGCGGGTCGAACCACGCGAAGCCGGGTGCGACGGCCCGGCCTTCGGCGTCGATGAGGATGCCGGTCTCGCCCATGCCCGCGACGGCGAGCGAGGCGAGCGGGGCGGAGGCGAGCGGAGCGAGTTGCGCATCGATCAGAGCGATCAGCGTCCGGATCGCGCCGAGCAGGTCGTCCGCGACGATGTCGGTGGTCCCGCCCTCGCCGACGCGCCACGGCGTGGGCACCTGGGCGCCGGCGATCTCACTGCCGTCGTCGGCGATGACGAGCATCTTGATCGCGGTGCTGCCGAGGTCGAGTCCGCCGTGCAGGCGCGCCGACCTCGAAACCATGTCACCGGTGTCTCGCATGAGCGGCCGTCCTTTCCGGAACTTCTCCGAGTCCCGGAATTTCAAGCATGACACCGGTGACTTGCTACGTCTATGGTGGGGGTATGCCGTCGCCGTGTCAAATACCCGATCCGCTCGCCGTCGTCGTCGCCGGAACCGCCGGCAGCGGCAAGAGCACGCTCGGGCGGGCGATCGCCGAGACCCTGCGCGCGCCGCTCGTCGACCTCGACAGCGTGACCACGCCGCTGCTCGACGCGCTGCCCGAGGAGGTGCTGGGCGCGCACTGGCTCACCTCGCCGCACGCTCCCGCGATCCGCGCCGGGCGCTACGCCGCCCTCCGGGCCACCGCCGCCGACGCCCTGGCCACGGCCGGCCGCGTGGTGGTCGTCGCCCCCTTCACCGCGGAGCTTTCGGGCGGCACCGAGTGGGACGCGCTGGTCGCCGCCCTCGCCCCCGCCGATCCCCACGTCGTGCACGTCGACGGAGACCCCGCCGTGCTGGCATCCCGTCGCTCCTCGCGCGGGGCCTCTCGCGACGCGCATCGCCCCGACACCGCCCCCGTGGCCCCCTCGATCCCGGTCACCACCGTCGATGCCGAGCTGTCGACGGCGCAGCAGCTGGCCCGCATCCTGCCGTCGCTGGGTATCCGGCGGCAGATCGATGCGGGCGCCGAGATCTTCACGCGCGAGTTCGACGCCGTGCTCTTCGACCTCGACGGCACGCTGGTGGACTCCACGGCATCCGTGGTGCGGTCATGGCGCCGTTTCGCCGAACACTTCGGTGTGTCCATGAAGGCCCTGCACGCCAATCACGGCCAGCCCGCGCGCACGCTCGTCGGCCTGTTGCTGCCCGCCGACCGCCACACCGAGGCGCTCGCCCACGTCACCGAGCTGGAGGTGACGGATGCCGTGGGCCTGGCGCCCGTCCGCGGCGCCGCCGTGTTCTTCGCGTCGGTGCCCGCCGAGCGCCGGGCGATCGTGACGTCGGGGTCGGTGCCGATCGCCACCGCCCGACTGGAAGCCGCCGGTTACGAGCGGCCCGCGGTGTTCGTCACGGTCGACGACGTCGAGAACGGCAAGCCTCACCCCGAGCCGTTCCTCACGGCCGCGACGCGCCTCGGTGTCGCCCCGGGGCGCTGCCTCGTCGTCGAGGACGCGCCCGCCGGCATCGCCGCCGCCCGCGCGGCAGGGTGCGCCGTCCTCGCCCTGACCGGCACGACGACCGAGGAGGAGCTGAGTGCCGACCTCGTGGTGGACGGACTGGATGCCGTGCGCCTCGAGGTCGCGACATCCGGGGCGCTGCGACTGGTGCCGGCCTGAGCCGGTGCGAAGAGGCCGCCGTTACGACAGCGACGAGGGCCGGCGGATGACTCCGCCGACCCTCGGATGAGCCGCTGTCAGGAGGCGGCGACGATGATGTCGAACGTGGTGCGCTGTCCGTCGGCGCCGGCGATCCACCCCTTGGTGGTGCCGGCCTTCTCGCCGGAGAATGCGGCGTTGAACGAGGCGTCGTCGTCGGTGGCGCCGGTGGTGGCCGCGTCGAACGTGGCCACGGCGTTGTCTTCGGTGCCGCCGGTGCCGGTGAACCTGCCGCCGTTCTCGGTGTCGAGCACGACGATCAGCGACTGACCCGGCGCCAGCGTCACGGGGCCCTTGGCGAGGTCGGCGGGGGTGAGGAACAGCGGGGCGGGCTGACCGTCGAGCACGATGCCCTGTTCGTTGTCGGGGGTCACGTCTTCATCCTGGCTCGGGGTGGGGACACCGTCGATGAAGGTGTCGTCCTGCGGGGCGGGGACGCCGTCGATGAAGGTGCTCTGATCGGAGGCGGGGGTTGCCTGGGCGGCGGCGTAGGCGGCGGCACCGGTGCTGATCAGGCCCACGGCGAGGATCGACGCGGTCACGGCGGTGAGGGTTCGAATGCGCATGAGCTGCACCTTTCGGTCGGTATGCCGCGCCCCGCCCCTGGTGGACGAGTGATGATCGCGGCCTGTACCGAGGGAATGGCCGCGACCGCGATCCGTCTTTCACGATCCGCGAGAAAACTTCCTGGAGGTTTCCTGGGAACGGTCGGCGAGAGCCGAGGGCGCCTGCGGGTGCGCTTCGTCCGCCGTGAAAGAAACCGCCGCGGCCGGACATGATGAAGGTGTGCAGCCTTTCTCTCCGGACCGCTCTCGTGCGTACGAGTCGCTCGTACGCGCGCACGGCGACGCCGTCCTGCGATTTCTGCGACGACGCACCGAGCCGCAGACCGCCGAAGACGTCTTCTCCGAGACCATGCTCGTCCTCTGGCGGCGCTTCGACGATGTGCCCGATGAGCCCCTGCCCTGGCTGTACGTCACCGCGCGCAATTGTCTGCGCACCGCCGAACGGTCGACACGGCGGCAGTGGCGCGTCGTCGAGAAGATCACGACCATCGACCCACCCGCCGACGCCGTCGATGCCGGGCCCGAAGAAGATCCCCGAGCGGACTGCCTGCGAAACGCCCTGGCCCGACTCTCCACGACCGACGCGGAAGTGCTGCGCCTGTGGGCATGGGAAGAGCTCGCACCCCCCGAGATCGCGACGGTCCTCGACATCTCCGTCAACGCCGCCACCATCCGCCTGCATCGAGCCAAGAAGAAGCTCAGACAGGAAATGGACCGATCCCACCGACCCACCACCACGAAAGGAGGAGACCGATGAACGACGACGACCTGAGAGCACTGCTCCGCGACGCAGACCCCGGCCGCGGGCAGCAGCCCCTCGATGATGCACGTATCCGGCGCATCGTCGCCGCCGCGGAGCGCGACGGTCTCGGCGGCACCGGCGAACCGGCCCCCCGGCGTCGGCGTCGCCTGTTCGCCGGAGCCTCCATCGGAGCCGCCGCGACCGCTGCCGCCGGCCTGCTCATCGCCGGCCTCGTCGCCACGCCCGCCGTGCAAGCCCCCGGACCCTCCGAGACCTCTGCGTCCTGCGCGCCCACGAGCGTCGAGAGCCTGCGCGACTCCGACACCGCCTACGAGGCCACCGCGATCACCGTCGTCGGCGACGACGTCACCCTCGAGGTGACCCGGGTGTTCGCCGGATCCCCCGGACGCACGCTGACCGTTCCCCAGCAGCACGATCCCGCCAATCCCGACGGCGCAGGTCTGTTCGTGGCCGGAGAGTCGTACCTCATCGCCTCCGCCGATGAGTACATCTCCGACTGCGACAGCGGCCCGGCGACAGACGCGCTCCGCCAGATCTACGCCCGGGCATTCCCCTCGCCGACGACGAGGTGACCCGTGTCGCGTCGCGGCATGCCCTCTCACGTCCATCGGGGGGCCCGGCCGGCCGCAAATGCTACCGGTATCCGTCGTTAACACCAGGGGCCGTTTCTCGTCAGGGGCTTTTCCTACCGTGTGGGGACGCACTCGCCCCGACCTGAGGAAAATCATGTCCCGCAACATCGGCTACGCCACCCCTGACAAGAACACCCCCCTGGCGCCCTTCACCTTCGACCGCCGCGAGGTGGGCCCCGAAGACGTGCGCATCGACATCGCCTACTGCGGCGTCTGCCACTCCGACGTGCACCAGGCGCGCGACGAGTTCGGCGGCGCCCTCGCGACGCTCTGGCCCTGCCTCCCGGGGCACGAGATCGCCGGAACCGTCGCCGAGGTGGGCTCCGCGGTGACCCGTTACGCCGTCGGCGACCGCGTGGGCGTCGGCTGCCTCGTCTATTGGGGCGACGAGTCCCAGCGCGGCGTGGACGAGGAGCAGTACCAGAACCCGCCCGCGATCTTCACGTACAACGGCCAGGATCCCGACACCGGGAACGTCACCCTCGGCGGCTACTCCGACGAGATCGTCGTCAACGAGCACTTCGTGCTGCGCATCCCCGATGCCATCCCGCTCGAGCAGGCGGCTCCGCTGCTGTGCGCGGGGGTCACGACGTGGTCGCCGCTGGCGCACTGGAACATCGGTCCCGGCAGCGTCGTCGCCGTCGCCGGCCTCGGCGGGCTCGGCCACCTCGCCGTGCAGCTGGCGAAGGCGCGCGGCGCCGACCGCGTGATCGCGCTGACCACCAGCCCCGACAAGGCCGACGCCGTGCGGGCCCTCGGCGCCGACGACGTGATCGACATGACCGACGAGGATGCCGTCGAGGCCCACGCCTCGAGCATCGACTTCGTCCTGTCGACCATCCCGACGCCGTTCGACATGAAGCCCTACCTGTCGCTCATCCGCCACGACGGTGCGCTGGTGACGGTCGGCATGCTCGAGCCCATCCACGAGGAGGGCATCGACTTCGGCTTCGTCTCGATGAACCGCATCACGATCGCCGGCTCGCTGATCGGCAGCATCGCCGAGACGCAGGAAGTGCTCGACTTCGCCGCCGAGCACGGCATCGCCGCCGAGGTGAAGGTCATCCCCGTGCAGCAGGTGAACGAGGCCTTCGACGAGATGGTCGCCAACGACATCCGCTTCCGCTTCGTGATCGACAGCAGCACCCTGGATGCCGACCGCGACAGCGCCGCGGAGTTGCCCGCCTCGCAGTGAGCGACGAGAGGGGACGCGCCCGTTCGAGCGCGTCCCCTCACCGCGTCGCCTTCTCCAGCAGCTCCAGCACGTGCACGTACGACTCCCCTGTCGCCTTGGTCATGCCCAGCTCGCAGGTGCGGTTGCACGACGCGAAGGCGTCCGCGCCCCACGCGGCGACCTCCGACGCCTCGGGGGCGGTCGCGGCCTCCGTCAACTCGGGGTGCAGCATGCCGCGGTCCCCCGCGTAGGCACAGCAGCCCCACGCATCGGGAACACGAACCTCGGATGCCACCACCTCGCCGATCGCGCGGAGGGCGGGGTCGATGCCGAGTTGCTTCGAGGAGCACGTCGGGTGCAGCGCCAAGAGCTCTGCCACCGGGGCCGGCGACAGCACGGGCAGCAGCTCGGCGGCGGCGAAGGCCACGGCATCCACCACTCGGATGCCGTCCTCGCGCAGCGTCGCGGCGAACCCCTCGGTGCAGCTCGACGCGTCGCACACGACCGGCAGTGCACCGTCGCGGGTGGCCTCGCGGACGGCGGCACGCACGCGGGCCGACATGGTGGCGTGGCCCTTCGCATAGCCCTTGGACGACCACGGCGTCCCGCAGCACAACGCGTCGATGCCGTCGGGCACGACCGCCGCGACCCCGGCGCGCTCCAGAAGCCGGACGAAGGCCGCCGTCGCGCCGATGCCCTCGGCCGGACCGAACATGCTGCCCACGCACGCGGGGAGGAACACCGCCGCGGGCTCCACACCCACCGCGCCGACCCGCGCGCCCAGAGACCGCCGAGACGACCCGCCAGCGGGCAGCTCCGCCGCGTATCGCGGCACCGTGTCGGTGCCGAGCACCGCGCGGGCGGCATCCGTCGCCGTCCGGACGAGCGGGAGCGGCACCTTGTCGGCGACCGTGAGGGCGACAGACCCCGCCCGCGTCACCGCCCCCCATCCCGCCGCCGCGGCCGACCATCCGGCGGCGAGCACGGGATTGGCATCCTCCCGCCGGAAGCGCTTCATAAGCGTCCCGGTGTTGATGAGCACCGGGCATGCCGTCTGGCACATCCCGTCGACGGCGCAGGTCTGCACGCCGTCGTAGTCGTAGTCGTTCTCCAGCTCCGCGACGAGGGCGCCGTCACCGCGCTCGCGGGCCGCGGTCGAGGCGCGTCGCACCACGATGCGCTGGCGCGGCGTGAGGGTGAGCGATCGGCTCGGGCACACCGGCTCGCAGTACCCGCACTCCACGCACCGGTCGGCCTCGGGCTCGATCGACACCGGCGCCTTCAAGTGGCGCATGTGCGCGCCGGGGTCGTCGTCGACGATCACGCCCGGATTCAGGATGCCGCGCGGATCGAGCAGACGCTTCAGCCCCACGATCACCTCGTACAGCTCGTCGCCGTACTGCCGGCGCACATAGGGGGCCATCGCCCGACCCGTGCCGTGCTCGGCCTTGAGGTTGCCCCCCGCCTCCAGCACGAGGTCGACCATCGCGTCGGTGAAGCCCTCGAAACGGCCGAGAGCCTTGGCGCCCTCGAACCGGTCGGTGAGCATGAAGTGGATGTTGCCGTCCTTGGCGTGGCCGAAGATGACGCTGTCGGCATAGCCGAAACGCGCGAACAGCTCCTGCAGCCCCTCGCAGGTGTCGGCGAGACGTTCGACCGGCACGACCACGTCTTCGAGCAGAGCCGTCGTGCCGCTCGGCCGGGCACCGGCGACCGAGGCGTACAGGCCCTTGCGGAAGGTCCAGGCGGCGGCGCGTTGCACGGGGTCGCTCGAGAACACGGCCGCGTCGAGCAGGGGCTCCTCGGCGAGCACGCGCGCGCCCGCGCCGGCGAGCTCCCTCAGCGCGAGAGCATCGTCGGCGTGGTACTCCACCAGCAGGGCCGCCTGCGTGGTCGCCTCGAATCCGTGAATGGCGGCGGGCGTCCCGGCCAGGCGCTGTCCGACGCGGAGCGAAGTGGCATCCATCAGCTCCAACGTCGCCGCGCCCGTCGCCACCAGCGCCGGCAGGGACCGGGTCGCCGCGTCGAGAGTCGGGAACACCGCGAGGGTGGTGGCGATCGCGGGACGGATCGGCACGGTGCGGAAGGTCGCCTCGGCGACGAACGCGAGCGTCCCCTCCGACCCCACGACCAGATGCGCGAGCAGCGCCGCGGGCGTATCGAAGTCGAGGAAGGCGTTGAGGGCGTAGCCCATGGTGTTCTTCATCGCGAACTGCCGCTCGATGAGGGCGACGCTCGCCGGGTTGCTCACGACCCGCTCCCGCAGACGCATCAAGCCCTCGACGAGAGCCGGCTCACGCTCGCGCAGCAGGGCGTCGGCGTCGGGCTCCGCGGTGTCGACGACGGTCCCCGAGGCCAGCACGAGCACGAGCCCCTCGAGCGTGCGGTACGAGTTCTCGACGGTTCCGCACGCCATGCCGCTGGAGTTGTTCGCGACGACTCCGCCGATGGTGCACGCGGCCTCGCTCGCCGGGTCGGGACCGAGACGGTGGCCGTGCCGCAGCAGCCGCGCGTTGACCTGACGCACGGTCGCCCCGGGCTGCGAGCGCACGCGCCGGCCGCCGTCGAGCACGTCGATGCGCCCGAAGCCCTGGCGCACGTCGACGAGGAGCCCGGAACCCGACGACTGCCCCGACAGGCTCGTGCCGCCGGAGCGGAAGGTCACGGGGGTTCCCGACTCCGTGGCTGCGCGCAGCACCCTGGCGACCTCCGCCGCGTCGGCGGCGACGACGACGGCATCCGGGGTCAGCAGATAGTGCGAGGCGTCGTTGGCGTAGGCGACGCGGTCGATCGCGCGCGTGCGGATGCGCGAGACGTCGGCGACGGCCGCGGCGATCTCGGGAGCGATCTCGGGGGTGGCGAGGGTCATGCGTCGTCCTTCGAACGGTGCGACAGGGACATCACTCCTCGCCCTCCGGAGTGAGGACCCGCGTCAGGTCCGGATCGGTTTCGACGAGAGCCCGGATGCCGTGCGGCGGTCCCGCGACCAGGGTCGAGGCGTGCGCGACGGCGTGCGCTCCCCACTCGGCCGCCGACGCGGCGGCGACGGCGAGGGGGTCGTCTCCCGCAGCGGTCGCGGTGGCTTCGCGCGTCAGCCCGAGGAGGAAGCCGGCGAGGGCGGCATCGCCCGCTCCCGCGGTGTTGGCGACGAAGGGGGCATCGGCCCGCGCGAACACGGCGCGGTCGGCGGTCACGGCGACGAGGCCGTCGGCGCCGAGGCTCGCGAGCACCGTGGTGACACCGCGCTCGACGATCTCCCGGGCGGCGGCGATGACCTCGCCGAGTGTGGCGAGGGGGCGCCCCACCGCGGCGGACAGCTCTTCGGCGTTCGGGGTGAGCAGGTCGATGCCCGCGGGCTCGGCCAGGAGCGCGTCGAGCGCCGGCCCGCTCGTATCGACCGCGACCCGCGCACCGTGTTCCTCAGCCGCCGCGCGGACGGCTGCCAGCTCGACCAGCTCTTCGGATCCGGAGAGCTTCGGCAGGCTCCCCGAGATCACGAGCCACGTGGCGGTGTGGAGCGCCAGCTCTTCGCGCAACGCCGCGAGCGTGGCCGCCCAGGCCCCCGACGACAGCGGCGGAGTGGGCGCGTTGACCTTGGTGGTCGCCCCCTCGGCGTCGATGATCGAGGTGTTCACGCGGGTGGCGCCGGGCACCTCGACGATGCGCAGCAGCGGGGCGGTGAGTCCGCACCGGGCGAAGCGCACGTCGTCGGCACCGAGCACGACCACGGCGGCGGTGCGGGCTCCTCCCGCGGCGAGGGCGGCCGAAACGTTGACGCCCTTGCCGCTCACCTCGCGGGTGTAGCTGTCGGCGCGGGCGAAAGCACCGCGGCGCAGGGTGCCGACGCGGTACGTGGCATCGATCGCCCCCGCGGCGGTCAGCGTGACGATGCCGCTCACGCGCGGATCCCCGCGGCGTCGAGACCGGTACCGTCGACGCCGGTCACGACGCGCCCGGTGATGACGTCGAGCAGGCGCCGCACCTCCGCGGCGACCGCCGCGCGCCCCGGGGCGAGCCAGCGGCGGGGGTCGATGGCATCCGGATCCCGCTCGAGCTCGTCGCGCACGGCCGCGGTCAGCACGGTGTTCAGGTGCGTGCCGATGTTGATCTTGCGCATGCCCGCGCGCACGGCGCCGTCGATCCCGGCGTCGGCGACCCCGCTGGAGCCGTGCAGGACGAGAGGCACGGGCAGGGCCGCGGCGAGTTCCGCGATGAGGGTCTCATCGAGCAGGGCGCTGCGTTCGCGCATCGCGTGCTCGCTGCCGACGGCCACGGCCAGGGCGTCGACCCCGGTGGCCTCGACGAATCGCGCGGCCTCGGCGACGTCGGTCCGTACGCCCGGGGCGTGGGCGCCCTTGCCGCCGATCTCGCCGAGCTCGGCCTCGACCCAGGCTCCCGCGGCGTGCGCACGGGCGGCGACGGCGGCGGTGCGCTCGAGGTTCTCGGCATCCGTCAGATGGGCGGCATCGAACATCACCGACCGGATCCCGACCGCCAACGCCTCGTCGACGAGCGGCTCGTCGGTGGCGTGGTCGAGGTGCACGACGACCGGCACGGACGCGGCGTCGGCCAGTCGCAGAGCGGCGGCTCCCGCGGGACCGATGCCGCCGTGGAACGCGATGGCGTTCTGCGAGAGCTGGAGGATCACGCCCGCCCCGGCGGCCTCGGCCCCGGCGACGATGGCCTCGGCGACCTCGAGGGTGATGAAGTTGAAGGCTCCGACCGCGCGGTGCGCGGCGAGCAGTTCGGGCATGTCGGCCAGCGGCACGGCGGTCTCTCTCTCGGGTCGCCCCTCCGCGTGAGGGGTCGTTCTCTGTCGCCTGGGACATCCCGCGGCGACAGTTCTCGGCCCCTCACGACAGGACGAGGGGCCGAACGTGAAGGTCTGGGCTGCGAGGAGTCGTGACCCCCTGAGGCGTCTGACGGGGGGTGGATGCCGGGACCCCCGCGTCGGCGTGAGGGCCCGGCATCCGGGGGTGGATCAGCAGGAGGACTTGTAGACCGCGTCCTTGCCGTCGGTGGTGATGTTGTCCTTCGTGAGGATGGTGAAGCCGGTCTGGATCTTCTCCTCCGTCGCCTCGCCCTTTCAGCGCGGCGATGGCCTGCTTGACGCCGTCTTCGCCGATGGTGGCGGGCTCCTGGGCGACGAGGGCCTGGACGGTGCCGGCTTCGAGGGCCTTGACCTGGGCGGGACCGGCGTCGAAGCCGACGATCGTGACCGCACCCTGCTTGCCGGCCTGCTGGACGCCGGTGGCGGAGCCCTCGGCGGCGAACAGGTTGGCGGTGAAGATACCGACGATGTCGGGGTCCTTCTGCAGCGCCGCCGTCACGATCTCGGCGGCCGTCGACGGCTCGTTGTGCGAGTACTGCACACCCACCGACTCGAACTTGCTGTCCTTTGCGACGGCGTCTTCGAAGCCCTTCGCTCGGGCGTCCGTGGTCGAGATGCCGGGGTCGACCGACACGACGAGCACCTTGCCCCCGTTGGGGTTGGCATCCTGGATCGCCTTGAACGCGGCAGCCCCGCCGCCCTCGTTGTCGCTCGAGATCTGCGACACGGCTCCCGAGGGGTCCTCGAGGGTGGTGTCGACGAGGACGACCTTGATGCCCGCGGCCTCGGCTGCGGCGATCGGCGCCTGCATGGCCGAGACGTCGGTCGGGGCGATGAGCAGGGCGTCGGGCTTCGAGGCGACGACGGCGTCGACGATGGGCTTCTGCAGGGTGGGGTCGAACTTCTCGGGGCCCTGGGTGGTGACGGTGGCGCCTTCTTTCTCGGCTTCGGACTGGATGCCGCACTGCATCGAGATGTAGAACTCATCTCCGGCGACGCCCTGCACGAACGCGATCTTGTACCCGCCGTCTCCGCCCGAGGCGGAGCCCGACGAGGAACCGCCGGAACACCCGGCGAGTACGAGGGTGGCTGCGGCGCCGAGGGTGGCGAACGCGAGAACCTTGTTGTTCCACTGCATTGTGATGACCGTTCTCTCTTGGTGGGGTTTCGGATGCCGGGCCTCAGCCGCGGCGTCCTCCGCTGACGAACTTGCGCCAGAGGCTCTGGGTGTTGCCGCGGGTCGCGGCGGTGCGGCGCACCTGGTCGACGTAGACGGCGGTGATGAGCACCGCGCCCACCGCGACCTGCTGCCAGAAGGGCTGCACGCCGGTGATGACGAAGCCGTTCTGCAGGACGGCGGGGATGAAGAGGCCGACCACGGTGCCGAAGATCGTGCCGACGCCGCCGAACAGCGAGGTGCCACCGATCACGACGGCCGCGATCACGTTGAGGTTGGTCTGCGACTGACCGGCGATGGCGGTCGTCGAGAACTGCGACAGCGCCAGGATGCCGGCGAGACCCGCGAGAGCGCCCGACAGCGTGTAGACCGAGATCAGGTGGCGGTCGACCTTCACGCCCACGCGGCGGGCGGCCAGTTCGCTCGAGCCGACGGCGTAGGTGTAGAGGCCGAACTTCGTGAAGTGCAGCACGACGGCGCCGATCACCACGACCACCAGCGCGATGACGCTGATGATCGGGAGCGACCCGAAGACATTGCCGTATCCGATCGAGACCGTCAGCACGGTCGGCACGTCGCGGATGTCGACGCCGCCGGTGAGGATCTGCGCGAGACCGAGCGCCATACCGAGCGAACCCAGCGTGACGATGAGCGGCGGGATCTTGGCCTTGGCGATGAGGAAGCCGTTCAACAGGCCCCAGCACACGCCGCTCAGGATCGAGACCAGGATGCCGATGGTCGCCACGCCCCAGCCCTCACCGCCGAGTGCGCGCATCGTCAGGGCCGAGACGACGCCCGAGAACACCAGCACCGAGCCGATGGAGAGATCGATGCCCGAGGTGATGATGATGTACGTCATCCCGACGCCCAGGACCGCGAGGATCGAGGCGTTCTGGATGATGAGGCGGAAGTTCGACCACTGCGCGAACGAGTCCGGCGCCAGGGCGCTGAAGATCAGCACGATGACGATGAGGATGATCAGGATCTGGAAGGCCTGCGCCTTGAGCAGTCCCGTGAAGAAGCGGGGCTTGTTCTCCTCGAACGTGCCGATGGCCACGGTCTCGGTAGGGGGTGTCCGAGTACTCATTTGGAGTCGTCCTTCGTGACGGCGCCGGTCATGAGCCCGACGAGTTCTTCCATGGAGGTGTTCTTGGCGTCGACGTTCGCGACGCGGGTGCCCAGGCGCAGCACCTGGATGCGATCGCAGACCTCCATCACGTGCGGCATGGAGTGCGAGATCAGGACCACCGCGATGCCCTTGTCGCGCACGCGCCGGATGGTCTCGAGGACGTTCTTGGTCTGACGCACACCGAGGGCCGCGGTCGGTTCGTCGAGGAAGACGAGGCGTCCGGCCCAGTGGACGGCGCGGGCGATCGCGATCGCCTGACGCTGACCGCCCGACATCTCCCCCACCGGCGAAGAGAGCGAGCGGACGGTGGCGCCGAGCTCGTCGAACGCGGCCCGCGAGGCCACGGCCATGTCCTTCGTCTTCATGAACCCGAGGGCTCCGGCGAGGCCGGGGCGGCGGATCTCGCGGCCGAGGTACATGTTCTGCACGGGGTCGAGGTGGGGAGCGAGAGCGAGGTCCTGATAGACCGTCTCGATTCCCAGTGACGATGCGATCTGCGGGTTGCTCATCTCGATCGGCTTGCCGTCGAAGAGGATCTCGCCCTCGTCGACCGCGAGGTTGCCCGAGAGGGCCTTCACGAGGGTGGATTTGCCGGCGCCGTTGTCGCCGATCAACGCGGTGACCTCACCGGGGTAGACCTCGAAGTCCACGTTGTTGAGGGCTCGGACGTGACCGAACTGACGCGAGAGACCGCGTGCTTGCAGCACCGGGACGGCCGTTGTGACTGACGACATCGTCAGCTCCTTTCGTTGGTGAGGATGAGGGACGAAGACAGGAAGGTCGAGGCGACCGTGTCGAACGGTTCCGTCGAGGCGGCGAAGGCGGCGAACAGCGCCGCCCCGTAGGCCGTGCCCTCGTCGTGGGTCGAGACGGTGACCTCGGGCAGCAGCGCCGAACGCGAGCGGACGACGGATGCCATGGTCGACCAGCCCCCGGTCAGCACCGTCGAGGTCGGCGGGGCCACCTCGCGGTCCATCGCCGCCATGCACTCGGCGAGCATGTCGTTGCCGTGGCGCAGGCTCGCCGCGAACAGTTCGGCGGGGCTGAGCCCGTCGCTCTGGGCGACGATCTTGAGAACACCGTCGTCGTTGCGAGCACCCGCAACCTCGAGGCCCCCATCGGCGAGCGTTCCGTCGACGGGAAGGGCGAGGGCGGCCTCGTCGACGACCGCGCGGCCCGTGGCATCCGTGATCCCGAGCAGCTGGAGCACGCGACGCATGAGCAGGCCCGACTTCGTCCCCGCGAGCAGCACGTACTTGCCCGGGATGACGTGCCGCACGCAGTTGATGCCGGCGTGGGCGAGGCGCTCGCGCGCGGCGAAGGGGAGGGTGTCGTCGAGCACGCGCACGAGGGCCTCGGCCGTACCCATCGAGTCGTAGAGCTGGCCGGTGTGCGTGGCTCCGACGGCGACGGCGGACACCAGGTGGTCGTGGCCGGCGATGGTGAGGACCGCGCCTCGGAAGCCCGCCGGCATCGTGTCGTCGGTCAGCACGCCGACGGCCTCTCCGGCGCTCACGCGCGCACCGAGGATCGACTCGTCGACGCCCAGCACGTCGAGGGCGGCCTGCCACGGGGTGCTGTCGTCCTGGTCGATGA
>Ga0308159_1003533_pt1 | contig 15636 bp, 10 predicted proteins | sample PhyCR1_FD_201040 | JGI IMG/M metagenome (GOLD analysis project Ga0308159, IMG submission 201040) | Phyllosphere microbial communities from UC Gill Tract Community Farm, Albany, California, United States - DLSLC.R1 | ecosystem: Host-associated > Plants > Phyllosphere > Unclassified | place: USA... | reverse complement strand
CTGGGTCCACTCGGTCAGCGTCTGCGACAACAGGGACAGGCTGGGCACGAGGAATAGCACCCGCTTGCCCTTGCCTGCCAGTGCCTCAGCGATCTTCAAGCTCGTGAAGGTCTTGCCCGTGCCGCAGGCCATGATGAGCTTGCCGCGGTCAGCCGTCTGCAGGCCGGACAGCGATGCATCCAGCGCCTGCTGCTGATGCGGCCGAAGCTGTTTCTTGACCTTGAGCACCGGCGCGGTCCTGGGCCGGTACTGAGCCCAGTCGATCTGGCTGTTCTCTAGGTCGTTCAGGTCGATCTTGCTGACGGGTGGCTGCTGGTCGCGCAGCGCCTCCTCGGCATGGGTGCTCCAGTGGTTGGTCGTGCTGACGATGACGCGATGGGCGAAGGGCCTCTTGCCCGAGGCAGTGAAGAAGCTGTCGATGTCGCTCTTCTGCAGGCGGTAGTCTTCCGCGTACAGCTTGCACTGGATGGCGTGGGTTTCGCCGGTGCCCTGGGTTTTGGCGACCAGGTCGATGCCGGCATCGCGCTTGTCAAGGCCCTGCTGAGCGGCCCAGTCGCCGTAGGACCAGACTTCGCTGTAAAGGTCCCGGTAGCTCGCCTCATTACGCAAATAGCAAAGCATCAGCTCTTCGAAGTAAGTCCCCTTCTCCCGCTCTGACATGGAGGAGTGGCGATAGTGGTCCAGCAGCGAGGAAAGAGCGGTCATGTCGTTGAGTAGAGCTTGTTCTGCGTTGTTGTGGATTGCCGGGATCTCAGCGGCTATTTCGTCTTGCGCGCCTTTGCAGGCTTCGTCTCAATGCCACGTGACCTGCAGTAGTCCAGCACCATGAATTCCACCATCGAAGCCAGGCTGCGACGTTCTTGTTCCGCTGCGGCCAACAACGCGGCCTTCACATCTGGAGGCACCCTGACGCTGACGACTTCGGTTTTTGTAATGGTCATGGATGCTCCTGTGTGAAGACCGCTAGCGTTTTGCATAGGGTATCAGTTTGCGCTGCCCATGCCCGCGGAGTCGTCTCATACGAAAGTGCAGCAGGCGATGACCGGCTGCAGTGCAGCGGTTAAAGCATGACGACAGCGGCTGCAAGACGCCCAGGACTGAGCAGTAGAGCACCGAGCGACCGGGCAGGGTGGCGAGGCTGGAGCCCTGGAACGAATTTGCGGGGGAAAGCGTTTCAGGCACCTCGTCCACCGGATCGCTCGGATGAAAGGTTGCTACCTTCCATTTGGAACCGACCTTGTAAGCCGGAGATCGCTATGTCAGCCGCAAACATTCGCGCGCAGCAACCGACCCGAAAATGCGGCGGAGGACTGTCGTGTGCCCGGACGCGGACACTACTCGCGCGGGGCGGGGGTTCGGCTCTCGCTGCAAAGTAGCCACAACGCAAAGCGCCCTGCTCCACTGAATGCCAGATGCTCCTTTAATGAGCACACTGACCATAATTGGGCATTATGGAGGCCAATGAAACAAACAGCTGCACGTAGTCGCCGGATTCGTGTTTGTGGGCGTCCGCTACGCATCGGGTCCCGCTTACGCCACGCAAGTCAATGCGTTCGGCCCAGGTGGCATAAAAGCGGCGAGTACAGGCAAACACGGTAGTTTGCTCGGCCAAGCACCGAGATCCCGACGAAACATCATGCGCCGACCACTCCTCGCGTCTGATCGGGAATTGGCTCGCGTGGATCGACTCCCACCCGGTTGCGGCCTGCCGCCTTGGCGGCATAAAGGGCTCTGTCCGCTGCCGCGATCAAGTCGTCGGACGTCACGAGCGTCTTGGCATCGGCCACGGCAACCCCGACCGATACAGTGACCTTTCGGGCCAGCGGCCCGCTGTCCGGCCAGTCGAGGCTTTCGATCGCTTCGCGCAGGGACTCTGCCGCCGCTATGGGCCAATCATGATCGAGCAGGAGGACCGCCATTTCCTCGCCGCCGTAGCGGGCGGCAAATCCTCCTTCGCGCTCCGACACCTCCCGCACGACCGTGGCCACCCTCCGCAGGCATTCGTCGCCGGCCTGATGCCCAAGGGTGTCGTTGATCGCCTTGAAATGGTCGACGTCGATCATCAGGAGCGCCAGCGGGTTGGGCGACGCTGAGCCACGCGTCACGGCTTCCTCCAGCATCGAATCGAGATAGCGCCGGTTCGCAAGCCCTGTCAAGGCGTCATGGCGCACGAGATGGCTTAACTGCAGATTGCTTGCCTCCAGTGCCAGCCCCGTCTCGCGCGCCTCGGCTTCGGCCAGCACCCGCTCGCGCACAGCGCTAACGACCGAGGCGCCAGCCAAGCCGATGACTATGCACATGGTCAGGACGGCGGTGCTCTGTACGACCGCGCCTCGCACCCAGACACGAAGCACCTCTTGCTTTGAAGCGCCGACGAGCACATACAGCGGTTGCTGCGGCAAATGCTGGAAGCCGAAGATGCGGACCTCGCCATCGATCGGCGAGGTCGCCTCTGCGCTCATCCTCATGCGGCCGGCAAACATCTGGTGCAACCGCGAGGAAGCGAGGCCTCGTCCCATCTGCTGCCCGTCGTCCGGGCGCCTTGCCAGCACCGTGCCGTTGTCGTGGATCAGGCCAATCGCTCCACGAGCGCCGATCTCGTAACTCGCGAGGACGCGCCCGATCTGCGCGAGGTCCACGGTGGCGAGCACAACGCCTGCGAAACGACCGAAGGGATCGTTCAGCCGCTTGGTGACGGGAATGATCCACCGACGGCTGGCCCGGTCAAGAATCGGCGCGCCCACGAACGCACTGGCGCTTGGCGAGCTTCGATGGTGTTCGAAGTACGGCTGCGTGCGCTTGTCCGTTGCGTTGGGCGAGGTCGGCTGGGTGAAGAGCCGCCAGCGCCCGGCTGCATCGATGATGACGACATTGTCCAGGTGGGCCATCTGCGCCACCGCATGCACGAGTGCCGGCTGCATGGACTGCAGGCTGGCGTCGCTCAACTCGCGTTGCTCCAGGTCGAACGCGATGTTCTCTATGAGACGGCCGGCTTCGCCGAATACCGCATCCATCTGCAGCGAGAGTGCGCGCGCGAGGTTCAGGTTCGCCAGTTCAGCCTGGCGGATCTGCCGGGTCCTGCCCTCGACTAGGGACCAGGCGTTTGCAAGGACAACCAGCAGGCACACGAGGACGATGAACCAGCGCGCACGGCGTATGACGTCCACTTCCTTCCAACGAGGCGTATGTAGCGAGATCGCTGGTGACATGATCTTTAAGAGCGCAGTGAAGACAGCCTATGGGCGTGGCCCGATGCGCGGTTCGCGCCGGTTGAGCGTGCGCATCACTATAAAAACACGCTGCGTGCACGCTGTCGGACAGCGCTGCCGCGCCCCGCTCGAAAACGCTTTGAAGCGCCGGAGCGCGGGCGTACCAAGTGAGATGCAGCGCAAGCCCACCAGAAATGCAAACTTTATCGGTACGGTTGCTGGCTGGGTCGCAGGAGTCGCCCCCAATCATCGTTGGTTTAGCATGGGGCGGCAGACTGCGCTTCGTGCAATTCGAAGCGCCAACTCCTCACAAGTGAGCTTTGCTTCCCAGGGCGGCTAACCAAGGCCCTCAGCGAAGCCGCCGATAGGCGCTGAAGTGCCGGATGGCCATCTGCGGCTTCCCCATCTCCGAGTAAAGCAGCGCCGCATTCTGATGCGCGTCTAGCAGTTGCGGGTCCAGGATCAGGCTTTGCTCGTAAGCCGACAGCGCTTCATCGTTGCGGCCAATGGCTTCGAGCGCTACGGCATGATTGAACAGAATGAGCGGATCGTCCTCGCAGTGGCGCCGTGCGTCGCGATATAGAGATTCAGCCTCCTCAAAGCGCTGCGCCTCGCACAGCATGAAGCCGAGATTCAGGTTCGCGTGGGCGTGTCCGGGGTCATCGTGCAACAAGGCTCTGTAGGCGCGCTCCGCTGCGATCGGATCGACGTCCTCCAGGCCCTCTGCCTCCGCAAAACGGGTGTCGCCCGCACGATCGGTTGTGCTTCCCGCCCTGGCGAGATCCTCGAAGCGATGGACGGCGCTCGAACTGTCGGCGGCATCGAGCGCCAGCATCATCTGGCCGCTCGCAGGTTCCCAGCGCAGGGAGCCGCTGCGCACCGCGATCCGCTGCCCGTCGTCCGAGCCGAGTCGCAGTGCCGCTGTGGGCGCGTCCGGCGGCAGCCGCTGGCGCAGCTGTCGCAGAGCAGCCAGGATGCGCCGCGTCGGAATGTTGGCAGCGCGCAACTCGAAAGCAGACCGTAGCAGCACGGCATCCTGGAATGAGTACCTGTACTTGCGCTCGCGCAGCACCGGCGACACGAAGCCAAGCTCGACGAGCCGAGCGATCGCGTGGCGGCTCAGGCCCGACATGCGGCGGACGACCGCCAGCGTGTAAGGGTGCGTCTCCACCGAAGCCGCCATGGCCTATCCCCTGGCGCGCGTCCTGGTTGCGGGGACCGCCTTGGGTGAAGCCTTGGGTGCTCGTTTGGGCCCTGCCTTCGCAGCGCCTCTGAGCGGCGTCACCACAGCGGCGTCCGCCTCGGAGGACTTTCCCCTGGACGCCTTGCCACTGCCGCGGCTCAGGGATGCCTTGAGCATCTCCGTCAGGTCGATCACCTCCCCCGCCGGGCGGTCTTCCGGGTGGTCCACGGCCACGATCTCACGACCCTCGATCTTGGCGTCGATGGCGGCCAGAATGCGCTGCTTCTCCTCGTCCTCGAAGAGATCCGCCTGGTAGTGGTCCTCGGAGATCTGGTCGATGAGCTGCAGCGCCAGCTTGAGTTCCTCGGCGCTGGGCGTCGTGTGCTCGATGTCCAGTTCGGCCATCGATCGCACCTCATCGGCGTAGAGCAGCTGTTGCAGCACCAGACCTTCGTCTCTGGCGCGCACCTGGACGACGTACTGCTTGGACTTCCATGCCCATCGGGCCAGCGCGCACCGTCCGGATTTCTGCATGGCGGCACGCAGAAGGTTGTAGGGCTTGCCGCCGCGCTTATCCGGCGCCAGGAAATAAGCTTTGTCGTAGTAGATCGGATCGATCGCGTGCTCAGGGAGAAACGACACGATCTCGATCAGGTGGCTGGCGCCCTCCTCCAGCGCCTTGAGCTCCTGCGGTTCAAAGATGACGTAACGGTCCTTTTCGAACTCGTAGCCCTTGACCATTTCGCTGCGCGGCACCACCTTTTGCGTCTTTTCGGAAATGTACTGCTGGCGCACACGGGAGCCATCCGGCGAGAGAAGGTTGAAACGCACAGCCGCCGACGACTCCGTGGCAGCGAAGACGCGCACAGGGATCGAGACGAGCCCGAAGCTCAGCGACAGGGAGGCGATGGAGCGGGCAGCCATGGTCAAGTCCTTGGATCCTCTTAGGCAGGACATCAACATGCCACATTCCGGCGCAGCGCGGAAGCAGCGGCCGCCGCGACTCCAGGCCGCGGCAGCACGCCAGGGCGCCTGACCGTTCTGCACCCCCTCGCAGCGAGCGCATCGCACCCGCGGCCCTCTGGTGAAGCCGGATCGGCTCCGACGGTGCCACCGCAAAAAATCCGCGCTAGGCGGCCTTGCGCGCTGTCGCTGCGTGCTTCTTTGGTGCGGACTTCTTGGCAGCCGGGCTCTTCTTTGTTGCCTTGGCGGCGCTCGTTGTCTTCGCGGCGCTCGTTTTTCGGCTGCTGCCGCCACCCTTGAGGCTGCGCTTGAGCAACTCCGACAAGTCGATGACCTCCGCGCCTTCGCCCGGCGCTTCTTCCTCCGGTTCGATGACGGTTTCGGTCTCGCCGGCCTTCACCTTCTTCTGCACGAGTTCCATCACCTTGTGCTTGAACTCGTCTTCGAACTCGGTCGGCTTCCAAGGCGCGGTCATTTCCTTGACCAGCTGGACGGCCATCTTCGTCTCCGCCGTGCTGGCCTTGGTGCTCTCGGGAGGCAGGTCCAGGCCTTCCAGCGGTCTGACCTCATCGCCCCAGCGCATCAGGTTGAGCACGAGGGCGCGCCCCGCGGGGACCACCGCCGCAAGATGCTGCTTGGTGGCGATCACCACCTTGGCGACGCCGATCTTGCCAGTCTTCTGCAGCACGTCACGCAGCAGCGCATACACCTTCTGGCCCTTGTTGATGGGTTCGAGGTAGTACGGCCGCTCCAGGTAGACGAAGGGGATCTCTCCCGCGTCCACGAACTGCACGATCTCGATCGTCTGGGTCGTGCGCGGGTAGACCTTCTCGATTTCCTCGGGCGAGATGATCACGTACTTGCCGTCCTCGTATTCCACGCCCTTGACAATGTTGTCGCGGTCGATCTCCTTGCCGGTGCGCTTGTTGATGCGCTTGTAGCCCACCGGGTCCATCGAGCGCTTGTCCAGCCAGTCGAAGTCCACGCCACTTTCCGTCGCTGCCGTGTGCAGCCCGACCGGAATGTGGACCAGGCCGAAGGTGATTGCGCCCTTCCAGAGCGTTCGTGTTCCGCTTGCCATCGAGTCGACTCCAGGAGATGTTTTTAAGGAGACGGCGAGCCGCCGCGGGACGCCGCTGCACGCATGCCGCACTGTCGCCCGGCCGTCTTGCTGGCCATGCTCCCGTCCTACCGGGCGGCTGGTCGTAGGACCACAAAGCGACTGCAAGTCAGCGTCACGCAGCAAGCCGGGCCTTCCGCTATGGTATTGCGATGGTCCGACGCACGACGAACCGGAATCCGCGCGACGCTGGCGATCAGGAGCGCGCACGCGCCCCCACAGAGCCGCGGACCAATAAGGTCCGGCGGGTCATCGCCTTCGACCTCGCGACCTGGGACCATTTCTCACGGGCGTACATCGCGCATCAAACCGCCAGGGCACGCCGAAGCAGTTGAGCGGACACCATGGCACGCTCCGCCCAGTCGCTCAAAACGTCCAAGCCAGCCAAGGGCCCAGCAGAGGCGCTCCCGCTCTCACGGTACTGGGCCAAGCGTGACTTCGCCGTCACCGCTGAGCCGCGAGGGGAGACCCCCGCGCGCCGTTCATCGGTCGTGGGGGCCCGCGTGGCCCAGCCCGCAACCGAGCTGAGCTTCGTCATCCAGAAGCACGCCGCCAGCCGCCTGCACTACGACTTTAGGCTCGAACTCGACGGGGTGTTGGTGTCCTGGGCCGTGCCCAAGGGGCCCAGCTACGACCCGCTGGACAAGCGGATGGCCATCCACGTCGAAGACCATCCGCTGTCATATGCCACCTTTGAGGGGACCATCCCGCCGGGCCAGTACGGCGCCGGCAAGGTCATCGTCTGGGACCGCGGCACTTGGGAACCGGTCGGGGACCCGCGCATGGGCTTGGCCGCCGGCAAGCTGCTGTTTCACATGCACGGCGAGAAGCTGCAGGGCTTGTGGGAGCTGGTGAAGATCGCCAAAGGGGGCGAGCGGCAGGAACCCTGGATCCTGTTCAAAAAGCGCGACGAGTTCGCGCGCCCGAAAACTGAATACGACGTGGTCAGCGCGCTCCCCGACAGCGTGCTGCGCGAGGCCGCGGGCGCGAAACCCAAGAGGCACGCCCCGCCGAAACCGGTGCCGCCGCACAAGGCGCCGCGGCGGACAAAGCCGACGCCCGCGGCCGCGCGGGAGGACTCAGCCAGCATGCCACTGGCCGCCGCACGCGCGACACTGCCTGCAAAGCTCGCCCCGCAACTGGCCACGCTGGCGGGCTCGCTGCCTGACGCCGAGTGGATCTTCGAGATCAAATTCGACGGCTACCGGATCATGGCCCGCTTCGACAAAGGCCGCGTGCAGCTGCTCACAAGAGGCGGCCATGACTGGTCGGACAGGATGCCGACACTGGTGCGCGAACTGGAGGCACTCGGCCTGGAGTCGGGCTTCCTTGATGGCGAGATCGTGGTGATGGGCGCGAACGGCCTGCCGGACTTCAATGCGCTGCAGAACGCTTTCGACAAGGGTCTTGGCGCCGAGCGCATCGTCTACTTTGTCTTCGATGTGCCGTTCCTCGGCGGCTATGACCTGCGCCAGGTTCCGCAGCGCGATCGCCGGGCCGTGCTGCGCGAGCTGATGGCAAACCACAAGGGGGAGCACGTCAGGTTCAGTGAGGACTTCGAGGCCGACGCGGCGTCGATCCTCACCTCTGCATGCCGCATGAACCTCGAAGGGGTCATGGCCAAGCGAGCGGACGCAGCTTATGTATCGCAGCGCACGGAGTCCTGGCTCAAGCTCAAGTGCAAGTTGCGACAGGAGTTCGTGGTGTGCGGGTTTACGCAGCGCAGCGACGGGGCGGCCCAGGTGGGCAGCTTGTTGCTGGGAGTCCACGGCGAGGGGGGCAAGCTGCTGCCGGCTGGCAGTGTGGGGACGGGATGGGACTCTCGGGAGGCCGCCGACCTGTTGACGCGGCTCAAACCCTTGCGCCGCGACAAACCGCCTTTCGATACTGCGCCCGGCAAGCCCGGGCGCTGGTCGCGGCGCTCCAGCGCGGCAGAGTTGTGGGTCGAGCCCAGGCTCGTGGCCGAAGTCACTTTCGCAGAGTGGACGCCCGACGGCCAGGTCCGGCACGCGTCGTTCCTTGCGCTGCGAAACGACAAGCCGGCGAATGCCATCGTGCGCGAGGAGGCCAAGGCCTTTGCCGGGACCAGCGCCGGCCAGCGCCCAGCGCATGCGTCAAAGCGCCATTCGGGCGATGCGGCGAATGCAGTGGGCAGCGTGAAGGTGAGCAACCCGGAGCGCGTGATCGACCCCTCCACGGGTTTCACGAAGCTCGACCTGGTGCGCTACTACGAATCCGTGGCCGACTTCATTGTTCCGCACCTGAAGGCACGCCCGGTTTCCCTGGTGCGCGGTCCCCAAGGCGTCGGCGGACAGCTCTTCTTTCAGAAGCATGGGGAGAAGATCGGCATCCCGGGGATCACCGAGCTGGACGCCAAGCTCTGGCCCGGCCATGCGAGCCTGCTCGAGGTCGCGAGCCCGGAAGCGCTCGTCGGCGCCGCCCAGATGAATGTGATCGAGTTCCACACCTGGAACTCGCGCAAGGCGAGGATCGACCAGCCCGATCGCATCGTCTTTGACCTCGACCCGGGGGACGGGACGGGCTGGGGGCATGTGCAGGAGGCCGCCGTACTCGTGCGGACGCTTCTCACCGAGCTGGGCCTGCGCTCCTGGCTCAAGACGAGCGGGGGCAAGGGGCTGCACGTCGTCGTGCCCATCGCGCCACGACTGGGCTACGACACGGTGAAGGATTTTTCCAAGGCCGTCGTGGTCCACCTCGCGCGCACGATCCCTTCCCGTTTCGTCGCCAAGAGCGGCCCGTCCAACCGCGTCGGGAAGCTCTTTGTGGACTACCTGCGCAATGGCCATGGAGCTACCACCGCCGCGGCATTCTCTGCGCGCGCCCGGCCTGGGCTGGGCGTCTCGATGCCGATCGCATGGGAGCAGCTTTCCACGATCAAAAGCGGGGCGGAGTGGACCGTTGCGACGGCCCGTGAGTATTTGTCGTTTCGCACAGATGACCCCTGGGCGGAGTACTGGGCAAGCCGCCAGGGCCTTGGCAGGGCAATGAAGGCGCTCGGCTTCAAACCCTGACCGAAGCAAGTCCTTGGAGGCTGGCGATGCTTGGCCAGTGCCGGTCCCACGAGATCGGAAAGTTGCCGTCAATGCTGTCGCACATTTGTTGGAGCTGCGCATTCCGAGGCCCTCCGTACAAGAACGGCCCATACACGTATTCCGCGACGCAGCAGTTTCTGAGGAGCATTTGACACGGCTGCTGCCGTCTCGACGCGGTCTACGCCGTTCCAGGAGATCCGCGCCGTCCACGCCGTCCAAAGGGGTGCTGACGTCGTAGGTTGCGCATCGCTCGCCGCCGGGATCCGCATTTTCCGGCGCTTTGTCGACTCCAAAGGACATGGCGACCGAGGCGGTGCCCAAGACAACTGCTTAGTCGCGCAAAGCAGTCTCTTGTCCGATCGGCCATTGCAGTTCAAGTCGCGGCAACTGTCAGGCCCTATGTTCTGCAAGTGCACGATCTATCGCGCGGGCAAGTTCCCGCTGATCGAAGGGCTTGGCGATCCGTATATAGAAAATAGGTGGGCCGTCTTCAGGAATCTCAGCAAACCCAGATGCCAACACTAAACCGAATGCAGGCCTTTCATGCGCCAGTGCGGCAAACAACTGAAGACCTGTCATCTTGGGCATTGCCTGATCAGCAACTATCAGATTAATGGTTGGATTTTCGCGTACCAGCCTCAGTGCTTGTTCGCCACTGGTCGCACTCAGAACCCGATGGCCTAGATCTTCCAGCATTGCGACAGACCCAGCCAACACGAGAGGGTCGTCGTCTACGACGAGGACGGTTTGAGGATTCGTCGGCACAAGAATCTCGCCGTCCTCCTCCTCCATTTGGGTTGTGCCGCCAACGCCTTGGGTCAGCGGAAGCCACAATGTGGCGGTGGTGCCCACTCCCACTACGCTCTCCAATGCAAACCGTCCACCAGATTGGCCCGCCAACCCTTGGACCATCGCCAAGCCGAGCCCGGTACCCTTTCCAACTCCCTTGGTGGTAAAAAATGGTTCCACAGCGCGCGCCAAGGTATCACTATCCATTCCGCTGCCGCTATCCACGACCGAGAGCCGAATGAAATGGCCATCATCGGGACTCGAAAGACTGCCTTGCCCCTCCTGCCGTGCCGTGATGCGGAGCGTGCCGCCACCGGGCATGGCGTCGCGCCCATTCACCGCCAGGTTTAGTAGAGCCAGCTCCAACTGGTGTGCGTCAACCAGCACAGGGCTAAGATTGTTGGGGAGATCAAGTTCGATCGAGATGCTCGGTCCGAGGGTGCGTTCCAAAAGCTCGTGCATCCCGTAAATCAGCGAAACAATGTCGATCGGCTCAGGCCGCAGTTCCTGGCGCCTGGCAAATGCGAGCATGTGCTGGGTCAGGGAGACGCCACGCTTTGCGCCTTGCACCGCATTGCTTACCAGGCGATGCAGCTGCGGGTTTGGCGGCATACGACGCTTCAGCAGTTCCAGGCTCGTCAGAACGACCATCAGGAGATTGTTGAAATCATGCGCTACGCCGCCAGTGAGCTGGCCAATGGCCTCTAATTTCTGCGACTGGAACAAGGCCTCGCGCGCCTGCTCGAGAGCCAGCTGTGCATTGCGCTTTTCAGTAACGTCTCGGGTGATTTTTGCGTACCCCCGGAGCACACCTTCCGCGTCATAGATGGGATCTATAACGACATTGGCCCAGAATTCGGACCCGTCCTTGCGCACGCGCAAGCCCTCGCCCTCAAATCGCCCTTCGGCGGCAGCGCGGGCCAAATTACGCGCGGGCAACCCGGCGTCCTGGTCCTCTCGCCGATAGAACCGGGAGAAGTTTGTTCCGAGCACCTCAGTGGGGCCGTACCCCTTAATACGTTGAGCGCCTGAGTTCCAACTGGTGATGACGCCTTCTCGATCCAGCATATAGATCGCGTAGTCCGTGACTGCGTCAATTAACAACCTAAGTTGCTCTTCGCTTCTGCGCAACGCTTCTTCCGCGGCGCGGCGCTCGCTCAGATCCCGAGTCACCTTTGCAAAACCCAACAGAGTTTGATCAACCCAAATCGGATGCAAGACGACCTGCGCCCAAAATCGGCTGCCGTCCTTGCGCAGCCGCCAGCCCTCGGCTTCGAACTTCCCAGTGGATCTGGCTGTTTTAAGAGCCCGGACGGGAGTGCCCGCTGTGATGTCCTCAGGACAATAGAAAATCGAGAAGTGATGCCCGAGAACGTCCGATTCGGTATAGCCCTTCAGGCGCTGAGCGCCCGCGTTCCAGCTGACCACGAACCCTTCTGGGTCGAGCATGTAGATCGCATAGTCGGAAACCGCATCCACCATCAGCCGGTAGCGGTGTGCCAGCTCTGCGTTGGAAAGCGAAGAAGACGAAGAAGGCATCTGTCTTGCCAAATTGTTTGGCGAGATTATGAGGAAATTTGCCCTCTGGTTGGCGAGTCTCACCCCCAGACCGCTGAGCCGCCCCAAGCCAGACAGGCCAGGGCCATAGCGCCTGTGGCGCACCAGCCAAGAAACCTCCAACCTCCGGTCAACACGAGGTCCCCCATCAACTTCTTGTTCGTCGACGCCAGCATCACGCCCATCATGATGGGTACCGCCATCACTGAGTTGACGACCGCAGACCACACCAACGCCTTCATCGGATCGATGCCAGAGATCCCCACCTCCACCCCCAAGACCATGGCGGCCGCAAGGATGGCATAAAAGGCTGGGGCCGCGTTTGGAGCCTTGTCCAACCCGCGCCTGATGCCAAAAAGCTCGGCGCACGCATAGGCGGCGGAGCCGGCCAGCACGGGCAAAGCCAGCAGGCCGGTGCCGAGGATGCCCAGGGCGAAGAGTGCAAAGGCGGCCGATCCGGCTACAGGCTTGAGTGCCTCTGCCGCCTGAGTCGTGCTAACGACGTCCGTGGCACCGTGTGAATGCAATGTGGCAGCGGCTGCCAAGATCATGCAGTACGCAATAGCATTGGAAAACCCCATTCCGACCCAGGTATCGATCTTCAGGCGTCGTAAGTGCTTTGTCGCCTGCTGTGGAGCGCGCTTTAGCGGTTGATCCGACTTGACTCTTTCAATCTCCTCCACCTCCTGCGCCGCCTGCCAAAAGAACAGGTAGGGACTGATGGTGGTCCCGAGCAAGGCTACGATCATCTTGATCGTCTCGGTGTTCCACGAAATTTGCGGCACCACTACCCCCAGAGCTGCGGCCTTCCAATCGACACCTGCCACCAGGGCGACAGCGGCGTATGAGAACAGTGCCAAAGTGAGCCATTTCAGAATACGCACGTACCGGCGGTATGGAAGCCATGCCTGCAGCCCGAGTGAAACAGTTCCGAAACCGATGACCCAGGCAGCTTCTGGGCCCCCGAGGGCGATCCTCGATACCTCCGCCATCGCACCGATGTCTGCGCCGAGATTGATGACGTTCGCCAACACCAGCAAAGCCACCATGATCCCGACCAGGGACCGAGGGAACATTTCAGCGAACGCAGCTGTAAGCCCCTTGCCGGTGGTTCTGCCGATGCGCGCACTGGCCAACTGGATGCCTACCATGAGCGGAAAGGTAATCAGCAGCGTCCACCCTAAACCGTAACCGAACTTGGCCCCGGCCTGCGTATAGGTTGCGATGCCACTGGGATCGTCATCGGCTGCGCCGGTGATCAAGCCAGGCCCCAGAGTTTTAATCCACGAGCGCTTGGTCTTTTGTTCCACTGTTGCTTCGTTCTTCACTGATCCTCCGAGTGGAATCGGTCATTTCCAAAGGCTTCTGGCACTCGAAGCCGAGCAATCGTGATTGCCAAATCAGGCCCTTGCGGCTCCGCGTCCCAGCCGAAAAAAAGCCCCGGCCAGGCCGGGGCAAGCCACGATGCCACTTCCACGAGGCAAGGATTTTCGAGATGGTTCTTCACGGATGGCGGCTCTATGCCCGTTGTTGAGTAGCTGCAGCCTGACGGCGGCTCGCCGGTAGGTTAGTCAATCAAATGATTAATCAGGGCATAGCGTGTAAGGTCGCTGTTGGATTTGGCGGCCAGCTTACGCAGGACTTTCCCTCGATGCACGCTGGCCAATTTGGCCGATACGGACAGCGCCCTACCCGCTTGGCTCACCGTGTCGCCCTTTGCCAGCCGAAGAAAGACCTCAAACTCGCGTACGGTCAACTGTGCATGGCATGGCACTTCATTCGTGGAGATGCTTGGCGGCAACCTGCTACGGGCAACCCGATTCGAACTGGCGCGAATGCTTTTTCGAAGGGCCTCGACCAGCCGAGCTGGCGGCTCAGACTTGCACACGAACGCCGTCACGCCAAGCCGGCCGAGGGTGTACGTATAGCTCTCGCGCGCCAGTCCGCTGTAGACAACAACCGGCAACTCGCGCCAGTTTGTCGACAAGTGCCTGAGGACGTGAATCGCGCCGCCACGTGGAATGTGAACATCCAGAATGAGGGCGTCGATACCGCGGTCGGTCAAACTAACCACTGCTTGTGGAGCATCAGCGGCTTCCCACCCCAACGCAAAACCCTCTTCCTGATCAAGCAGTTGTCGCAGCCCGGCCCGCGTCACGGCATGGTCGTCCACGATACCTACCCGGACGCAACGGCAATGCGTAGCCGACCGATCCCCTTCTGCGGAGAAGCCGATACGGCGCTGAACGCCTGAATCGCGATTTGTGGCGGGGGTCACAATGGGTTGCTCAAAAGTGGCACAACAAAAGTGGGTTTCAGCGCGGCAAGCAAGGCGTCCGCGAAACCTCCTTTCGCACGCGCATGCCGCCGAGCGCTCGTCACTACGCGTGGCTTCGCGCTCCATGCAATGCGCGCACCGGCCAACTCAAGCGCATGAACCAGGTCGACGTCCTCGCTACATTTCAATGGCTTGAACCCCCCGACGCGGCGGTACAAGGCGGTGGAGACGCCCAAGTTCGCACCGTGAACGTGACGATGGCCGTCGCGGTCATGGTATGTCGCCAGAAAATGGGCGTGCAGACGGGGCGCATCCGCGCCGTGGCAGGACCAATCGGCCACACCAACGCAGCCGCAGACGGCGTCCGATGCCAAGCTGAGTTGGTCCCGAAGCCATTCCGGTGCCACAAGCGTGTCTGCATCTGTGAAGGCAAGCCATCTGGCTCCGTTCTCGATGAGGGCTTGCGCCGCGCAAGCTCGTGCAACACCTACATTGCGGGCGTCGACTTCCACCGTGCGTGCACCCAACGCCCGTGCCCGGTCGCCCGTGGCATCGTTGCAAGCGTCCAGGGCGACGACAACCTCGAAGGACTCACCGCCTAACGCCGGATGCCGCCCTGCTTCCACGGCCGCAGCCACCGAGAGTGCGATGGTGTCCTCTTCGTTGTGTGCCGGTATGGCGATGCCCAGCATGGCTGGCGCGATCAGGCCCGAGGCGGGTCGTTTTCCCGGCCGAAATGCCGATGCATGGCCAATGCATCGATGAAGTCCGCGATCGCCGACTCTGCATCACCAGCGTCCGCCAAGATGAGGCCGGGATCCGCCGACCCATCAGCCATCACCATTGGGATCTGGGCCTCGGCCAGGAGTGCTTGCGAGGCTCCGAACGCCAGGATGGTCTTGCAGTGCCAATACTGGTCACGCAGAAATTCCAGGGTGTGCGCATCGGCGTCGAGCGAGGCCACAGCGTCCGCACCATCGGGAAGCACGAGCGCGTCGAAAAGGAAGCCAGGCGAATTCTCCATTGTGGCGTCCGCTTCGAAGACTTCGCCTCCGGCAGCCACATAAGAGCCCAGCCGAGGGCCGATCAATCGCGGCACCGCGCCGTGGGCCACCAAGTTTGTCACCAGCTTGCCGATTGACGACCCTTCCACTCCCTGTGCCACCAACACTGCGACCTTTCGCGTGCGGATGCCGCCTTCACCCGGCCGAGCGAAGAGTGACAAGGCTTCGGAACGCTCCACCTCGGGCTCAGCAGGGTTTTCCAATGCCTTCGGCAGTGGCGCGGGAACGGCCGGCATACCCAAGTCATGGGCGAGCCGCTGCGCCAGGTCGGGCGCCGCGTTCATCAGGCTCGCGACCACGCGTTCACGGATCGCCGGCACGGTCACCTTCGACAGCTCGAAGCGGAAGGCATTGCTGATGTGCGCCTTCTCCACTTCGCTCTGGCTCTCGTAGAACAGGCGCGCCTGCGTGTAGTGGTCG
>Ga0308159_1003532_pt1 | contig 15636 bp, 18 predicted proteins | sample PhyCR1_FD_201040 | JGI IMG/M metagenome (GOLD analysis project Ga0308159, IMG submission 201040) | Phyllosphere microbial communities from UC Gill Tract Community Farm, Albany, California, United States - DLSLC.R1 | ecosystem: Host-associated > Plants > Phyllosphere > Unclassified | place: USA... | reverse complement strand
GAGGATGAAGCGCTTCACCTTCGGGTTCCACCGACGGGTCTGGTGTCCGAAGTGGACGCCGCTGTCGAGCAGCTGGCGGATGGTGACGACGGCCATGTGCCGTCCTCCTTCTGTGTTCTCGGCGCGCAGCCGTGCTCTCGCACGTCGCTGCGGACCTGTTGCGGTTGTGTCGATCACGACCGTCGGTCGTGGTCCCTGGTGTCCTGGCACGCGACCGCCCGCTCGTGAGAGCGGGACCGGTGGTCGGGTACCGAGCCCGTGAGGGCCTGGTGGACACGCGAAGTCAGCGCGCATCAGCACGCTGCTGGATAGATGCTAACAGAAGGGAGGCCCGGATCACGCGCGCCTCGCGGCTGACGTGATCCGGGCCTCCTGACCGGACGATCCGGCGGATCCCGGCGGATCCGGCCGTCCTGATCAGGCCTTGGCGTTCACCGTGTCGCCGTCGGCGGAGATGCCCATCTCCTCGAGCGAGCGGCCCTTGGTCTCCGGGATCTTGGCGATCACGAAGAACAGCGACAGCAGCGCGAACAGCGCGTAGATGCCGTAGGTGACCGTCAGGTTGAAGCCCGAGAGCACCGGGAACGAGATCGTCACGATGAAGTTCGCGATCCAGTTGGCGGCCGAACCGATGCCCAGCGCCGTGGCGCGGATGCGGTTCGGGAACATCTCGCCGAGCAGGACCCACATGAGCGGACCCCACGTGGCGCCGAAGGACACCACGAAGAGGTTCGCGAAGATCAGCGCGATGACGCCCCACGAGCCGGGGAGGCTCGGGCTGCCGTCGACGATCGTCGCCTGGGAGAACGCGATGGCGACCATGGTGAGCGACACGAACATGCCAGCGGAACCGGCGACGAGCAGCGGCTTGCGGCCGACCTTGTCGACCAGGAAGATCGCGATGAAGGTCACGGCGACGTTGACCACCGAGGTGATCGTGGAGATGAGGAACGAGTCTTCTTCCTTGAAACCGACGGCCTGCCAGAGCGTCGTCGAGTAGTAGAAGATCACGTTGATGCCGACGAACTGCTGCAGCACCGCCAGGATGATGCCTACCCAGACGATCGGCTGGAGCCCGAAGCGGTTGCCCCGGATGGAGCCCTTCTTCTCGTTGGCTTCCTTCTCGATGCCGTCCTGGATCTCCTCCAGGCTCGTGTTCACGGTGTCGCGCGGGACGATCTTGCCCATCACCACGCGCGCATCGTCCGCACGGCCCTTGGTGAGCAGGTAGCGCGGGGACTCCGGCAGCGTGATCGCCAGGACGCCGTAGACGACCGAGGGGATCACCCCGACCAGGAACATCCAGCGCCAGGCCGCAAGGCCCCAGACCTCGGCCGAGGCGCTGCCCGCGGTGACGGCGAAGAGCTGGTCGGACAGGAGCGCCGCGAAGATACCGAGCGTGATCGCCAGCTGCTGGAACGAGGCCAGCCGGCCGCGGATCGCCTTCGGGGAGACCTCGGAGATGTACGCCGGCGCGATGACCGAGGCGGTACCGATGCCCAGACCGCCGACGAGACGCCAGATCACGAGGTCCCACGTCGCGAACGCGAACGCCGAACCGATTGACGAGACGAAGAACAGCACGGCGGCCCAGAACATGATCCGGGTGCGGCCGTAGCGGTCGGCGAGGCGGCCGGCGAAGTAGGCGCCGAACGCGCAGCCGATCAGGGCCGATGCGACGGCGAAACCGCTGGCCGCGTCGGAGAGGTTGAACTCGCCCTTGATCGCGTCGACGGCGCCGTTGATGACGGACGAGTCGAAGCCGAACAGGAAGCCACCGACCGCCGCCGCGATGGCGAACAGGGTGACCTTCCCCTTGAACGCACGGTCTTCGCCGTGCCCGGTGGTCGTGGTGGACACGATGCTCCTGGGTTCTGCCGCCGTGCCGGTGTGCAGCACGGTGCCCCGGCGGTCGGCTGGTTCGCCGTCCGAGCGGCGTTGCGTGTTCCGGAGCGGCCCCGACTGTACTCCTCGCTCGGGATCTGGTCATAACCGGGGGCGTGATCGGGACGGCGCGGGGTCGGGCGGGCTCGCTTGGGCGCCGACGCGGAACGACACTGTCGCCGTCGTACGACGTCGGTTCTGTCGTTTCCGTCCTCGGCACGTTCCTCCCCAGGCCTGGAGGCGCGACTCCCCCTCCACAGATCTCCTCGGTCCGCCCCGGGGCCGGGTTCCACTGCCCAGGCTGGTGACATGCGATCGAGCGCACGTCCCGTCCTGCTGTCCGTGGTGTGCGCGGCGGTGCTGAGCGGGGCCGTGCTGAGCGGGACGGCGGTGTTCGGTGCCGCGCCGTCGACGGGAGCCGGGGCGTCGGTGGGCTCCGGGGCGTCGGTGGGCTCCGGGGCGTCGGTGGGCACTGCGACCGATTCGGGCCGGGTCGAGGCTCGCTGGGTCTGGCCCACCGGATCGCGGGTGGTCGAGCGCGCGTGGGAGGCACCGTCCTCGGACTACGCCGCCGGCCACCGGGGCCTCGACGTCCCGGCCGCCCTCGGCAGCACTGCCTCGGCGGTGGACGACGGCACCGTGGCGTTCGCCGGCGCGGTCGGTGGACGCACCGTCGTCACCATCGACCACGGCGACGGACTCGTCAGCACCCTCGACTCGGTGACGCCCCTGGTCGCCGCCGGAGACGAGGTCGTGCAGGGCTCGCCGGTCGGGCGCGTCTCGGTCGGGCACTGTCCGGCGTCGGCGCCGTGCCTGCACCTCGGTGCTCGTGTCGACGGTCGCTACGTCGACCCGATGGCGTACCTGCCAGCGGCTGAGTGGCCGGTGCTCCTGCCCGAGTCGGCCTGGCCCGGGTGAGCGGAGCCGCCCGGAGACCTCCCGGAGACCGACCGAAACCGACCGAAACGACCGGGAACCGACCGGAACGCACGTCGCTCCGCCGTCAGGCGCGCGGGTGCGCCGTCCGGTAGACCTCGCGCAGCCGCGCCGACGACACATGCGTGTAGATCTGCGTCGTGCCGAGGCTGGCGTGACCGAGGAGTTCCTGGACCGCGCGCAGGTCCGCTCCCCCGTCGAGCAGGTGCGTCGCCGCGTTGTGCCGGAAGGTGTGCGGCCCGCTCGGCCCTTCGCCCGGCAGGTCACCGAGCAACCGCGCCACCACGCGGTACGCGCTGCGGACGCCGAGTCGGGCACCACGGTCGCCGAGGAACAGCGCCGTGCTTGCAGGTCCCTCCACCCGTGCGGCGAGGGTGGGCCGTCCGCGCTCGAGCCACGCCTCGAGTGCGTCCCGCGCCGGCACCCCGAACGGCACCACGCGTTCCTTGCCGCCCTTGCCGAGCACCCGCACGGTCAAGCGTCCGCGATCGACGTCGGTCACGTCGATCCCGACGAGTTCGCTGACCCGGATGGCCGCCGCGTACAGGAGCTCGACCAGGGCCAGGTCCCGCAGCGCCGTCGGGTCGTCCGTCGCCGCTCGGGCACCGAGCCCGTCGAGCAGGACGCGCACCTGGTCGGCCGACACGACGCGGGGCAGGTGCGCCCCGCCCTTCGGCGCACGGAGCCGGACCCCGGCGTCGGTCGTCGTCACCCCGGTCTCGCTCGCCCACCGCGTGAACGCCCGCACGGACGAGGACCGCCGAGCGATGGTCGACCGGGCGAGCCCCCGGTGGTCGGCGTCCCACAGCCAGTCACGCAGGAGCTCGAGCTCGACGTCGGCGACGCGGTCGACCCCTCGGGCGTCCGCGAAGGCCACGAGCTGCTCGAGGTCGTTGGCGTACGCGCGGAGGGTCTGCTCGCTGAGGCCACGCGCGTGCCGGGCGTGCCCGAGGAAGGTGTCCACCGCCACCACCAGTCGACCGCCCGTCCGCGCAACCACGACGTCAGCGTACGGCTGTCGACCGTCATGCCCGGCCCCACCCGCCGCCGCTCGCGACGACGAGTCCCTGCAGCTGCGCCAGGGCGAGCGCGTCGGCGACGTCGGCCGTCGACATGCCCGCCCGGCGGGCGATCTCGGCCTCGGGCAGAGCGCGACGACCGAGCGCGTCGAGCACCCGGAGCACCTCGGGATCCTGCCGGCCGGACAGGAGCGGTTCGTCCGGCACCGCTCCACCGCTCGTCCCGGTCGCCGGTCTCGTCGCCGCGACCGGATCGCCGGGGTGCACGACGATCTGCGCCCGCCCCTGTGCGATGAGCCGGTGGCACCCGACCGATGCCGAGGACGCGAACGCTCCCGGCACCGCGAACACGGGCCGGCCGAGCTGTGCGGCGTGGTGGGCGGTGTTGAGCGCCCCGGAGCGGGCGCCCGCTTCGACCACGACCGTCACGTCGGCCAGCGCCGCGATCAGTCGGTTCCGGGCGAGGAATCGCGGGTTAGACGGTTTGCCGCCGGCCTGCCCTTATAGAGGTACAGCGCGAGCTGGCTGCAGCGCTCCGGAAGGCGTGCGAGCTTGCGACGTTCAGGCGCGCGACACGCCCGACGTGAGGACTAATTTTGAGGCACTTTTTCGACATGCCCTGTGGCATCGAACAGCGCTCGGAATCAACCAGTAACGCCCAATGTGCGCGCATGGTGCTGTGCGGACGTTTTTCGTGCGGGGTGTGTGGGATCTGCCGCCGCGCAACTTTGACATGGGCATGTCTAAGCGGTCGCGGACGCTACTCACCCGGACCTAACGTAAGAGAGCCGAACCAACCGGTCCGGCTCTCATACAGGGACCACCGCCTGCCAGCATCAGGTCCCGCAAGCACTCCTGGAGAACGCTTGGGACGTCACGTTACCTCACCCGCAGCCCGCTGGACCGTAGTGCTCGGTGCGGCTACCGCGCTGATGCGCCTGACCGCGTCCGTCGTTGCCCTCGTCGCGGTTCTGCTGCACTAGCGACCCAGCAACGACGAAAGGCCCCGGCCCGTCACCCGCATGGAGCGGAGGACGGCCGGGGCCTTTGTTTGTGCGCGCGAAGGGTTACGAGTCCAACGGCCAGGACACGGCGAAGTTGGGGTTGCGCGAGGTGTTGGCTGCGAGCGTGCCGTCCGCACCGACGGGGAAGTCCATCCACACTCCAGACGAGCCGGTCCCGTTCGTCGCCGGCACGCGGATGTTCTGCGACGGCGTGTACTGGGACGGGATCGTCGCGAACGTCGTGGCCGTTGCGTTGGCGCTGTTCAGGTATCCCTGGAGGTAGAACACCCCGGCCTTGATGCGGTATCGCAGCCGCGTGCCGGACTGATTCGACCAACCGTTCTGTAGGGTCAGGTTCTTCCATCCCGTGTCCGAGCTGATTGAACTACCGTCTGGAGTGCGGAAGTCGTCAGCGGTGACGACGACGCCGGAGGAAGTGCCGTCAATCACCAGGACCGGGAGAATGCTGGACGTGCGTGTGAATACGCGCGTCGCGAATACGTGCGTCGCGTTCAGGCCGTAGTCCAGCGTCATGTTATACGTGCACGACGGACCGCTGATCGGCGTGAACGTCACCGCACCGTGCACATTCACGGCTGCAACAGCACTAGTCGAGTCGCGCGCAGTGAGCTGAATTGCACTGGTGTTGTTGTCGGCGCCGGGAATACCGACAACCGACGCGGCAACCGACGCGCCCGCGCCGTAGACGTCAAGTCGCGTCCCGCGCATTTCGAGCCGCTGACCCGAGGCGGCAGACTTGATGACAGCACCAGTGATGGTCTTACCATTCAGCGTGTCAAGGTTGATCTGCGTTGCGGTGATCGTACCAGCGGCGATCTCATTGGCGGTGATCGTGCCCGCTTTGATCTCGCCGGCCGTGATAGTGCCCGCGGCAATCTGCCCCGCGGTAATGGTCTTCGCGGCAATGTTGCCCGCTGCGATCGTTGCGGCGGCGATCTTCGTACCGGTGATCTCAGCCGCTTTGATATTCCGCGCGAGGATAGCGTCAGCGCCGATCTCGCGAGAGGTCAGGGTGTCGGCAGCGAGGACGGCGGCGGTGAGTGAGGCCGCGGCGATGCGCTCGGCACCGAGGTAGCCCGAGGTGATCGAGCCCGCCGAGATGTTGCCGAGGACAGCGTCCGTGATCTCGGTCTGGACCCACGTCGAGGTCGCGCCGTCGAAGACGTAGTAGCCGGTGACGTGGTAGTTGCTGTCCCACATGAACCACTGCTGGCCCGGGGTGCCGGGCGTCGTGCTTGTCGGCGCGGTGCCGGAGTACGTAGCGCCACCGCCGGCCGCTGCGGCAGCGTCGAGTGCTTGCTGCGCCTTCTCTAGCGCGTCGTCGGCTGCAAGGGACGCCTCTTCGCCGGCGGCGATGCCTGCGGCCTCGGCTGCGTTGGCAAGTTCCATCGCGACGTCAACCGCGTCGAGCGCGGCAGCAACAGCCTCTGCGTTCTCCTGGAGGCGGGCGGTGTTGAGGTCTAGTGCCTCTTGGAGCCCGGGGATAGCGATGGTGGCGACCTCGTTGGCCGCGGCCATGACATCCGAGACAACGAGGGAGTCATCGTCGCCGACATCGATAGTCGAGCTGTCGAGCTGGGTTGCGTTGCGCGAGCCGATCCGGTCTTCGAGTGACTGGATCTTCAGCGCGAGGCGTTCAAGTTCATTAGGCAAGGTGACTGGCCTTTCAGGGCATGCGAAACGCCCCTGTGTGGCCCGTGATGGGCATTTGCACAAGGGCGTGAGGTAAGGAGTGGGGGCGGCCTAGGGAAGGCCGTTAGAGCGCGTCTGAGGCCGCGTAGGAATCGGGCCAGGGTTCGCCGGTGGCGTCGTCAATGAGCATTGCGGCAATCTCCTGGACCGTCGCGTCGCCGGGCTCAGTGGCGAGAATCGTGCGGAGCTTGTCGCCGAGCACGGCGTACAAGAAAGTGGCCGGCGGGTGACCGGCCTTCGCGAGCGGGAGTGCGCGGGCAAGAGCCGCGGGGTCAACGTCGACGCGACGAGCCTTTACAAAGATGGCTGGCACGATGGCCCTTTCGAATACACGCAAGACGCCCCCTATATGGCCATTTAAGGGCCGTATAGAGGGCGTGCGTAGGCTGATGTGGGTCGGATCCCATTTGGCCCGGAGAATGGCGCGTAGGGCCTTACAGGCCGCCGTTCCATTTAGCGAGCGCATCGGTGAGAATCGCGGCGGATTCCCGCATCGCGGCGTGCTGTTTCGCCATCGCGGCTTCCGCGGCCTTCACGGCCTTGCGAAGCTCCAAGCGCGCCGGATCGGTCGCGGCCTCGAACGTTGGGTCAGCGACGCGCTGTACGCGGATCGAGCTGGCCTCCTGTGCGCCGACTATGACTTCTGCGTCCGGCTGGTCCGGCGAGATGGTCTTCGAGCGCATCCACTGGGCGTCGGCCGCGCTGCCCAGCAGGTAGTGGGTGCGCATGATCAAGTTGGCCGAGCGTTCGAGCGTCGGGTTCGTCAGCTTGGTTTGGGCGTCTGTTGCGTTGGTCAAGGTGTTGGCTTTCTGATGTCTGTACGGTAATATGTGGGCTGGCGCCGTCGAGACAATACCCCGGCAGCAGGTCAGTGGGTCGCCAGGGCCCGGTCGATGGCGGACGGCTCGTCTCGCATCCGCGCGTAGAGGTCGGCCAGGCCGACGCCGTAGGTCGGGTGCTCGACGGCTCGGCCGCTGATCATCGCGGCCCCGTCGTAGGCCACGAGCGCGCGGTATGCGGCGAGGGCGGTCGCTTCCCAACGCGCGGGTGACGGCGCGTGCTCGTCGGCGTATGCGAGTGCGGCGGCTGCGGCTTCGTCGCCGCTTCGCGGCTGACGTGCGATCACGAGGTCGGGCAACGGCCCCTTGTTGTCGAGGACGTGGAGCGTGACTGCGCGCTGCGGCAGGGGCCGCTCGTCGCGGATCATCGGTCACCGCGCTGGGGTCCGCGGACGAGGTTGGACATGCGGCGAGCCTTTGCGGATGCGGCGTTGTCGGGGTTGAGCTTGGACAGGATGGCCGCGGCAGCAGTTCTAGCCAAACGAGCTTCGGTGACGGCGGGGTGCACGGTGACCTGACCGGTACTGCCAGTGCTGACGAGCCCCGCGGTGCGGGCTACGTCGGCGAGGCCGTCGGCGAGACTGATCAGTTCGCCGACCTGCTCCAGTGCGCCAACGTCGCCGCCATCGAGGTCGGGACGTGCTTTGAGAACGTTGTGCACGGCGTCACGCGCGGCAGCGGTCCAGTGTTCGGGCAACTGCCACTCGTCCGCGTTGAACACGGTCTCTGGGGTGTTGCTGGTGACGAGTAGTGAGTCAGTCACGGCGTCCTCCGTTCGTATGGTGGTCTGATTGGGGTTGCGGGGCGGCCAAAAACAGGCTGCGCTTCGGTGCACACAGGGGCATGCTGTGCCGCTTCGAGGAAAAGCGACGGGGGTAGGGGGAGTCCGCCGGACTGCCGCCGGTACAGACGCACACAGCGACGACGAGCGTTGCGAACACGATTGATCAATCGATTGATGTTGCTTAGGCACATCGCGTAGCGACGATGGCCCCTGCCCCACCCCCTATGCCTCATGCCCTAGGCACCCGGCCCCTGCCTCAGCCATGACCCACGGCACGGTCACCACGTGGGTACCGGGTGGCGGGGGTGGTGGGTAGTGCCAGGTGTGGGTGGTGCGGGGGTGTGGCACCTGTAGGTCAGGCCATGCACCCCCAGGCCCCGACTACCCGATGCGCAGGGACTGCGGGTAGCCGGGGCTATGGGGTAGTGCCGGGGATGCGGCAGGGATACCCCGGTGCAGGGCGTGGGCCTGTCACCGGGGTGGTTCTTGTCTAGATGTAGGCGTGCACCTCGGCATCGGGGGCGACCCGTCGTCGCTGCCGCTTGATCGGTGCGGGACCGCAGGTGGCGCAACGCGGGCGACGCACGGGCTTACTCGACGGGGCGTCTGTGAAGCGTCCGCACGCCTCGCACTCGACGCGCCAGCTCGTCCGCATCGCCCGGGCACGCGCGCGACCGATCGACTCGACGGGCTCGGGTGCTGCCTCGGCGTCGGGTGCCGGCGTGTTGCGCTCCAGGACGGAGGCCAGCACGTCCGCCGGCATCGCCGGAGCCGGGCCGTTTGGGACGACGTGACGTAGCCGCGGGTCGGACGCGCGATCGGCTGCGGTGCGCTGGCGCTGGTTGAGCGGTCGGCCGGCTCGGTCTTTGGTGCTCACAGTCCACGCGCCTTTCGTGCGATCTCGGCAGCATCGTCAGCCGCTGCGGCCTGTGCCACCGCCTCGGCGTGCTGGGCCTGGGCTGCTGCAACCTGCTCGTCGTACAGCTCACGCGGGGTGATGCCGCGGCGATCGGCCTCGCCGTTCAGGACGGCGATTGCGCCGTAGGTCAGCGCGTCGAACGACGGCATGCTCTGGTAGTCCGCGTTGGCGAGCACAGCGCGGGCGATGGCCGCTGCGCGGCTGTTGTCGGCGGTCACTTGCCAGCCTCCGCTGCGAGGCGCTGGCGCCGGGAGTAGGCAACGACGAGGGCATCCTCGACGCTCGGCACGATGTCAGTAAGGGGCTGGAGAGTGGTCCCACTGCCACCTAGGACGAACTCGATGTTCTCGCCGAGTGCGCCGCTGAGCATCTTGAGGCGCTCGGCTGCGGCTGCGGCCTCTGCGATCTTGGCAAGGAAGTCCTCGTGCGCTGCGTCGCGAGCTGCCTCGATGTCGGCAAGCGCTTCGGCGGCGGGCTTGGTGACGGCGCGGCCCTCCTTAAAGGCGTCCCACGCACGGCGGTGAGCACTCGATGCTCGGCGTACCGCAAGCTCTGCTGCCTTGTGCTCCTGGAGCGCCTTGTCGAAGTGGAGCGGGTCCACCCCGGGCCTGCGCAAGGGCACGAGCGGTCCATCACCGCTGCGGTCGAACTGGGCAGGGGTGCTCTGGAGGGCACGCACCTTGCCGAGCGCGGCTCGCTCGTCGGCGTTCGCGGCGTCCAGTGCTGCCTTCGCGTCGTCGAAGGGCTTGCGGCTGTTGCCGCGGAGGTCTTCCAGCTCGATGGTTGCTTCTCCGCGTGCGGCTGAGATGGCCTCGCGGTAGGCCTTCTTATTCTGCGTAGCGATCTTGTCGAGGTCCGCCGGGGTGGGCTGGTTGCTGTTCTGAGAAGTCACGAGTGACCCCTTTCGGATGCCGCCTGCTCGGGGGCAGGTTCGGCTATGGCTGCATGGGGGTGCGTGGGAAGGCACGACGCGGCAGCGAGCGCGACGTGCGGGGGAAGGGAAGAGTTGGGGGCCGGTGACCCTGCGGGACGACAATCCAAGAGCGCAGGACCACCGGCCGGCGGTAGCGCCACCGACGAGAGCGGCTACCGCGGGTGCTGGGGCAAAGCGGGCCTGTCAGCGCTGCCCCAGCAGGTCTACTTGCGGCGGGCCTTCTGCGCGGCAGATGTGCACACGCGGCACTCGCTCGAAGATCCGTCGGGCATCTGCCGGTTGCGGGCGAATGCTTCGCGCGGCTTGGCGACATGGCACACCGTGCACACCTTGAGGCCGCCGGTCGGCGTTCGCAGTCGGAGCCAATCGGCGTCGATCTGCGCGGGTGTGCGCTGCCGGTACGCGGCTCGTGCGGCGGGGACGGCGGCGGCGTTCCGCTCGCGGTGACAGCGGCGGCACGTGGTCGTGTAGCCCGTCGTCTCGCGGCGGCTGCGCACGAGGTCGTCAGCTGCGGTCTCGGTGCCACACACACGGCAGAGGGCACCGACGAACGTGCCGTCGGGCAGGTAGGCACGTCCACGGGTGACCGTGGCGGTGGAAGGGAATGGCACGGCGCACCTCCGGGGGCGATGTGTTGGGGTGTTGGTTAGGCGGTGGCCTCGGCCAAGCGGTCGGCCAGGCGGTTGTCTCGCTTCGTGAGCCGCTTTAGGCAGGTCAGGCAGACCCACATGGGGCCGTGCGCCACCTCTACGCCGTCGATCCAGATTGAGCCGCTATAGCTGCGGGTCGCGGTCTTGGCGGGCTCGCCGTTCGGGCGTTCGAAGCACGCGGCGCAGTCGATGTACTGCTCGGCGATCGTGGGTCGGGTCATCGGTCCGTCCCCCACACCACGAGGTGGACACCCGCTGCACGCCGTGAGCGCGAGCACCGCGGTGCGAGGTCGAGTGCGTCGCTCATGTCGCGGCGCGACGGTCGGACGCCGTAGGCGCGGGCGTAGCTGTCGGCAATGGCGGTGTAGAGCGCGGACAAGAGGATCGGCCGGTCTTTCGGCTGCCGTGCGCGGTCGACGGTCGCGCGGACGAACTGTGCGAGCGTGGGACGCTCCGGGTCCGGCGCGGTAACCGCGCCGGTGTCGACCGGTGCGAGGCGGAGCCACCGGCATCCGTCCCGCCAGAACAACCGGTACTCACGATCGGGGTGGGACTCGTGGTCGGTGCCGGCGAGGACGTCGAGCCGGCGGGTGCGCTCGGCTGGCGAGTAGGCCGCTCGGTGGCCTGCCTGCTGCGTGATGAGGTCTTCGCGGGGCAGTTGGTTGCGCGGGCTGTCGAGCACGTCGCGGACATACGCCGGGTCGGATGACCACGTGTGGCGAGGGCTGCGGACGAACGCGGCGTTGAGGTCGGCGACCTTGACGACGAGGTCGGGGTCATCCTCGAAGCAGTCATCGATGAAATCCTCATAGACCATGCGTCGATCGGCCGCGGCCGTTGCGTCGGCTAGCGTCAGCGCGGTCATCGGGCGGTACCGATGACCGCGAGGCGGGTCAGGTCTGCGGCGATGCGCTGGTCGAACGCTGCCAACCTGGCATCGATAGCTGCCAGACGTGCGTCGATGCTGTCGAACGGGGTGGAGTTGTTGGGGTTCACGGTTGCTGCTCTCTCGGTGCGCTCTCCGGGGAACGCCAAGTAGCCCCGGCTCGCGGATCAATGCGAGGGGGCTACTTGGCTACGCGGGTTGCCGGAGAGCAGACGGCAACCTGCGGTGTGGGCGGACGCGGCTCGAAGGCCGAATCGGAACACCCGATGACAGGTGAAGCAAGACGCATCACCTATGCACTGATATACTACACCGAGGGGGCCATCGCCCTGGGGTCGCAGCGGAACCCGAGGTGGTTGCGCCGGTGGCGCGGCCGTTGGCGGCAGTTCAGACGCGCTGGAAGTGTAGTTTTGGCCGCAATGTAGAGTCTATTCCCCTACTTCTAAACTTTTTCCTTGAAACTGGAGACAGGTAAGAAGAGTTTTAGATTGGTCCGAATAGACTCTACCTGGGTCGAAAAAGTACACCTCGCCGGGTGCGCCCCGCGGACCGCACGTGGTCGCAACCCGGCGCACAAGCCGGCACACCCCGGCGCAACGCCACAAAGGCCCCCACGCTCGATGGTGAGCGTGAGGGCCTTGTGCTAGCTGTTGTACTGACCTAGTCGTTGTAGTCGCAGGACGCGCTCGCGTACTCGCCGCTGGACGTGTTCTTTGAAACCTGCTTGCCGTCCACGGAGACGGTGCAAGTAACGGTGCTCCCGGTCTGACCGTTGGTCACGGTGGCCGAACCGAAGGTGCTCCCCTTGACGGTGAACTCCTTAGAGAAAGGCAGCGTGGGGTTGGCCACCTCTTCCGACCCGCCGTCGGTTGTGTAGCTCAGGTTCGCGTCGGTCGAATCACCCTCGATCTTGATCGTGACCGTGTGCTCCTTGTCGAACGATTCGGCGGACGCCGACGAGAACGCTTCGCCCACGCCGTCGAGCATCGATGAGTACAGCGCCTGCGTCGACAGGCCGACCACAACGGACAGGACGCCGAGCACGAGTCCGGCGATCGCGAGGCCGCGTCGGCGGTACTTGACGATCAGGCCAACGATGGCAAACACCACGGCGATGACGCCGAGGACGATCGACACGTTGTTGACGATCGGGATAGCGCACCCGACGATCGCCACGATTCCGACGATGAGGGCGACGAGCCCAAAGGGGTTGCCGCGGCGGTGCTGGTCCGGGACGTGACCGGCCGGCGGCTGGTACGGGTTCGGCTGGCCGTTCTGGGGGTACTGGTACTGCTCGGGCGCGTTACTCATGCCGACAAATTGTCAGAGATTCGCGAATCTGTGAATCCCCTAAGTAGGGGGCAACTCGGCTGTACCCCATTGCTCCTGCTGTCCCGCGCGCGCCTCGTGAGTCGTAGGCCGGTCGTGCCTGAGCTAGAGTCCGTGACGTGCGAGTTTTCGTCAGCTGGTCCAAGAGCGCGAGCAAGACCGTCGCGGAGGTGTTCGCCGACTGGCTGCCGCGGGTGATCCAGGAGTGCGAGCCCTTCATCTCTAGTGACACGGAGAAGGGCGACGTCTGGTTCGACGCCATCGAACGGAACCTCGCAGAAGCACGGGTTGGCGTGCTGTTTCTCACGCCGCAAAATCAGAACTCCGCCTGGTTGAACTACGAGGCCGGTGCCCTTCGGACGCTCCGTCACGGCAACATGAAGAAGCTATGCGCCGTGTTCGTAGGCATGAAGACGGCCGACTATGACGGCCCGATCAAGAACTTCCAGATGACGAACTTCACTGATCAAGCTGACATGTTGAAGCTGTTGAAGGCCATCAACAGTGCGGCTGACAGGCCACTGGACGATCGCCGTCTTGAGGACGAGTTCAACGAGAAGTGGGAACGTCTTGCCACGGACACCGCCAAGGCGGTTGCGGCGGCAGAGTCGGGCGGCGAGCCGACTGCCACCACTCCCAAGAAGACTCGCAGTGCTGACGCGAAGCTTGATGAAGTGCTCGACATGCTGCGAGAGATGCGCTTCGGACAGTCGTTCGTCTCATCTGGTCATCAAGAGAGGGCAGCACGAGATGTGGAGCGCCCAAGCCACAGTTCGGAGCTGGACTCAGAATGGGTCGGACAGTACTTCCTCGACGGGGGCCGTGACCGTGGAGAGATAGTCGACGTTTGGCAGGAGGGTGGGCGCCTTTGGCTCACCACCAATACGGGATTCCGCGTGACGGGGACGAGGGCGAGCCTGAAGGACTCAGTCAGTCCTGCCCCGTTTTAGGCTCGCTGCTCGGGTCTCCCGATTAGTTGCCGAACACCGCATCGCCGGGATTGAACTGCTCAGCGAGCAGGTGTTGCACCCGCACCCGTCCCGTGCCGCGTCCGCGGTCGACCTGCACCGTCACGGCCGCTCGCACAACCTCGCGTTGCTGGTCCAGGTCGAGCGCATCAAAACGCTCGGCGACCTGCTGCCGGATCTCTGCCCCCTGACGACCTAGCGCTGCGTACGCGGCAGGCAGCCCGTCGAGTAGTTCAGTTGCCAGGCCCACTAGGACGCCCGCGGCGGACTGCTCGGTACGGAGCCTTTCCAGCGTCACCGTGAGGGCGTCCCGTTCCTCTCTTAATGCGATCAGCTCTTGGACGGCGACAGCCTTGGACAGGAGGCCCATGCGCTCGCGTTCCTGCACCTCTGTCTGCCGGACCTCGTTGTCGCGCCAGGCCGCAACCGCTTGGGTGAGGCCGGAGGCATCCGCGGCGCCCTGCACGATGCCCGGGCCACCGGCCGCCATCGCATAGACGACCTCGGCCCGAACAAACGTTTCGAGCATGGCGGCGCGGATCGTCGGGTGCGCGGAGGCCACAGAGCACCGATAGTCACCGTGGACCTGCTTGAGCCCCGCCCCGCATTCGCCACACACGGCGATGCCACTCAGTAGGTGTCGCCGCGCCGGTCCTGGCGTTGTCCTGCGCGTTGGGTCGCTCAGCACGGCCCGCGCCTGCTCGGCGATGGCGTCGGGCACCAGTGCCGGCACGTTGCCCGCGATCCACGCGCTGGGGTCGCGCCGCTGCTGGACGCGCTGCCAACCTTTGAGGTCTTCGGTCGTGCCGACGGGAGCGAACACCTGGCCGCTGTAGCGGCGGTTGAGGATCATGTCCCGCACGCGGGCGGGACGCCACGACTCGGCGCTGCCCGTTGTGAATTGCACGCCCTCGTCACGGAGCGCCTTGGCGATGCCGTAGACGGATCGCCCCTCGGCGACGTGTTCGTAGACTCGACGCACGATGGCCGCTTCGGCACCGCGTGGCGTCACGCCGTCGGTCTCATAGCCGTACAGTCGCCGCCCCGGCGTAAGCCTGCCTTTGAGCCGCCGGTCCTCGTTTGCGCGGCGAGTGCGCTCACCCTTGCGGCGCACCTCGAACCGTGCGAGCGACGCTCCCAGGGAGGCACGGAACTCGCCGTCGGCCGTAGACAGGTCGATTTCACCGTCGACCGTCACGACGGCAAGTTTCAGTTCCATCAGCCGGATGAGGTCGGCCTGGGACCGCACGAGCCGGTCGAGGTCCACGGCGACGACGTGTGTAAACGCTCCGGCCTCTGCGGCAGCGAGCATGGCGGCCCAACCGGACTTCGGCCCGCGGGGCTTAGATGCGCTTACGTCGTTGTCGCTGTACTCCGCCGCGATCTGCCAGTCGCGAGCCTCGGCGAGGGCGCGGGTGCGCCGGACCTGGCGGTCAATGCCTTCGTCGTTCTCCTTGGACTGACGGGCGTATAGAGCGGCGAGGGGCATGGGGTCAGCGTAGCCGTCTGTTCACCGGTTCTTCGCGAGGAAACGCCACCGCGTCGGTCGCGTCCCCGGTGCCGACTCGGCGAGCAGCGCCCCCTGCCGCGCCACGTTGTGGAGCAGCTGCGCGTTGCCCACCGGGTAGAGCTGGTCGATGCCACCCGCCAGGACGGCGACCGTGGGCGTCCCGGCGGCGACGGCGACGCGGTGCGCCACCGCGTCGATGCCGTAGGCACCCCCGCTCACGATGAGGCATCCCGCGTCCGCCGCCGTCGAGGTGATCTCCGC
>Ga0308159_1003531_pt1 | contig 15641 bp, 12 predicted proteins | sample PhyCR1_FD_201040 | JGI IMG/M metagenome (GOLD analysis project Ga0308159, IMG submission 201040) | Phyllosphere microbial communities from UC Gill Tract Community Farm, Albany, California, United States - DLSLC.R1 | ecosystem: Host-associated > Plants > Phyllosphere > Unclassified | place: USA... | reverse complement strand
CTGTTCCAGTTGAGCGTCCACGGTGTTCTGGTCGATCGAAGGCTGCATCGGCGTGCGATACATCAGCGACTCGTCGCCATTGCCCAGACCTTCAGCCTCGATATGACGGCTGTTGGTCTTGTTCAGCGCGATGGTGCCGTTGGCGTTTTTCTGGGTCTGGGCTTCGAGTACTTTCGAGAAGTCCAGATCCCGCGCCTTGTAGTTCGGGGTATCGGCGTTGGCGATGTTGTTGGCCAGCACTTCGGCACGCTGGGCGCGGAAGCCCAAAGCCTTTTCGTGAATGCCGAGCGCTTTGTCGAAGCTGATGCTCATGTCGGGAACCTTCAGGTGACCGGTTTTTCGTAACTAAGCTTTAGCAAGCGTCGTGCCAGATTGCCAAACTCCCGGTTTCCGTGGCTTTGCGGGTAATCGGCAAAGCGGCAATGCCAGAAAAGCGGCAACCGGCTTCCGCCAGATGCCGCTTTTCTGCCGCTTGGTTGCCTCTTACTGGTTACATGAACCCTGTGGGAGCGGGCTTGCCCGCGATGACGGTATATCTGGTGAATTTATATCGACTGACAGGGCGCCATCGCGGGCAAGCCCGCTCCCACAGGGATAAATGATGTAAGTAGGAAAGTGCCAGGCACAAAAAAACGGGAGCCCCATGAGGGCTCCCGCTTTTGGTATTGCCGAGGCAATCACTTGGCCTTGTAAATGATCCCCGGGCTGCACTGGACCATCTGGTAGTGATCCGGCAGACCGTTCAGCGCTTCGGAGGCGCCGAGGAACAGATAACCGCCCGGCTTCAACGTGCTGTGAATGCGCAACAGGATGTCCTTCTTCACTTCGGCAGAGAAGTAGATCAACACGTTGCGGCAGAACACGATGTCGAACTTGCCCAGCGCGGCATAGCTGTCGAGCAGGTTGAACGAGCGGAACTCCACCCGGCTCTTGATCGGTGCCTTGACCACCCAGCGCCCCGGCCCTTTCGGGTCGAAGTAACGCTGCAGACGTTCCGGCGACAAACCGCGGCCGATGGCCAGGCTGTCGTACTCGCCGGTCTTGCAGTTGGTCAGCATCAGTCCCGACAGATCAGTGGCAACGATCTGCACGCCCATCTTCAACTGGCCGAGGTTGCTGCGCTCGAACTCGTCGATCGACATCGACAGCGAGTACGGTTCCTGACCCGACGAGCAGGCCGCCGACCAGATGCGCAAGCGCTGGTTGGGGCTGGCCTTGATCGCTTCCGGCAGTACCTTGTTCTTCAACACTTCAAACGGATAGGTGTCGCGAAACCACAGGGTTTCGTTGGTCGTCATGGCATCGACCACCTGCTCGCGCAAACCGCTGCGCGGCTGGGTCTGGATGCGCTGCACCAGCTCACCCAAAGACTTGATGCCTTGCTGCTCCATCAGTTTGTTGAGACGGCTGGAGACCAGATACTGCTTGTTTTCACCGAGCAAAATGCCACAGGCCTTTTCCAGGAAGACCCGGAACTGTTCAAAATCCAAATTACCCGTAGACAATGGTGCCGCCTCTTAAATCGTGTTGATCACCAGGGACAGTAGGTCCCTAGCTGATATCTGCTGCTTTGATCCGGTCGACTACCCGGGATGCCAGGTCATCAGGACGGAATTTGGCCAGGAAGTCGTCCGCGCCGACTTTCTTCACCATCGCCTGATTGAATACCCCCGACAACGAAGTATGCAGGATGATATGGAGCTTTTGCATGCGTGCGTCGCCGCGGATTTCCGCCGTCAGGGTGTACCCGTCCATCTCCGGCATCTCGATGTCGGAAATCATCATCAGGAACTCTTCTTCCGGCTTCTTGCCTTCGTCGACCAGCTTGCGCAGGTAATCCAGCGCCTGCTTGCCGTCGTTCAGCGCCACCACTTCGACGCCGATCGTCTGCAGGCAACGGGTCACCTGCTTGCGCGCCACCGACGAGTCATCGACCGTCAACACCCGCAGCGATAACGCTTTGGTCTGAGTCTCGACATCGACCACGCCCACCGAAATCGCTTCCGGCGTCGGTGCGACTTCCGCCAGCACTTTTTCGACGTCGATGATTTCGACCAACTGATTGTCCACCCGCGTCACAGCCGTCAGGTAGTGATCGCGACCGGTGCCCTTGGGCGGCGGATGGATCTCTTCCCAGTTCATGTTGACGATGCGCTCCACCGAGCGGACCAGGAAACCCTGGGTCTTGGTGTTGTACTCCGTGATGATCACGAACGGACTGTTCTTGTCTTTCAACGCTCCGGAACCGGTCGCCATTGCCAGATCGAGGATCGGAATGGTCGCCCCGCGAATATTTGCCACCCCGCACACCACAGGACTGGACTTGGGCATCAACGTCAGCGACGGGCATTGCAACACTTCCCGTACCTTGAACACGTTGATGCCATAGAGCTGTTGACCGTCGAGACGGAACAACAACAGCTCCAGGCGATTCTGCCCTACCAGTTGCGTGCGCTGGTTCACCGAATCCATTACACCAGCCATGCCCAGACTCCTACATCAACGCCAAGTGTTGTTGCGACGCACATTCATTGCTAAACGGCACGGCGCTTGCTTTTTAACCCGTATGAACATTCAAACGACATTTTCCCGACACCTGGCAGCGCCTCTTCGCAGAGCGCTTGCCAGTGCGTGTGCCATTTGCTGCTTGTTCTTTGGCAGTCCTGCCAATGCTGATGCGGTTACCTTGCCTGACATGCTTATCGGCGTCACTCAGGGCTTTCTTGAGTTCACCGTAGAAGACTATCTGACGAGCAGTCAAACCGAAGGCCGTTATGAAATCGAAGTCAACCAGCTCGACCCGCGCATGCGCATGCCGATGTGCGACAAGGAATTGACAGCCACGCTGGAGAGTCCGGCACGCCCTTTGGGCCGGGTCACGGTGAAGGTTCGCTGCGAGGGCGCATCGCCCTGGACGGTGTTCGTACCCGCTCAAGTCCGGCTGTTTCGCGAGATTGTGACGACCACGCGTGCGCTCAAGCGCGCCGGTATTATCGAGCCGCAGGACGTGACCTTGCGCGAGCGCGACGTCAGCCAGATCAACCAAGGCTTTCTGACTTCGGTGGACGAAGCGATCGGACAGAAATTGACCCGACCAACGGTCGCCGATCAGGTCATCACCCAGGTCCATCTGGAACAGGCGGAAGTCATTCGCAAGGGCGATCAAGTGGTCATCACTGCACGCAGCGGGACACTGGCCGTACGCATGCCGGGCGAAGCCCTGGCCAACGGCGGTCTGAAAGAACAGATCCGGGTAAAAAACCTCAATTCACAACGGGTGATCAAGGCGCAGGTCACCGCGCCGGGACAAGTGGAAGTGGCCATGTGAACGCCCTGTGAGAAAACTGGCGCGGACCTTCCAGCTTCCCTAAACTGTGTCGCAGCAGGACATGCCGCGATGCAGCCAGGCGCATTGGAAAAATGTGCCTAAAGTTTTTCATGGGATAGCCGAAAACATGGCAAGCGTCCAAATTCCCAGAGGTTTTTATCATGGTCATCGATTTCAGCCGTTTGAACAGTTCCTCGTCACTGACAGGCAGCACACGTACCAGCAACGCCAAGGAAAGCGCTGAAAACAGCCCTTCCGCGCCGCTGAATACCCAGGCCGAGCAGGCCAATGCCGCCAAAAGCGGGGAGTCGGTACACCTCAGCAATGAGGCTCAACAGTTGCAGAAGGTCACTGACAAGCTGCGCGATCAGCCTGCTGTCGACAAAGCCCGTGTGGCCGAGTTGAAAGCCGCGATTGCCGATGGCAGCTATAAAGTCGACAGCAACCGTGTAGCCAGCAAACTGCTCAACTTCGAAGCCCAGCGCTAGGCTTTTGCCGGCGCCAGGCTTTTGGACGCTTAAACCCCAAGGCCAGCCATGCACGACACTACTTTATTGCAACTGATCACCGACGACTTTGCTCCAGCGCAACAATTGCTGGAGTTGCTGCAAACCGAATCCCTCGCGTTGCACGGTCGTGACATGCCGTTGCTGGAAGAAATTCTGGCGCACAAACAGGCTTTGATCATTCTGCTCGAACAGCATGGCCGCAAGCGCAGCGAAATCCTCGCCAGCCTCAATCTGCCGACCGATCGCAATGGCCTGCAACAACTGGCCGCACAATCGAGCATTGGCGAGCAGTTGTTGCGCCAGGGCGACGCCCTGACCGACCTGATTGCCCAATGCCAGGCGGCCAATGTCAAGAATGGTCAGTCGATCCGCATTCAGCAGGCCACCACGGCCAATCAGCTGAAGATCCTCACGGGTGGTGAAGCGCCGGCGCTGTATAACGCCAGTGGCACTTTTGCTAAACCCGCCGTACCGCGTCCGCTCAGCCAGGCATGAGCCGTTGATGCGTCAGCTCTATCAACCCGCGGAACATGCTGGCAAAATGCTGGCTAGTCGTCATATTTTGTCTGGAGATTGATAAACCGTGTCCAACGCCCTCAGCGCGGATGATGCTCCGCAGCCCCCTAAGGTGCTCACCACGCCACTGGAAATCTCCAGCAACCTGCGCCAGTTGCAGGACAGCCACGATCCGCTGATCATCACCTTCCACGAACGCAGCCAGCGCTTCCAGAGCTACCTGATCAAAGTCGACCGCGACAGCGCCTCGATCGCTCTGGACGAAATGATCCCGCGCGATGGCGAACGCTTCCTGCTCGCCGGCGAGCCGTTCAAGGTTGAAGGTTTTCATGACGGCGTACGCATTGCCTGGGAATGCAACGGCACACTGAACATCGAAGAATCCGACGGCGATCGCTTCTACACCGGCGAGCTGCCGACCGAAGTGGTTTACCACCAGCGCCGCAACGCCTTCCGCGCCGCGCTGAAACTGACTGATCTGGTCAGCGTTGAACTGGGTGGCGAAAAGCTCAAGTCGCCGATCCATGGCAAGTTGCTGGATATTTCCGCGACCGGTTGCAAGTTTCGTTTCGAAGGCGACATTACCGACCGCCTGCAACTGGGCCAGGTCTACGACCGCCTGATCGCCCCGCCGCTGTTCGGCAACCAGCCGATCGCCGTCGAACTGCGCTACCTGCACTTCGAAGAAAAGCTCAACATCACCTTCGCCGGCCTGCGCTTTCACAACATCAGCGGACAGGCCGCACGCAACGTCGAGCGTTTCGTTTATCAACTGCAGCGCGAAGCGCGGCGGTTCGATAAAGACGATCTCTGAGTCGTAGCGACCCACAAAAAAGGGCAGCCCCTCACAGGACTGCCCTTTTTTATGCGCAAATGTTCATGTTCGCTTCAAGGCCTGGCGCCACTGATATCCGGTGCTGGCTTGTCATCAGCGCTGCCCACATCAACTTCGGCCGTGGCTGTCTGCGGTTCGGCTGGCTCGGGTTCGGGTTCTGGACTGGACGGTGCCGGGTCCTGGACCATCTGCTCCTGCACCACCTGCTCATCGACGCGCGGGTCGAGCGCTGCCACCAGTGGCGAACTCGACATGCTGTCCGGCATCGCGACGTGATGCAGCGGCGCGTCATCGACCTGATGCAGATTGGTCACGGCTTTCGGCCGAATCCGCCACACCAGCACCAGCGCAAAAAAGCTGAAAAACGCATACAGACTCTGGCTGCCAAGAAACTTCATCAGCACGCCGGCCAGCAGCGGCCCGATGCTCGCGCCCACGCCGTAGGTCACCAACAGCATCGCCGTCAGCGACACGCGTCGATCGCCCTCGACATGGTCGTTGGAAAACGCCACGGCCAACGGATACAGACAAAACTGCACCAGCGAACACAAGAAGCCCACCACAAACAGCACTTCCAGCGGCACCTGCGGCAACACCGCCAACGGCAGCGCCGCCACTGCCAGAAACCCGGCGAAGCAGCGAATCAGCAACGCCCGGTCATAGCGATCAGACAACCAGCCCAGCGGCCACTGCACCAGCAAACCGGCAAAAATGCAGCTACCCATGAACAGACCGACCTGTTCGGTCGACAGCCCTTGCTGCGAGGCATACAGCGGCGCCAGACCGTAGAACGAACCGATGATCAAACCGGCGCCGAGCACCGTGCTCAACGATTGCGGCACCCGTTTGATAAAGAACCGCGGCTCCATCGGCGCCGGATGCAACGGGGCCGGGTGAATCCGCCGGGTCAGCGCCACCGGCACCAGACACAGCGCAAAGCACAGCGCGACCAGCATCAGCAACTCCAGCCCTAGGCCCGGGTGCATGACCAGAATCAACTGACCGAGCACCAGACCCAGATACGAAGCGATCATGTAACCGCTGAACACCAGACCGCGCTGATTGGCGTCCGCCTGTTCGTTGAGCCAGCTCTCGATCACCATGTACTGGCACATCATGCCGAGGCCGACAATCGTCCGCAGCACCAGCCACGCCGGCAGCCAATCCACCAGGCCATGACCCAGCACCGCCGCACCGACGATCCCGGCACATGCCGAATACGCGCGAATGTGCCCGACCCGGGCGATCAGCCGATGACCAATCTTGCCGCCCAGTACCAGACCGAAATAGTTGGCCGCCATCAGCGCACCGACCCACAGGCCGTCGACGTTGTCCGCAGCCAGACGCAAGGCCAGATAGGTAGAGAGAAGGCCCGAGCCGATCAACATCATCAGCGAGGCGAAATACAGCGCTCGAAAGGATTTCCAGATTTGGCGCATCGGCGTTCCGAGCGGCTCCTTGCAGTAGATTACGGGCTAACAAGCGCTAGCCCGATGGCGACAGTACGTCAGGCCTGGGCTGCTAGAACACGCCGTTCCCAGGGGGTGATTTCATCGAAGAAGCTGGTCAACTCCATGGTCTTCGAAGCGATGTAGCCTTCGATGAACTCGGGTCCGAACAGTTCCCTGGCCAAGTGGCTACGCTTCAGACGTTCCAGAGCAGCATGCAAGGTACACGGCAACGCAAGATTGTCCGGCACGACAAACTCGCCCTGGATCGCCTCGCTGGGCTCGAGCTCCTGCTCGATGCCATGCAAACCCGCGGCCAGACTGGCGGCCAGTGCCAGATACGGATTCGCGTCGGCACCCGGCAAGCGGTTTTCAACCCGACGAGCGACCGGCGAACTGGCCGGAATGCGCAGCCCGGCCGCACGATTATCGTAGGACCAGCAGGCATTGTTCGGCGACGCATACGGATGGCACAGGCGCTGATAGGAATTCACGTTGGGCGCAAACAGTGCCGTGAACTCTGCCATCGCCGCCTGCTGGCCGCCGATGAAATGGCGGAACATCGCGGTCGCCTCTCCGCTCGCGTCACTGAAGACGTTTCTGCCGCTGCCGATCTCGACCACGCTCTGGTGAATGTGCATCGAACTGCCCGGCGTGTGCGCCAACGGCTTGGCCATGCACACCACGGTCAGACCGTGCTTGAGCGCGACCTCTTTGAGCAGGTGCTTGAACAGGAACGTCTGGTCGGCCAGCAGCAACGGATCGCCGTGCAGCAGATTGATCTCGAACTGGCTGACGCCCATTTCGTGCATGAACGTATCGCGGGGCAAGCCCAGCGCGGCCATGCATTTATAGACTTCGCTGAAGAACGGCCGTAACCCGTTATTGGAACTGACGCTGAACGCCGATTGGCCGTCCTCGCGCCGACCGTCGAGGCCGACGGGTGGGCGAAACGCTTGGGTCGGGTCAGGGTTCGGCGCGAAGACAAAAAACTCCAGCTCGGTCGCCACTACCGGCGCCAATCCGCGCGCGGCGTAACGGGCAATGACTTTCTTTAGCTGGCCACGGGTCGACAGCGGCGAGCTTTCACCGCTCAGCTCGTCGGCGTCGCAAATCGCCAGGGCGCGCGGCTCGTCGCTCCAGGGCAGGCGATGGATCTGGGTCGGTTCGGCGACTAGGGCAAGGTCGCCGTCATCGCTGCCGTAAAACCTTGCCGGCGGATAACCGCCCATGATGCATTGCAGCAGCACACCCCGCGCCAACTGCAGACGTCGCCCTTCGAGGAAACCCTCGGCGGTCATCACTTTGCCGCGCGGCACGCCGTTGAGATCCGGCGTTACACATTCAATCTCATCAATGCCCGTCAGTCGCTGTGCGAGTGAGCGCTGGCCATCGGTTGTCATGACGCAATCCTTGTTATTGTGCGAGCCGCGAACGGCGACCCGTACAAAATAGGCTCCGGCTGTTCGGAATATCAAGCAGCGTCAAACAAAAACCATTGTTACGGCAGATACAGACTGAACACCCCGCCGCCGAGCGGACCGCCATTGCTGATTTCCGTGCGCCCTTCCACACCATTGCGCTGATGCAGCGCCGCGATGCGATTGGCAAAGTACAGGCCGAGCCCGGTACTGCCGCTGCTGTGATTGATGCCCTGCACGTAATCGGCCTGACGCTCGAGCATCTCGCGCGGATAACCGGCGCCGTCATCGTTGATGCTCAGGACCAGTTGCCCGGCCTCGTCACTCACGGTGATCAACAATGATTCGCGTGCGTAGCGAATGGCGTTGTTGATGCAGTTGCTCAGCACCGAAGCGATCAGCTCGCGATCGAAGAAACCCAGCGGGCTCAGCGGATCGACTTCATAGGTGGCAATGATGCCGCGGCTGGCGAACACCTCTTGATGCGCGGCCAGTTGCGCCTCGATGAAATCGTCGAGTTCGTGATAGGCCGGTTGCAGCGGCAGCTGATTGACGCCGAGCTTGTACAGCCCGAGCAGCTGTACGAGCATGCCGTTGAGGTGGGCGAACTCGAAGTCGATCACGCCCTGCTCCGCGCCCTCACGCTGCGCTTGCGGCAGACGCGCCAGCCATTGGCTGTGCGCCTGCATGAGCATGGCCAGGGAGTTTTTCATGTCGTGGACGGTGGAGGCGATCACCGTGGAAAAATCCAGCGCCTGCTCGTCTTGGTTCATTCGCCAAACGCCTTGCTTTTCAGCTTCTGATAACGCGCAAACCGCGCGTCGGTGTCGGGCATCAGGCCGACCATTTTCAGGCAGGCCCGACATTCTTCCAGCTCCGCCGACGGCACACTGGTGTCGGTGCCATGCAACAGCGACTGGGCCAGGTTCAACGCGATGCTGAGGTTCTTCGGTTGCATCTTCAACGCCTTGCGGAACACCTCGCGGGCTTCCACCAGGTTGCCGGTCTTGTACACCCGCACGCCCTGACGATTGAGGTCGGCAGCGGCGTTGCTGGAGCTGAGAATGGTCGGATCGTCGGTGAGCTTGGCGATGTCTTTCATCACCGCCGGGTCATCACCGTAGATTTCCGCGCAGCTCTTGAGCATCGAGGTGCCCGCTTCGGCCTGACCGAGCATCTGCAACTGCTTGGCCACCAGCAACGCCGCTTCCGGGCTCATGAACTGCTCCATGCCGTCGAGGCGCATCAGCGCTTGTTCGGTGAGCTTGTCGGCGGTCTCGGCGTCGTTGAGTAGCAGACTGGTGGCTTTCATCAGCCGCGCACGAATCTGCAGGCCGGGATCACTCGGGTTTTCTTTGGCGACCGCGCTGAGCGTGGTGTTGATCTCCAGCCGCGTGCGCGTATCGAGGCCACGATCGCTGCCCTTGCTGATCAGCGCATGCGCCAGGCCGAGGTTGCTTTCCGGGTCCTTGAAGCGCGATTGCGCGCCTTGCGACACGGCCTGACGATAGGCGCGCGAGGCGGTTTCGAAATCTTCGTTGGCCATCGCCAGTTTGCCCAGCAAGGCCTGACGGCGCACCGCCAACGGTGACAGGCGAATCGCTTCTTCCAGCACCCGCTGCGCGCCCTTGCTGTCGCCCTCGGCCACCAGCACATCGGCCATGCCGTCATACAGCGCTGGCATCATCGGGAAAACCTTCAAGGCTTTCTCATAGACTTCTTTGGCCTGCGTCACCTGGCCACGCTTGAACAGCAGCTTGCCCAAGCCGGCGAACGCCCACGGCAATGGGCGGTCGGCAATGATGCCGTCATAGAGGCGTTCCAGCGCTTCGTTCTGATTCATGTCGCGCAGCGCATCGGCGCGATAGCGCAGGCACAGCGGCGAATAGCGGATGTCCTGCTTGCACAAGGCGATGCAGGCGTTGAGCACTTCGACCGGTTTGCCACGGTCGAGGGCTTGCAGAATCGGTTTGAGCAAGGTCTTGCGCTGCTCCAGACGCTCCAGGCGCTGGGCCAGGCCGGAGCGGTTGAATGGCTTGGTCAGGTACGCATCGGGCTCGTGTTCCAGCGCACTGAGCACCATCGCCTGACTGGTCTCGGCGGTGACCATGACGAACACCGCTTCGTGGCTGATGAGCTTTTCCGACATCAGGTCTTCGAGCACTTGCTGGCCGTTTTTCTTGCCGTCGCCGAGATGGAAATCCTGCAGGATGAAATCGTAGGATTTCTGCGAGCACATCTTCAGCGCCTGTTCACCCGTGTCGGCGGTATCGACATCCTTGACGCCCAGTTCACGCAGCATCGAACGCACGGAACTGCGGAAATCCGAAAAATCATCGACGATCAGAAAGCTTTTTTGGTGATACGACGACATCGACGATTTCCAGGCAAATGAAGAGAGGGCAATTTCAGGCGCGCAGATGATAGCTGCCGGCCAAATGCTATCAAGCGATTTCGCGCGACGTTGCTGTCACCGAACGGGTTATCGGCCGCTCCCTCGAATCTCTTGAAGATTGTTGGTGCGTTTAGGTCAAGAGCGAGGTCAACACAAAACAACCAGCACGCCATTCGAACTGCGGCAGGAAAAAAGTCGGAAACAGGATTATCCTGCGCAGTTACCCATGCGTTTTTTGATCCACCGCGACCCCATCCGTCGCCTTCTCAAGGCCGAAGTCATGACCTCGAAATCACCCTCCTCGCCCTCTGCTCCCGAGCGCCGAGGTCTGAGCCCCAGTCACCTGGACTTCCCGGTGGTCGGCATCGGCGCGTCCGCTGGCGGTCTGCAAGCGATAAAGCTGTTTTTCGAGCACATGCCGCAAGACACCGGCATGGCCTTCGTGATCATCCTGCATTTATCGCCGGATCATCAGAGCGTCGCTGACAGGATCATTCAGGAGTCGACGCGGATGCCGGTCCTGCAGGTGACGCAACCGGTGCCGATCGAGAAAAACAGCGTGTACGTGATTTCACCCGCGCAATCGCTGTCGATGAATGATGGTTACTTGCGCGTGAGCGCCGCCGCCACTCAATCCACCCGACATTCGGCAATCGACCTGTTCTTCCGCGATCTCGCCGATGTGCATCGCGAGCGGGCATTTTGCGTGGTGTTGTCAGGCACCGGCTCCGATGGCGCAGTGGGTTTGTCGCGCATCAAGGAACAGGGCGGCGTCACCCTCGCGCAAATGCCGGAGGACGCCGAATATGACGGAATGCCGCGTGCCGCGATCGAAACGCGCATGGTCGACCTGGTGCTGCCAGTGGTGGAGATGCCGCAAAAACTGATGGAGTTGTGGAGCAATTCGCAGAACATCACCTTGCCCAGCGCCAATGACCCCGACATCAACGTGCAATCGCCGTCCAGCGATCAGGAAGCCGCGATTGCCGAACAGCGTCTGCACGACATTCTGATCTATCTGCGCGCCAGTACTGGCCACGATTTCAAGCATTACAAGCGCGCCACCGTGCTGCGCCGCATCGAGCGGCGCATGCAGGTCACCGGCCAGTCCGACCTCAGCGCCTATTACGATTACCTGCAAAACACCGCAGACGAAGCCAAGGCACTATTGGGCGACATGCTGATCGGCGTCACCAACTTCTTCCGCGACCGCGAAGCCTTTGAAGCGCTGGAACGCGAAGTACTGCCGCAATTGGTGCAGTCGGTATCCAGCTCGGCGGAAAAAGAGGAATTGCGCGTCTGGTCCGCCGGCTGCTCCACTGGCGAAGAAGCCTACAGCCTGGCCATCCTGCTTGACGACCAAATGCAAGTCGAAAACAGCAAGGCCAATCTGCAAGTATTCGCTACCGATATCGACGAACGCGCCATCAGCGTCGGTCGCGCCGGAACCTATCCGCAAGCGATCGTCACCGACGTACCGCCGCAACGCCTGCGCCATTATTTCGTTAAAGACGATGAGCATTACCGCATCCGCAAGGAAATCCGCGAAAAGGTCCTGTTCGCCAAGCACAGCCTGTTGTCCGATCCGCCGTTTTCGCAGATCGATCTGATCACTTGCCGCAATTTGCTGATCTATCTGGATCGCGAAGTGCAGCGCGAGATCCTGCAGATGTTTCACTTTGCCTTGCGACCGGGTGGTTTCCTGTTTCTCGGCACTTCGGAAAGCGCCGATGCCTGCCACGAATTGTTCACCCCGGTGGACAAGCGCAACCGCATCTTCCGCGCCAAGACCGGCACGCCGAACAGCCGTCGCACGCCGACCATGCCGCGTGGCGGCTATATGCGCAGCAGTGTCTCGCGTCCGGAAGTGAAGCCCAGCGAACAACCCAAGTTGTCATTCGCCGACATTCATCGACGCGCGATCGAGCGTTCGGCGCCGCCGAGCATCATTGTCGACAGCAACGCCGATATCCTGCACATGAGCGAAAGCGCCGGGCGCTTTCTGCGGCATGTCGGCGGCGAGCTGTCGCGCAACCTGCTGACGCTGATCCTGCCAGAGCTGCGCCTGGAGATCCGCACCACGCTGTTCCAGGTGCAGCAGAGCAACCTGACCGTGCGCTCGCGGGAAGTGATCCTCAAGCGCGAAGAGCGGCAGTTCCGCATCGATCTGATCGCCCAACCGTATAAAGACGACGAGTCGGACAGCGAATGCGTGCTGGTGATTTTCGAGGAAACGGAAATCGACCCCGCCGAAGACGCGACGACCACCATGTTGCAGACCGAGAGCCAGGTGCTGTCAAACCTCGAGCGCGAACTGCAACGCACCAAGCTGCACCTGCAGGACACCATCGAACAGTCGGAAGTCTCCAGCGAAGAACTGAAAGCCTCCAACGAAGAGATGCAGGCGATCAACGAGGAGCTGCGCTCGGCCACCGAAGAGCTGGAGACCAGCAAGGAAGAGCTGCAGTCGATCAACGAAGAGCTGTTGACGGTCAACTACGAGCTGAAAACCAAAGTCGAAGAAACCGACAAGATCAATGACTACCTGACCAACCTGATCGCCTCGACCGACATCGCCACGGTTTTCGTTGATCGCAGCATGCGCATCAAATGGTTCACGCCGCGCGCCACCGATATTTTCAGCATGCTGCCGGTCGACACCGGACGCTCGCTGCTCGACATTACCCATCGCTTGAATTATGCCGACCTCGCCGAGGACGCCGCGCAGGTGTTCGAGTCGCTGAACATGATCGAACGCGAAGTGAACAGCACTGATAACCGCTGGTACATCGCCCGGTTACTGCCCTATCGCTCCAGCGAAGACCATATCGACGGTACGGTGCTGACCTTCATCGATATCACCAAACGCCGCGCCGCCGAAGAGGAATTGCGCCTGGGTGAAGAACGCATGCGCCTGGTGGCCGAGAGCACACGCGACTACGCGATCATCATCCTCGATGAGCAAGGCGCAATCACCAGCTGGAACAAAGGCGCCGAGCTGATCTTCGGTTACAGCAAGGCCGAGGCCGAGGGTGCGTTCTACGATTTCATCTTTACTGCCGAAGATCGTGCTGCCGGCATGGCCGAGAACGAACTGGCGACTGCCCGTACCCACGGCCGCGCCGAAGACGAACGCTGGCACCAGCGCAAGGATGGCAGCCGCTTCTTCTGCAGTGGCGAAGTCACCCTGCTCAGCGGCGATTATCTGCAAGGCTACGTGAAAATCGCCCGCGACCTGACCGGCCACAAACGTGCGCAGGACGAGCAGAGCCAGGAACTGGCGCAAACGCGCAACACGGTGTCTCTGCGTGATGAGTTCTTCGCCGTTATGTCCCATGAACTCAAGCATCCGCTGAACCTGATACAGCTCAACGCCGAACTGCTGCGGCGCCTGCCGGTCATCCGTACCGCAGGACCGGCAACGAAAGCGGTCAATACCATCTGCGATGCGGTCAACAGCCAGGCGCGGATCATCGATGACCTGCTCGACGTCGCGCGAGTGCGCACCGGCAAGCTCAAGCTGCAATTGACACGGGTTGACCTCAGCGCCGTACTGCGTGACATCCATACGGTGGTGCTGAATGAGCAGCATGCAACGCGAGTCGATTTACGGTTGCCTGATGAGCCGCTGGTGATCCATGCCGATCCGACGCGGGTAGAGCAGATCATCTGGAACCTGGTGAACAACGCGCTGAAATTCACCCCACCGACCGGGCGAATCGAATTGATCGCCAGTCGCAGCGCGCAAATGGCCCGCCTGGACATCAAGGACAACGGAGTCGGCATCGCTGCTGAAAATCTGGAACATGTGTTCGATCTGTTCGGACAGGCCGAGAAACAACACACCAATCATCAGCGTGAAGGTCTAGGCATTGGTCTGTCACTGGTGAGGCAATTGACTGAGGCGCAACATGGCTCGGTTCTGGTGACATCGCCGGGGCTGGGTGCCGGTTGCACGTTTACCGTGTGCCTGCCGTTGGCTATTGACGTTGTTGAAGAAGATTCGCCGCAAGAAGTTGAAGTGGCGTCTGGCAAACTGGATGGCCTGCGTATCCTTTTGGTGGATGACTCACCCGAAGTGCTCGACACGCTGAAGATGTTGCTGGAAATGGAAGATGCGGACGTTACTGCATTCGATCATCCGGTCGCCGCACTGAAAGCAGCTGAAAGCACGCGCTTCGATCTGATCATTTCCGATCTGGGCATGCCGGTCATGAGCGGCTACGAACTGATGAGCGCGCTGCGCAAATTGCCGCTAGTGAAAAATGTGCCAGCCATTGCCCTCACGGGTTATGGCACGCAGAGCGATATGCAGAAATCTCGCGAAGCAGGTTTTGATCAGCACCTCGGCAAGCCTGTGGCCTATGACGATTTGATCGACACCATTGATGCGCTGCGCCGCTCGCAATTGCTTTAACGGTATTCAGCGCAGATAGGCGCGCTGGATGCACACGCGACGGTCGATCGCCTGCTGTAGGCGCGCCTTGCTCTCGGCCCAGATGCCTGGGTCGACGCGCCTCAGGCGCATCAGGTCGAGCATGGCGTTCTTGGCATCCAGATATTCTGACCAGGCATCCGACGCCTTGAGTTTAAGTCGCTCGTATTCGCTCATCTCCATTCGCCGGATGGCCACCACCGAGGGGTCAGTCACCACTGCGCTCAGGGTGATCTGGGTACGATGCGGGGCGGCGAATTCCTGTTGATCGATAACGATATCCCGGGCTCGCTCGCTTGCCCATTTCAGCGCGACTTCGCAGGGAATGTCTTTGCCACGGTCATGAAATTCCTCACTGACCGCTCGCCCCTCTTTCGTATAAACGCCGATGAATACTTGCGTGTCGCCACTCAGACCTACGCGAGCCTGGACCTCGATCTGTAAGCCGTCGCTCAGTGTCTCGTCATGGCTGTGCATCGGTAAACGGCTGTTGATCCATAACCAATAGTTGGCTCCGCGACGTCGCATGCTCATCCCCCCCGGAAGAGAGACATTAAGGCACCGGATCGGGAGGTTCGCCATGTCGATTCGTCGGCTTGGACGACGTATCGAACTTTCTCGCAGGCGAAACAAAACCCCAACTGCTTTCGCAATTGGGGTTTCGGAATTTAATCTTGACGATGACCTACTCTCACATGGGGAAACCCCACACTACCATCGGCGATGCATCGTTTCACTGCTGAGTTCGGGATGG
>Ga0308159_1003525_pt1 | contig 15671 bp, 12 predicted proteins | sample PhyCR1_FD_201040 | JGI IMG/M metagenome (GOLD analysis project Ga0308159, IMG submission 201040) | Phyllosphere microbial communities from UC Gill Tract Community Farm, Albany, California, United States - DLSLC.R1 | ecosystem: Host-associated > Plants > Phyllosphere > Unclassified | place: USA... | reverse complement strand
CAACGCTTTCCTCGGAATTCGTAAAGCGGCGATCTTATCATTCATAAATACTTCGCGAGCCCCGCAAAATGGGCACAAAACAACGAGAATGATGATTGCAGCCTCTGTATAGTTACGCCCTGGGAATTAATGCCGCATCTGCGCGTCAGAAAGAGGCACCCAAACCGTGAGACTTCGCACTAACCTATAGATACCACCGACCTCTGCACTGTCTGAATCAGGTGCCCTACAAAGCAATCAAGGAGAAGACCATGCTGATACTCACCCGCAAAGTCGGTGAAAGCATAAACATTGGCGACGACATCACTATCACTATTCTGGGCGTTAGCGGCCAACAGGTGCGCATTGGCATCAACGCACCAAAAAACGTGGCCGTGCACCGTGAAGAGATCTACCAGCGCATCCAGGCTGGCCTGACCGCACCGGACAAGCCACAAACGCCTTGAGTCGCATCGCAGTCAGTAGCCAGTCCGTTTACCTTGTGGAATGACTGGCTAGAGATTTACGCGCCGTTTTGCTATCCGCTTCCCACCCCTGGGCACGGCGCCTGACACGCAAGCCCGCCTTCACTTCAACGCCCCATTCCTCCCGTTGCCCGCCAGATACTACCTGCCATCGCAGCGACTGGCTGTCGGACGTTTCCGACAGAGCACAGGGAATTCGCTCCGCTAAACAAATGACACGCCACGCGCCATTCCCGTCGCTGCGATCACCATCAATACCAATAACAACGCCTCGACATGACTGATACGCGCGTAGAGCCCGGCGCGCTTTGTCGACAGCGCTGCGCCGCGCGCCAAGGCGATCCGCCACTTGATCAGCGTCACCATCGGGGCAAGCTCCAACAACAGGATCAGCACGAACAATGTCATTTTCAAATGGAACAGCGGTTGATGCAGATAATAATCCGTGCCCTTTTCAAACCCGCCAAAGGCCCGCATCCCGCCCGTGACCAGCAGGATCAACGCAGACAGTCCCCAAAAATTATCAGCCAGCAAAACGCGCCGGGGATTGCCATCCTCAGCGGTCAGCCGCGCGAATGCGGTACCGCGGGTCAGCACAGCCCAGAAGCCCAAGGCAAAAGCGAGCAAGTGAATAGCGGCGAGAAACCAGTGAGCCAGCATCGATGTACTCTCCTTCACAGGAAGTTGAAAATCGGCCAGTCAGTAGTAGTTGAAAAAATCCCGATGCGCTTCGGCGCAATCGCGAAACGCGCCCCGTCGAACCGAATCGTCGACGAATGAGAAAAGCCAAATCGCAGGCAAAAAAAATCCCAAGCAGCTGATGGAAGCTTGGGATTTAAAAATGCATAAACCGTGGTGGTGAACGCGGGGCGGATATTACTGAAACCCACCTGCCGCCACAACAGTTTTCTGATAACCGGCTGGTTCAATAAAACTGTAACCCTTTCAATATCCACACTATTTTAGTGGATGTAGGACGAAGGTACCGGAAAGCGAACGGTAGGTGAAAGAAATGGTCTTGTGACAAAGGCTGGCGAGGAAGGCTACGCTAATGGCCCTGGCAAGGACCTTGATTATGATGCCAGGGCAGGCTCGGCAACGCAGAAGCAATCCGGAGATTTGAACGTATGGAAATGAGTGAGACTGTTCTCAAAGCATCCCTGAGTGCAGAAGAACGCTCGGCGATCGCCGAGATCGAAGCAACCACCAATATCTTGCAGCTCGTCACCCGCCTGACCGGTACACGCTTCGCCGGCATCGCAAAATTTACCGAAACCGAATGGATAGTCTGCTCGGCGTACGATCCGATCGAACTCGGCATCAACGTCGGCGACACGCTGGATCTGGAGACCACGCTTTGCAGCGAATTTCGTCGAGACCCCAAGGTGCTTTTCCTGCCGAAAATCAGTGAAGACGGCCGGTTGTGCTCACGTCCAGTGGTGAAGCAGTTCGCGATCGAGAGCTATGCAGGTGCGCCTGTTTTTCTGCCGGATGGAAGATTGTGGGGGGCTTTGTGCGCACTGGATTCTCGCGCTGTGCTGTTCGATAACCCGGATCTCGCTGACACACTGACACTGTTCGCAAGGCTCATAGGCTGCATTTTCTTCACCAATCTGGCGGGAGAAGAAAACGGACGCAGCGCACCGCAGCGTGCCTGACAAGTCGGCAGCTTATGGGGAGAACAAAGCCGCACTCTCATTCACGAAGGGTCAGCTCGTTGAGAGCAAGTCCGAGAATGAGAAACTCAAGGCCGAGAAGGAAAACCTTCAAAGCAAATTGACGAGCTACGACAGCAGCTACTAACTGAGCAGAACAACATCCGGGCTGCCTCCCCCTTGGGGAGATTGATAAATCCGGCGTCCGCTGCACTCCCAGCTCGAGGCTATGGGTGTGGGGAGCCGAAAACGAAAAAGCCCCGGCAAATGCCGAGGCTCATGAACTAAAAGTCAAATCAATAACGCACTAAGTCTCTTGATGATTGGCTTTCCAGTAGTTAGTCACTTCAGTGTAGGCATCAATGAAAAAGCGGTCGCTGTCATCAAATTCCCTACCATTCTTCCGCGCCATTTCAAAAAAACCAGGCCCTGGAATCACAGAGCCATTTTTGTGAACCACCAGCGCGGTCAAAAAGCCTCTGCCTTGGTCGTACTCAGACGTCGATATCTCATCCAGTAGAGCGCTAAGCCGAGGATCATGCGCCTCAAGAGCGATCGGAAGCTGAGCAACCAAGTCCGAGTAAGCGATAAATGGGTTGGGTCGCCTCGCTTGCTTGATGAGGATTGCACGCGCAGTGTCGCGCGCTCGAATCCAATCTGATGCTGCAAAACCATGGATCAGGCCAACCATAGCGATTCCCTTCTGCTCAAAAAAAACTGATGATGGCATTGCGCCTACAGAAAGTCATCTGCGCACACATCGACGCAAATCAGACCGGCTAGACTTCCTCGTCACCACCCCAAGGACAAGGCCATGAAAATAACAATATCGCTGGCACTACTTGCATCACTCGGACTATCAGTCGCAGCACAGGCCGCTGACTTCTCAAGCGCCGACATCTGCAAGGCCGCAATTTCGGTGGAGATGGGCCGACCTACGAAAACGATGAAAACAAAAAGCGCAGGATCAACCCCGGAAATTTCCTACCGTCGCCCGGATGGGGACGCCTTCCGATATCGCTGCGAAGTGTCCGAGGATCGCGTTATATGGTCAGCGTTCATGGATGACACCGGAGAATGGGGAAGGTGGCGAACCAGATACTCCGAAGGTGACGCGTCAACAACGTATTCCATTTCGAATGGCGTGCTTGCGATCAGCAATGATCAGGCAGGCGATCAAACCTTCAAGAAGAAGGATTTTTGAGGCCCTTAATAGGCGCGCTCATCTTTCTGAGCTGTCGGCCATAGACCATCCCAAGCCGACGTCCTTTTGCATTGATTCGCTGCTCCTTTCTCACGCCACTTCAAACGCATGTGAGGTCAGAGGGCGCGGGCTGCCGGCGTTGATTCCATACATCGCATTATCCGGCAATCGAGTCCGGCCTTCCCTAAGGCTGTTCTGGCTACAGGTAAATCCGATGCGCGAAAAAGCCCCGTTCATAGACGAGGCTTCTGCGAAAACAAGTTACTGAGCTTGAATGCTGCTCAATTTCGCGTTTGCAAAAGGCACCGTAGCTGGCGCCGAAAACTTCCAGTTTTCACCTGGACCGATATCTGCCCCGTGGGCAATGGTGTTTCCGACTACCGTTCCACCTTCGTCGTAAAGCTTAAATTTCACGAAGACATTCGCCAGCGTCCCGTTAGTGTTGTTGTGGGCGATCCCTTCTACTACAGAATAGCCCGCGCTAGTTTGAGAAACCTGGAGGCCAGAAACGGATACCCGATCCTCAGCTACCGCGAAAGCTGAAAAAAGAATTGCAGCGACAGCAAAAATCTTGCGCATTGGACAAGCTCGTTAGTGGATTGAATCCCACTTTTTCCTGAGATTTGCTGCGATATCAATATACTGGCGACAACATATCGACACCCGACCTTGATGCCCACAAAAACCCGGCGCTTGGCCGCGTTCATGGTCTCGTGCGTTTTGCGTTATCACGCAATCGAGAGATGACGAAGCACTATCAGGAGGGACACGGCGACAAGACGATCGACTATGTTGAGGTGAGCGCCGAACTGGCGTTTTGAGGTGGGGGTTTTTCAAAAGTTTTGCAAAAGTTTTGCAAATCGCAGACAACAAAAAAGGGCCCACCTTTCGGTGAGCCCTTCTAGACCGCCCAGCAGAGCGGATTTTGTTTGGTAGGCGCGATTGGACTCGAACCAACGACCCCCACCATGTCAAGGTGGTGCTCTAACCAACTGAGCTACGTGCCTGCTGTGAGGCGGCATTCTACGGAATTCCGAAGGGGTGTCAACACCTTTTTTTCACCTAACCCTATGAATATGCAAAATATTTAATTTGCCCCTGACAACGCGGTTTTTTCCGGTGGCTGGCGGAGGTTTTTCAACTCGGGTAGGATCAGCGCACTCGTAAAATATATTAAACAGAGGCGGCAGGATGGCGAACACCCCTTACCCAGAGTCTTATTACGCTGCGTCGGCCAACGCCGCGCCGTCACGTCCGGCGCTGCAGGATGAAGTGGAGACGGATGTCTGTGTGATCGGCGCCGGATACACCGGGCTGTCCTCGGCGCTGTTTCTGCTGGAGAGCGGTTTTCGCGTGACCGTGCTGGAAGCGGCCAGGGTGGGCTTCGGCGCTTCGGGGCGCAATGGCGGGCAGATCGTCAACAGTTACAGCCGCGACATTGACGTGATCGAACGCAGCGTCAGCCCGAAGCAAGCGCAACTGCTTGGGCAGATGGCCTTCGAGGGTGGCCGGATCATTCGCGAGCGTGTCGCCAAATACAATATTCAATGCGATTTGAAGGACGGCGGCGTGTTCGCCGCCCTCACGCCCAAGCAGATGGGCCATCTGGAATCGCAGAAGCGCCTCTGGGAGCGCTTCGGTCATACGCAACTCGAACTGCTCGATCAACGCCGTATTCGTGAAGTCGTCGGCTGCGAGCAATACGTGGGCGGCATGCTCGACATGAGCGGCGGGCATATCCACCCGTTGAACCTGGCGCTCGGCGAAGCGGCAGCCGTTGAATCCCTCGGCGGCACTATTTATGAGCAGTCGCCGGCCGTGCGTATCGAGCGCGGTGCCAATCCGGTTGTGCATACGCCGCAGGGCAAGGTCAGGGCCAAATTCATCATCGTTGCGGGCAATGCCTACCTCGGCAATCTTGTGCCGGAACTCGCGGCCAAATCCATGCCGTGCGGCACTCAGGTCATCACCACCGAACCGCTGGGCGATGAGTTGGCAAAGGCGCTGCTGCCGCAGGACTATTGTGTTGAAGACTGCAACTACTTGCTCGACTACTACCGCCTGACGAACGACAAGCGCCTGATCTTCGGCGGCGGTGTGGTGTATGGCGCGCGGGACCCGGCCAATATCGAGGCGATCATCCGCCCGAAAATGCTCAAGGCTTTTCCGCAGCTCAAGGATGTGAAAATTGACTACGCCTGGACCGGAAACTTCCTGCTGACGCTGTCGCGCTTGCCGCAGGTCGGTCGCCTTGGCGACAACATCTATTACTCGCAAGGCTGCAGCGGCCATGGCGTCACCTACACGCACCTGGCGGGCAAGGTGTTGGCCGAAGCATTGCGCGGCCAGGCCGAGCGTTTCGATGCGTTCGCCGACCTGCCGCACTATCCGTTCCCTGGCGGGCAGCTGCTGCGCACACCATTCGCCGCGCTGGGCGCGTGGTACTACGGACTGCGCGACAAATTCGGGATGTAAAAAAAAGGGGCCGCTGAACTGCGGCCCCTTCTTCATGGGACGTAGACTCAGAGCTGGTCCCGAGGTATCCCGCTACGGATCCGCACGATATCGGCCAGCACCGCCAAGGCGATTTCTGCCGGCGTCCTGCTGCCGAGATTGAGACCGATCGGCGCGTGAATCCGCGCCAGCTCGCCCTCCCCCAGCCCACCAATCCGACGCAAGCGCTCGAAGCGTTTTTGCGAAGTCTGCAGTGAACCCATTACGCCGATGTAGAACGCTTCGGTGCGCACCGCTTCCATCATCGCCAGATCGTCGATGCGTGGATCGTGCGTCAGCGCCACCACCGCGGTGTCGCGATGGCAGCCGCCGTCAGCAATGAATACCGACGGCAACTGCCGGCGAATTTCCACGCCATCGAGTACGACCCCTTCAAGCACTTCATCACGCGGATCACAGAGGATAACCTCGAAGCCGAGACCCACGGCGAACTCGGCACTCGCCTGCGCGACGCTGGAGTACCCGGCGAGCAACAAGCGCTGCGCCGCACCGATACGAATGCGCACCTGATCAATCTCGCGCTCGATCCGCGCACCCTGCTCGCGATCAGCGAACAGACTGCGCGCACCATTAGCCAGATCGACCTCGCGTATCAAACGACGCTGACCCAGCAGCGCCGATTGCAATTCGTGCAGATGCGCTTGCACCTCGCAGTCGGCTTCGAGCTTTTCCACCAGCACATCAAGAATGCCGCCGCAGGGCAGACTGACCCGCGAGCGCGGATCGTCCCCCTCGCCGTAACGTACAACGTTGACGGCATTCAAAAAGGCACCTTCGGCGACGCGTTGGAGAAAATCCTCCTCGACGCAACCACCAGACAGCGACCCGATCCACTGCCCGCCCTCGTTCACCGCCAACAGCGACCCCGGCGCGCGCGGTGCCGAGCCATAGGTCGCCAACACCGTGCACAGCCAGATGCGCTGCCCGGCCTGTGACCACTCCAACGCCCGGCGCACCACTTGCAGATCGAGATGCTGCATGTCAGTGCGCCTTGTGCTCGATCGACGGAGCGTCCGCTTGCAGCTTCTGCACCTCGCTCACCGCCAGCTCTGCCGATTGCCCGCCCCAGCCTTGACGCAGGTAGTTGAGCAGATCGGTCAGTTGCTCAGGACTGAGCTTGTCGGCGAAACCCGGCATCGGTTGCATGTGCTCGAACCCGGAAAACTTCTGTTCGCCGATGCCGTCCTCGATCACGCGCAACAGGTTACGCGAGTCTTCGAGCCGCAACGTGGTGTTGCCGCGCATGGCCACCGCGATGTGCGGCTTGCCTTCGCCACCCGCCGCGTGGCAGCCGGCGCAGACATTCAGGTATTCCTGACGGCCACGCTGGGCACTGGCGCCAAGCTGCTCGACTGGCACTTCAACCAGCGCCCTGGCTGCCGGTGGCTGCTCACCCAACAGGAAGGTCGCCATGGCTGCAAGATCCGCATCGTTGAGGCCCTGTGTGCTGTTGTGAAACACCGGGAACATCTCGTTGAACATCGTGCCCTGCGCACTCATGCCGTGTTTAAGAAATGTCGCCAGATCCTGCTGATTCCAGCCGCGCGCAGCCAGATCGGTGGCGAGCAGGCTTGGCGCCAGGTAGCCGTTGAGAATGCCGCCAGTCAAGCGCTTGTCCAACTGCATCGCCCCCGGCAGGCCGCGCGGGGTATGGCATTCGCCGCAGTGGCCGAGCACCTCGACCATGTACTGTCCGCGCTTCCACGCTTCGCTTTTGCCTTCGGCCGGCTCCAGCTTCAAGTCTTTACCGTAAAGCATGTTCCAGCCCATCAGGCCCGGACGCACGTTAAACGGAAAGCTCAGGCTGGTGACCGGTGCGGCTCGCTCGATCGGCTCGATGGTTTTCAGATACGCATGGATCGCGTCGGAGTCTGCGCGCGGCATCAGGTGATACGAGGTATACGGCATCGCTGGATACAGGTTTGCCCCGTCGCGCCGCTTGCCTTCGGTCAGTGCAGCGAAAAACTCGTCATCGTTGTACAAACCGATGCCGTATTTCTTGCTCGGGGTGATGTTAGTGCCGTAGATCGTGCCGAACGGCGAGACGATCGGCAGTCCGCCGGCAAAAGGCGCACCACCGGCGGCGGTGTGGCAAGCCATGCAGTCAGCCGCGCGAGCGAGGTATTCGCCGCGTTTGACTTGCTCATCGGCATGGGCGAACAACGCTGGCGCGGCAAGGCCGACCGCCAGCGTCAGGCGGGACAGTAAACGCTTCATGTTTAACCCTCCTTGACCAGGCCGAGATCGGTCAGCACGTTGCGGGTGGCGTTGTAATAACGCACGTACCCGGTGCAACGGCAGACGTGATGGCCAAGGCTGTCCTCGATGACTTGTTCCAGCTGGCTTTTGACGATCGGCTGGCGCTGCAGCTTTTCCACCAGCACCGTCGCGGCGTTGACGAAGCCCGGCGCGCAGTAGCTGCACTGGAAGGCGAACTCATCGACGAAGCGTTGCTGGATCGGATTCAGCTCAGTGACCTGCCCGTGCTCGTCACGCTTGGCGTGGGATTCGATGGTGCGGACCTTTTTGCCCTCGAAATAATGCGCGCCGGTGATGCAGGTGCGCACTTCTTCGCTGGTACCGTCCGGGTTGTCGACGATCACCACGCAGGCGTGGCAGATGCCCTGGCCACAGCCCAGACGCGAACCGGTGAGGTTTTTGTATTCGTGCAGATAGTCGATCATCGGCAGGTCATCAGGGATGTCCACCGGACCGACGGCTTGACCATTGAGGGTCAGTTGAAGCGGACGGTTAGCCATTGAGGGCCTCCTTGATGCGCGCAGCAGTGATGGGAAGGTCGCGAACACGTTTACCGATGGCGTGGGCCACGGCGTTACCGATGGCGCCGACAATCGGGATCATCACCACTTCGGCGATGCCTTTGGACGGGTCGCTCGGCGACAATGGCGGCAGAATTTCCGCGGTCTGCTTCCACACCGCAACGTGACGGGCCATCGGCAAGCGATAGCGGTTGAAGTTCCAGTCACCCTCTCCCGGCCCACCTTCGTACAGCGGCATCTCTTCCATCAATGCGTGGCCGATACCCATGGCGATACCGCCTTCAAGCTGGCCCTTGACCAGTTCTTCGACCAGCACGCGGCCGCACTCAACCCACGAATGGTGGTTGAGCACTTCCACTTCTGCCGAGCCCTTGTTGACCTTCAACTCGACCAGCGTGGCGACCGGGCTGTAGTAAGTCACTGCCGCGTTGTTCAGTTGCACCACCGGATAGTTGATGTTCTGGCGATCGAGCAAATGGAAACCGGCGCTGTTCATCTGCGCCTTTTTCGCTTGCGGCGCGCCATCACCGTACTTCACCGCCAGACCGTCGAGCGGCAAGCGCTCGCGTACGCCGTCGATGCTGTATTCCGCCTCGGCCCAGCTCCAGCGGTTGAACCCGTGCACGGTGGCCGCGGTGACCAGACCGCGTTCGTGAGCGCGCTTGGCCAGTTCTTCAAAGCTCAGCGGCTGCATGCCGTTGGCGGTGAGTTTGCCGTCCACCCAGTGCGCATCTTCGCGCCGCACCACATAAGGATTGGCCTGGCCGCCATACGGGCCCTGACGCCAGATCTCCAGCGCGGCCGGCCACAGTCCATGATTGAACAGCACGCGCGCCGCTTCCCGGGTGGCGTGGCTGAAGTAGTAAGCCGAGTTGGTCGCCGACGATGCAGAAGCCAATTTGCCGACCCAACGCGGGTTGCGCAGCAGGCTGTCTTGCTCGGCCTGGCTCATGATGTAAGGGTTGCCGCTGGTGATCAGCTGCATTTCCTTCCATTCGGTTTCGCCAGTCTTCACTTCATGAGCCGGGCTGCCGAGAAAATCGGCGACAACCAGTGCTTGCGAGGTGGACATGCCGGTGCCGATTTCGATGCCGATGTGACGCAGACTGATGCGCCCGTCAGCGCTGAACTCGATGCTGGCCATCGGCGCTTCGGAACCGGTACCGAAGTCTTTCTGGCAGATGGCGAAACCGACGCCATACCAGTTGTCCGGGTCAGCCGCTTCGCGTTGCTGCTTAATCGCGTTGCGGTTTTTCCAGACTTCGTGCACTGCGGCTTTGTCGAGGATTTCGTGCAGGCGCAGCGCACCGGCGGGAATCGCGCCCTGAGTGTTTTTCATGCCCGAACGCAGGGCATTCTTGCGGCGCAGATCGATCGCGTCGACACCCAGGCGATCGGCGATTTCGTCGACCATCATTTCGGTCGACGCCATGCTCTGCAACGTGCCGTATCCGCGCATCGAACCCGCTTCCACCGCCCGCGAGTGGTACGCGGTGACCTGCAGATCGTTCTGCGGCATGTAGTAGATCGACTGCGCCGCTGTCGCACCGACCGCCGCCACGGACGGGCTGTAGTTGACCCGACCGCCACCGTCGACGCTCATTTCAGCGCGGAAAATCTTGAAGGTGTAGTCGTTCTTGTCCACGGCCAACTGGTAGCGAATGTCGAACGGGTGGCGCTTGATACCGCTCTGGAACTGCTCGTAGCGGTCGTTGGCCAGCCGCACCGGCACGCCGGCGCCATACAGCGCAGCGAGGGCTGCGTAGTAGACGAAAATATTGTGGTCCTTGGAGCCGTAACCGACTGTGTAGCCGGGGTGCATGTTCAGGTTGGCGAGGCCAAAACGCGACGGCGCGATCATTTTCGCGGTCTCGGTCGCCACTTCCAGCGGGCACTGGGTGGCCACGACGAAGTGCAGGGTCTTGGTCTGCGGATCGTACCAGCCGTTGCCGTTGTCCGGCTCCAGCGCGGCCGGCTCGATCGATGGCGTCTTGTAGCGCTCGTCGAACACCAGCCAGTTGTCCGGCGGCGTATCGATCTCGTTCTTCATACGATCGGCGTAGAACAGGCCGCGCTCGGTCAGGTTGCCGTGCAGGTTCGGCTGGGAATTCCATACCGGGCGACGGTTTTTCAGCATCGGGAACAGGATCGAGTCCTTGAGGCTGGCAAACTCGTCTTCATCCGCCGAGGTCGGCCCGCCGACACGTACATAGCGGAAGCTGCCGTAGGGATCGCCTTCGTAAAACGGCACTTTGTCACCGTAACGAATCGCCTTGTCGTTGAATTTGAGCTGGTTCTTGGCCTGACGGAATCGCTCGAAATCGTTCCAGATCAGGATCGCCACCGGGTGGCCGATGAACATCGGTACCTTGCCTTCCGGCAGCAATGGATCGGGCGCGTGTTCTTCGGGGAAGACAATGCCGTCCTTGTCCAGGTCAGCGGCGGTGACGATGCGGTCCGGCTGCAACTCGGTGCCGAGCCAGGACAGGTCGAAGCCGCTGTAGATTCGGTCAGCCTTGATGGTTTTCAGCAACATGGCGTGGCCTTGCTGCTGCGGCCAGCCGGGCATGTCTTTGGAACGTATGTCGCGGGCAAACACTTTGCTGCCGCAGACCTTGGACAAGGCATCGTTACGCTGACGCGCCTTGCCATTGTTGCCGAGCCACTGCTCGGACGGCACGGTGACGCTGTTTTCCATCAAGGCAGCCAGCGCCTGACTGCTGAGTGGCGTGAGCGTGACGCTCACTCCCGCCACCAGCCCGCCCTGGAGGAACGAGCGCCGGGATATTTCACGGTTGGACATGGATCATCCTCTGGGCGGTTATGTATCCGCCCTTGTGGTTATCTACTGGGGATCTCGAGTCTTGCAGAAGCCCTTTCTGGCGAAGCAAAGAGCTGTGTTGACAGTGCAAAGCTGACCGAAAGGTTAACTTTAAAGGTTTCCGAGGCCGCAGCAAACAACTAGACACAAAATAGCTGACTAAATAATCAAAAAATCAATGCGGCGTGGTATCGCACCAGATGTCGCAGACCCTGTGGGAGCGAGCCTGCTCGCGAAGGCGCAGTGTCAGTCAGTGCATTTTTTGTTGATACACCGCATTCGCGAGCAGGCTCGCTCCCACAAAGGGATTTGTGTTGAATTCAGAATCAGGAGGAAGGAGCAGAGAGGAAAAGCCAAATTTCAGACACAAAAAACCCCGGTCTTTCGACCAGGGTCTTTGCTATCGATTCCGAATGCGCCAATGGCTGACTTCGGTGCTTCAAGGCGTTCAGTGGTCCTTGGAGCAGATATGGCGCAGCGGACGGGACTCGAACCCGCGACCCCCGGCGTGACAGGCCGGTATTCTAACCGACTGAACTACCGCTGCGTATCGCTTTGAGCTTGCGCTCAAGTAACTCGTTTTGACTGCAGGCTTCGGTGCTCTGCAATCGCGAACCAGATTGCTCTGACTCGTAAAATATGGCGCAGCGGACGGGACTCGAACCCGCGACCCCCGGCGTGACAGGCCGGTATTCTAACCGACTGAACTACCGCTGCGCGTCGGTGCAGGCACTTTCAGCCTACGTTCTTGCTTGCGCAAGTTCTCGGGAGTGGTGGGTGATGACGGGATCGAACCGCCGACATTCTGCTTGTAAGGCAGACGCTCTCCCAGCTGAGCTAATCACCCGTTTGCATCTCCGAGGCCGCGAAATTTACGCAGGTGGCGAAGCTAAGTCAATAGCAGGATTGGAGTTTTTCTGAAAAAGACGAAATTGCTTCATTCCTGAAGAAGCCATCGACCGATGGACCGCATTCGCGAGCAGGCTCGCTCCTACAGAACGCGGCTTCGCTTGTTATTCGGCGTAGATCATCTTCTTGGTCATGCCGCCATCGACAACGAATTCCTGCCCGGTGACAAACCCGGCGTTGCGCGACAGCAACCACGCGACCATCGCCGCCACGTCCTCGACCGTGCCTACCCTGCCCGCCGGATGCTGGGCGTGATCGGCATCGGCCAAAGGTTCAGCGCGACGCACCGAGGGATCACGCGCATCGATCCAGCCTGGACTGACGGCGTTGACCCGGATTTCCGGCCCCAGACTGATCGCCAGCGCATGGGTCAGCGCCAACAACCCGCCCTTGCTTGCGGCGTAAGCCTCGGTATCCGGTTCCGACTGCCCGGCGCGAGTCGAAGCCAGGTTGACGATCGAGCCGTTATGCGCACGCAGGTACGGGGCACAGTGCTTGGCCAGCAACATCGGCCCGCTCAGATTCACTGCCAGCACCCGATTCCAATAAGCCAGATCGAGGCTTTCCAGGGTGATGTTGTGCGGATCGGCCACCGCCGCGTTGCAGACCAGCGCATCGAGGCGACCAAACTGCCCCAACACCTCGGCCACGCCCAACGCGACCTGATTTTCATCGGCGACGTCCATGGCGATGAACCAGGCATTCTCGCCCAGCACTTTGGCCACTTTCGAACCGCGCACCCGATCGAGATCGGTGAGCACTACCTGCCAGCCTTCGCTGATCAACCAGGCCGCAATGCCCAGACCGATACCGCGTGCGGCGCCGGTGACCAGCGCCACGCGACCATGGGTATTGGCCACCGGTGTGGACAATTCGATCACAATGCCGCCAGACCGCGCGTCAGGTCAGCTTGCAGGTCAGCCACATCTTCCAGACCGACCGCCACGCGGATCAGGCTGTCACGAATGCCTGCCGCTTCACGCTCCTGCGGCGCCAGACGGCCATGCGAGGTGGTGCTCGGATGGGTGATCGTGGTTTTGCTGTCACCGAGGTTGGCGGTGATCGAAATCAACAGCGTGGCATCGATAAAGCGCCAGGCACCCTCTTTGCCGCCCTTGACCTCGAAGCTGACTACCGCACCGAAGCCCTTCTGCTGACGCTGAGCCAACTCGTGCTGTGGATGGCTCTTGAGGCCGGCGTAATGGACTTTCTCGATGCCGTCCTGCTGCTCCAGCCATTCGGCCAGCGCCTGGGCATTGGCACAATGCGCCTTCATGCGCAGGTTGAGGGTCTCGAGGCCTTTGAGGAAGATCCACGCATTGAACGGGCTGAGGGTCGGCCCGGCGGTACGCAGGAAACCAACAACCTCCTTCATTTGTTCGCCGCGACCGGCAACAACGCCACCCATGCAGCGGCCCTGACCGTCGATGAATTTGGTCGCCGAATGCACGACAATGTCCGCGCCGAGCTTCAGCGGCTGTTGCAGCGCCGGGGTGCAGAAGCAATTGTCGACCACCAGCTGCGCGCCCTTGGCGTGGGCGATTTCTGCCAGCTCGGCGATGTCCACCAGTTCGGCCAACGGATTGGACGGCGATTCGACAAAAAGCAGCTTGGTGCTGGATTTGATCGCCGCGTTCCAGGCCGACAGATCGGCGAGCGGCACGTAATCGACTTCAACGCCGAAGCGCTTGAAGTATTTCTCGAACAGGCTGATGGTCGAGCCGAACACGCTACGCGACACCAGCACATGATCGCCGGCACTGCAAAGGCTCATCACCACGGCCATGATTGCAGCCATGCCGGTTGCCGTGGCGACGGCCTGCTCCGCGCCTTCCAGCGCGGCAATACGCTCTTCGAACGCACGCACGGTCGGGTTGGTGTAGCGCGAATAGACGTTGCCTGGCACTTCGCCGGCAAACCGTGCCGCAGCGTCGGCAGCGGTGCGGAACACGTAGCTGGAGGTGAAGAACATCGGATCACCGTGTTCACCTTCCGGCGTGCGGTGCTGACCCGCACGAACGGCCAGGGTATCGAACGCTACGCCTTCGAGGTCGCTGTCCAGCCGACCGGCATCCCATTCCTGACTCATGCTGTCTCTCCTTGCTGTGTTCTTGAAAAAATGTCAGATACAAAACCGGCCCCTCAGGGCCGGTGGAAACTCAGTTGTTGTACAGATCGATGATCGCACTGACCGCCTGGGTCTTGACCTTCGAGGCATCGTTGCGCGCCTGCTCGATCTTGTCCAGATAAGCCTCGTCGACGTCACCGGTCACGTACTTGCCATCGAAGACGGCACAATCGAAGTTTTCGATTTTGATCTTGCCGCCGCCGACTGCTTCGATCAAGTCAGGCAAGTCCTGATAGATCAGCCAGTCAGCGCCGATCAAATCAGCTACGTCTTGGGTCGAACGGTTGTGTGCGATCAGTTCGTGAGCGCTCGGCATGTCGATGCCGTATACGTTCGGGAAGCGCACCGCAGGGGCCGCCGAGCAGAAGTAGACGTTTTTCGCGCCAGCTTCGCGGGCCATCTGGATGATCTGCTTGCAGGTGGTGCCACGCACGATCGAGTCATCGACCAACATGACGTTCTTGCCGCGGAACTCCAGCTCAATGGCGTTGAGCTTCTGGCGTACCGACTTTTTGCGCGCCGCCTGGCCCGGCATGATGAAAGTGCGGCCGATGTAACGGTTCTTGACGAAGCCTTCGCGAAACTTCACTCCCAGGTGATTCGCCAGCTCCAGCGCTGCGGTGCGGCTGGTGTCCGGAATCGGGATGACCACATCGATATCGTGCTCAGGGCGCTCGCGCAGGATCTTCTCGGCGAGCTTCTCACCCATGCGCAGACGCGCCTTATACACCGACACGCCGTCGATGATCGAGTCCGGCCGCGCCAGGTAGACGTGCTCGAAAATGCACGGCGTCAGCGACGGATTGATTGCGCACTGACGGGTGTGCAGCTTGCCGTCTTCAGTGATATAGACCGCTTCGCCCGGCGCGAGGTCGCGAATCAGGGTGAAACCCAGCACGTCCAGCGAAACGCTTTCCGAAGCGATCATGTACTCGACGCCTTCGTCGGTGTGACGCTGGCCAAATACGATCGGGCGGATGCCGTGCGGATCGCGGAAACCGACGATGCCGTAACCCGTGATCATCGCCACAACAGCGTAACCACCGACGCAGCGGTTATGCACGTCGGTCACGGCGGCGAACACGTCTTCTTCGGTTGGCTGCAGCTTGCCGCGCTGAGCCAACTCGTGGGCGAACACGTTGAGCAGCACTTCCGAGTCGGAACTGGTGTTGACGTGACGCAGATCGGATTCGTAG
>Ga0308159_1003524_pt1 | contig 15672 bp, 13 predicted proteins | sample PhyCR1_FD_201040 | JGI IMG/M metagenome (GOLD analysis project Ga0308159, IMG submission 201040) | Phyllosphere microbial communities from UC Gill Tract Community Farm, Albany, California, United States - DLSLC.R1 | ecosystem: Host-associated > Plants > Phyllosphere > Unclassified | place: USA... | reverse complement strand
AACAGGCCGACGATCAGCAGTCGCTGACGCAGCGCAAAGTCGACGATGCGGTTCATTATTCGCCGATCCCCGCTTCGTTGACGAACAGCGCGCCCGAGGTGACGATCTTCTCGCCCGGCTTCAGGCCGGAGGTGATGGTGACCAGGCCGTTCGCCGAGTCGCCGGTCTGCACATCGCGCGCGACCAGCAGGCCGTCGGGCCGCATGATCCAGACGCGGGCATTGTCGCCTTCATGGATGACGGCGGCGGCGGGCACGCGGATCGCCTCGCCCGCGTTCAGATGCTTGATCGCGAAGCTGGCGAACATCTGCGGCTTCAGCGCCTTGTCCGGGTTGGGGATGGAGGCGCGGACGGGCAGGCGGTGGGTCTGCGGGTCGAGTGCGGCACCGACCAGATCGATGGTGGCGTGGAAGACGCGGCCGGGCACGGCGGGCGTCGTCACTTCGACCGGATCGCCGACGCGGACATTCTCGACATCGCTCTCGGCCACCTGCGCGATCAGCCAGACGCGCGAGGGGTCGGTGATGGTCATCACCGGCTTGTCGCCGCCCTGCGAGACATATTGGCCCGGAGCGACGTCGCGCGAGGCGACGACGCCGCTGATCGGCGCGACCAGCGTGGTGATGTCGTGAATGCCCGAGCCCTGGCCCGCATTCTCCAGCCGGTTGATCTCGCCCTGCGACTTGCCGAGGATCGCCAGCTTGTCACGCGCGGCACCCAGCGAGGCGGCGGCGGTGCGCGCGGTCGCCTGCGCGGCGGCGAGATCGGCCTTGGCCTGCTGAAAATCCTTCAGCGCGCCGCCGGCGGTCTCGTAGATCTGCTGCTGGCGGTCGGCGTTGCGCTGCGCCGCGACGAGCTGCGCCTGCGCATTCTGGTAGGCCGCGCGCGCCGAGAACAGGCCCGAGCGGGCATCGACGAAATCGCTGGTCTTGATCAGCAACAGCGGCTGGCCCTGGCGGACAATCTGGCCCGCATCGGCCAGCACGCGCACCACCTGACCGGCATAGGGCATCAGCACCGGGGTCGAGCGGGTCGCATCGACGGTGATCGCGCCGGTCGCCATCGTCTGGTCGCCCGACGCGCCCAGCCCGACGCGCATCGTCGGCATCGCCGCCAGCTGGTCCTTTGACAGGCGCAGCGTGCCCGGCGGCGGCGGGGCGGGGGGCGTCTCCTCCTTGTGCGTCAGCTTGCCGATGACCGTGAACAGGACCAGCGCCCCGATCAGGACGGCGGCGGCGATGCCGACCCAGCGCCATTGCTGCGCGGAGGACAGGCGGCGGGTTTCGGGTAGCGTTGCGTCGGCGGGATTGACGTGCATCGGGCTCTTTCGGCGCAAGAAGGCGGATATTAGCCCGGCCGATAGGGGCCGCCCCCTGACCCGGCCCTTACGGGTTCCTTACGAGACGTTCATGATCGGGCGCGGCCGGATCGTCCGAAAATCCACGAAAATTGCCAGAAAGGCCCGATTCCAGGACCTTGGGGGGAGGCTCGTCGATATGACCGCCCTGTCACCCGTCAGGAACAAAAGTCACGATTCGTCGTTGAAAACGAACGGCTCGACATAAGGGAGGGTATAAGATGGCCAGTCACATGCCGCCGCCACGGATTTCCGACATGCCGCGTGAGCAGCGTCTGGACGCGCTCTATCGTCGTGCGGCCGAGGATCGCGCCCGGTACATGGCACTGCGCACCCGCAAGCCGGGCCTGCTCGACCGGCTGCTTCATATGTTCTGATCGATTTGGGTCGCGTGCGTCAGGGGGAAGGTACGACGCGCGCGACGACGTGGAACGGCCCGTGGGCGCAGACGCTTTTCGCGACGCATGTCACTATGACCCAGCGCCATCATGATGATGACGAGCGAAGACAGCGCCGACACGGTCAACCAGATTTCCACCAGCGCACCCGCCATGCCCTCTCCCCATGCTCCGAACCGCGCCAACGCGCCTGCCCCCGATCCGATCCCTTCACGCGCCGCAATATCCTTTGGTCGCGCCGCATCCGCCGCGATATAGCTGCCCACGATGATCCGATCCGACCGCCGATCCTGGCCGCTGGCCATCTGGCTGGCCCTGTTGTCCGGTTATGTCGATGCGATCGGATTTCAGCAGCTTGGCGGCTATTTCGTTTCCTTCATGAGCGGCAATGGCACGATGCTCGCGGTCCGGTTGGCCGCACCGCACGGACCCTTGGCGGGTGCGGTCGCGATATTGGCGATGCTGCTGGCGCTGTTCGTCGTGGGCGTGCTGGTCGGCACGCTGATCCGGCTGGCGCTGCCGCGCATCGGGCAGGTGGCGGTGCTGCTGCTGGTCGCCTTGCTGCTGGGCGGCGTCGCGCTACTGGGCGGATGGACCGCGCCCGCCATGGTGCTGGCGATGGGCGCGACCAACGCCACCTTCGAGCGCGACGGCGAGGTGAGTATCGGCGTCACCTATATGACCGGCACGCTGGTCAAGATCGGCCAGCATCTGGCGCACACCGTCGCGGGGCGGGAGCGTTGGGGCTGGCTGCCTTATCTGCTGCTCTGGAGCGGATTTCTGGTCGGTGCCGGTCTGGGGGCGCTGGCCTTTCCGCTCTGGGGACTCGCCTCGCTGGCGGCGGCGGTGGCGGGCGCGCTGATCGCGGCGGGAGCGGCCTGGCGGCTCTGTCCGGCGGCCTGACGCACGCGGACACGGGCTCGCCGCCTTTTTGGTCGACCCGACTTGGATTTCACGCGAGAGCAATATAATTACAAGCGAAAGAGTCGGGCATCAGACCCGAAACAGGAGAGCTTATGCGCGTGATCGACCATCTGGTTGCCGGCGGACAGACCGCGACCGACGCCGCTGGAACCCGTCCCGAGGGTCGTCTGGGTGATGTCTTCGACCCCAATAGCGGCCAGGTTCAGGCCCGTGTGATGCTGGGCGACGCCGCGCTGCTCGAACGCGCCGTCGCCGCCGCGCAAGCCGCGCAGCCGGGCTGGGCCGCAACCAATCCGCAGCGCCGGGCGCGGGTGATGTTCCGCTTCAAGGAACTGGTCGAGCAGAATATGGATGCGCTGGCGCATCTGCTCTCCTCCGAACATGGCAAGGTGATTGCCGACGCGAAGGGCGACATCCAGCGCGGGCTGGAGGTGATCGAGTTCGCTTGCGGTATCCCCCACGCGCTGAAGGGCGAATATACGCAAGGCGCGGGGCCGGGCATCGACGTCTATTCGATGCGGATGCCGCTGGGCATCGGGGCGGGGATCACGCCGTTCAACTTCCCCGCGATGATCCCGATGTGGATGTTCGGCGTCGCCATCGCCTGCGGCAACGCCTTCATCCTGAAGCCGTCCGAGCGCGACCCCTCGGTCCCCGTCCGCCTCGCCGAACTAATGCGCGAAGCGGGTGCGCCCGAGGGCATCCTTCAGGTCGTGCACGGCGACAAGGCGATGGTCGACGCGATCCTCGACCATCCGGCGATCAGCGCGGTCAGCTTCGTCGGCTCGTCCGACATCGCGCATTACGTATACCGGCGCGGCGTCGAGGCGGGCAAGCGCGTCCAGGCGATGGGGGGCGCCAAGAACCACGGCATCGTCATGCCCGACGCCGATCTGGACCAGGTGGTGGCCGACCTGTCGGGCGCGGCCTTCGGCTCGGCGGGCGAGCGGTGCATGGCGCTGCCGGTCGTGGTGCCGGTCGGTGACAAGACGGCGGACGCGCTGCGCGAGAAACTGATCCCGGCGATCGACGCTTTGCGGGTCGGCGTTTCGACCGACGATCAGGCGCATTACGGCCCGGTGGTGAACGCCGCGCACAAGCGCCGTGTCGAGGACTGGATCCAGACCGGCGTCGACGAGGGCGCGGAACTGGTGGTCGATGGCCGCAGCTTCCAGTTGCAGGGTTATGAGGAAGGCTTCTTCATCGGCCCGTCGCTGTTCGACCGGGTGACGCCTGCCATGCAGAGCTACAAGGAGGAAATCTTCGGCCCGGTCCTCCAGATCGTCCGTGCCCCCGATTTCGAGACGGCGGTCCGCCTGCCCAGCGAGCATCAATACGGCAACGGCGTCGCGATCTTCACCCGAAACGGCCACGCCGCGCGCGAGTTCGCGGCCCGCGTCGAGGTGGGCATGGTCGGCATCAACGTGCCGATCCCGGTGCCGGTGGCGTATCATAGCTTCGGCGGCTGGAAGCGCTCGGCGTTCGGCGACGTGAACCAGCACGGCATGGAGGGCGTCCGCTTCTGGACCAAGGTGAAGACGGTGACGCAGCGCTGGCCGGATGGCTCGCCCGATGGCGGCAATGCCTTCGTAATCCCGACGATGGCCTGAACCTTGGCACGCCCCTCCCGCAGGCGGGAGGGGATGGGGGAGGGAAGTGGTCTCACAGAGACCGTCGCTCGCGGCCCTTGCCCCTCCCCAACCCCTCCCCCTGCCGGGAGAGGGGCTTATTATGGAAGCAAAATGACCCAATTCGACCTCACCGACGAGCAGCGCGAGATTCAGGAACTGGCACGCCGCTTCACCGCCGACCGCATCACGCCGTTCGCAGGCGAGTGGGACGAGAAGCACATCTTCCCCCGCGACACGATCAAGCAAGCCGCCGAACTCGGCTTCGCCGCCATCTACGTGTCCGAGGAATCGGGCGGCATCGCGCTCGGGCGGCTGGAGGCGGCGCTGATCATGGAGGCGATGGCCTATGGCTGTCCCTCGACCAGCGCCTTCATCTCGATCCACAATATGGCGTCGTGGATGATCGATCGGTTCGGCGATGCGGATGTGAAGGGCCGCTACCTGCCCGACCTCGTCACCATGGAGCGCATGGCGAGCTATTGCCTGACCGAGCCGGGTTCGGGCTCGGACGCCGCTGCGCTGAAGACCCGCGCGGTGCGCGACGGCGACCATTATGTCGTCTTCGGCTCGAAGCAGTTCATCTCGGGCGGTGGCGAGAACGAGGTCTATGTCACCATGGTCCGCACCGGAGAGGACGGACCGAAGGGCATTTCCTGCCTGGTGATCGACAAGGACACGCCCGGCGTCTCCTTCGGCGCGAACGAGCGCAAGCTGGGCTGGCATTCGCAGCCGACGCGGCAGGTGATGTTCGACAATGTCCGCGTGCCGGTCGCCAACCGGCTGGGCGCGGAGGGCGAGGGCTTTCGCATCGCGATGATGGGGCTGGACGGCGGGCGGCTGAACATCGGCGCCTGCTCGCTGGGGGGCGCGCAGCGCTGCCTGGACGAGGCGGTCGCTTACGTGAAGGACCGCCGCCAGTTCGGCAAGGCGATCGCCGAGTTCCAGAATACGCAGTTCACCCTTGCGGACATGGCGACCGAGCTGGAGGCGGCGCGCGCGCTGCTCTATCTCGCTGCCGCCAAGGTGACGGACAATGCGCCGGACAAGACGCGCTTTGCGGCGATGGCCAAGCGGCTGGCGACCGATACCGGATCGTCGGTGGTCGACCGGGCGCTTCAGCTGCATGGCGGCTATGGCTATCTGATGGACTATCCGATCGAGCGCTTCTGGCGCGACCTGCGCGTGCATTCGATCCTGGAGGGCACCAACCAGGTGATGCGGATGATCGTCGGGCGGGATTTGCTGAAGGACTGACCGTCGCATTGGCACCACCCCGGCGAAGGCCGGGGGCCAGTTGCCAACCGGCCGGTGGCGCGCCACGTAACGCACGGCATCTGGGCCCCGGCCTCCGCCGGGGTCGAAGAAGATAGAAGGACGGGCATGACCCAAGACCTGATCGTCACCCGCGAAGGCCCGGTGGGGCGGCTGCGGCTCAACCGGCCCAAGGCGATCCACGCGCTGACCCGCGAGATGTGCGAAGGCGTGCTGGCCGCGCTGGAAGACTGGCGCGGCGATCTGTCGGTGGAGGCGGTGATCATCGACCATGCCGAGGGGCGCGGCTTTTGCGCGGGCGGTGACATTCGCCTGCTGGCGGAAAGCGGTGCGGGCGACGGCGAGGCGGCGCGGGGCTTCTTCCACAGCGAATACCGGATGAACCACCGGCTGTTCACCTATGCCAAGCCGATCGTCGCCTTCATGGACGGCATCACCATGGGCGGCGGCGTCGGCATTTCCGCGCCTGCCCGCTTCCGGATCGCGACCGAGAACACCCGGTTCGCCATGCCGGAGACGGGTATCGGCCTGTTCCCCGATGTCGGCGGCGGCTGGCACCTCTCGCGCCTGCCGGGGCGGATGGGCGAGTTCCTCGCACTGACCGGCCACCGGCTCGACGGGGCGGAGGCACATGCTTTGGGGCTGGCCACCCATTATCTGTCGTCTTCCACGCTGGACGAGGCCAAGGCTGCGATCATCGCCGCGCCACAGGAGATTGCCGCGACGCTCGACCGGCTGTCGATGCCTGCGCCGGAGCCGAAGATCATGGCGCATGCCGCCGAAATAGACCGGCTTTTCGCCGCCGATACGCTGGAAGAGATCATCGCCACGCTGGAAGCAGACGGCGGCGAATGGGCGGCACAGCAGCTCGCCGTGCTGCGCACCAAATCGCCCCAATCCTGCAAGGTGTCGCTCCGTCTGCTGCGCGAGGGGAGGTTGACCACCGACTTCGCCGACGAGATGCGCCGGGAATACGGCATCGCCTCCCGCGTGGTGCAGCGGCCCGATTTCGTCGAGGGCGTCCGCGCGCTGATCGTCGACAAGGACAATGCGCCCCGCTGGAACCCGGCGACCCCGGAAGGCGTCACCGACACGATGATCGACCATATCTTCGCCCCCCTCCCCGAGGGGCAGGCCTGGACACCCGACGACCGCTGAGAAGGACGCAGCATGACCGACCATAACACCCTGATCGTCGAGCGCCACGAGGCGGTGACCCTGGTGACGCTCAACCGGCCCCAGGCGCTGAACGCGCTCAATGCCGAATTGCTGGCCGAATTGCTGGACGTGATGCGCGCCTATGACGCCGACCCGGACCAGCGCTGCGCCGTCATCACCGGCAGTCCCAAGGCATTCGCGGCGGGCGCGGACATCAAGGAAATGCAGGAGATGGACTTCGCCGCCATGTATGGTCGCGACCATTTCTCGGGCTGGGACGCCTTCACCCGCACCCGCAAGCCGATCATCGCGGCGGTCGCGGGCTATGCGCTGGGCGGCGGGTGCGAACTGGCGATGATGTGCGACTTCATCCTCGCCGCCGACACCGCCAAGTTCGGCCAGCCCGAGATCAAGCTGGGCGTGACGCCGGGCATCGGCGGCTCTCAGCGGCTGGCCCATGCGGTCGGCAAGGCCAAGGCGATGGAGATGTGCCTGACCGGCCGGATGATGGACGCCGAGGAAGCCGAGCGTTCGGGCCTCGTCGCGCGCATCGTCCCCGCCGCCGATCTGGTGGATGAGGCGCTGAAGACCGCCGCCACCATCGCGGGCATGGCCCCGATCGCGGTTAAGGCCAACAAGGAAATGGTCAACGCCGCCTTCGATATGGGGCTGGCGCAGGGTGTGCAGTTCGAACGGCGCCTGTTCCACGGCCTGTTCGGCTCGGCCGACCAGAAGGAAGGCATGGCCGCCTTCGTCGAGAAGCGCAGCCCCAACTGGACCAACCAATAATGAGTCTCACGCCCCTCCCGCAGGCGGGAGGGGATGGGGGAGGGCAGGGAGGCTCACCGAGACCATCGCTTGTGGCATTGCCCTCCCCAAACCCCTCCCGCCTGCGGGAGGGGCTCAAAAAAGAAGATATTAGGAGAGCATCATGGCGCGGATCGCTTTTATCGGCTTGGGCAATATGGGCGGCGGGATGGCCGTCAACCTCGCAAAGGCGGGGCATGACGTCCGCGCCTTCGACCTGTCGGCGGAGGCGCTGGCGGCGGCCAAGGCGGCCGGGTGCCTGCCGGTCGACAGCGCCCTCGCGGCGATGGACGGCGTGGAGGCGGTCGTGACCATGCTGCCCGCCGGAACCCATGTCGAGCGCGTCTATGCCGACGCCGTCTTCGCCGCCGCACCTCCGTCCGCGATCCTGATCGATTGCTCGACCATCGACGTCGCCACCGCGCGCCGCGTCGCGGAGGCGGCACATGGCAAGGGCATGATGGCGGTCGACGCGCCCGTCTCCGGCGGAATTGCGGCCGCCAAGGCGGGGACGCTGACCTTCATGGTCGGTGGTTCGGAACAGGCCTTTTCCCGCGCCGAGCCGTTCCTGTCCGCCATGGGCCAGGCGGTGATCCATGCGGGCGGCAATGGCGCGGGCCAGGCGGCGAAGATCTGCAACAACATGCTGCTCGGCGTGACGATGATCGCGACCTGCGAGGCGTTCGTGCTGGCCGAGAAGCTTGGGCTGGAGGCGCAGACCTTTTACGATATCGCTTCGGTCTCGTCGGGGCAGAGCTGGTCGATGACCAGATATTGCCCCGTCCCCGGCGTCGGCCCGGAGACGCCCGCCGATCATGACTATCAGGGCGGCTTCGCGGCGGCGCTGATGCTGAAGGACCTGAGATTGGCGATGCAGGCGGCCCAGGATGCAGGCGCGACCACGCCAATGGGCGAGCGGGCGGCAGAACTTTACGCAGCGTTCGTGGGAGAGGGGCAGCCGCCGGTGGACTTTTCGGGGATCATCCGCACCCTCCGCTAAACCCCGTCCTCGCTCAGGCTGAATGGGCTGGGGCCAAGGAAAAGCCCATCGCGCCTTTTCCCCCTGACCAATGCGGCCTAAAGCCCGGAGGGTGATGGAAATACCTGCTCCCCTCCGCCTGCGTGTCGACCGCGATGCGCTCGTTTCCAACTGGCAGGCGCTCGACCGGTTGAGCGGGACGGCAGCGTGCGGCGCGGCGGTGAAGGCCAACGGTTATGGCCTGGGCGCGGGGCTGGTCGCCGAGACGCTGGCCAAGGCCGGATGCCGCGATTTCTTCGTCGCCAACTGGGCCGAGGCGCAAGGCCTGGCCGCGCTGGGCGTCACGCTGTCGGTCCTGCACGGCTTGCGCGCCGAAGACCTGCCCGCCGCGAAAGCCGGGTTCGCCCGCCCGGTGCTGAGCACGCCGGATCAGATCGCCCGTTGGCGCGACAGCGGCGGTGGCGTGTGCGACGTGATGGTCGATACCGGCATGAACCGGCTCGGCGTGTCGGTGCAGGCGGTGCGGGACGGCCTGCTCGACGGCCTGACGATCGAGACGCTTATCAGCCATCTCGCCTGCGCCGACGAGGATGTCGCGATGAACGGGCAGCAGCGCGAGGCCTTTGCCGGCCTGAGGGGGCGCACCGGCGCGCGACGCATGAGCCTCGCCAATTCGGCCGGGATCGGGCTGGGCGCGGATTATCATTTCGATCTGACCCGGCCGGGCCTGGCGCTGTACGGCGGCCTGCCGCGCCCCGACATGGCGGGCCACCTCCGCCAGGTCGCCTGGCCCGAAGCACAGATCCTCCAGCGTCGCCTTGTGCCTGCGGGCGAGACGGTCGGTTACAACGCCACCTGGACCGCGCCTGCCGATACCGAGGTGGCGATCCTCAATCTGGGCTATGCCGACGGCTATCGCCGCGCGCTGTCCGACCTTGGGGCGGCGGTGGCGGATGGGGAAAGGCTGCGCGTGCTGGGCCGGGTGTCGATGGACCTGCTGGCGGTCGACGTGACCACGCGCCCCGACCTGGCCGAAGGCGACTGGCTGGCCATGGACTATGACCTAGCCACCGCCTCCGCCGCATCGGGCGTATCGCAATATGAGCTGCTGACCGGCCTCGCCCAGCGTTTCGCGCGGGCATAAAAAAGGGGCCTTCCCGAAGGAAGGCCCCGATCAACTTCGATCCGTTGGGATCAGAAGTTGGCCTTGAACCCGGCATAGAAGAACCGGCCGATATTGTCGTACGGATCGCCCGACGCCGTACCGATCAGATCATAGGGCGGCTTCACGTCGGTCAGGTTGTCCACGCCGACATAGAAGCGGAAACGCTCGGTGGCGTTGAAGCCGACCTGGATCGAGTGGTAGAACGCCTCGGGATAATAGACGACCGGATAGGCGTCGGGATTGCGCGCCGGACGGCCGTCATAGCTGTTCTGCGTTTCCCACTCGCCGATGGTCGACTTGCCTTCGTAACGCAGGCGATACTGAAGATCGAAGGTTTCGAAGTTCAGGTTGCCGACGAACTGCCCACGCCATGCGGAATAGCCCAGCTCGCTCTTGTAACGATCGCGGAAGGTCGGATCGCCCACATCGGTATAGCCGTTGTTCTGCGCCACATAGCTGGCCAGGACACGAAGGCTCAGGGTGCCGGTGTCGCTGATCTTCGTACGGTACGACAGGTCGAAGTCGATGCCCGAGGTTTCCAGCTTGGCGAAGTTGAAGCCCTGCGAGAAGAACGACGGACCCGTCGGGGTCAGCGGAACGGTGGTGCCGCCATGGATCACGCTCGACTGACCGGCGAACGTGCCGTTCGGATTGCGGATGACGGCGGCGCAATACTGGTTGTTGATGCCGCTGGGATTGTCATAGCACTGGTTGATCAGCGTCTGAGCCGCCAGCGATACGATCGCGTCCTTGATCGTGATGTTGTAGTAATCGACCGTGAACGACAGGCCACGGATCGCCTGGGGCTGGAACACCGCACCGATGGTGAAGCTGTTGCTCTTTTCGGCGTTCAGGTTCGGGTTGCCGCGATTGACGCCCGCGATGCTGGCCGCCGTGCCGTTGGTGAACGGTTCGGTCGTGCCGTTGAACGTCTGAGTCGTCGGCACACCCGCTGCCGCGCAGTTCCGGGCGCGGTTGGGGTTGTTGTTGATGTTGTTCTGGCTGCACGGATCCGACGGCTGAGCGAAGGTCTGGTTGTTGGCCGTGAACAGTTCGCCCAGTGACGGCGCACGGACCGAACGTGCATAGCCGCCACGGATCGTGATGTCGCGGATCGGCGACCAGATCGCGTTCAGATTGTACGTCCAGGGCGTTCCGGCATTGCCGACATTATAGTGCGACACGCGGGCAGCGCCGGTCAGCGTCAGTTCGTGGAAGAACGGACGATCGGCCAGCAACGGCACGCTGAGTTCGCCGAACGCTTCCTTGATGTCATAGGCAGGCGGCGCGAAGGTCGGGATGGCGTTCAGGAACGTCGCCCCGCTTGCGGTCAGGTCGTCATACTTCGAATAGGCCGTCTCGCGACGATATTCACCGCCCAGCGAGAAGGTGACGTCGCCGCCCGGCAGGCGGAACAGCTTACCGTTGATGAAGCCCAGCAGGTCGAACTGCTCGGCCTTCTGCTTGCGCGTCGAGGTGACCGAGAAATAGTTCAGCGCGGCCTGGCTGACCTGGCCCTGGCCGAACAGGTTGATGGGCACGCAGGCCGCGTCGTCATTGGCGGTCGAGGCGTCGGCATTGATACCGCACACGATCTGACCGGCGGCGTTGCGCACGGCGTTGATCGAGTTGTTGTACTTCTGCGTGACGTAGTTGCCCGCCGTCCGGTAGAAGGTGTCGAGGCGGCCATAGTTCGCCGATACTTCGTAATGCCAGCCCTGGCCGAAATCGCCCTCGACGCCGCCGACGATGCGGAAGGTCTCACGCGTGTGGTCTTCGCCGCGACCGCCGAAGTCGACGTTGAAGCGCTGGGCCACGAACGTCGTGGCGCCCGGTGCCAGCGCCTGTTGCAGCGTCGAGCGGGCCTGGTCGGTCAGATACGGGTTGTTGATGCTGAAGGTGTTGTTGGCGAAGGTCGGCTGACCTTCCTGCAACGACTTGATGCGGACATACTTGGCTTCGATGAACGGCTTGAAGGCGTCCGAGATGTCGAAGTGCGCCAGCAGGTTGCCCGAAGCGCGTTCCATGCGCGGCTGCAACATGCCCAGCAGACGCAGCGTCGAGCCACGGCCGCCGACGCAGTTGGTCGAGGCGGGACGCAGATCGGCAACGCAGTTGTTGGCGGTCAGCGTGCCGTCCGGGTTGAACAGGAAGTTCCGGCCATATTGCGACAGCGGATTGGAGCTGCCGACATTGGCGATGCCCGTGCAGGTGAAGGCACGACGCGCCGCGAAGGCCGCCGCCGACTCGCCCGTGGCCGCGACCGTCGGGCACGAGGATGCGAACACGCCACCTTCCGAGATGGTACCGTTGCGCACGCCGGTCAGGAAGTTGGTGTCGGGGATGCCGTCACCGGTCGACGGCTCGCCGCCGGTGCGGATCACGCCGCCGTTCGGGTTCAACTGCGGGCCGGTGTTCTGCACCGCGTTGAACTGGCGACGGCCCGAAAAGGCGCCGGTGATGTCGTCGCGATCGGTGAAATAGACGACGTCCGAGAAGGAATATTCGGCCGACGCGGCGATGTTGCCGCGACCCTCGGCGAAGTTCTTACCGGCGGTCAGTGCGCCAAAATAGGAGCCGCGCGTCCCGTGGCTGGAAATGCCGCTCTGGCCGGTGGCGCGAAGGCCCTCGAAGTCGCGCTTCAGGACGAAGTTGACGACGCCCGCCATGGCGTCCGAGCCGTACACGGCCGAGCTGCCGCCGGTCACGACGTCGACGCGCTCGAGCAGGTCGGTCGGGATGGTGTTCGTGTCGATCACGAAGCTGCCCGGCTGCGCGGTCACGTGGCGGCGACCGTTGACGACCACCAGGGTGCGCTGCGTGCCCAGACCACGAAGATCGAGCAGGTTCAGGCCCGAGGTGCCGATGAAGCGGGTCGAGTTCGCCTGGCTGTAGGTCGTGCGCAGCGCCGGCAGTTGGTTGAGCGAGTCACCCAGGTTCAGGTTGCCGGTCGAGGTCAGCAGTTCGGCGGTGACCGACGTGACGGGGGTCGGCGAGTCCAGGTTCGGACGAGCCAGACGCGAGCCGGTGACGATGACGTCGCCCGCCGCCTGTTCGCTACGCTCGGCGACGTTGGGATCGGTCGCGGCATCCTCTTGCGGCTGTGTCGCGGTGGTGCCCGAGGTGGCGGTCTGCGCGAATGCGGCGACCGGCATCAGGACCAGGGTGCTGGCCAGCGCAGAGGCGCCCAGCAGGGTACGCATATTCATTCTTTACCCCCAATATGACGGATCGTTCATGTCCGTTCATCGCAGGGAAAGAAATTTCCGACGGGAAAACAAGCGCTGACGCAACGCTTTCCGAAAATTGCGTCACCATAGTTGCAGGGATGTGACAGCTTCGACACATCCCTGCAATCTAACGGTTAAACGCGAAATTTTCGAAAAGTGGCGTGTTTATCGCTCAACACACGTTTAGCGTTCGAGGCACATGGCGATGCCCATGCCGCCGCCGATGCACAGCGTGGCCAGACCCTTCTTGGCGTGACGCTTCTGCATTTCGTAGATCAGGGTCGTCAGCACACGCGCGCCGCTGGCGCCGATCGGGTGGCCCAGCGCGATTGCGCCGCCATTGACGTTGACCTTCTCGGGATCGAGGCCCAGTTCCTTGCCGACCGACAGGGCCTGTGCGGCAAAGGCCTCATTGGCTTCGATCAGGTCGAGGTCGCCGATGGTCCAGCCCGCCTTTTCCAGCGCGCGCTTGGTGGCGGGGACGGGGCCGATGCCCATGACCGACGGATCGACGCCCGCCGAGGCCCAGCTCTTGATCGTGGCGAGGATCGGCGTACCCCGCTTCTCGGCTTCCTCGCGGCTCATCAGGACGATGGCGGCGGCGCCGTCGTTCAGGCCCGAGGCATTGGCGGCGGTGACGGTGCCGTCCTTCTTGAAGGCGGGGCGGACGCCCGACACGCTCTCGATGGTCGCACCGGCGCGGATATATTCGTCGTCGGCGACGACCGTCTCGCCCTTTCGGCCCTTGATGGTGACGGGCACGATCTCGTCCTTGAAGCGGCCCTCTCCGCGTGCCTTCTCGGCCAGGTTCTGCGAGCGGACCGCGAACTGGTCCTGCTGGTCGCGAGTCACCTGATACTGCTCGGCGAGGTTCTCGGCGGTGATGCCCATGTGATAACCGGCAAAGGCGTCGGTCAGGCCGTCATGCACCATGGTGTCGACCATGGTCAGCGGGCCCATCTTGGTGCCGCCGCGCATCGTCTGGGCATGGGGCGAGAGCGACATCGACTCCTGACCGCCCGCGACCACGATGGTCGCATCGCCATTTGCGATCGCCTGCATCCCCAGCGCCACGGCGCGCAGGCCCGAGCCGCAGACCTGGTTGACGCCGTAGGCGGGGACCTCCTTGGGAATACCCGCAGCCATCGAGGCCTGACGCGCCGGGTTCTGGCCCTGCGCGGCGGTCAGCACCTGGCCGAGGATCACCTCGGACACGTCTTCGCCCTTGATACCCGCCTGTTCCAGCGCGGCGGTGATCGCCACCCGGCCGAGTTCGTGCGCGGGCGTGGTGGCAAAGGCGCCCAGGAAGCTGCCCACGGGGGTACGCTTGGCGGCGGTAATGACGATCTCGGTCATGAAGGCTCCTTTAGGTTCGGATCTATCTAGGTGTTGGGAGGGCGGTGATCCAGTCGGCGAGCGGCTGCCAGAGTTGTTGCTCCGCACGGCCGCCGACGACCATGCCGACATGGCCCGTGCCCCCCGCTCGCCGGTCGGGCAGGCCGATGGCGGTGGCGGCGGGAACGATCCGGTCGGCGGTGGCGATGAATTCGACGCTAGGGGCGTCGCATTGCGATGGCGTGACGGTCGCTCCGGCGACGCGCCATTGCCCCTGGCCGGGACGATCCTGGTCGATCAGTTCCTCGAACAGCTCGCGGCCGAAAGCATGGGGCAGGGGGGCGCCCTGGTTGGCCCAGTCCTCCAACCGGACGAAGCGGCGAGCGGCATCGCTGCACGGATCGAGTTCGGCGAAGGCCGCATATTTGGCGATGGTGCGCGCCGGATCGAGCCGCCAGAAGCCCGCCTGCAACGCCTCCATGGGAACGAGGCCGAGCGCTTCGGAGGTCGGCTTGATCCCGGCCCATTGCGCGGCCATCGCGGCGCGCGCTTCGTCACCATAGCCGGTGAAATGCCATGGTGCGGCGATCGCGGCCAGCCCGGCGACCTTGCTGCGCGCCGCCGCGGCCATGGCGAGCGTACCGCCCAGGCAATAGCCGACCAGGACCGGCGGCTGTGGCAGGCACGCAATCAGGGGGAGCAGGAAGCGTTCGACATGGCCCGCAACGTCGATGTCGCGGTCCTTCACGCCCGGCGTCCCCCAATCGACCAGCCAGGGATGGAAACCCCGCCCGCGTAGCCAGCGGATCAGCGAGCGGTCGCGAGACATGTCGAGGATGGAAGGCGGGTTGATCAGCGAGGGGATGAACAGCACCGGCCGTCCTTCGCCTCCCGCATCGCGCAATTTCACCCGGCCGCGCCGCCGCCGGACGGGCAGGGCGCGCATCGGTCGCTCGCGCTTCGCCTCCTGAAACCGGCGAAGTCCCGTCAGCGCGGCCTGTACCAGCTCGGGATTTTCCGCAGCCTCGCTGCGCAACATCGCCAGGAACAGCGGCAAGGGTCGCGGACCATGTTGCGATGCGAAATCCAAGGCGTTAGGCTGCGGCAAAACCATGAAAGGCGGGGGTCCATGAAGAAGCAGGCATCGGACGGCGTCGTGATCGTCAAGAAATACGCGAACCGGCGGCTCTACAACACCGAAACCTCCTCCTACATCACGCTCGACCATCTGGCGGGCATGATCCGCGCGGGCCGCGATTTTAAGGTCGTCGACGCCAAGACCGACGAGGACATCACCCATAATGTCCTGACCCAGATCATCATGGAAGAGGAAAGCCGGGGCGAAACCATGCTGCCGGTGAATTTCCTGCGCCAACTCATCTCGATGTACGGCGATTCGATGCAGGCGATGGTGCC
>Ga0308159_1003520_pt1 | contig 15684 bp, 12 predicted proteins | sample PhyCR1_FD_201040 | JGI IMG/M metagenome (GOLD analysis project Ga0308159, IMG submission 201040) | Phyllosphere microbial communities from UC Gill Tract Community Farm, Albany, California, United States - DLSLC.R1 | ecosystem: Host-associated > Plants > Phyllosphere > Unclassified | place: USA... | reverse complement strand
GGACTTTGCCCCTACTTTTTTTAGTGTAATACGGCGGTGCGATAAAGAAGACATGGGCTAAGCGTTTGGCTTAGCTCCCTTATCTCTGTGCCGCAATGGTAAATGACTTTAAATCAGCGCAAAAAATTAAAGTTCTGTTGTGGCACAGGGGCCTTGGGTTTATGTACTTATTAAGCTGATATAAATTATTAGAATAAAAATGCAGATCAAAAAAGTCATTCATTTTTTAATATGTTGAACATCATTAATAAACAACTTAAGCAAAAAACTTCATTGCCATATTATCTAATATTTCCTTTCTTGATTCCCAATCTGGCATAACTTGGTTCATAAGCTGATAAAACCTCTCGCTATGATTATGCTCAGCTAAATGACAAAGCTCATGCAAAATCACATAATCAATACATTGAGTCGGTGCTTTGACCAAGTAGGGATTTAAAATAAGTGTCCCTTGAGGTGAACAACTTCCCCATTGTGTTTGCATCTTACGAACACGGAAGCTTGGCTTTTCAGTAACCCATAGAGCTCTATCTAAGACATGATCTAAACGTTTTAAAAATACACTCTTCGCCTTTGCCTTATACCAATTATCTAGCACTTCTTTAATATGACCGGCATCCTTTCGGCTTACATAAACTTCAAATTTGCCACGCAATAGTTTTACACTCGGAACGTCATTATTCTCTATAACTTTTAATAGATACTGTTTGCCCAAGTAGTAGTGGCTTTCACCACTGATATATCGACGTGGAAGAATTAACTCTTTCTGTTGGCGAAAGTCACGTAGTTGCTGATAAACCCATCGGCTACGTTTCTGTATCGCTTTTAACACATCATGATCAGTCGCGATTTCAGGAGCATGGACGACGACTCTACAATCAGCATGTACCTTAATTAATATTTTATTCACTTCTCCAGAACGCGGTACTCTTTCATAAGTAATTGCTTCATCCCCATAAATGAAGCTAAATGATTGAGTTCCGATAGCATCTTTACCCACCGTTCAGTCCTACCCGCGTAATTTGTACAATCATCTCTACAATTTTCTTCGCATGATCCATCCCACTACCAATTGATTTACATTCTTTAAACATCATCGGTAGTAACTTTTTACGTATGTCAGCTTCAATGTTTTGTGGATTAATAGAATTTTCTGCAACTGAATTTATTACAGAACTATCAACCTCAAAAGCGAGCTGAGTCCATTTATCTTGATTCTGCTGGTCAGTTACTACAAAAGCTTCAGGCAATATTTTCTTAAACACACCGTAATAAGCTTGTGCATGTTTATTAGTACCAAATACATCAGGAATTTCAGCTAAACGTCGAGACTCAACTTGTTCTTCAAATTCTCTAAAAAGCATGTATTGTTTCAAAGGATGATCGAACTCCTTTTCAGCATCTTCAATTGCTTGACGTAAAAGTTTAGAAAAAGCTTCCTGAGCATACGGATCATCCCGTAGCTCTTGTTCAATCATTTTGGTAACACGTGTTTTGATAATATCTGTTTCATTACGTGTCTTCTCTTCGCTCCAGTCTTCAGGCTGTACAACTTTACCCATCTTGCCTACTTCATAAACACCATTAGGCTCTTTTATCTCAACACCTACCACATGTTTATCAAGAAGCTTTTTAACTTGATCAGCATATTGATCATAATCTACAGTTTCGCCAGCATCGTGCTTAGCCAACTGACGTAGACTTGAAAACAACTTGACGGTTTCTTTGTAATGTTGACGATCAGCATCTGTAAAACTTTTATCTTCAAAAAATGTAGCTGACTGTAATGCAACTTTCAAACAGCTCGCAAATTCAGTTAATGCCTCATAAAAATCATCACGTACTTTCAGATGTACATCTACTAATTCACCATTTCTGTCCTCAATATGAGGTACTAAAACTTGGCGTAACTGCTCGATATCATTTTTATTTTTTACATTCTCAAAAATTGCCCAAAGTGCTTTGTATAAACGAGGCAAGCGCTTATATTCAGTACTCATTTGAGTATATAAACCAGCAATATCATTAATATCGTAGCCACCTTGAGTTCGAGCAGCTAGGTCCTGATATTTGAGAATTGTCGTATCTAATTCTTTTAAAATGCCACGGTAATCAATCAACAAACCGAATTTTTTCTTAGGATGAAGTCGATTTACACGTGCAATCGCTTGAATTAGATTGTGTTCTTTCAAATTTTTATCGATGTAAAGAACAGTATTTCGGGGCTCATCAAATCCTGTCAAAAGTTTATCAACTACAATCAATAATTTCAGTGAATCATCTTTCTCAAATCGTTCAATTACATGTTTTGTATAGGTTTGTTCATCTTGATTCCCAACATTGTCTTTCCACCATTGTGTCACTTCTGGAGTTGTTGACTCATCAACTGCTGTATTCCCTTCACGACTATCTGGAGGACTCATAACGACTGCTGACTCAAACAAGCCTGCTTCATCCAAATACTTTTTATACTTAATCGCAGAAGCTTTGCTATCACAAGCAAGTTGCCCTTTTAAACCATCATCAATATTTTTAACAAAATGGTTCGCAATATCTAAAGCAATCAATCGAATACGGTCATCCGCCGTATAAAGTTGACCTTTTCTCGCAAATTTACGCTTTAAGTCTGCTTTTTGCTGATCTGTTAGCCCTTCTGTAATACGCTCAAACCAAGTATCAATTGCTCGCTCGTTTACGTCTAAATCAGGGATACGCTCTTCATACAGCAAAGGTGTTACGGTTTTATCTTCTACTGCTCTTTGCATGGTATATGCATGCACAATAGGACCAAACTTATTTATCGTTTTTTCATCTTTGAGCAATGGCGTACCTGTAAATGCTACAAATGCTGCATTTGGAAGAGCAAGCTTCATTCTTACATGGTTTTCACCGCCTTGACTTCGATGACCTTCATCAATTAAAACAATGATATCTGAGCTTTTATTTTCACATTCAGGTAGTTTCGTAGCTGAATTAAACTTCTGGATCAAAGAAAAAACAATTCGCTCTGTACCCTTGCCAATTTGCTCAGCTAAACGCTTACCTGAAGTTGCCATGGCATTTTGCTTGTCTTTTCTACCCGCTAACTCACCACCAGAAGCAAATGTTTTACTGAGTTGATCTTCCAAATCTACACGGTCAGTGACAACCACAATGCGACATTGTTTTAAAGCTTCATGCAAGATTAAAGCTTTACTCAAAAAAACCATCGTAAAGGACTTACCCGAACCCGTAGTATGCCAAATCACACCACCTTCACGACCACCACTTGAATTTTTAGTGCTAATTCGCTCAATTAGACGCTTAATACCAAAAATTTGCTGATAGCGCGCAACAATTTTCCCAGCTTTTTTATCAAAGAGTGTATATAAGCGAATCATCTCTAATAACCGTTCAGGCATTAATAAACTGATGAGTAATTGATCTTGACCTGTTACAGCCAGTTCACCACCAGCAATGAGGTTCTCATACCATTTCAAATCATCCGCTGAACGATATCCAAATAAACTCTGCTTTTGCGTAGCATTCAATTTCTTATTTTTAAATGCATACATTTCTGCATCAGAGATGTCTTCTTCTCGCCATGCAGCCCAAAATTTTGCAGGCGTATTACATGTACCATAACGACCTTCATGTCCATTAATTGAAAGAAGTAATTGACTATAAGCAAAAAGATGTGGAATTTCATCAGGGCGTTGATTGCGTAAAGATTGAGAGATTCCTTCGTTGATGGTTGGACCTTTTTTTGCTTGACTATCTGGGCGTTTTGCTTCAATCACTACCAAAGGAATACCATTTACAAAGCAAACGATATCAGGTCTTCGATTATCTACCCCACATGAACGTGTTACACAGTATTCTTCAGTATAAGAAAAATCATTATTGTGAACATTATGCCAATCAATGATTGGAATTGTTGGACTTACCTTCTTACCATTTACAATTTCTGTGACAGAAATGCCATAGAGCAAATGGTTATAGGTTTTTTCATTGGCTGTAAGTAATCCTTCATTCAATGCTGGACTACAAATTTCTGATATCAAATTATCTACTGATTTTGCAGAAAGTGGATATGCTTGACCAGCAAATATAAAAGTACGTTTTGATAATTCACTACGCAGAATTTGACTTAATACAACTTGATCCAGTTTATCATCACGGGCAGTAAGTGCTTGTGATGGAGATAAAAATGACCACCCCAAATTATTAAGTAATACTAACGCCGGAAGTTTGGCACTATATTCTTCTTGAAATTTAGGTAAATAAACAGTCATTCTTTCTCTCTTAAAAATAATTCACTGAATTAATAACTTAAAGTCGATCAAAGATCGAACCTTTATGAGGAGCGTAAATTTTTTCGTATAATCGTGTTGCATATTCATCAGTCATACCTGAAATATAGTCACATATTACGCGTTGCTTTTCTCTTTCAGATTCCGCCTTTTCATATTTATCTACAGTTGTCGTTGGTAACAAACGTTCAGGATCAGAGGAAAGTGCCTCAAATAATTCAATAACGAGTTTTTGACCTTTAAATTCAAGTTGCTGAACATTAGGAGTTTTAATAACTTTAGTTATTACTAAATCAAAAATATGCTTACGCATTTTCTCATACTTATCTTCCAGAAATGCATTCCATTTAATTAAAGGTGTAGTAGCATTTTTTACGCCTGAAGATGTGACATATGTATGCGTTATAAGCGTATGAACTAAATTACCAATCGCTTTTTTACGTTGATAACTTTCTAATGCAAAAAGTTTTTGAGTTAGTTCCTGTAAATTAATTCCACATTCCGTGAATATTTCTCCAGAATTAGCAGTATGTTTTTCCCAAATAGCTCTAGTAATCATTCCTAAAGAAATTGCATCCTCAAAGTCATGTAAACTATATGAAATATTATCAGCTAGCTCCATAATCGAGGTATCCAGGCCATGGTACTTAGTTTTCAAATGTCCTGTTTTTTCATCTATTTCACATTCTAAAAACTCTTCTCGCTCTACTGCTGTCAAAGGTTCTAATATCCAATCAACTATACCTTTTTCATCATCTAAGTAACATTTAGGAGGATGCTGTTCCTTCGCCTTAGACAACCAATTTGGTGACTTAAGCTCTCCATAAGCTGTCTCTACGCAAACTTTGGAATAATTCACAGGATACTTTAGGATTCCCAACAAAAGTCGACGTGTGGGATTCATTCCAAAGCCATCAGTATATTTATCTAATTTTGATAAGATTCTTAATGTTTGACCATTACCTTCAAAACCACCATATTTACGCATACAAATATTTAATGCTACTTCACCACCATGCCCGAAAGGAGGGTGTCCAATATCATGCGCTAAACAAACTCCATTCATCAATGCAGATCTAGGTAGAACCCCCAAGATTTCCTCATCACCCTCATGATGTTTTTTTAGCCAACGGACAATACCAGAGCCAATTTGAGCAACTTCCATTGAGTGCGTTAATCGAGTACGGTAAAAATCGCTTTCACCCAAACCTAAAACTTGCGTTTTAGATTGTAGACGTCTGAAAGCTGAAGAATGTATAAGGCGAGCATAATCTCTCTCCCATTCATTCCGAACATCAGCCTCACGTTGTTTATCTTTTTGGAAACGCTCTTCCCACAGATCAATAGCCATAATTCCCCTCTTTTGCTTATTATTAAGCTGTTAATAAAATTTAATGAATTTATATAATTAATGAACTACTTTATTGAGCTTAAAACTCAACTGATAACGATAAAACTCAATATTTTGAGCCACACTTAAAGCACGACGCATTCTCAAGTCATCTTCCAAAGCAATGATCACACCTTTAACCTGCTGATCAGCCTCCGCCAATTCATCCTTCACATACCCCATATAGCGTTGAATTTGTCCAATGACACGATCACTTGCACGACCACGTTTAAGTTCAACCACAAGCAAGGTCTTTTTATCCTTACTAATTGCTAAAATATCGATGGGACCTGTATCTGAAGGATACTGCTGACCAACTAATTGACCATCTTCGGTATAGATATCATAAGTCGCACCTAACTCGGTTTTAGACCAATTTTCAACTAGAAAGTGTTCAAGATGCTTTTCCAAAGCAAAAGCCGTTGGGTCTTCTACACTTTCATCAGGTTCTAAACCTTCCACGGGTTCTTTGCCGTGTATAAGAGTTTTTAGCTCTTCGGCATACTTAGTGATATTACTCACTGTACCGACTGATCCCGACGAGTTTTTTAGCTCTTGAGACATCAATTCTCTAGGTAAAGTTTGCTCAAACCATTCAACTTTTCTTCGATGGCTTAATTCACCTGAAGGTACATAGTAATAGTCTGAAATGACTTTACCTACTAAGTAGTTACCGTCTCCACGAGGCGTTAAGATGATATCCTCCTGCTTAATTCCTTTGCAGATGGTATGTAGCATGCCACACGCTAAGCCTGCTGAAATCTTACTTTTTTCAGGTAAGGCTTTTAGATAAACAGGAATAAAACGATGGTTGAACTCACGCCAATCTTCAGGTAAATCAGGGGTTAAGTCTTGGTCAATATTCCAGTTGGCGGCAATAAAGCCGCCTTCTAGAAACTCTTGAGCAAATACGGATTTCGCGCCCGCCATAATGCGGTAATAACTCGGTATTGTTTGCATCATTAGACAGCCACCTTGACACGTTTCTTACCTGTCAAAAGTTGTTGCATCAGGGCTTTTTTCTCTTGCTTCAAACAATCCAGTTTTTTTTGCAAAGTATCAATTTCTTGATCAGCTAGATCAAGAGCACCTACTATCTTAAGTTGCTCTTCTACTTTTGGTATTTTAAAAGTTACTTTTTCAAAAGTTGATTGAGTAAAGAAACCACGAGCACTGCCTTGCTGTGCAGACAAATATTTTTCTATAAATACTTGTGATAAATATTTCAAAAAACTCTGAGTAAATTGATTCATATCTTTTGAACGCAATAGCCACATATTTTGATTGAGTAGCGCTGGCAATGTCTGTTCTGTAACGAACCCTAATTTACCGGCTGTTGCTCCTACCATTACTAATAATACATCATGCTCTCGAAGCGCATATTTCTGATACTCTAGTACTTCACCTTGATCAAGATACACACAATCTACTGTTTCAATATATCCGTTGCTCTCAAGGTTAGTCACTCGGATGATCCTCATTCCCTGCTCTTTATATTGATCGCTTTTAAAGGCAAAACCTCTATCGATCTTCACAACATCTCTGAGCTTTACTAAACACCAACTCTCACTAAACCGCACTCCATCCTCATCAAGCAAACGCTTCTTACCCGTTAGCAACTGCTGCATTAAGGCTTTTTTCTGCTGTTGGCTATTTTCAAGCAGTTTTTCAGTAGTTGAAATCGCTTGGTCCCAAGTTGAAAGAATGTGTACGATTTTGTTTTGTTCCTCTATTGATGGTAGTAGAACATTAACTTTTGCTAAATCTTTTTGACCAATGTTGGCACGAACCGCCCCCTGACCAAGTTTAATAGCTTGAGTTCTATAGCTCTCAGCTTGAAATAAGAATGCTGAATATTCAGGATAGATATCATTTGATTTTGGACGACCTCGAATGACAAACCCACCAAAAGTAGCAACAGCATCATCTAAATAAACAGCAGCCATTGCTATTTCATCAAATGTCTCTGACGTTCTGTTAAAAAGAACATCTCCATATTGCAATTGATACCCTACAATTTGATTATCTGAGACTTGAACCCGTCCGATAATTTTGTCTTCAGTAAGAATATCATTACCAAAAACATCCATTACATTTACAAATTTATAGCCGCTACCATAGTGTTCTTTATCATTATTTAATCCATTTTTAAAATCAAATAAGGAACCTAAATCAACTTGTTTCCAACCATTAGGCACCATAACCCAACTCCGCTAAATACTTCGCCATTTGCACTTCAAGCTCAGCAAGTTGAGTCTTTAACTGCTCACGCTCAGCACGTACAACAACCAAATCAATCTCTGCTGCTTCTTCAAATGTGTCGACATAACGAGGAATATTCAGGTTGTAATCGTTTTCTTTTATTTCCTGCAAAGTCGCTAAATATGCATACTTATCTACGCTTTCACGAGCACGGTAGGTTTCAACAATCTTGGCAATATTATGTTCTGTTAAGTTGTTTTGGTTTTTACCTGACTTAAACTCACGGCTTGCATCAATAAATAAAACAGAATTATCAGACTTTTGCTTTTTAAAGATTAAAATCGCAGCAGGAATTCCAGTACCGTAAAACAGCTTTTCAGGTAAACCAATCACCGCATCTAATAAGTTTTCATTAATTAACTTCTCACGAATCTTACCTTCAGAAGAACCACGGAATAACACCCCATGTGGCACAACAACCCCCATACGCCCAGTAGTTGGCTTTAAGGTCTCAATCATGTGAGAGATAAATGCATAATCCCCTTTGGTCTTTGGTGGTACTCCTCGACGGAAGCGGTCAAACTTATCATTCTCAGCTGTATCATGCCCCCATTTATCCAATGAAAATGGTGGGTTTGCTGTCACAATATCAAACAACATCAAGTCGCCATTTTGATCCAAAAGTTTTGGATTACGAATGGTATCGCCCCACTCAATTTTATGGTTGTCTTCACCATGCAAGAACATGTTCATCTTGGCCAAAGACCAAGTCGAACCAATCGCTTCTTGACCATAAAGGGCATATTGCTTGCTGTTGTGGTTGGATACGACTTTACGACCACACTTCATTAATAATGAGCCAGAACCACATGCAGGGTCACAAATACTGTCACCTGTCTGTGGATCAAGTAACTCAGCAATTAAGTCCGATACTTCAGGTGGAGTATAGAATTCACCGGCTTTTTGACCACCACTTGCAGCAAAGTTTTTGATTAAAAACTCATAGCCGTTACCAATCACATCGAGTGATCCAATACGGCTTGGTTTGAGATCTAAATCCTTAGATGCAAAGACTTCAAGCAAGTCTTTCAGAATCGTATTCTTTTGTTTTTCTTCACCTAATTTATCTGTATTAAATGAGATATCTTGGAATACACTTTTGCCTGCATCTTTTAGTTTTGTACCATTCGCTTCTTCAAGTGCATGTAAAGCCATATCGATACGCTCACCATTACCTGGTTCATAGCGACGCTCGTATAAACTATAGAAACTAGACTCACGAGGTAATACAAAACGCTCGCTTTTCATCAGTTCTTCTATTAGCTCTGGTTCATCACCATGTTCTTTTTTATAGTTATCGTAGTGGTCTTGCCATACATCAGAAATGTATTTTAAGAACAGCATTGTCAAAATAAAGTCTTTATAAGTGTCAGCACTAATTGTGCCACGGAATACATCACATGCTGACCAAAGAGCTTTATTGACAGTATCTTGATTGATTTGAGTAACCATTATTTATTTCCTTTGAGCAGTTGTTGGAACATGCCCTGCATCATTTGTTCACGATTTTGAAGTAATTTTTGGGTGAGAGCTTGTTCCTGTTCCCAAATATAATTTAACTGAATAATTTGCTTTTGCTTTTCCAGGCTCGGAAGCTCTATCTCTAACGAACTAACTTTAGTGACCGTTAGCATGGGGATATTTGAACCTTGACTTTTATTATTTAATTCATGCTGTGTCATAGGTTGATTTAGATACCAACATAAATATTCAGGTAATAGTTCCTCTGTTTTAGGAGATAAGATTAAAAATTGACTACTAGCAATTACAGGTAAATCTAAAGATTTATCCTTTCTACCTAAAAAATAAAATGCTCTATAGTATTCACCTCTAGATGGCAGTAATACACTACCAATATTAAGTGGTGCATTTATCTTTGTAGGCATATTAATTCTAGGTAAATCATCAGAATATAAAGATTGTGAGTATGTTTGATCACGAAGACTGCGAGCATCTTTAATCTGCACTATATATGCATTACCAGTTTGTAGTTCTTCAACCTTTTCCCTAAAAGTAAAGCCAGTTCGCACTTCAGCAATATCACTTAGTTTGACTACGTTCTTTAAATTAGACATAAATATTACTCTTAAAGGGATTGAGCCATCCTTGGCTCAAAATGCTTATGATGCAGCACCAATATATTTCTTAAGCCAATCCGTCATGGACTTGCCTTTATCTGAATCAAGATTTTTCCAAGCAGCCTCTGGATATAATCTTGTCACTAATATTCCATCATCATTATCCATGACTGAAAATAGATTATTACGAATTTGTTCAGCAGATTGTTCCGAAACTAAAATCCAGCAAGACTTTAATGGATGACTCCAAGTCCCATACGACTTAATTTTCTGATAAAGCGCATCATAATTACGTTGTTTACGCAGGTCATAATTGATCTGATATACTTTCATTGTTCGACTCCTTAATGGTTCACGTCGTTAATAAGTTGAGAACATGGCGACAGGTTGCAGCCTGTCGCCAAATCCCATTCCGAATAATCACAATTTATTACAGTAGGTAATCTACGATTAATTCTTAAATAGAGATTAGTCTTTATTTTTTGATGTGTCAATATAATTTATTGCAGTAGAGTATCTATGATTAAGAAAAACTATCTACTAAATTCTAGTATGCTTGAAAGCTACTATCTAATCAGCAGATCAAAATAGTCAGAGCGACATATCGTGACGTGTATATTTAATTATAAGAACTTATAAAATTTATTAATTTTTCTATTATTTAACATTAATTTTAAATACTTAAAACTTAGATAATAAAAAACCCTAAAACTTTCGTTTCAGGGTTTTTCACGAATTTTGGTGGAGATGGCGGGAGTTGAACAGCTATTTTAAATTATTGATTTTATAGTTAGTTTTTTAATGTATAACATGCTGGTATAACTCATGTATAACATTTAATTTTGATTAAGTATGATTAACAACAGTTTCTTTTTTGTGCAAGTCCTACTTTAGGAGTTGAACTCTGGAGCTAATATAAAACATTTTAAACAACTCTCAAATAACTTTACTTAAGTTTCAAAAATAGCCATTGATCATAAAAACTACTAAGATGGAATAAAAAAGGGGGAAAGTCTATGTGTGCAAACTATGAGCCTATTAGTAAAGACCGGGTACACCTACTAGATCTCTTCGAACCTACTTTCGACTATAAGGCTGATGTTTATCCGGGTTACGACTGCCCTCTTATATTTTCTAAAGATGGCCATATAGAATGGCGACAAGTAAAGTTCGGTATGATTCCACCATGGAACCATGACCTTAAATTCTCAAAGTATACGTATAACGCTAGAACTGAGACGGTAGATATAAAGCCTAGCTTCCGACATGCCTGGGCTAAAAGCCAGTTTGCATTAATACCTGTAGAAAAAATCTATGAACCACGATATGTGAATGGTAAAGCCGAACGCTGGGGAATATACCGTGAAGACGGCTTACCTTTTACGGTAGCTGCAATCTATGATTCAACTGTGATCAATGGGCAGCAAGTTAGATCTATGTCGATGTTGACTATCAATGCAGATAATCACCCTTTTATGTCTCAATTTCACAAACCAGAAGATGAAAAAAGGTCAATAATTGTTATTCCTGATGAATATAGGGAAGATTGGCTAAACTGTAAAAAAGAAGATGCTGACCAATTTTTCTTTGAAATGCCAGTCACCGAGTTTAAGTCAAATTATTTTCCGAAACCCAATAAAAAACCGCCAGCCTAAGCCAGCGGTTTTTATATAATCGCTAAATAGCAGCGAATATATTAGCGCATTATAAAATCAGCTACTTGCAGTAAATCAGCAAAAATACTGAGTAACCGCAAGCAAAAGAATATAAATATATTCATCTTATGCTCCGTTAATTGAGCATTGCCTTATGCGAAGTTTTGCGATTTAATACAGCTAATGCATAACGAAAGTCGCCATCGGTAAACGCGTCGTTGCAAGCGTCGCATTTACCTCCGCATTAGGTGATCTTCTCGCAATCTCAGTTAACTAAACTAAGTATTGTTGCAAGCAGTACTTAATTCAGTGAGTTATTTGAGATAAAGCAATGCAGATTTATATTCCATCCCCCAGTCGACGTTCCGGCTAAAGAATTTTCGACTGCGCGGGTGGTTTCAAAATTCTTCCTTAATACCCATATCTAATCCCATGGTTATCTTAAAAGAATAAACACAAGACATAAAATCTAACTCATGTTTTTAATCAAGATATGAGATTTTCAAAAATATATCAATCTTGACTTTTTACTTAGTTTTCAACTGTATGATTCATGGGGAGATAGCATAGCAAAGTTAAGAAAAACTTTTATAGTTAACTTTGTGGATAAGTCTTAAATCAATTATTTAGTGTTAATTTTCGTTTTGAATTGAATTGTTTTTATTTTTGTTTAAACGTCTTTTAAATCCACGTTTACAATGTAAATTTATCTGAATATTTTCCGACCAAATGCACAATAATGTGCGACAAGTTGTGACTAGTCATTATTTATCCACAACTTTTTAAATTTGAAATTTAACTAAGCTCTAGCATATCATCTTGAATATGTTACAAATTCAAGTTAGGGGATATTCTATGAGCGAAATTGCACCATCCATTATCCAGATAAAGCCTTACCTTACTCAAGGTTTTGCTTTGTCTGATGTTATGTCTATCAAGCTAGTTGTACCAACAACTCATATGCTTGTCCCTTATGCTTTAGAAAAGATTTCTGCAGGCTTCCCAAGCCCGGCACAAGATTATGTAGATAAAGCGCTCGATATGAACGAGCACTTAATAAAAAATGAAACTGCAACTTTCATTGTCAAAGTTGCTTCGCTTTCGATGCTAAATGCAGGTATTGATATTGACGACGAGCTGATTGTCGATCGTAGTCTTGATGCAAAACACGGTGATATTGTTGTAGCCCTTATTGATAATGATTTTACTGTTAAACGATTAATGATTGATGAGTCTGGCCAATGGCTTAAAGCAGAAAATCCAGAATATAAAAATATCTACCTACAAGAAGGACAAGAACTAATTATCTGGGGCGTTGTCACCTGCGTCATTAAAATGATTAGAAAATCATGAAACATGAGAACAAAGTCTTTTTCTTGATTGACGTCAATAACATGTACGTCTCTTGTGAGAGAGTCTTTGACCCGAGTTTAAACAACAAACCTGTGATTGTTCTCAGCAATAATGATGGGTGCGCCGTGGCGCGCAGCAATGAGTCGAAATCCTTAAATATAAAAATGGGTGTGCCACTTTTTCAAATTAAAGACATTGTTCAAAAACATAACGTAGTAGTGCTATCAAGCAACTATGTAATGTATGCCGAGATGTCACGGCGCTTTCACAAGATCCTTGGTTCATACGTAACTGCAGAGGAAGTTGAACCTTATTCGATTGATGAGTGCTTTGTTGATTTCACAGCTTATGAGAAGAACTTTGATTTAGAGAAAGTTGGCCAAGAGATGCGTCAACAAATTTGGAAGTGGCTTGGCTTACCGGTTTGCGTCGGTATCGGTCGAAGTAAAACAGAATCGAAAATTGCAAATCATATTGCAAAAAAGAACCCTGGCTTTAACAGTGTGTGCGATCTGGTATCAATGGATCCCTGCAACAAAGAATATTACTTTTCTCTAATAGATGTAAGTGAGGTCTGGGGAGTTGGGCGTAAGCATGCAAAAAAGCTTCAATCGATGGGGATTAATACAGTGCTTGATTTAGCCTGTGCTGAGCCTCGAGAAATGCAAAAGAAATTTTCTATCGTCATGGCCAGAACCATTTATGAGCTGCAAGGTATCTCATGCATTGAGATCGAACATACTCCCCCATCAAAAAAGCAAATAGTTGCAAGTCGGTCTTTCGGTGGTCGCGTAACTGAATTAGCGGATCTAAAAGAAGCTATCTCGATGTATGCTCAAGATGCGTGTAAACGCTTGAGAGATGAAAAGTTGCTATGCGGTTGTATGATTGCTTTCGTTCAGTCAAATCCTTTCGACCCAAATGTGCCGTTCTACAATGAATCAATCACAGGTTCGTTTTCTGAGCCCACAGATTGCGCTATCGATTTCGTCAAAGCAGCGACAAGAATGTTGAACGATATTTATAAAGAAGGGATTAAATACAAGAAATGCGGTGTTGTGCTGACAGGTCTTGAGCCAAAAAGTGGGCATACATATGACTTATTAACAGACTTTGAGCATATAGAGAAAAAGGAATGTTTGATGGAAGCTATGGATGGTATCCATAACAAGTTTGGAAAGACGAAAATTGGTGTTGGCCCATGTTTTATTCCCAATCGAAACTGGTCGATGAGTAGGGATAGATTGAGTAGGAATCCGTTTAGATGGGAAGAATTACTAACTATTAAAAATTGAATATTTTTTATAAACTTACATTATATTTAAATTGCAGAAAATCTATGAAAATTAAAGACCAGGTGCAAACAGTATTTTTAATTTGTTGCGTAATTTCAATTATTCTTTTTGGTTTTATTTACTCTTTAATGTTTAAGGATATTAATAATTTAGCCGAGACAGTTAAAGAATCATTTTCCTTAACAGCTAGTTTTTTTGGTGGGATTGCAACATTAGCGGCTGCGTATATAGCAACAATATTATTCAATGACTGGAAAGATCAAGAAAAGTACAAGTTACATTTAAAATTTATAGAAAGCATTTCTAATGATTGTATAGTACTTATATCTGAATTAAGGAAGATAGCTTATCCTACTTCTAAAATTAAAGCTGCAATTAAAATTTATAAAGCACATCCTGAAAACACAGAATTTACAATTAAAGATATCAGAGAATTAATTGATGAAAATTACGAAGTTAATTTATTTATGGTTAAGTATTTTAAAGCAGTTATTAATAGTTTAGACAGGTATTCTAAATTCAGTAATGATTTTTCATTATCCACCTTTAAATCTATAATTATTTTATATTACTCAAATTATACTCAATATAAATCTGTACATATTAATGATGCTGATAAATCTATTGATGAGATTCAAACTGATGCAATAGAACTTTTGGATCTTATAAAAAAATTCTCAAGTAAAATTGAAAAGGAACTAATTCCGATTCTAGATGAAATGAATTCACCTGATTACTGGAAAAAAATAAGTAAAAAGAGCCCTAATTAAAGGGCTTTCACACATATAGATATAGCGATATTGTTATTGATGGTATGAGCTGTGCATCCTGAGAACAAAATACACAGTACTGTAATGAATGAAGCAAATTTAGTTCGCTTACAATGAAAGACTTTCATGCTAGCCGATCCGGTTAGCAATCCAGCCATAAAAGAATTGCTCTTGCGTGGGATTTCGTTCGGCAATTTCAATATAACGCTGGCCCTGCATAATATTAAGCACACGCAGTAAAACCACTTCCCCATCTTTCCCACGTTTGGCCAAATAAGTTTTTAGAGCGCTTAACGTAGCTGGTCCGTAAATTCCATCTACTGATAAATCTGGCCAACCACCTTTGCCTTGATTATTCAGCAAATTCAAAGCTCGTTGTAAAAGCGGTTTTGCAAATCCGGTACCACAGTTTACACCTGTATCTAAAAGCTCTTCAGCTACTGCTGAGCTGATTGTATTTACCTGGTCAAATCGCGGAGCTGTCCAGTACTGCTTTTTATAAATGGCTTTGGCCACATCAAGCGGTAAATCCTTCATGTTGCCCTTAAATCCGTTAGTACGTGCTACTGCTTCAGTAATACCGTGCTTT
>Ga0308159_1003517_pt1 | contig 15703 bp, 13 predicted proteins | sample PhyCR1_FD_201040 | JGI IMG/M metagenome (GOLD analysis project Ga0308159, IMG submission 201040) | Phyllosphere microbial communities from UC Gill Tract Community Farm, Albany, California, United States - DLSLC.R1 | ecosystem: Host-associated > Plants > Phyllosphere > Unclassified | place: USA... | reverse complement strand
GACCTGCCGCTCAAGCCGGCCGGTTCATGAGCGGCCGGCGCGCGGTCGCTGGCGTGCTGCCGGTGCTGTGCGGCCTGGCCGCCGCCGGCAGCGCGATCGCCGAATACCGCGTGCAGCGCAGCGCCGTGCCGCTCGCCGACACCTCCAGCCGCTTCGTGCGCCAGGCCGATGCGCCGGCCAGCGAGATGCGCGCCGCCGGCGCGGGCAGCAGCTTCGGTCCCGCCGGTGCCTCGTCGACCTTCGCGCCGGCGAGCGCGCCGGCCACGCGCTTCCGGCTGGCCGAGGTGCCGCCCGAGCGCCTGCAACGCACGCGCGAGCTGCTCGGCACCCTGCAGGCACGCGAGACGCCGCAGCGGGCCATCGTCATCGACCTGCCGGCCGACGTGCTTTTCGACTTCGACAAGGCCGAGCTGCGGCCTGACGCGCAGGCTTCGCTGGCGAAGGCGGCCGAGTTGCTGCGCAGCTATGCCGACGCCCCCATCGCCGTGCGCGGCCACACCGACGCGAAGGGCAGCGAGGCCTACAACGACGCGCTGTCGCTGCGCCGTGCGCAGGCCGTGGCCGAGCGCCTGCGTGCAGCGGCGGGTGGCCGCACCATCGCCACCGAGGGGCTCGGCAAGCGCCGCCCCGTGGCGCCGAACCAGCACGCCGACGGCAGCGACGACCCCGAAGGCCGGCAACGCAACCGGCGCGTCGAGATCGTCATCGAGCCGACGGGCACGCGGCCCGCGTCCTGACGGCCCGGCCCCCATCCGACGGAGAACCCATGGCCCTCATCGCCTGTCCCGAATGCGGCCACCAGGTCTCGACCCTGGCCAAGAGCTGCCCGTCCTGCGGCGCCCCGGTCGCTGCCGCGCCGGCCGACGCGCCGCCGCGGCGCGAGCCGGTCGTCACCGCCGGCCTGCTCGGCAAGGTGGTCGCCGCCATCGCCGCCTGGCTGGTCGTGCCGTGGGTGGTGCGCATGGTCGCCTTCGTGGCCGGCATCGCGATGCTGATCGTGATGTTCGCCACGGCCCGTTGACCTGGCTGTTCCGGGCCTGTCGGGCGGCGCTTTCCGAGTCGAAGCGTCTTTCATCGCCGACCGAGGAAGTCTCAACGGCCTCTACGTCAATGGCAAGAAGGTGGCCTCTGCCAGGCTCCGCCACGGCGACAGGATTCAGATCGGCCTGACCGAGATCAGGTACCACGATCCCGGCTACAACCTGCTCTTGGGGAAGAACCGGGTGGCAAAGTTGAAGTCCTTGTTCAAAGCGCATTCCGTCACGCTGTGATCCAGGCCATGCGCCTGGGGCTGCGCCGTGCGGCCTGGGGGGGCAAGTCCCAGATGCCCCGATCGCTTGCGCCGGACTCCCCACGCAAACTTTGACAGGGGCGCCGCACCCCCAGCGGTGAACTCGTGCCAGCAGCCAGCAGCCAGCTAGCTAGCTAGGGGCACCAGCCGTGGACCTCCTCATGCGCTTCCTTTTTCATTGAGCACGCGCCGGTATTGCATGGCCTCGGCCACGTGGGCGACGGAGATCGCCTGGGCGTCCGCCAGGTCGGCAATGGTGCGCGCCACCTTGAGCGCGCGGTGCGTGGCGCGGGCGCTCCATCCCAGCCGCGCGGCGGCGTTGCGCAAGAAGCCGAGGGCGGCGCCGTCGAGTGCTGCATGGGTATCGATGTCCGCCCCCTGCAGCGCCTCGTTGGCGCAGCCCTGGCGGGCCAGGGCGCGCTCGCGCGCCGCGGCCACACGCGTGCGCACGGTCGCACTGCGCTCGCCGGCAGGGGCGGCCAGCAGCTCGTCGGGCGCGACGGCAGGCACCTCGATGTGCAGGTCGATGCGGTCGAGCAGCGGGCCGCTCAGCCGGCCCTGGTAGCGCGCGACCTGGTCGGGCGTGCAGCGGCAGGCCTTGTGCGTCGAACCGCGAAAGCCGCAGGGGCAGGGGTTCATCGCCGCAACGAGCTGGAAGCGCGCCGGGAACTCGGCGCGTCGCGCCGCTCGCGCGATGGTGATGTGGCCGGTCTCCAGCGGTTCGCGCAACGCCTCCAGCGCGCTGCGTGGGAACTCGGGCAGCTCGTCCAGGAAGAGCACGCCGTGGTGCGCCAGCGAGATCTCGCCCGGGCGTGGCGGCGAGCCGCCGCCGACCAGGGCCACGGCGCTGGCGGAATGGTGGGGGGCGGCCAGCGGCCGCTGCAGGAAGCGGTCGAGCTCGAAGCGCCCGGCCAGGCTGGCAATGGCCGCCGTCTCGAGCGCCTCGTCCACCGACAGCGGCGGCAGCAGGCCGACGAAGCGCTGGGCCAGCATCGACTTGCCGGCGCCGGGCGGTCCGACCATGAGCAGGCTGTGTCCGCCCGCCGCCGCAATCTCCAGCACGCGCCGCGCCGCGGCGTGGCCTTTCACGTCGATGAGGTCCGGGCCGGCCGGCGCCTCGGTGGCGGTGGCCGCCGGCATGCGCGACCAGCCGTCCGTGCCGCCCTCGGCCAGGGCCGCCTGCGCCGCCGCTCCATCGGGCGGCAGGAAGCGCTGCACCACGTCGAGCAGATGGCGCGCGCCATACACCTCGATCGCCGGCACCAGCGCCGCCTCGCGGGCGCTTTCCATCGGCAGCACCAGCCGCGTCACGGCGTCCTGGCCGTGCACCGTCAGCGCCATGGCCAGTGCGCCGCGCACCGGCCGCAGTTCGCCCGACAGCGACAGCTCGCCGGCAAATTCGTGGCCGGCCAGCCGATCGGCATCGATCTGGCCACTGGCGGCCAGGATGCCCAGCGCGATCGGCAGGTCGAAGCGGCCCGAGTCCTTCGGCAGGTCGGCCGGCGCCAGGTTCACGGTGATGCGCCGGTTGTGGGGAAATTCCAGGCCCGCGTTCTGCAGCGCCGAGCGCACGCGTTCGCGCGCTTCCTTCACTTCCACGTCCGCCAGCCCGACCAGCGTGAAGCTGGGCAAACCGTTGGCCAGATGCACCTCGACGGTGACCGGGGCGGCAACAAGCCCCAACAGCGCACGACTGCGCACCAAAGAAAGACTCACTTTGATTTTCCTCCCTGAATTGGTGCATCGAGGGGACGCTGTGTCTCACATGCCCCCAGCACCTGCCGGCCCACTGTCCGACATCCACTAACGATTTATAACGATTGCGCAGGTTTCCCGAGCCGATGCCGCCCTGTCGCACAAGTTCCCCAGCGCTTGCAATTTGGCACGCTCCCTGCTTTGAGGTGCATCGACCCACCACCACCCTTGCGAGGAGTTCTCCTGATGATGCACCGTTCCGCCGCCCCGACGCTGGCCCTCCTGGCTGTCGCCCTGACCGCGTCCGGCGCCGCCCTGGCCCAGACCGCCACGGCCGACGCCGCGGCACCTGCCGCGTCGCCGCTGACCGCCAACATCACGCTCACCACCAACTACAAGTTCCGCGGGCAGGACCAGGACCAGATCGGCCACAACGGCTTCTACAAGACGCGCGGCGTCAAGCCGGCCATCCAGGGCGGCTTCGACTATGCCTTCGGTGACAGCGGCTTCTACGTCGGCAACTGGAACTCCAGCGTCAACTGGCTCTCGGGCAACAGCATCGAGATGGACTTGTACGGCGGCTACAAATTCAAGGGCGGCCCGATCGACTGGGACGTGGGCGTGCTGACCTACGTCTACCCCGGCAACAAGAACGGCAACACGACCGAGCTCTACGGCGCAGGCACGTACACCAACGACGCCCTGGGCTCGATCACCGTGAAGTACTCGCACACGGTGTCCAAGGACTACTTCGGCTATGCCGGTGCCAACACCTGGACCTGGTATGCCGACCCCTTCAGCTCGCGTCCCTCGGGCCGCAACACCGGCTACCTCAACGTCGCCTACAGCAAGGAGATCGTTCCGAAGCTGACGCTCAAGGCCGCGGTGGGCTACACCCGCATGAGCAGCGACATCCGCGCGGCCGGCTACAAGAGCTATGTCGACTACAACGTCGGCGCCACCTACGACTTCGGCGCCGGCCTGAGCCTGACGGGTGCCGTGGTCGGCGCCAACAAGAAGGACAGCTACCGCCTGGCCACCGGCAACGGCATCGACCTCTTCGGCGACGGCTCCTTCATCTACGGCGCGACCTCGCAGTCCGTCAACAAGGCCCGCTTCATCGTCTCGCTGACCAAGACCTTCTGACCATCCGGCGGCGCAGGCCCGGCACTTGCTCCGGGTCAGCGCCAACCATTCCAAGGAGAAGAACCCATGAAGCTGATCACAGCCATCATCAAACCCTTCAAGCTCGACGAGGTGCGCGAGGCGCTCTCGGCCATCGGCGTGCAGGGCATCACCGTCACCGAGGTCAAGGGCTTCGGGCGCCAGAAGGGCCACACCGAGCTGTACCGCGGCGCGGAGTACGTCGTCGACTTCCTGCCGAAGGTGAAGATCGAGGCGGCCATCGCCGACGAACTGGTCGATCGCGTGATCGAGGCCGTGGAGAGCGCGGCGCGCACCGGCAAGATCGGCGACGGGAAGATCTTCGTGTACGACCTGGAGCAGGTCGTGCGCATCCGCACCGGCGAGACCGGCCGCGAGGCACTCTGACAACCAAGAAGAAGGCACAAGAGAGCACATCGACATGAAAAAATTTCTCGTATCCCTCGCGCTCGGCCTGAGCGTGCTCACCGCCGGCGTGACCGGCTTCGCGCAGACCGCCGCGCCCGCCGCCGAGGCACCGGCCGCTGCCGCGCCCGCGCCGGCCGCCGCACCCGCGGCCGCTGCGCCTGCCGCCGCCGCACCTGCCGCGGCCCCGGCCGCCGCGCCCGCACCCAAGGTCGATTCCGGCGACACCGCCTGGATGCTGACCTCCACGCTGCTGGTCATCCTGATGACCATCCCCGGCCTGGCCCTGTTCTACGGCGGCCTGGGCCGCTCGAAGAACATGCTGTCGGTGCTGATGCAGGTCTTCGTGATCTTCTCGCTGATCAGCATCCTGTGGGCCATCTACGGCTACACCATCGCCTTCACGGGTGAGGGCAGCTTCTTCGGCACGCTCGACAAGATCTTCCTCAAGGGCGTGACCCAGGAGACCTTCGGCGCGCTGACGACCATCCCCGAGTACGTGTTCATCGCCTTCCAGGGCACCTTCGCCGCCATCACCGTGGCGCTGATCGTCGGCGCCTTCGCCGAGCGCGCCAAGTTCTCCGGCGTGCTGGTGTTCTCGGTGCTGTGGTTCACCTTCAGCTACCTGCCGATGGCCCACATCGTGTGGGGCGGCGGCCTGCTGGCCAAGGACGGCGCGCTCGACTTCGCCGGCGGCACCGTGGTGCACATCAACGCCGGTATCGCCGGCCTGGTGGGTGCCTACATGGTGGGCAAGCGCATCGGCTTCGGCAAGGAAGCCTTCACGCCGCACTCGCTGACGCTGACCATGGTCGGTGCCTCGCTGCTGTGGGTGGGCTGGTTCGGCTTCAACGCCGGCTCCGCCGGCGCCGCCAACGCCCAGGCCGGCCTGGCCTTCGTGAACACCGTGCTGGCCACCGCCGCTGCCGCGCTTGCCTGGATCCTGGGCGAAGCGATGCACAAGGGCAAGGCCTCGATGCTGGGTGCCGCCTCGGGCGCCGTTGCCGGCCTCGTGGCCGTCACGCCGGCCGCCGGTTTCGTCGGCCCGATGGGTTCGATCGTGCTGGGCATCATCGCCGGCTTCGTCTGCCTGTGGGGCGTGGGTGGCCTCAAGCGCATGCTCAAGGCCGACGACGCCTTCGACGTGTTCGGCGTCCACGGCGTGGGCGGCATCGTCGGTGCCATCCTGACCGGCGTGTTCGCGGCGCAAAGCCTGGGCGGCACGGGCGGCCCCACGCCCGACACCTTCAGCATGGGCGGCCAGGTCTGGATCCAGGTCAAGAGCGTGCTCTTCACCATCGTGTGGTCCGGCGTCGTGGCTTTCATCGCCTACAAGATCGCCGACCTGACCGTGGGCCTGCGTGTGACGGAAGAAGAAGAGCGCGAAGGCCTCGACATCACGTCCCACGGCGAAACCGCCTACAACCGCTGATCGCCACCGCGCGGGCCGCTTCGGCAGGCCCGCCGGTTGCTTGCAACGCACAGAGAACAGATCACCAAAGAGTTTTAGCGAGAGTCTCCTTTGGATGTTCGGCCCGCCAGCGCTTGCGCCAGCGGGCCTTTTTTTGTCGCAGCGCCGCTGGTGTCGCGCGCGCCCGTGCCTGCGCCTCGGGCCACAATAGGCCGCATGTGGACCGCCCTCGACATCAGCCGCTGCGAGCTCGGCGAATCGCCGTTCTGGCATCCCGACGAACAGTCCCTCTATTGGGTCGACATCGCCGGCAAGGCCGTTCTGCGTACCCGCGGCGCCATCGCGCCGGGCGTCGCCGTGGAGCGCTGGGCGATGCCGCAGGAGCCCGGCTGCATCGCGCCCGCGCGCAGCGGCGGCCTGGTCGTCGCGCTGCGCGACGGCGTCTACCGGGCACGCGAATGGGGCGGGGCCCTCACCTTGATGGCGCCCGCGCTGCACGATCCTGCGGCGCTGCGCTTCAACGACGGCAAGTGCGACCCGCGCGGTCGCTTCTGGGCCGGCACGCTGCACGAGCCCAAGACCGAGCGCATCGCCACCTTGTACTGCCTCGACCCGCGCGGGCCGCAGCCCGGCGCCCTGCAGCCGATGGCCAACGACGCGCTCACGGCCAATGGCCTGGCCTTCGACGGCCCCACGCTCTACTGGGTCGACACCCCCTCGCATGCGATCCGCGTCTATGACTGGGAGGCGGCTGCCAACCGGCTCGGTGCCGCGCGCGTGTGGCGCCGCTTCGAGGACAAGGCCGAGGCCGCGGCAGCCGGCGTGCCCTATGTCGGCCGGCCCGATGGCGCAACGCTCGATGCGCAGGGCGGCTACTGGGCCGCGATGTACGAAGGCGCCCAGCTGCAGCAGCTCGATGCGCAGGGCCGCACCGTCCGCGCCTGGCCGGTGCCGGCGCAATGCCCCACCATGCCCTGCTTCGGCGGTGAGGACCTGCGCACGCTCTTCGTCACCAGTGCGCGCAAGGGCCGGCCGGCCGACGAGCTGGCGCGCATGCCCGCCTCCGGCTACGTGCTGTTCACCCGCACCGACGCGGCCGGCCGCCCGGTCGATTTCTTCGACGACTGAGCGGGCCCGAACGAATCGCCCGCCGCGCATGTCCTTCCGCTCCATCCCGCCGATCCAGTGCCTGGTCACCTTCGAGGCACTGGCACGCCTGCGCAGCGCCAGTCGCACGGCCGACGAGCTGTGCGTCACCGTCAGCGCCGTGAGCCACCGGGTGCGCCAGCTCGAGGCGCACGTGGGCTTCAAGCTCTTCGCACGCGGCGACTTCACGCTGACCGCCGAGGGCGTCGCTTACCTGGCCAACGTGCGCGCCGGGCTGGCGGCCTTCCAGCGGCTGCCCGCGCGCGATGCGGCGCAGCCGGTCACGCGGCTGCGGGTGGCCGTGACGCCCACCTTCGCGCGCGCCTACGTCATGCCGCGGCTGGAAACCTTCCGCACCGCCTACCCCGAGGTGGAGCTCACGCTGCAGGTCTCGATCCCGCTGATGGACGTGACGGCCGAGGAGACCGACCTCGAGGTGCGCTACGGCACCGGCAACTACACCGACCGCGAGTGGCGCATCGTCAACCCCGACGAGGTCACCCCGGCCTGCAGCCCGGGCTATCTCAGCGAGCACGGCCCCTTCGCCAACTTCGACACCGAGGCCGAGCTGGCCGCGGCACGCCTCATCCGCAGCCCGCTGGCGCCCTGGAGCACCTGGTTCGCCGCCTGCGGCCTGGCGCTGCCCGAGCCGCAGCGCGGCGCCCAGTTCAACGACCTGGGGCTGGTCTACGACGCGGCCGCCAGCGGCTTCGGCGTCGCCCTGGTGCGCGCCGAGATGGCGGCCGCCTGGTTCGACAGCGGCCGCCTGGTGCGCCTGAGCTCGCGCACCGCGCCGTCGCCGCACGCCAACTACATCTGCTGGCGGCCCGGCGCCCTGGAGCGCTGGGAATGCGCCGCCTTCGTCGACTGGCTGCTGCACCGGGACCTGCCGCCCGGGCGCGAAAAAATCTCAAACCCGCGCTGAAGAAACTTCAAATGCCCGACCCGGCCGGCCTCTACAGTGCCGACGGGCCGGGCGGGCTTGCCGTGCACGGCCGTCGGCGCGACAGTGCGGTGTGCGGCACACGCACGCGGACGCACGGGGCGTCCTACAACGATTGACAACAACCACCGGAGACAAGGCCATGACCTGGCAGCAGATCTACGACCCCTTCCACAACATGTTCATCTCCACCGCGCTGGCCGCGATCCCGGTGGTGGTGATGCTGGCCGCGCTCGGCCTCTTCCACATCAAGGCACACATCGCTGCCGGCATGGGGCTGGTGGCCGCCATCCTGGTGGCGGTGTTCGCCTATGGCATGCCGGTCGACATGGCCGGGCGCGCCGCGCTCTTCGGCGGCTTCACCGGCCTGCTGCCCATCGGCTGGATCGTGCTGAACATCATCTTCCTGCACCAGCTCACCGAGCAGAACGGCAGCTTCGCCGTGCTGCAGGATTCGCTGTCGGGGATCACCGAGGACCGGCGCATCCAGCTGCTGCTGATCGCCTTCTGCTTCGGCGCCTTCTTCGAGGGCGCGGCCGGCTTCGGCACGCCGGTGGCCGTCACCGCGGCCATCCTCATCGGCCTGGGCTTCTCGCCGCTGGCCGCCTCCGGCCTCTCGCTCATCGCCAACACCGCACCGGTGGCCTTCGGCGCGCTGGGCACCCCGGTCATCACGCTGGCCAAGGTGCACGGCTACGACCTGATGGAAGTCACGGCCATGATCGGCCGGCAGCTGCCCTTCTTCTCGCTGCTGGTGCCCTTCTGGCTGATCTGGGCCTTCGCCGGCTGGAAGGGCATGAAGGAGATCTGGCCCGCCATCCTGGTCACGGGCGTGAGCTTCGCGGTGCCGCAGTTCCTGGTGTCCAACTACATCGGGCCCGAGCTGGTGGACATCATCGCGGCCATCGTGTCGATGGCGTGCCTGGTCGGCTTCCTGCGCGTGTGGAAACCCAAGACCGTGTGGACCTCGCCTTCCCTGCGCGGCAAGGACCCGAGCGCCGCCGAGGCCAAGCCGCCGCAACCCGTGAAGCAGCACAGCCGCGCCGCGCTGATGCAGGCCTGGATGCCCTGGGTGATCCTGTCGGTGTTCGTCTTCATCTGGGGCCTGCCCTCGGTCAAGGCCTGGCTCAACGGGCTGTTCGCACCGTCCTTCCCGATGACGGGCCTGCACAACCTGATCGAGAAGATGCCGCCCGTCGTGCCGCAGCCGACCAAGGAGGGCGCCGTCTACGTGCTGAACCTGCTGTCGGCCACCGGCACCGGCATCCTGCTTTCGGCCCTGGTGAGCGCGCTGCTCATGAAGTACAACCCGGTCGCCATCGTGCGTACCTTCTTCAAGACGATCTGGCTGGTGAAGTACTCGCTGATGACCATCGTGCTGATGCTGGCCCTGGGCACGCTCACGCGCTACTCCGGCACCGACACGACCCTGGGCCTGGCCTTCGCCAACACCGGCGTGTTCTACCCCTTCTTCGGCACGCTCATGGGCTGGATCGGCGTGGCGCTGACCGGCTCCGACACCGCATCCAACGTGCTCTTCGGCGGCATGCAGAAGGTGGCGGCCGAGCAGCTGGGGCTGTCGGCCAACCTCATGGGCGCGGCCAACAGCTCCGGCGGCGTGATGGGCAAGATGATCGACGCGCAGTCCATCGTGGTCGCCTCCACCGCCACGCGCTGGTTCAACCACGAGGGCGACATCCTGCGCTACGTGTTCTTCCACTCCATCGCGCTGGCCTGCCTGGTCGGCCTGTACGTCACGGCGCAGGCCTATGTGTGGCCGATGACGCTGATGGTGGTACGTTAGGCACACACCCGAAGCCGGCGCGTGGTGCGCCGGCTCGCACGAGGTTCCACGATGAATGCCCCCCTCACCGCGCCCGAACGGCGCGTGATACAGAAATCGGAGCGCCAGTCGCAGGTGGTGCGGGCGCTGCAGGCCGATCTGCCTGCGCACGCGCTGCTGTGGCAGTCCGAGGACACCGTGCCGTACGAGTGCGACGGGCTCACCGCCTACCGCCAGCGCCCGCTGGTGGTGGCCCTGCCCGAGACCGAGGCGCAGGTCGCGGCGGTGCTCAAGACCTGCCACGGCCTGGGCGTGCCGGTGGTGGCGCGCGGTGCCGGCACCGGCCTGTCGGGGGGCGCCATGCCCCATGCCGAGGGCGTGACGCTGTCGCTGGCCAAGTTCAACCGCATCCTGGCCATCGACCCGGTGAGCCGCACGGCCACCGTGCAGTGCGGCGTGCGCAACCTCGCCATCAGCGAGGCGGCCGCGCCCTTCAACCTCTACTACGCGCCCGACCCGTCGAGCCAGATCGCCTGCACCATCGGCGGCAACGTGGCCGAGAACTCGGGCGGCGTGCACTGCCTCAAGTACGGCCTGACGCTGCACAACGTGCTGCGCGTGCGCGGCTTCACGGCCGAGGGCGAGGCCGTCGAGTTCGGCAGCAACGCGCTGGACTGCGCCGGGCTGGACCTGCTGCCGCTGGTGGTCGGCAGCGAGGGCATGCTGGCCGTCACCACCGAGGTCACCGTCAAGCTGGTGCCCAAGCCGCAGCTCGCGCGCTGCATCATGGCCAGCTTCGACGACGTGCGGAAGGCGGGCGACGCGGTGGCGGCCGTCATCGCCGCCGGCATCATCCCGGCCGGGCTGGAGATGATGGACAAGCCCATGACCGCGGCCGTCGAGGACTTCGTCCATGCCGGCTACGACCTGGCGGCGGCCGCCATCCTGCTGTGCGAATCCGACGGCACGCCCGAGGAGGTCGAGGAAGAGATCGGCCGCATGACCGAGGTGCTGCGCGCCGCCGGTGCCACGGCCATCCAGTGCAGCGAGAGCGAGGAGGAGCGCCTGAAGTTCTGGAGCGGACGCAAGAACGCGTTCCCCGCCTCCGGCCGCATCAGCCCCGACTACATGTGCCTCGATTCGACCATCCCGCGCAAGCGGCTGGCCGACATCCTGCTTGCCATCCAGGAGATGGAAAAGAAATACGGCCTGCGCTGCTGCAACGTCTTCCATGCGGGCGACGGCAACCTGCACCCGCTGGTGCTCTTCGACGCCAACGACCCCGACGAGCTGCACCGCTGCGAACTCTTCGGTGCCGACATCCTCGAGACCAGCGTCGCGATGGGCGGCACGGTCTCGGGCGAGCACGGCGTGGGCGTGGAGAAGCTCAACAGCATGTGCGTGCAGTTCACGGCCGAGGAGAACGCGCAGATGCTCGCCATCAAGGCCGCCTTCGATCCCGCGGGCACGCTCAACCCGGGCAAGGTGATCCCCACGCTGTCGCGCTGCGCCGAGTACGGCAAGCAGGTGGTGCGCGGCGGCGTGCTGCCGCATCCCGGGCTGCCGAGGTACTGATGGACCTGCAGCCCTTCATCGACCGCATCCGCGCCGCCACCGCGGACCGCACGCCGCTGTGCATCCGCGGCGGCGGCACCAAGGACTTCTACGGAACGCCCGTCGGCGGCGAGCGCCTGGACACGGCGCCGCTGGCCGGCGTGCTGGCCTACGAGCCCAGCGAGCTCTTCGTCACGGCCGGTGCCGGCACGTCCCTGGCCGAGCTCGAAGCGCTCCTGGCCGGGCAGAACCAGTGCCTGCCCTTCGAGCCGCCGCACTTCGCGCATGCCGAAGGCGCCGGCGCCGCCACGGTCGGCGGCATGGTGGCTGCCGGGTTGTCCGGCCCGGCCCGCGCCAGCGCCGGCTGCGTGCGCGACTACGTGCTGGGCGCCGCCCTGGTCAACGGCCGCGGCGAGCACCTGCGCTTCGGCGGCACGGTGATGAAGAACGTCGCGGGCTACGACGTCTCGCGCGTGCTGGCCGGCTCGATGGGGCAGCTCGGGCTCGTCACCGAGATCACCCTCAAGGTGCTGCCGGTGCCCCTGGCCGAAGCCACGCTCGAGTTCGCGTGCACGCAGGCCGAGGCGCTCACGCTGCTGCACGGCTGGGGCGGCCAGCCGTGGCCGCTCAACGCCAGCGCCTGGCAGGCGACCGGCGACGGCCCCGGCGGCACGCTGTGGCTGCGCCTGCGTGGCGCCGCGGCGGCGGTGGAATCGGCCTGCCGCCACCTGGGCGGCGAGCGTCGCGCGCATGCGCATGCGGCCGAGGACTGGGCGGCGCTGCGCGACCAGCGCCTGCCCTTCTTCGCGCAAGCCACGGCGCAGGGCCTCGCGCTGTGGCGCGTGTCGGTGCCGCAGACGGCGCCGGTGCTGGCGCTGCCGGGCCAGCCGCTGGTCGAATGGCATGGCGGCCAGCGCTGGTACGCGCTGCCGGTCGATGCGGTGGGCACGGTGCGCGCGTCGGCACGTGCCGCTGGTGGCCACGCGACGCTTTTCACGGTGCCGCGCGCGGGCGCTGCAGGCCGAGCCGATGCGGACGCGGCCAGCCGCTTCGACAGCCCCGCCCCGGCGCTGGCGCGCATCCAGCAATCGCTGCGCGAGCGCTTCGACCCGGCCGGCATCTTCAACCCCGGCCGCCTGCTGGCCTGATCGCGGGCATCCCCTCGTGCGACGCCTGCGCCACCTCACCGGCCGCCACCGCGCTCCGTCCACCAACCGGATGCTGGGCCTGCTGCTGGCCTTCAATGCGGGCGCGATGAACGCGGGCGGCTTCCTGGTGCTGCACATGTACACCTCGCACATGACCGGCTTCGCCTCGCAGATCGCCGACGCGATCGTGCTGGGCCACAGCACGCTGCTGCTCAACGCGCTGGGCGCGATCCTGGCCTTCGTCTGCGGCGCGGCGGTGGCGGCCATCCAGATCAACTGGGGCCGCCAGCACCGCCTGCGCCATCCCTACGCGCTGCCGCTGCTGCTCGAAGCCGCGCTGCTGCTGCCCTTCGGCCTCATGGGCGCGCTCACGCTGAACTGGCACACGCCCTTCGCCGTGCCGCTCACCGTGCTGCTGCTGTCCTTCACCATGGGCCTGCAGAACGCGCTGGCGGCCAAGACCTCGGCCGGCAAGGTGCGCACCACGCACATGACCGGGAACCTCACCGACCTGGGCATCGAGCTGGGCAAGATGCTGTACTGGAACCGGCGCGACCGCACGGACGGCGAGCGCGTGCATCACGACAGCCCGCGGCTGCGCTTCTTCGGCGCCCTGGTGCTGATGTTCGTGGCCGGCGGACTGGCGGGCGCCGCGGGCTTCAAGTACCTCGGATTCATCTGCGTGCTGCCGCTCGCGGCGCTGCTGCTGTCGCTGTCGCTGCCGCCCTTTCTCGAAGACGTGCGGCGCTCGCGCGAACTGCGCCAAGCCCTGCAGGCCGCGTCGGACGTGCTGCGCCTGCGGCGGCGGCGCCCGCCGCCGGGCGACGCGCCGCGTCCCCCCGCGTAGCCCGCGGTTCCCGACGACATCCACGAGACATCCATGCAAACCGAACTCGCCCCCGAATTCCAGGGCACGCCCGAGGGCCAGGAGGCCGAGGCCATCCTGCGCAAGTGCGTGCACTGCGGCTTCTGCACCGCCACCTGCCCGACCTACCAACTGCTGGGCGACGAGCTCGACGGCCCGCGCGGGCGCATCTACCTCATCAAGCAGGTGCTCGAAGGCAAGGCGCCCACCCGCGCCACCCAGCTGCACCTCGACCGCTGCCTGACCTGCCGCAACTGCGAATCCACCTGTCCCAGCGGCGTGCAGTACGGCCACCTGGTCGACATCGGCCGCCGGATCGTCGACGACAAGGTGCCGCGCCCGCCCGTCGAAAAGGCCGTGCGCTGGACGCTCAAGGAAGGCCTGCCCTCGCCGCTGTTCGCGCCGGCGATGAAGCTCGGCCAGTCGGTGCGCGGCCTGCTGCCCGCCTCGCTCAAGGCCAAGGTGCCCGCGCCGCAGGACCCGGGCCTGTGGCCCGCGCGCGAGCACGCGCGCAAGGTGCTGCTGCTGGCCGGCTGCGTGCAGCCGGCCATGGCGCCCAACATCAACGCCGCCACCGCGCGCGTGCTCGATGCCGCGGGCATCCAGTGCATCGTGCCGCCCGCGGCCGGCTGCTGCGGCGCCGTGAAGTTCCACCTCAACGACCAGGAGGGCGGCAAGGCACAGATGCGCGCCAACATCGACGCCTGGTGGCCGCATGTGGAGGCGGGCGAGGTGGAGGCCATCGTGATGAACGCGTCGGGCTGCGGCGTGACCGTGCGCGAGTACGGCCACACGCTGGCCCACGACCCGGCCTATGCCGAGAAGGCGCGCCGCATCAGCGCACTCACGCGCGACCTGAGCGAACTGCTGCCCGACCTGGTGCCGCAGCTCAAGGCCCGCGTGCGGGCGCCCGAAGGCGTCGTCGCCTACCACCCGCCCTGCACCCTGCAGCACGGCCAGAAGCTGCGCGGCGGGGTCGAGACGCACCTGCGCCAGCTCGGCTTCGACGTGCAGGTGGCACGCAACGAGTCGCACCTGTGCTGCGGCTCCGCCGGCACGTACTCGGTGCTGCAGCCCGAACTGGCCTACCAGCTGCGCGACCGCAAGCTCGAGCACCTGTCGCAGCTGCAGCCGCGCGCCGTGGCGTCCGCGAACATCGGCTGCATCACGCACCTGCAGAGCGGCACCGCGCTGCCGGTGCGGCACTGGGTGGAGTGGCTCGACGCGGCGCTGTTGCCGGCCTGAACGCGGCCCCGCGAGGCGCTGCGGGGCTGCCGTCGGACACGGCGCGGCGGCCGGGTCCGACCCCGCGGCACGTGCGCCGGCGCCACGATGCGGCACACATCCAGAACCCGCAGGAGAACCCGCCATGCGCCGACCGTCTTCGTTCCGCTTCTCGTCCCTCGCCGCCGCCCTGGCCCTCGGCACCGCCTGCCTCGCGCAGGCGCAGACCATGACGGCGCCCGCGCCGGTGATGCCACCCCAGCCCGCTGCGCCCGCCGCACCCGCCATGGCCCCCGGCGCGCCCGCCGCACCCATGGCCGCCAGCGGCATGCCGCGCATGCGCGGCGAGGGCAATGCACGCTATGTCTGCGGCGGCATCGGCTCCGACGAGTCGACGGCCATGCGCGCCGCCATGAAGGACCATCCGCTGTCGCTGCTCTTCGCGCGGCCCGACGGCGCCTACCTGGCCAACGTCGATGTCGACATCAAGGGCGAGGGCGGCTCGGCGCTGCGCCTGCGCGCCAACGGCCCGGTGTGCCTGGTCGACCTGCCGGCCGGCAAGTACACCGTCGATGCCAGCACCGAAGGCCGCAGCAAGAGCCAGTCGGTCACGCTCGGCGGCGGCCCGCGCACGCTCGACTTCCGCTTCTGAGCGCGTGCCTTCACGGCGGGGCGTGACGCAGTGCGTCCACCGCGCGACGCCAGCTCCACAGCACGCCCGCCGTGGCAATGCCCAGCAGGGGCGCCGCGGGCGGCAGCCAGAGGGCGCCCCAGGCCAGCGCCGCAGTGCAGGCGAGGAACGTGGCCGCCAGCATGCCGATCACCCAGGCCGTTGCGGCCTGGGGCCGCCACACGCACAGCAGCAGGACCAGCCAGACCGGCAGCGCCATCCACGCGGCACGCGCCGCGCCCTCGGGAAAGCCGATGGTGCGGCCCGCGCGCAACGCCTGGATGGCGTTGGCATGCACTTCCACCCCTGGCATCGGCGCCACGAAGCGCCGGGCCGGGACGTTGAGGTCGTCACCGAGCAGCGAGTCCGTCATCGTGCCCACGAGCAGGATGCGATCGCGCAAC
>Ga0308159_1003512_pt1 | contig 15727 bp, 15 predicted proteins | sample PhyCR1_FD_201040 | JGI IMG/M metagenome (GOLD analysis project Ga0308159, IMG submission 201040) | Phyllosphere microbial communities from UC Gill Tract Community Farm, Albany, California, United States - DLSLC.R1 | ecosystem: Host-associated > Plants > Phyllosphere > Unclassified | place: USA... | reverse complement strand
AACAGCGAGGTGATGAACAAGACCGAGGCCGCCAGCGACAGGCTTTCCGACAGGGGCGGATTCAATCCCGCCCACTCGAAGAAACGCTGAAACGCCGGGCTGAAGCTCTTGTCGCCGAAAATGCCGGACACAATCGCGATGATGTTCACGCTGACCTGGATCACCGCGATGAACTTCGTCGGGGTCTGGCCCAGGTCGATGACGCGCTGGGCGTTCTTGTTGCCGCTGAGCGCCAGCTGTTCCAGTTTGCTCTTGCGCGAGGTGGCCACCGAGAATTCCGCGGTGGAGAAAAATGCGTTGAGCAGAATCAACATCAGAATGACCAGCCAGATTTCCATCGGCGACATGCTGACTCCTTGAGAACGTCACGACGGCGCCTTGGCGGCGCCGACAAAAAAGGCCAATCCCCAGACGGGATTGGCCTTGGTCTCGCGTCCGGGTTTCCCGGGGCGTCGATCAGCGATGGATCGACAACAACATCCGCAGGGTTCGATTGGAAAACAGAAACCCATTTGCCACATTCGATCAGTGGCGTAGAACCGCGTTGTGAGACGGCCACCCGCATTTTGGCGCATATCGCGGGATTTTCCTATTCGGACCGAGCCTTCATCAGGCAGGGATCGCCGCACGAAGCTCCGCGCACAGGAAATCCACCACCACCCGCACGCGACGCGGCAGATGCGCCCGGGACGCAAACAACAACCAGATCGCGTTGTCGAAGGTGGTCGACGTGACCTCGTACTGCGGAAACAAATCCACCAGGCGACCGGCAGCAATTTCATCGTCGAGCAACCAGTCGGCCAGCAACACCGGGCCATGCCCGTCGAGCGCCGCCTGGTGCAGAGACAGCGCCGACGATGCAACCAGCCAGCCACCCACGGCCACGGTTTCGACAGAAGCATCGTGCTGATCCCGCGCCCGGAAGCTCCACTCGTTGTGAAAACCGGGTAGGGCGATACGCAGGCAATCGCAATTGGCCAGATCAGCCGGTTTGCGCGGCCTGCCGTGCGCATCCAGGTAAGCGGGACTGGCGCAGACCCGATAGCGCAAGGGACGCAGCCGCACGCCCACCAGCGACTCATCAACAGACGGGCTTTGCCGCAGGGCGATGTCGACCTGCTGGCCAATCAGGTCGACCACCATGTCGCTGAACCGAAGATCCAGCTCAAGCCCCGGATGCTGCGCGTGCAGCTTCTTCAGCAGCGGCATGACGATCTTCTGGCCCAGCGCCACCGATGCGGTCAGGCGGACCACGCCCCGGACGTCACCGGTGCTGACCCGCAGATCGTCACCCGCGGCATCCAGCTCATCCATCAACGCGCTGACCCGGGCGAAGTAAGCCGCGCCTGCGTCCGTCAGTGTCAGCTTGCGTGTGGTGCGATGCATCAGCCGCGCGCCCAGCTCGGCTTCTACCGCCGCCACCGCCCGCGTCACCTGCGACGAGGCGAGATCCAGCCGCCGGGCAGCCGCAGCAAAGCTGCCTTGCCGGACTACCTCGATGAACGTGCGCAGATGTTGGGTATCCATGATGGCCATTGTTGCGCAATCGGCAGCAGTCCACTGCTGCCGAACGGCTATGCGCGACCTCGCGCGCCACAGATACTGCTCTTTCGCGTCGAGCACCGCTCCGCCATCGATACAGGGAAATCAAATTCAATGAAAGGCAAGGTGATCGGCATGTGGGTCGCAGTACTGCTGGGCTTGTGTGTGGGGCGCATGGCAGCTGCCCAGGTAGCGCAGGCGCCCGTCGTGCGCTGGGCAGAGCTGGATATCGACAGCAAGGCCCTGGATGCCTTCCAGGCGGCATCGCGCGAGCACATCCAGGCCGCCAGTGCCGAGCCCGGCATCCTGGCCCTGCATGCGGTGTCCAGCAAGGCCGCGCCGAATCGCGTGCGGGTCTTCGAGATGTATGTGGACCAGGCAGCCTATCGGGCGCACCTGGAAACGCCACACTTCAAGAAGTTCGTCGCCAGCACGCATTCCATGATTACCCAGCGCAAGCTGTTCGATGCGACGCCCATTCGTCTGGGCGCGAAAGCCACGCTGACGCCTGCCCCGCATGTGCGGGTCGCAGACCTGCAGATCGGCCCAGCGCAACTGGATGCCTACAAGGCTGCAGTGTCCGAGGAAATTGATGCGTCGATTCTGAATGAGCCGGGCGTGCTCACGATCTATTCGGTGTCACTGAGCGACGACCCGACCCAGCTTCGTTTCTTCGAAATTTACGCAGACGAGGCGGCCTACCGCGAACACATCGCATCCCCGCACTTCAAGAAGTATGTCGAGACCACCAAGAACATGATCACCGGGCGTGAGCTATTCGAGATGGACCCGATCAGCCTGTGGATCAACTCGAAATAAGACGTGGAAAAGGAAATGTCGATGCGTAAACCCAAAACCCTGCTGCTTGCATCCCTCGCCGCGGTCGTCATGGCATCCATGACGATGGCCCATGCCCAGACACCGACCGGCCCGGCCATCTACGTGTCCGAATTCGAAGTCACGGATGCAGAGGGCATGAAGCCCTACAGCGCAGGAGTGGACGCCACCTTTGCGCCCTACGGCGGCCGCTACATCGTGCGTGGCGGGGAAGTGATATCCCGCGAGGGAGCCCCCAGCAAACGCATCGTGATGATCGAGTTCCCGAGCATGGCGCAGGCGCAGGCCTGGTACGACTCACCCACTTATGCGGCGCTGCGCCCGGTGCGTCAGAAAGCGTCTACGGCGCGGGTCTACATCGTGCAGGGCACGCCCCGCTGATGCAGCGGACAGGGTGTCCCTGTTCCGCTGCGGTCGCCCGCGGTTCTCAGTAGCAGGCCCTGGGTTCGGCCTCGTCGATCACGAGCGCCTGCAGACGAGTCAGATTGGACGCCGCAATTTCACTGCCCTTGCTCGCCGCCAAGCGATAACACGCCAGCGCCCGGTACGCGTCCTTGGTCACCATCAAGCCCGCCTCGAAGGAATAAGCCAGGTAGTGGATGGAATCGACCGATCCCATCGACGCCGCGCGGATCAATGCCTTTTCAGCCAGCTCGGGGCGTTGGCACGGCCCTTCGCTCGTCGTCACGTTGCCGTAGCAGTAGAAGGTGGACAGTCCCGACGCACCGTCGGCAAGCGTGGTGGCTGCGGCCTTGAACAAGGCCTCGACCTGGGGCGTCTGCAGTTGCGGCGCCATACCTGACAAACTCAACTCGGCGGCCGCCAGACTGGCCTGCGGATCGCCCGACGCCGCCGCACACACATAGTTGTCCAGCGCGGTTTCGAACAGATCCTTGCTCAAGGGATACTGCGGCTTGCCCGCCAGCGCCACGAAGGCCTCGCCACGCCGGAAACAACGGTTCTCGGCCTCGTTGCGCGTGGATGACGTGGCAGGCGGCAGGTACTTGTCGTCGATCGACCAGTGCTCGATGCCTTCCAGCATCCAGCACGATTTGCGAACGAAATTGAAGACCTTGATGTGGCTGCTGCCGGCCCGCTTGTCCACGACCCGGGTGCGGGTGGCATCGACCTTCTGCACCTCGACGCCCTTGCCCGCCTGCGTCGGCATCCCGGCCAACATGGGGATCAGGTCCGACCGGTTCACGCGGGCAATACGCGGCGCGAGGCTGCCGGGCTCGGAGTAGGGCGCAAGCGTAGACCTGCTGGGCGTGGGCACCGTGAAACGCTGCGCGGTATCGACGTCGCTTGAAAACGCACTCAGGAACTTGCCGAAGTCCTGGGCGGGGCATTCATCTGCCAGCGCGCTGCCATGAAACACGCCCGACAGCACAGCCGCGAACACCGCAGCCAGCATGCTGCCCTTGCTCGTCGACAAGGCCTTCATGACTTGGCGCCCGGTTTGGCGCTGCACCAGGTCTTGACGTTCAGCCGGTCGAAGCCGGGGCAGGTGTTGGATTTGAAGATGAACAGATAAGGCACAGCGGGCTCATAGGAAAAATGGAAGTAGTGCGTGCGGTCCTGGCCGTAGATCCAGTAGTTCGACGAGCCCTGGTTCACTGCCACAGGCTCGAAGGAAAACACCGAGGATTCCGCAGGGATGAAATTCTCGCGATCCATGGCCAGCATCAGCAGGTTGGAGAACAGCGGGGTCCAGATCGCCAGCGCGACGATCAGGGCGCAGGGGACGAGCACGACAAGGCGCGATCTTGTGATGTGGATCTTCATGGGGGCGCCGCCATCGCGAAGCAGTGCGGGGCCCAGATCATTTGGCGATCATCCGATAGCCCAACACAGACGCAGCCGAGAACAGGTACGCCATCACCAACACATAGGGCAGGTAAGCCAGCCAGGACAGCATGATGCCAAGTCCCGCCACGCGCCCGGTCGCCAGATACGCAAGCCCGTATACAACCCAGGGCACGGCATAGAACGGCACGAACATCAGCGGCGCCAGCCAGGCAAGCCGAAGCACCTCCGGCTCTGACCTGCGGTCGATCCGACGCCAGGCAAACGGCACAAAGGCCCAGCACGCGGCCAGCCCGAAGCCCAGCACGTAGATCTGCAGATACTGCGCCCAGCCGCCTTGCAGCGCGGGCGAGAAATACAAGGCATCGACGAGCAGCAGCGCAGGCAGCAGCACCGCCGGCGCGCACACCGCCGCCTTGAAGTATTTCCGGTAATTCATGTCCAGGTTTCTTCGCATGGCGGCCATGCTAACGCAGGCTGCCGGGCCAATCAGGGTTTACCGCAGCGTGGCCGCGATTGCTGCGCCGCGTATCGTCGCGGCAAGCGGTTTTGTCATGCTGCACAATCCTTCGGAGTTCCCTCATGTACCGTCGCCAATTCCTGGCAAGCCTCGCCGCGGTCGCCGCCGCCGGCGTCGCCCCCTTCGCCCGTGCCCAGTCCTACCCCAGCCAGTCCATCCGCTGGGTCGTACCCTACCCGGCAGGCGGTGGCACCGACGTGCTGGCCCGCACCCTGGCCGAGACCCTGCGCGTGCCGCTGGCACAGCCCATCGTCGTCGACAACCGGCCCGGTGCCGCGACCAACATCGGCGCCGATGCGGTGGCCCGCAGCGCCCCCGACGGCTACACCTTGCTGTCCGGCGACAACGCCGCGCTGGCCTTCAACGAATACCTGTTCGCCAAGCTGCCCTACGACCCGCAGAAAGACTTCACCTACATCGGCGGCATCGCGCGCTTCCCGCTCGCGCTGGTCGTGTCGCCCGACTTCCCCGCCAAGGACGTGAAAGAATTCCTGGCCTATGCCGCGGCCCACCCCGATGAAGTGAACTACGCATCCCCGGGCAACGGCTCGCCGCACCACTTGGCCATGGAGCTGTTCAAGCACCGCACCGGCGCCAAAGTCACGCACGTACCCTACCGCGGTGCCGCACCCGCGATGACCGACGTGATGAGCGGACAGGTGCACTGCATGTTCCTCGACCTTGCCGCCGGCCTGTCGCTGATGCAGACCGGCAAGGTGCGCGTGCTGGCCATTGGGTCGACCACGCGCAGCAAGATGCTGCCGAATGTGCCGACCTTGGCGGAAGCAGGTGTGGCCGATGTGGAAGTGTTCGCCTTCCAGGGCCTGCTGGGCCCCGCCAAAATGCCGGAAGACATCGTCAAGCGCCTGAACGAAGAACTGAACAAAGCCTTCGATGCACCGGCGGTGGTGAAGCGCTTTGCGGACTTCGGCATGGAGCCGCTGCGCGGCTCGCCGGAAGATTTCCGGAAGTTCGCGCGGGCTGAGGCGGAACGTTGGGGTCCGGTGATCAAGGCGACGGGCATCAAGCTGGATTGAACCAGTCGGCCGGCGCCATGCCGACTGCTTCACACCTGCGGCTGCCACCAGCCGCAGGTGATCACGCCGTGGGTACGCCCTCGGCGTCCCAGAAGCGCCAGTTATCCGCTTCCTTGCCGTGGTCGAAATCACCCGCGGCCGCGAGCCTGCCGTTCGGATGAAAGTCCTTCCACGGGCCATGCTCCGCCCCGTGCTCGTAGCTGCCCTCGGATCTCACCGTGCCATCCTCTGCGTAGGCCACGAAGCGGCCGTGCCTGATCCAGCGACTGCCATCCGCAGCCAGATATCGCGCATAGCGGAACTTGATCGTTCCGCTTTCACGAAAGATCTCGGCAATCTCCAGATCGGCCATGTAAGTCTTCTCCACAGAGGCTGGAACCAAGGCTGAATCTGTCTGATTATCGGTGATGCCACCCAAATCATTCGAGGAGTCGAACGGTGCCTTGCAGATCAGCGACTACGAAAGAACCCAGTCCCCGAATCGGCCTGCGCTTGCCCGTGGCCATCGCGGCAATCCTGTTGTCAGCCTCGGCCCTGGCAGCCGGGCCCGACGCAAGCCTGACGTGGACCAAGGATGCGTCGAGCCAGTGCAGCTTCGTTGCACCGGCATCGCTGACGGACGCACCCAAGCAATGGATCGGCTCGTGCTCGAACGGCAAGGCAACGGGCATCGGCATGATCCGCGCGCGGGCTGGCAATCAAGCGGGTCCCGCGTTCTACGGCGAACTGCGCGCGGGCGTGCCGATCAAGGGCGTGGTGGATATGGATGGCGGCTACCGCGTGGGGGTGTTCTCCGGCCGCGAGATCGGTGAGGGCGATACGCAATGGCAGGACAGGATCGACAGCTTCAAAGTCGCTGTGCGTGCAGCGACGATGGTGAGCGAGCATTACGCCAAAGCGAAGAATACGGCGTCGGCCAATTACTACCGCACCGTCGCCAAGCAACTAGACGCGCAGCTGGATGAGGATTGAAGGTGAGCCCGGATCAGAGGCCAAAGCACCTGTGGCCTTCGCTTGAACACCAGCGCCCGATCAGCTCATTCGGTTGGTAATGAACATCCCCAGACCGCCAAGCGCTTCCAATACGGGCGCGACCTTCGCCTCCAATCCCTTGTCGTAGTCGATACGCGCACCTATACGCACATCGCCAGGGGCTTGCGTCAGTTGCACTCGGCCGTACAAGGAAGGCAGATACAGTAAGGCACCCCAGCTGGCGTCCACGCGGTGCTCAGCGGGTATCAACTGCGTGACGACCTCGGCCACCTGAGCAACGCTCAGAGCTTGCGCCGTGAACAGTTCGACCACCGCCCGGTCGATGCCTGAATCGAAGGTAATGAAGTCCGAATGCAGGGCAGGACCATCGCCCCAATCCAGCGGGTCATCGAAGCCACGTGGCATCCAGTACACCCGGTCGTCGTGGCGCGGCAGCACGAAGAGCTGCCGGCGCTCGCGGCTATAGAGGATCTTGTCCCCGTCTATCGAATAAGCGAAGGCAATCCCCTGGGCTGCCTCATCGCGCGTGATGCTGATGTCCTCGCCCCAGAACTCATCGAAGCATTCGCGTACGAAGTCCTGCTCGTCCGGCGTCTGGGCCGGGATGTCGGCGGGCATGTGCACGATTACGCGGTTGTCGTAGGTGCCGAGGCCAAGCCGGGTCACGTGCTCGGCATACCCGGGCGGCAAGGGATGGCCAAGCCAGGCGGCCAATGCCTGTACATCGGCGCTGCTTGCCGTCCGAAGTTTGGGCGTGATCAGGTAGGGCGACGCAGCCATGGCATTCCTCCCAGCGCGTGGTTGATGGCTTCAAGTTCAGCACCGTACCCGCATGGCGAACTGCGTGCCAGAGTTGGGCAGGACCTTGTCACAGCCGCTCACGGTCGAGTGAAGTGGTCACAGCTTGCACGGGGCTGGCGGAGTATTGTCGGACCCCTTCACCACTGCCGGTGATCAAACACCCGCCACCATGAAAAACACATCACACACATCGACATCCCGCGCAGCCGCCACCTACTTGAAACTGCTGGGTGCATCGATTGTGTTTGCAGGAACCATGGGCACTGCCACGGCGGCCCCGAAGCCGCCCGCCGACGTCCAAGCCTGGTTGAGCCGCTTCGAGCAGTGTGAACACTGGGCAGGCGAAGAACCCTACGACGATGCGCGTGGCAAGGAAATCGACGCCGCCTTCGAGAAACTGAACTGCAAGAACATCTCGGCCGATGCAGAGAAGCTGGAGCAGCGCTACAAGAACAACGCTGCCGTGATCAAGGCGATGAAAGACGCCAGCGAGTAATACGCCGCTGCCTCAGCGGGCACGGTTGTGACGCCCCCCGGTCATTGGGCGCCCGACTTCAGCCTAACGTCGGATGCCGATGACCGCAGACGTCATCACTAGAACCTGAACACGTCCTGAAAATCAGCGGACCCCAGGTATTGCCGCGTGCCTGCACCAGCAGTCCGCCTTCCGACAGCCCGCCAAGCTTGATCGGCGAGAAGCCAAGACGTTCCGCAAGCGCAGCCACCCCCGCTGCTGCACCCTCATCGTCGCTCGCCAGAAACACGACTCGCTTGCCACCGTGTGCGGCCGGGTCCTGGTCAAGAACGGCAGCGAGCAAGTGGTTGAAACCCTTGACCAATCTTGCGCCGGTGAAGGCCTGTGCGACGACCTTGGAAGAAGGCTGTCCGCCTAGTTCTTCGGGCGGCACGCCGTAGGCATTGGTCACATCGATGATGGTCTTTCCCTGCCAATCGGGCAGCACCTTTGCGACGTCCAGGTGCGACTCGAAACGCACCGCCAAAAAGACGATGTCTGCCTTGACGGCTTCTGCCACTGTCGTGGGAATGACCTCGGGTCCGATGACGGCCGCAACAGGTGCGAGGCTGTCTGGATCGTGCGTGCTTGCGACGGATACCTCGATGCCGCTTCGGGCAAACGCCCTGGCGAGCGCCTGGCCGATCTTGCCGAAACCGATGATTGCGTAGCGCATGGTTTTTCCTTTGATGCATCACGCCCGGCCGGCTTCGAACAGAAGTCGACAGCCGGCCAGGCGCGGTGTGTCAGATCTGCGCCAGGCCGCCGTCGACGGCAAGCTCGCTGGCGGTCATGAAGCTGCTGTCCTGCGACGCGAGGAAGGCAGCTGCAGCACCGATTTCCGCCGGATCGGCCATGCGCTGAAGCGGGTTCATCGCGGCGAAGACCTTCATGCCATCCTCGCCGAGCGCGGCTTTCGCGAGCTCAGTTGCCGTTGGTCCGGGCGACAGCACATTGACCCGGATACCCGTACCCTTCAGGTCCTCCGCCCAGGTGCGCGCCAGGTTGCGCACTGCCGCCTTGCTGGCGCTGTAGACGCTGAACGCCGGGGCGCCCGTGGTGCCGGCGCTCGATCCGGTCAGGATGATCGACCCACCCTGGCCCATCAGCGGCAGCGCCTGCTGCACCGTGAAGATGGTTCCCTTCACGTTGATCTCGAAGGTGTCGTCAATGTGTTCGGCAGTGAGCTTGCCCAGCGGAAGCGGACCGCCGGCCCCGGCATTGGCGAAGACGATGTCGAGCGTTCCGCGCTCGGCTTTCACTGCCGCGTAAAGTCGGTCAAGGTCAGCGAGGTCGGTGACAGAGCCCCGTACGGCACGCGCATTGGGCCCGAGTTCGGCTAGCGCGGCATCCAGCGCTTCCTGTCGGCGCCCGAAGATGAAAACAAAAGCGCCTTCCTCGATAAAGCGCTTTGCCGCGGCGAGGCCGATGCCGGTCGCGCCGCCGGTAATCACGGCGGTCTTTCCATTCAGTCTGGTCATGAGGTGCGTCCTTGGCATTGTTTGAAAGCAGGGAACTGCTTGCTTGAAGACAATATGCCGACCTAGTAACCTAAGGACAAGTATGCACTTTTAGGTAACCACCCAAAAATGAAGAAACCAGCTGAAATCTGCGATAGCGGCTGCGGGCTCAATGCCACGCTGCGCATCATCTCGGGCAAGTGGAAACCACTGATTCTGTTTTTCCTGCGCGACCGCCCCAAACGCTACGGCGAGCTCAAGCGCATGATCCCGGGCGTCAGCAACAAGGTGCTGATCCAGCAGCTGAAGGATCTGGAAGCTGATCGCGTGCTGGCGCGCACCGACTACCAGGAGGTGCCACCACGGGTGGACTACGCGCTGACGCCGCTCGGTCGCAGCCTGGCGGAAGCGATCGTCCCCTTGTGCACCTGGGGAACGGAAAACGCAGCAGAGATGGCGAACATCTTTGCCAAGCAAGACGCTTCGGCTCAGCGGGATGCGGAAGAAGCTGCGTCGGATGACATGGTGCATCAGTAAAAGGACGCAGGTTTCGCACGACCCAAAAGCAAAGAGGCTGCCATGTAGGCAGCCTCTTCAGCACATACAGGGTTCCGGGGAAAACTGGCTTCCCCCGGAACCCTGCAACTGTGAGATCCCGCTCAACCCTAAAACTCGCAGCTATAAAAATCAATGGGTTAGCTCATTGCGATGGGACTCATGAGACTCTTTCGTCCCATTTTTCTGGATTTTCCTAGTTGGAGCGCTGATGACCCAGAGCCGGGACAAAGGAACCGGCGATTTGAGAGCGTGCCGAGAGGGGTATCAGGCATGGCAGTGATCGACACCAATTACGGCCTTCGGCCAGCAGCTGACATTCGGCGATCAACAAGGCGACCTACGCCAGCTCAGCAAGCCAGTCGCAGGCATCATGCGTGGCGACGGATCAACTGGCAGTTCGGTCGCGGCCGTGGCGGACCAACTATCGGTTGACCGCTCTTCGTTCTCCCGCATGCTCTCCTATACTTGATGAAAGGGGGTTGAAGGACGATGTTCGAAATTACTGGGGCACAAGTCGCCGACCTCAATGACGCCGATCTGCGAACACTCGTCGCACGTCTCGCCTTAGCAGAATTGCGGGCGCAGGGTTGCCCCAGTTCGTCGGTAACCTCTGGCGGCAATCAGGATGCGGCCGACGGCGGGCTTGATGTCCGGGTCGAGTGCCCGTCCGCACTGCCGAGGCCGGATTTCGTGCCACGCCAGCACACAGGGTTTCAGGTAAAAAAGCCCGACATGCCGGCGAGCGCAATTCGCGATGAGATGCGCCCTGGCGGCGTACTACGGCCGGTCATCGCCGAACTCGCCGCTCGCTCCGGCGCTTACATCATCGTCAGCGCGCAAGGATCGGTCGCAGACAAGCCGCTGAGCGATCGTCGCGATGCAATCCGGGCGCAGCTCGACGATCTGCCTGAGGCCGGGCAGTTGCATAGCGATTTCTACGATCGCGACCGGCTGGCGACATGGGTCAATCACTATCCCGGAATTGCCGCCTGGGTCCGCGCGCGGCTCGGCATCGGTATGTCGGGCTGGAACAGCATCGGCGATTGGTGCGGCGTCGGCGTGGGCGAGGAGACGCCCTATCTCTTCAACGACAAGGCCTGCCTAACCGATGAGAGAACGAGCGACCGCGAGCAACTCCCCATCGGCGAGGGTATCGCCCGGCTTCGCGTCTCTCTGACCAAAGCTCGCCAATGTATCCGGTTGATCGGCTTGTCCGGTCTCGGAAAGACTCGTCTCGTGCAGGCACTGTTCGAGGATGGTGTGGGCGAGGTGCCGCTCGATCCGGGGCTCGCCGTCTATACCGACTATTCGGCAGAGACTGACCCGACCGCACGGGACATGGCGCGCCAGCTGGTGATCGCACGGCAACGCGCGATCCTGATCGTCGACAACTGCAACCCGGCGACGCACAGCGAACTGGCCCGCATCTGTTCGGAAGCGGGGAGCCAAGTCAGTCTCTTAACCGTCGAATATGATGTTCGTGACGACGAGCCCGAGCGTACCGAGGTCTTTCGCCTGCAATCAGCATCGCCCGAAATGGTGGAGCTGTGGCTGGAAAAGACCTTCCCCAATGTGACGCAGGTCGACCGGCGAACCATATCGGAGTTCAGCGACGGCAACTTCCGCGTGGCGCGCGCTCTCGCCGACACGCTCGGAAGAGGCGAAACCCTGGGAAAGCTCAAGAGCCGCGACCTCTTCGAGCGGATTTTTCATCAGCGCAACGAGCCTGACCGGGATCTACTTTCCGCTGCCGAAGACCTTGCCCTGCTCTATTCGATCGATGGCGAGGACACTTCGGAAGGCGGTGAACTTGCGCGGGTCACCGCTATTCGCGGTGTTCCAGTGGCGGCGATATATGCGGCGCTGAACGCGCTTCGACAGCGGGGGATCGCGCAGCTGCGGGGACGGTGGCGCGCTATCCTGCCGCATGCGATCGCCAACCCGCTCGCCGGGTTCGCCCTTGAACGCATACCGCCAGCCGATTTCGATCGCTTCTGCGCGTCGCTTACAACGCGGATGCAGAAGTCCCTTTCGCGCCGCCTCGGCTATCTGCACGACAGCGCCGAGGCGCGGGCCGCGGTCGAGCGCTGGCTCCGTGCCGACGGGCCACTCGGCGATCTTGCGGCATTGGGAGAAGACGGCCTTCAGATCATCGCCAACATCGCCCCGGTCGCGCCCGATGCCGTGCTCGCGAGGATCGAGCGAGATATTGCCGGTCCAAATGGCGGCGAGATACTTGATCCGCAGTCGAGCAACCGGTGGCAATGGATACGGTTGATCAAGCTCCTCGCTTACGATCCGCCGCTGTTTGACCGCGCGGCAACCTTGCTTGCGCGGTTCCTTTCCGCTGAATCGCCCGACCACCACAACAACTCGGCATCGGACATGTTCGCCGAGCTGTTTCACCTGCACCTGTCCGGCACCAAAGCTTTGCCTGATCATCGGCGAGCGCTCGTTCGCCGGTTCGCGCAATCGGGTGATCCGGCTTGGGCGCGCTGCGCCGGCGTCGCCCTCGATGCGCTGCTGAAGGCGCACCATTTCAGTTCATCCAGCGACTTCGACTTCGGCGCCCGGTCACGGGACTATGGCTGGCACCCGCCGACCTATGGTGACATCTGGGCCTGGTACAACGGCGCGCTCGACCTGGCGGTCGAGCTCTCGCCAATGATCGAAAACGCAAGGGACCACCTTGCCCACAGCGTGAGAGAGCTGTGGCACTTCCGCGCCTGCCACGATGCGCTCGAACGGGCAGCGACCCACTTTTCTTCCGAGCGAGCTTGGATCGAGGGGTGGATCGGCTTCCGCAAAGCGCTGCGTTTCGAGGGCGACGCGATGCCGGATGAGGTGCGCGCCCGTCTCGTAGCGCTCATCGAACGCCTGAAACCCACCGATCTTCTCCATCAGGCCCGGGCCGTCATACTTGGGCGCAGCGGTTTCGGTTGGGATGTGGCTGATGGCGATGCCGATGACGGCGACGTCATGAAACCCTATGAGCGCGCCTCCCAGCTGGCGAAAGAGATCGGCACCGCACTCGCGCACGACCCGGAGACGCGCGCTGCCTTCATCGCCGAACTGCTAGTCGAAAAAAATCCGCAGCGCGCCTATGAATGCGGCATTGGCCTGTCGGATGGTGCGGCCGATCTTGATGCGATGTGGCGGGAACTGCTGGACCTCTTCTCCGCCGCCGAGGCGGACAGCCGGAATGCGACGGTGCTGGGCGGGTTTATCCATGGCGCGCACGTCAAGGATTCGGCCTTTGCCAACGCTACGCTAGAGGATGTGATCCAGAATCCCGATCTCGCCGCGAGTCTGCCGTATCTTCAGGCGCGTGTTGCTGTCGATGCCCAAGGCATAGCGCGGCTTCGGCGTGCGATCGAACGTGACGTCCTTTCGGCGCGGAATTTTCAAAGCATCGCCAATGGCAGTGTCGGGGAGTCTCCACCCGACGCACTTGGCCCGCTGCTCACCGACATCGGCAATTTGGCCGACGGCGTCGAGATCGCGCTCGATATATTGCACATGCACTTCTACCGCGATCGGGAAGAAGGCCGCCAATGTGCGCCATCCTTGATCGCTGTTGGCCGTGAGCTGCTACTGCGCGCTGACTTCGGAAAGAAGCAGTCGTTGCGCGATTTTGGGCAGCATACCGTTATTCGGGTCTGCTGCGCCGGACCCGATGGAGAGGCGACATTGCGGCAAATCTGCGCTCGCGTCCGGGCCGGACTGGAGACCGTCTGTCTCTCGTCCTACGATCTTGGTTATGTCCTGAAGGCGCTCTTCGAGACCCATCCCCTGATCGCACTCGACGAATTCCTGCTTCCCGAACTCAGGCCGAGAAATCGGAGGCTGTTTGAGGGGGACTTCGGGTCTGGCACGCCGGTGGAAGATGTCGGCGCCGAGACCCTTGTTCAGTGGGTGAATATCGATCCGGATCGGCGCTATGCGCTGCTCGGCAAAAGCATCCCCATGTTCAAGCGGCAGTTGGGCGAAGAGGAGAATGGTGTCTCCACGCTTTTCCTGGAAATATTGGGCCACGCGCCAGACAAGCGGGCGTTCCTCGGTGATATCTGGTCGCGGCTGCATCCGCGCAGTTGGAGCGGCTCGCTCGCCGATATCCTGGTTCGGCGTCGCGCGGCTATCACATCGCTGGGTGACAATGTTGGAGGCGAGGTTCAGCAATGGGTCACTGACATGCTGCCCGAACTCGAACGCTGGATCGAACATGAGAGCAAGCGCGATCGGGAAGGCGAGCAGAGTTTCGAATAGCTGCTGGTCCGTGCGTCCCCAGCGAGGCTCTGACGCCGATCGCGGCTTTCGCTGCACAGCAGCCGTTGGCCGAGGCACTCCGACCGGCCGAAGTGGGTCGGACCAGACCTCCATAACTTCGAGTTACGAGTTAGAGCTACGTCGTCGTGCCCCGAGCCAAGCCATTTGGTAATAATTCTGAGAATCCGTTGGTAGTAACTTCCTGTGTTCGGAGTATTGGAAGAACTTAAGATTGCCGTGATCTCTACCGACATAAGTCGAAATCAACGCCCCAGAAAGCTCGCCACGTTCGAAACAAAAGAGGCCACCTCACGGCAGCCTCTCAAACACATCTAACTCATTTGGGACAAATCTAGGTTCCCGTAGGATCCGACAGCAACCTCAAACGTCAATATTCCCCGCCATCAACGCATGCGTCTCAATGAACGCACGACGCGGTTCAACGTGATCGCCCATCAGCGTAGTAAAGATCTCATCCGCTGAAATAGCATCCTCGATCTGCACACGCAGCAAACGGCGCACCGTCGGGTCCATCGTGGTTTCCCACAACTGCCCCGGGTTCATCTCGCCCAGGCCCTTGTAGCGCTGCTTGGACACGCCACGTTCGGCTTCCGACAGCAACCACTGCAGGGCAGTGCGGAACTCGCTGACCGCCAGTTCCTTGCGCTTCTCGCCTTCGCCGCGCACGACCTTCGCGCCTTCACCGATCAAGGTGGTGAAGGTGTGCGCCGCTTCGTGCAGCACGCGGTAGTCGGAGCCATTCACGAAGTCGCCGTTGAGCACCGTCACGCGCACGTTGCCGTGGTGCATGCGGTGGATCACCACGCGGTGGCGCACCGGGGGGGCGTCCTCGGCGTCGGCGGTCTCATCAACCGCGTCGGACTCGGCGAAGACCTTCACCACGCCGGGCATCGACGGATCATCGAGCGCAGCTTGCAGCGTGGCTGCAGACTTGGCGGCGGACTCTGCCGAGCTGATGTCGATCTCGACACCGGTCACGATGGCCGACAACGTGCGTTCGTCGTTGTGGCGCGCCAGGCGGGCGATCACGGCGTCGGCCAGGTTGTACTTGCGGGCCAGTTCGGCCAGCGTGTCGCCCATGATCGGCGTGCCGCCTTCCGACGGAATCAGCTGCGCGTCTTTCAATGCCAGTTGCAGCATGAACGCCGCTTCTTCAGCATCGTCCTTCAGATAGCGCTCTTCACGGCCAACCTTGACCTTGTACAGCGGCGGTTGGGCGATGTAGATGTGGCCACGTTCGACCAATTCCGACATCTGACGGTAGAACAGCGTCAGCAGCAGCGTGCGGATGTGGGCGCCGTCGACGTCCGCATCGGTCATGATGATGATGCGGTGGTAGCGCAGCTTGTCGATGTTGAAGTCTTCGGGGCCG
>Ga0308159_1003510_pt1 | contig 15733 bp, 13 predicted proteins | sample PhyCR1_FD_201040 | JGI IMG/M metagenome (GOLD analysis project Ga0308159, IMG submission 201040) | Phyllosphere microbial communities from UC Gill Tract Community Farm, Albany, California, United States - DLSLC.R1 | ecosystem: Host-associated > Plants > Phyllosphere > Unclassified | place: USA... | reverse complement strand
CATCCTGCTGATCGAGAACGCCGCCCAGAACATCGCCATCAACCCGCAACCTGACACGGTCGCCAGCCTGCTGGAACAGAAAAGCCTGACCTCGACGTTCATGGCTACCTACCTGGGCGACGCCACTGGCCACTTCACCATCCGCCCGGACGTGAAGATGCCGGACGGTTTCGATCCGCGCGTACGCCCTTGGTATAAAGGTGCCGAAAGCAGCAGCACTTCGACCCTGACCGAACCTTACATCGATGCGGCCACGGGCCAGTTGATCATTTCCATCGCTACCGCGTCGAAAAAGGCCGGGCAGAGCGTCGGCGTGGTCGGCGGTGACCTCAGCCTGCAGTCACTGGTCGACACCCTCGCCGCCCGTGATTTCGATGGCATGGGCTATGTGTTCCTCGTCAGCGCCGATGGCAAGATCCTCGTCCACCCGGACAAGGCCCTGGTGATGAAATCGCTGAAAGAAGCCTATCCGCAGGACACCCCGCGCATCAGCAGCGATTTCAGCGAAGTGAGCGTCGACGGCAAAACCCGCATCGTCACTTTCGCCCCGATCAAGGGCCTGCCGTCGGTGAACTGGTACATCGGTTTGTCGATCGATAAAGACCAGGCTTACTCGATGCTCAGCGAATTCCGTACCTCCGCGGTAATCGCGACCATTATTGCCGTGGCTATCATCATTGCCCTGCTCGGAATGCTGATCCGCCTGCTGATCCAGCCGCTGCACGTGATGACCCGCGCCATGGAAGACATCGCCGACGGCGAAGGCGATCTGACCAAACGCCTGAACATCGTCAATAACGATGAATTCGGCATACTTGGCACCGCGTTCAACCGTTTCGTCGAGCGCATTCACGGCTCGATCCGCGAAGTGTCTTCGGCCACCGGCCAGGTCAACGAAGTCGCCCTGCGCGTGGTCGCTGCGTCGAACTCCTCGATGTACAACTCTGACCAGCAAGCTTCGCGCACCAGCAGCGTTGCCGCCGCGATCAATCAGCTCGGCGCCGCCGCCCAGGAAATTGCGCGCAACGCCGCGCAAGCGTCGAACCAGGCCAGCGACGCCCGGGGTCTGGCCGAGGATGGCCAGCAGGTGGTCGAGCGCAGCATCAAGGCGATGAATCAGCTGTCGAGCATGCTCAGCGCGTCCAGCACCAATATCGAGTCGCTGAACAGCAAGACCGTCAACATCGGCCAGATCCTCGAAGTGATCACCAGCATTTCCCAGCAAACCAACCTGCTCGCCCTTAACGCCGCGATCGAAGCGGCCCGCGCCGGTGAGGCCGGTCGTGGTTTTGCCGTGGTGGCCGACGAAGTACGCAACCTCGCGCACCGCACGCAGGAATCGGCGCAGCAGGTGCAGACCATGATCGAGGAGCTGCAAGTCGGGGCCCGGGAATCGGTGAGCACCATGAGCGACAGTCAGCGTCACAGCCACGACAGCGTGGAGATCGCCAACCTTGCCGGCGCACGCCTGAACAGCGTGACCCTGCGCATCAGTGAAATCGACGGGATGAACCAGTCGGTGGCGACCGCGACCGAAGAGCAGACCGCGGTGGTCGAGTCGATCAATGTCGACATTACCGAGATCAATACGCTCAACCAGGAAGGCGTGGAGAACCTGCACGCGACGCTGCGTGCGTGCTCGGATCTGGAGCAGCAGGCTTCGCGGTTGAAGCAGTTGGTCGGTAGCTTCCGCATCTGAGGCGCTGCCACCGCCGCCTTCGCGACCAAGCCCGCTCCCACATTGGAATGCATTTCAATTGTGGGAGCGGGCTTGCTCGCGAAGGCGCCCACTCAAACAACACAAAACCGACCTGAGACCCCACCGCGCAATCCCGACCGAACATCTATTCTGGATAACGGTCAACCAAGGGAGAACAACACAGCGGAGGGTTGCTCACCGTGCATATCGCCGACATCACCATGTTCTACGCCCCGGCCAGCGGAGGCGTGCGTACTTATCTGGATGCCAAGCACCGTCGCCTTGGCGACCGCAGCGGTATTCGTCACAGCCTGCTCATCCCCGGCGCGCGACTGGGTGAACATGACGGCATTTACACGGTTCCAGCACCTGCCCTGCCTTTCGGCAAAGGCTATCGCTTCCCGCTACGGCTGGCGCCATGGCGAAACGTCCTGCAGGATTTGCAGCCGGATCTGATCGAAGTCGGCGATCCCTACCTCACCGCGTGGGCCGCGCTGGATGCCCGGCGGCAGCTGGATGTGCCGGTGATCGGCTTTTATCACTCGGATCTGCCGCTGCTGGTGGGCAATCGCATGGGCCACTGGGTCACGCCGAACGTCGAAGCCTACGTCACCCGTCTCTACGGCAATTTCGACCGCGTTCTCGCGCCGAGCCAGGTCATGGCGGACAAGCTCACCGGGCTCGGCGTACGCAATGTCCATGTGCAACCGCTGGGCGTGGATCTGCACACTTTTCATCCCGATGCGCGCGACCCGGGCCTGCGTGCCGAGCTGGGGATTGCCGAAGACACTCGCTTGCTGATCTTCGCCGGGCGCGGTTCCAAGGAGAAAAACCTGCCGGTGCTGCTCAAGTGCATGCAACGCCTCGGCCCGCGCTATCACTTGCTGTTGGTCGGCTCGTCGATGCCCGCTGCGGTGCCGGACAACGTCAGCGTCATCGACGAATTCTGCCCGGCGCCGAAAGTCGCGCGGCTGATGGCCAGCGCTGATGCTCTGCTGCATGCCGGCGACCAGGAAACCTTCGGACTGGTCATCCTCGAAGCCATGGCCTGCGGCATTCCGGTGGTGGCGGTGGCGGCCGGTGCGTTTGAAGAGATCGTTAACGATTCCTGCGGCTTGCTTTGTGCACCGAATAACCCGCAAGCCATGGCCAATGCCGTGCGCGAACTGTTCAGTCGTGGCTGCGCCCGGCTCGGTCATCAGGCACGCCAGCATGTCGAACGGCATTACGCCTGGGACACGGTGGTCGATAGCCTGCTCAGCCACTACCACGCGGTGCTCGGTCATACGCTGCCACGGGTGGCCAATGGTTGAGAACATGAAAGCGGTGTGTCTGGTATTGCACGACGTGGCGCCCTCGACGTGGGCGGATTACCAGCCCTTCGTCGACGCCGTCGATGCCTTGGGCAATGTGCCGATCACGTGGCTGGTGGTGCCGGACTTCCATCGCCATGATGCGCTTGATGCCAACCCGGCATTTCGCCGAGTGCTCGATGCTCGGGGCGCTCGGGGCGATGAACTGGCGCTGCACGGTTATTACCACGACGACCAGGAACCATTGCCGAACACCCCGCGCGACTGGTTCATGCGCAGGATCTACACCCATGAAGGCGAGTTCTATCGCCTGTCCCGCGAAACCGCCCTCGCCCGCCTGCACGCCGGCCTTGAAATCTTTCAGCGTTACGACTGGCCAGTGCATGGCTTCGTTGCCCCGGCCTGGCTGATGAGCGACGGCACTCGTCAAGCCTTGCGCGAATTGCCACTCAGCTACACCAGCGATCCACAGCATCTTTATCGCTTGCCCGACTTCAGCGCCATAGATGCTCCGGGACTGGTATGGAGTGCGCGCAGTGCCTGGCGTCGCGGCTTGTCGAAAATCGTCAGCGACCAGCGTGAACAGCGTTGGCGCGAGGCGCCGGTGATTCGCCTGGGCCTGCACCCGGTCGACATGCGCCACCGCTTTTCGCGCGATTACTGGTTACACACCCTGCAACGCCTACTCGCAGACGGACGCGTGCCTTTGACCAAGATCGACTGGCTCGCCCGCCAGCGCGGACAACTGGAACAGGCGGCATGAAGCGCAGTCTGTTGTTGCTGATCGGCCTGCTCGCGGCGGTGCTGATTCCGCTGCTGTTGGGCGGTGGTGAAATCTGGGCACGCCTGCGCGGCTTTCCGTTGAACTGGCTGTTGATCATGTTCGTCATGATCCTGCTCTGCTGGGGCATCAATACCCTGCGCCTGCGTTTGTTGCTCGGCGACCAGCGTGAAAAGGTCCCGCCGATGAAAAGCCTCGGCGTAGTGATGGCGGCCGAGTTCGCATACTGCGCCACGCCCGGCGGCAGCGGCGGGCCGCTGACCATCATGGCTTTGCTGGCCCGCTACGGCGTGCGTCCGGCGCGAGGCAGCGCGGTGTTTGCCATGGATCAGCTCAGCGATCTGCTGTTTTTTCTCTGCGCGCTGAGCGGGATTCTGATTTATGCACTGTTCCAGCATCTGAGCGATCGGCTCGAATGGCTACTGACGGTCAGCGCGGTGTCGCTGTTCGGCGGATTATTCAGTTGCGTGCTGATTGCGCGCTACCACCGGGCGTTGATTCGCCTGAGCGGTCGGGTGTTGGCAGGCATGAACGTGACTGCGCGCACTCGCCGACGCTGGGCGCGCAAGTTGCTGCACTTTCTCGCGGCGTTTACCGATACCTTGAAGCTGCCATGGCGGACGCTGACCCAGGTGTTCGCCCTGACCTGCGTGCACTGGCTGCTGCGCTACAGCGTTTTATATCTGGCCCTGCGCGGGCTCGGTGCCGACTTGCAGTGGGCCTGGAGTTTTCTGGTGCAGATGCTCTCACTGGGCGCCGGCCAATTCAGCCTGTTACCCGGCGGCGCCGGCGCGGCGGAATTGACTTCGGCTGCACTGCTCGCGCCGATGGTGGGCAAATCCACCGCAGCGGCGGCGATTCTGATCTGGCGGGTGGTGACGTATTACTTCTATCTGCTGGTCGGCGGCCCGGTGTTCGTGCTGATGCTCGGCAAGCCGTTGCTGAAGAAGCTGATGAAAGTGCGCCAAGCCTAAAGATCGTCACCCGTTTCATCGTCCGACTCTGGTTTCAGCTGTTCCCACAACGCGGCGGCGCCGGGAAATTCGGTGCCGTCCTCGGGACCCATGTCATCCGGATCGTAGCGACTGAGGCAACCTTCACCAAGGGTGGCGGGCGCTTTTGAGGTGGCTTTGTCCAGTGGATCGCTCATGGTTTTTCCTCGGGCAGAAACGGCGAAAGAGCTTGAACGACGAAGGGCTTGAGCGATTCAACGCCCAAGCCCTTCGTTTTTCAAGCGTGTCTGTGCGATCAGAACACGACCGTCTTGTTGCCGTGCACGAGCACGCGGTCTTCGAGGTGATAACGCAGGCCGCGGGCCAGCACCATTTTCTCGACGTCACGACCGAAACGCACCATGTCTTCAATGCTGTCGCTGTGGCTGACACGCACCACGTCCTGCTCGATGATAGGGCCGGCGTCCAGTTCTTCAGTCACGTAGTGGCAAGTCGCGCCGATCAGCTTGACGCCGCGAAGAGACGCCTGATGGTAAGGCTTGGCGCCGACGAACGAAGGCAGGAAGCTGTGATGAATGTTGATGACCTTGTGCGCATATTCGCGGCACATGTCCGGCGGCAGGATTTGCATGTAACGCGCCAGCACCACCACTTCGGCGTCGTGCTGTTTGACCAGCCGCGACACTTCGTCGAATGCAGGCTGCTTGTCCTGTGGATTGACCGGGACGTGGTAATAAGGAATGCCGTGCCACTCGACCATGCTGCGCAGGTCGTCGTGGTTGGAAATCACGCAGGAGATCTCGCAATCCAGTTCGTCGCTGTGCCAGCGGTGCAGCAGGTCGGCCAGGCAGTGGGATTCACGGCTCGCCATCAGTACAACGCGTTTTTTCTGCTCGGTGTCGGTGATGCGCCAGTCCATCGAGAACTCCTCGGCGATCGGCGCGAACTTCTCGCGCAGCTCTTCGATACCGAACGGCAGCGAATCGGCACGGATTTCGTGACGCATGAAGAACCAGCCCACTTGATTGTCAGAGTGGTGGCTCGCTTCGGTGATCCAGCCGTTATGAGAGGCCAGAAAATTACTGACTTTGGCAACGATGCCAACGCGGTCCGGGCAAGATATCACCAGCCGAAAAGTGCGCATGAGGGGGAAACTCCAGAACTTCACAAAGGCCGCCATTCTAGCGACTGTGCAGGAAAACTGCAGTACGCATGCGCGCCGTGCGGAACGAAGCCTGGCGAAACGACTTTCTGACGCAGGTTTTCGTCAAGACTGTGGCGCTTTAGCGAGAGGTCTGCCAGACAACTGTAAATATCTGTGCTGACTGCATCACATTATTTAACTGAACATTCAATTGGCGCCTAACTCCTGTAACTCATTTAAATAAAAAGCCCATCTAAATGTTTACTTGATGAAACAGCCTGACTATTATTACGGCACTGTCCCCTGTCATTCAGCATTCTACGAAAGGTAGTACTCATGTCCTTGATCAACGAATATCGCGCCACCGAAGAAGCCATCAAAGAACTGCAAGCCCGTCTGAAAAACCTGTCCGAAGACGACAAACTGCAAGCCGAACTGGAATTCGAAGGCAAATTGCGCACGCTGATGGGTGAATACTCCAAATCGCTGCGTGACATCATCGCCCTGCTCGACCCGGAAGCCAAATCCAAGGCTCCACGTGGCGGCGCAGTGAAAACTACCGGCACCAAGCGTGCACGCAAAGTTAAGCAATACAAAAACCCGCACAACGGTGAAGTCATCGAAACCAAAGGTGGCAACCACAAGACTCTGAAAGAGTGGAAAGCCAAGTGGGGCGGCGACGTGGTTGAAGGCTGGGCTACCCTGCTGGGCTAAGCCGCAACGCCTTTGCAGAGCGATCCGCGAACAAAAAACGCCAGCATGCGCTGGCGTTTTTTTATGCCCGTAAACTATTGCCAGGCATGTTCGATTTCAAAGCTTCAAACGTTTGCGTAATGCCTCGACATAGTTCTGCCAGTCGTTGAGCACCTCTCGCTGCAATGGCGTCGCACTAAGTGACCATTGCTCGGCAGCTTCGATAAATGACTGCACGGTATTCGGCGCACCTGCCTCAGGTTGCGTCAGACGCTGGCGACAAAATAATTTCCAGCGTTCTTGCTCGGCGACATCCAGGGTCTCTGGAAAGTTGCGTGCTCGATATCGAAAAAGTAATTCGGGCAAACGTTCATCATCGAAAGGCCACTGCTCTTGTGCTAATTGCGCAGGATCGGCCGTTCGAACTTGCTCGCATAGACGGCGATCTCGGTCACCGATAAATCCATCGTACAACTGCTGCTCCGGATCTTCGCTGGGAGTGAAATCTTCGCTGGCATAAATCGCCGCGATTTTATCTTTCCAGACTTGCTGTGCGTCAGTTAGTCGCAGTGCCCGCTCCTGATAAACCGCCATCTCCAGGCCGAGGCGTTGCTGATCTTGCGCACGCAATACCGCCAACGGCGCCACCACCGGGCAACGATTGATATGGATCAGCTTGAGCGGCACGGGCAATTCACCTTCAGCCAATTCATCGCGGCGGGTGTATAAACGCTGGCGCAGGGTTTGTGCATCAAGGTCCAGCAACCCTTGCGGATCAAGATGCAGATCACAGACGATCAAGGCGTTGCGATTCTTCGGGTGCCAGGCCAGCGGCAACACCACACCGACATAACTGCGCGCCGCCGAGAAACGCCCGGACACATGCACCAGCGGTTGTAACAGACGAATCTGATCCATGACTTTCTGCTTACTGCGCAGCTGGAACAGCCACTCATAGAGCTTGGGCTGTTTCTCGCGAATCAACCGCGCCAACGCGATGGTGGCGCGCACATCCGACAACGCTTCGTGAGCGTGCCCGTGATCGATGTGATTGGCCGCCGTCAGCCGTTCGAGTTTGAGGGTTACCCGGCCATCGTCACCGGTCGGCCAGACCAGACCATCGGGGCGCAATGCGTAAGCGGCGCGCACCACATCAATCAGATCCCAGCGACTGTTGCCACCCTGCCATTCACGGGCGTAGGGGTCGAAAAAATTGCGATAGAGACTGTAGCGGGTCATCTCATCGTCGAAACGCAAGGTGTTGTAACCGGCGCCACACGTACCCGGTGCAGCCAGTTGCGCATGCACGCGAGTCATGAAATCGGCTTCGCTCAGGCCTTTTTCGGCGAGCTGGCCGGGGGTGATTCCAGTGATCGCGCACGCCGCCGGATGCGGCAGGATGTCTTCGCTGGGCTGGCAATAGAGATTGACCGGCTCGTCGATTTCGTTGAGCGCATGGTCGGTACGGATCCCGGCCACTTGCAGCGCACGGTCGTTGCGCGGATTGATGCCAGTGGTTTCGTAGTCGTACCAGAAGATTGAAGTCACGGGCGAATCCTGAACAGAAGATCGGCGAAGTCTAGGCGCTCAGCCGACCCCGGAGCCAGTCTCCTGTCCCTCAAACAGCACTTTTTCCAATTTCCTACAGCTTATGGGTACTCGTACTGTGGGAGCGTGCTTGCTCGCGAAGGGGCCAGCACATTCAACATCGCTGCTGCCTGTCACTACGCGTTCGCGAGCAAGCTGGCTCCCACAGGGCCAGTATGGTCAGCCTTTACATGGCGGTTACACGCTGTGCAATACATAGTGATGTCGTTCCCCCCCGAGAGGCTGCTAGCATCAGGCGCACTTGCATCCGAACAGGCGAACATCAGGTAGCCCATGCTCGAACCCACAGCACCGCCAAGGAAAGCACCGCTGGCCCCGCCGCTGGATACGCGTCATCAGGTCGAAACGCCGGAAGGCATCGACCTGCCGTTGCGTCCCGCCGGGTTGATGGTGCGCGCTGTGGCGTTTGCCATCGATCTGGGCATTCGCGGCTTCATCCTCGGCGTGCTGTTTATCGCACTGGCGTTTCTCGGCAGGCTTGGCATGGGCCTCGGCTCGCTGCTGCTGTTTGCCATCAGTTGGTGGTACATGGTGCTGTTTGAGGTGCTGCGTCAGGGCCGCTCGCCGGGTAAGCAATGGCTGGGGTTGCGCGTCGTGCACGACGACGGCACGCCGATCGGCTGGTCTGCCTCGCTATTGCGCAACCTGTTGCGTTTTGTCGACCTGCTGCCATTCGGCTATTTCCTCGGTGCACTCAGTTGCCTGCAACACCCGACCTTCAAACGCCTGGGCGATATCGCTGCCGGCACGCTGGTGGTTTACAGCGAACGTCAGCTGAACCGCCCGCAATTGCCTGACGCTGAACCTCGTCGCTCCCCCGTTGTTCTCACACTCAGCGAACAACGCGCGGTGCTCGGTTTCGCCGAGCGTCAGGCCCAGTTGTCCCCGGCGCGGGTCAATGAGCTGGCTACATTGCTGGCCCAGCCGCTGCATATTTGCGCGTCTGAAGCGGTGGTCGAACTCAACGGCATCGCGCGCGGTTTGTTGGGGCCGAGCCCATGAAGCAAAGCCTGTTCGAAACCCGCCACAAGGCCGAATGGGAGCGCTTCGCCTCGGCGCTCGAACGTCTCGAGCACGGTAAGGACACCTCGCAAGTGGCCGCTTTCCCCAGATCCTATCGACGCCTCTGCCAACACCTGGCCTTGGCACAGGAGCGCGGCTACAGCAGTTTTCTGATCGATTCATTGCAGCAACAGGTGCTGCGCGGCCATCAACAGCTGTACCGGCATCGCAGTCGCCTCGGCGCGCAGATAATCAGTTTTATCCTCGCCGATTTCCCGCGACTGGTGCGCGAGGAGTGGCGCTTTGTCGCGGTCGCCAGTCTGCTGTTCTTCGCCAGCCTGATCGGTTTCGGCGTGCTGGTGTATCTGTTTCCCGAACTGATCTACAACCTGATCCCGGCCGAACAGGTGCGCGAAATGCAAGGCATGTACGATCCAGTCGCTGGTCACCTCGGACGCTCGGCGGAACGCGCGGCGAGTGAAGACTGGGTGATGTTCGGCTATTACGTGATGCACAACACGGGCATCGCCTTTCAGACCTTCGCCAGCGGTTTGCTGATGGGCGTTGGCAGCGGTTTTTTTCTGCTCTACAACGGCATGATCATCGGCGCGGTGGCCGGACACCTAAGCGAAATCGGCTTCGGCCAGACCTTCTGGTCGTTCGTGATCGGCCACGGCGCATTCGAACTGACCGCCATTGCCCTCGCCGGCGCGGCGGGGCTCAAGCTGGGCTGGGCGCTGATCGCACCGGGACGCCTGACACGCGGCGAGGCACTGCGCCTGGCTGCGCGCAAAAGCGTGTTGCTGGTCTGCGGGGTCATGCTGTTCTTGCTGATTGCAGCGTTCATCGAGGCGTATTGGTCGTCGAAAGCCAGTGTCACGCCACTGACCAAATATGCAGTCGGCGCCGCGCTGTGGCTGGCCGTCGCGGTTTATCTGTTGTTTGCCGGAAAGACCCGCCATGCGCCTGAGTGACGCCAGCGTCGTGATCCGCCCGCGCACGACCTGGGAAGCCATGGACCTGGGCGTGTTGATGAGCCAGCAGCATCGCCGGTTGTTGATGACCAGTTGGGCGATCGTCACCCTGCCGCTGTTCGCCCTGTTCAGCCTGCTGTTGTGGGACTGGCCATCGCTGGCGGTGTTCATTTTCTGGTGGCTGAAACCGGCCTACGAACGCCTGCCGTTATACATCCTCTCCAAAGCACTGTTCGGCGAAACCCCGACGCTCAAACAAGCCCTGCGTGAATGGCCGCGCCTTCTCAAGCCGCAACTGCTGGCGAGCCTGACCTGGCGACGGCTGAGCCTGACCCGCAGCTTTGCGCTGCCGGTGACACAACTCGAAGGTCTCGACGGTGAAGTTCGACAACAACGCTTGCAGGTGCTGCTGCAACGCAACGGCGGCGCTGCGCAATGGCTGACAATTATCGGAGTGCATCTGGAAACCGCGCTGTGGATCGGCCTGATGGTCCTGTTCTACCTGTTGTTGCCGCAGCAAATCGAAACCGACTGGGACTGGCAGTCGCTGCTGCTCGCAGCCGATCGGGACTGGCGTTGGCTGGAACACCTGACCAACGCTTTTTACGCGCTGATCCTGGTGGTCTGGGAGCCGATTTATGTTGCCTGCGGCTTCAGCCTCTACCTTAATCGCCGCACGCAATTGGAAGCCTGGGATATCGAGCTGGTCTTCCGCCGTTTGCGCCAGCGCTTGAACAACGGCGTGCTCGGTGTGTTGCTCGCCGCGTGCCTGTTGCTGCCGAACCTGCAACCGGTATGGGCCAGCGATGCGCCGCACGCACCACGACTGCTCAATCAGCCGCTGACCAGCCAGGCCGCGCGCGACAGTATCCAGTCATTGCTTGAACAACCGCCGTTCAAGAACAAGGAGAGCGTCACTCGCTACCGCTTCGGCGACGACCCGGCGAGCCCGGCCAAGGAAGGGCAGACGGGGGAGGCACCGCAGTGGCTGAAAACCCTGCTCGGCTGGCTCGATGGTCGGCACCTCGACACCTTTGCCAGCCTGATTGAGGTGCTGCTCTGGGGCGCGTTGATCGCCGCCCTGGGCTGGCTGCTCTGGCGGTATCGCGAATTTCTCCAGGCCTTCGTCAGTCGTCGTCCGAACCTGCCAGTGCGCCGCAAACGAGCGGCGGCGCCACAAGTCTTCGGCCTCGATCTGAACCGTGAAACCCTTCCGGACGACGTCGCCGCCAGCGCCGAACAATTGTGGCTGAGCGAACCTCGTGCCGCGCTGGGTCTGCTTTATCGCGGCCTGCTCAGCCACCTGCTGCACGATTTCGGGCTGACGCTGACTGCCGCCGATACCGAAAACCAGATCCTCCAACGCATCGAGCAATTGCAACGCCCCGACCTGCTCGCTTACAGCCGCAACCTGACAGTTCACTGGCAGAACGTGGCCTATGGGCACCGACTTCCAGCCGCGCACCTGCAAGCAGAACTGTGCAACGGCTGGCGTGAGCTGTTCAGCAAAGGGTCGCGGCATTGAACCGGCGCATCGGCTGGTCACTGGGTGCGCTGGCGCTTTTGCTGCTGGGCGGTTTGAGCCTGTTCCTCTACCTCCAAGCCCGGCCATATGAGGAAGTCGTCGATCACGGCCCCTCGCCCACGGCGCAAGCCAACCCGTATCTGGCGGCAGAAATGTTCCTGCGCGAGCGCGGCCTCGCGGTCAGTCACGCCGAGACCCTCGCGGTGCTGCCGCAGATCGATCCACACGGCCACACCTTGCTGTTGTTCGGCGAGCGCGCACGGATGACGCCGCGAGAAGTCGATCAAGTGTTGAACTGGACTCGCGCCGGCGGACGCCTGGTGTTTGTCGCCGAGTCGCTGTGGGATGCGCAAACCGGGCAAAGCAACGATCTTATGCTCGACCGGGTGCAATTGCACCAATCGCTGAGCAAGGATTTGAAAGATCCTCCGCAAGAAGTGGAAAAGGATCGCTTTGCGAAACTGACCAAGTTGTACCTGGAAGATGAAGACGCGCCGGCCTACGCCAGTTTCGACACCGACTTCCACCTCGATGACCCGAACAACGTTGCCCAAGCCTGGGCCAACAGCGCCAGAGCCACGCACATGATGCAACGGGTGTACGGCCTCGGGACAGTCACCGTAGTCACCGATGCCGAGCTATGGAAAACCCCGGCCATCGGCCAATACGACAATGCCTGGCTGCTCTGGTATCTGAGCGCCGACACCGACGTCACCGTGATTTACAACACCGCGCATGATGGACTCTGGACGTTGCTCTGGCGCTATTTTCCGCAGGCGATCGTCGCCCTGCTCGCCTTGGTCGGCCTGTGGCTGTGGCAGGCAAGCGTGCGCCACGGGCCAGTGCAAATGCCGGCGCGGGCGGGTCGGCGTCAACTGCTGGAGCATTTGCGCGCCAGCGCCGATTTTCTGCTGCGCCACAACGGCCAGGATGTCCTGCTGCAAGCATTGCAGCAGGACATCCTGCGCCGCGCCCGCCATCGCTATCCCCGGTTCGATCAATTGAATGTGGCCGAACAATGGCTGGCGCTATCACGCCTGACCCGGCAACCCACCCGCGCCATCAGCCAGGCCCTGAGCCCACGTCCGAAACAGCGCTTGTCCAGCGCCGAATTCAGTCGTCAGGTCGCTCATCTGCAAACCTTGAGGAACGCGTTATGACTGAACAGATCGAGCCCGGCAGCGCGACTCACGCTGCCCAGCAACGCCAGCGTGCCAGCCAGTTGGCGCAGGCCGTGCGCAACGAATTGAACAAGGCGCTGTTCGGTCAGGAGGCGGTGATCGACGACGTGCTGACCGCGCTGATTGCCGGCGGCCACGTGCTGCTCGAAGGCGTGCCCGGCTTGGGCAAGACCTTGCTGGTGCGAGCCTTGGCACGTTGTTTCGGTGGTGAGTTTGCACGCATCCAGTTCACCCCGGACCTGATGCCCAGCGACGTCACCGGCCACGCCGTGTATGACTTGCAGACCGAACAGTTCAAGCTGCGCAAAGGCCCGCTGTTCACCAATCTGTTACTGGCTGACGAGATCAACCGCGCCCCGGCGAAAACCCAGGCGGCGTTGCTCGAAGCCATGCAGGAGCGCCAGGTCACGCTCGAGGGCCGCGCCCTGCCCATCGCGCAACCGTTCATGGTGCTCGCCACGCAGAACCCGATCGAACAGGAAGGCACTTATCCACTGCCGGAAGCCGAGCTCGACCGCTTCATGCTCAAGGTGCGCATGGATTACCCGGACGCCGATCAAGAACTGAACATGGTCCGCCAGGTGTGTCGCTCGACCCGCGCCGACATGCTCGACGTGCAACCGCTGCGCACGGTGTTGCAGGCGAAAGATGTCCAAGCACTGCAACGTATCGCCAGTGATTTGCCGCTGGACGATCAGGTCCTCGACTATGCCGTACGCCTGGCGCGCAGCACGCGCACCTGGCCGGGCCTGAGCCTCGGCGCCGGGCCGCGCGCATCGATCGCTCTGGTGCGCTGCGCCCGTGCCCGGGCGTTGTTGCGCGGCGGCGAGTTTGTCATTCCGGATGACATCAAAGGCTGCGCGCTGGCCGTGCTGCGCCATCGCGTGCGCATCGCGCCGGAGCTGGATATCGAAGGTTTGCAGGTCGATCAGGTGCTCGCGCAATTGCTCGATCAAGTGCCGGCGCCGCGCCTGTGAAACCGTCTCGGCTGCTGTTGATCTGGCTGGCCCTGCTGCTGGTCGTCAGCAGTGTGCTCGGTGCCGTTCAGGCACTCGGCACCGAGATACCGTCGAGCCTGATGTCGATCAACTGGGGTTTGCTCCTGGCGCTGATGGCGTTGGCAGTTATTGACGCGGTGCGCCTTGCACGCCTGCCGTCGCCGCACATCACGCGGCAGATGCCCGGCAGCCTGGCGCTCGGGCGCTGGACAGACGTGCAGGTGGACATTGCGCATGAATTCGTCGAGCCATTGAACATTAGACTCTTCGACCACATACCCGACGGTCTCGAGTTTGATGACCTGCCGATGGTGGTTGAACTTCAACCTGGCTATTGCAGCCAGATCCGCTACCGTCTGCGCCCGGCCAAACGTGGGCGTTTCAGCTTCGCACAGCGCGAAGTCAATCTGCCGAGCCCCTTGGGGTTATGGTCCGGCAAACGCCTGCTCAGCATCAGTGACGAGACCCGCGTCTACCCGGACTTCGCTCGGCTCTACGGCGGTGAATTGCGCGCCGTCGACAACTGGCTCAGCCAGCTCGGCGTACGCCAGCGACAACGTCGCGGTCAGGGCATGGAATTCCATCAGCTGCGCGAATTCCGTGAAGGCGACAGCCTGCGCCAGATCGACTGGAAAGCCACTGCCCGCCAGCGCACGCCGATTGCCCGCGAATATGAAGATGAACGTGATCAACAGATCATTTTTCTGCTTGATTGCGGCCGTCAGATGCGCAGTCAGGACGATGAGCTATCGCACTTCGATCACGCGCTCAATGCCTGCCTGTTGCTCGCTTATGTTGCGTTGCGCCAGGGCGATGCGGTGGGCCTGAGTACCTTTGCCAGTGACAAGCCGTGCCACGTGGCGCCAGCCAAACGCAGCGGTCAACTGAACGTCTTGCTCAACGCTGTGCATGATCTGGAGACCACGCGGCGTCCTGCCGATTATCAGGCGGCGGCCAACCAGTTATTGGCCCGACAACAGCGCCGGGCGCTGGTAGTGCTGGTGACCAATGTGCGCGATGACGATGATCAACTGCTGGCCGCGGTCAGACGCCTGAGCGCGCAGCATCGGATATTGGTGGCAAGTCTGCGTGAGGAAGCACTGGATACGTTGCGCCAGACCAGCGTGCATACGCTGCCCGAGGCGCTGGCTTACTGCGGGACGGTGAATTACCTGAATGAGCGGGCCGAACGCCATGAACGGTTGAATGCTCATGGCGTTGCCGTAATGGATATTCGGCCCGCGCAATTGGGCACCGAGCTGGTGACGCAGTATCTGAGCTGGAAAAGTACCGCGTCGCTGTGATCCGCGTCGTCGGTGCAGGCGTGCCTGCGAAGCGCTTGGCGCCATCGACTCAGGCCGACGCCGGCAGCGGCTGAAAACTGAAGTACTGCTGCAACGCCAGAATCAGTTGCCCGAACTCCGCCGGCGCGCGCCGCAGGATGAAACCGGCGTCGTAGTGCAGCGGCGTGGCGTCTTCATGGCACCACACGCAACAGGCGCTGAAATCGATGATCTGCTGGCTGCCATCGCGGGCGGGAACCTTGAGGCGTAACTGGAAATCGGCGCCAACCATCATTGGCAGCTGGCTGATCAGCATCAGCCCGTCTGCAGACACATTGCCGAGAAAGCCGACGGGTTTGTCGGTGACGCTGTTGAACACTCTGAGGTAATACGGCAACTGATGCCGTTCGATCCGGCGGTCGGTAAACATGATGTGCGGTTCGCCATGCAGGGCTCCGTCACGGAGCCGCATCTGTGCTTCGGAACGAACCTGTGCGGCAGGCCCGCTCTCCCCGCTCCCGGTGTGAACGGCGCACCAATCGCCGTCACCTCTACCACTGCCAGTCGCAGGTGTTGCGC
>Ga0308159_1003506_pt1 | contig 15753 bp, 13 predicted proteins | sample PhyCR1_FD_201040 | JGI IMG/M metagenome (GOLD analysis project Ga0308159, IMG submission 201040) | Phyllosphere microbial communities from UC Gill Tract Community Farm, Albany, California, United States - DLSLC.R1 | ecosystem: Host-associated > Plants > Phyllosphere > Unclassified | place: USA... | reverse complement strand
CTGGAAGGGCGCCACGGCCGGTTCCATCATCTGCGAGTGGAAGGCGTGCGAGGTCTGCAGCGCGCGCGAGGCGATGCCGTCGGCCTCGAGGCGCGCCTGCAGCGCCTCGATGTCTTCGGCCGGACCGGCGGCCACGCAGGCGTTCGGCGCGTTGTCGGCCGCCAGGGCGAGCGAGCTGCCGAGGTAGGGCGCGAGCCGTTCTGCCGCGCAGCGCACCGACAGCATGCGGCCGGCCGGCAGGGCCTGCATCCACTCGCCGCGGCGCGCGACCAGCAGGGCCGCGTCGGGCAGCGACATCACGCCTGCGACGACCGCAGCCGCGAACTCGCCGATGCTGTGGCCGACCAGCGCCTGCGGCGTGATGCCGGCAGCGAGGGCGCGGCGGGCCAGCGCGTATTCGAGTGCGAAGGTGGCGGGCTGGGTGACGGACGTGGGCAGCAGCGCCGCCTCGTCGTCGCTGAACATCGCTTCGCGCAGGTCGTAGGGCAGCAGCGGTGCGAAGGCAGCGAAGCATTCGTCCAGCGCGGCCTGCACCGCCTCGTCGTGCACGTACAGCGTGCGGCCCATGCCGGCGTACTGGGCGCCCTGGCCGGGGAAGAGGAAGACCGGCGCATGGGCACGAGGCGCAACGGCGCCTGCGACGCGGCGCGGCGACGCCGGATCGCCCAGCGCCTCGGCGGCCTGCACGGCGCTCTCGGCCACCACCGCCAGGCGATGCGGGAAGGCTTTGCGCCCGACGTACAGGGTGTGCGCCACGTCGCCGAGGTTCTCGTCGGGATGCGATCGCAGGTGGTCGGCGAGCCGCGCGGCCACCTGGTCGAGCGCGGCCGGCGAGCGCGCCGAGAGCACCAGCAGCTGCGGGCCGGCGACGGCTTCCGAGGGCTGTGCGGCCGGCGCTTCTTCGAGGATCACGTGGGCGTTGGTGCCGCCCACGCCGAAGGAGCTCACGCCGGCGCGCCGCGGTGCGTCGGCCGTGCGCGGCCAGGCGCCGAGCTCGCTCTGGACGCGGAAGGGCGTCGCCGCGAAATCGATCGCCGGGTTGGGCGATTCGAAATGGAGCGTCGCCGGCAACTGTTCGGTGTGCAGTGCCAGCGCGGTCTTGATGACGCCCGTCGCGCCGGCTGCCATCAGCAGGTGGCCCACGTTGCTCTTGACCGAGCCGAGGGCGCAGAAGCCGGTGTCGGCGGTCTGCAGCGCGTAGCTGCGGGCCAGCGCCTCGACTTCGACCGGGTCGCCCATCGGTGTCGCGGTGCCGTGCGCCTCGACGTAGGAGATGCTGCGGGCCTCGACGCCGGCCGAGGCCAGCGCCGCGGAAATCACCGCCACCTGGCCATCGACGCTCGGCGCCGTGAAGCTCGCCTTGACGGCACCGTCGTTGTTGACGCCGACGCCCCGCACCGTGGCATAGATGACGTCGCCATCGGCCTGCGCGTCCGACAGGCGCTTGAGCAGCACCACCGCCGCGCCGTCGCTGAAGACGGTGCCGCCGGCCTGCGCATCGAAGCTGCGCGTGCGGCCGTCCGGCGAGAGCATCGCGCCCTCCTGGTGCACGTAGCCGCTGTTCGGCGGGCAGGTGATCGCGACGCCGCCGGCCAGCGCCATGTCGCACTGGCCCGAACGCAGCGCGTGGAAGGCCTGCGCCAGGGCCACCAGCGAGGTGGAGCAGGCGGTGTTGAGGCTGATCGCCGGGCCGGTCAGGTTGAGGCGGTTGGCCACGCGCGTGGCCAGGTAGTCCTTCTCGTTGCCGAGCATCACCGTGAACTCGCCCACCGACTCGATGAGCTCGGGACGGGGCATCAGGTGGCGCTGGAAGTAGGTGCCGTTGTACATGCCCGCATACACGCCGACCGGGTCGCTCTGCTGGTCGGGCGCGTAGCCTGCGCGCTCCAGGCATTCCCAGCAGATCTCCAGGAAGATGCGCTGCTGCGGGTCCATCAGCGTGGCTTCCTTCGGGTTGATGCCGAAGAAGGCCGCGTCGAAGTCCTCCACGCCGTCGATCACGCCGCGGGCGCGCACATAGGCAGCGTCGTTGCGCAGCGCGGCGCTCACGCCCGCATCGAGCTGCGCGTCGTCGAAGAAGCGGATGCCGTCGCGGCCCGCGCAGAGGTTGGCCCAGAAGGCGTCGACGTCGGCCGCGCCGGGGAAGCGGCCGGCCATGCCGACGATGGCGATCGGCTCCTGCGAGCCGACGGCGGCGGACCGCGCCGCACGGGGCGCGGCCTGCACGGCCTGCTCGCCCGACAGCTCGCGCGCGATGGCCGCCGGCGTCGGGTCGCGGAAGAACAGGTTGGTCGACAGCCGGCGGCCGGCGGCGGCCTGCAGGTCGGCGATCACCTTCAGCACGCGCAGCGAATCGCCACCGAGGTCGAAGAAGTTGTCGATGCGGCCCACGCGGTCGATGCGTAGGGCGCGGGCGAAGGCGGCGCACACCTGATGCTCCGCCTCGTCGCGCGGCTCCTCGAAGGGCTGGGCGATGTCGGGCCGCTCGGCGGGTGGCGTCGGCAGCGCGCGCCGTTCGATCTTGCCGTTGGGCGACAGCGGCATCGCGTCCAGCACGACGAACTGCCCGGGGACCATGTAAGGCGGCAGCAGCGCCTGCAGGTGCTGGCGCAGCACGTCGCGCGAGGGCCCGGCGCCGTGCCCCGAGACGTAGGCCACCAGCCGTGCCTCGCCGCCGCCGTCGCGCGGTGCGAGCACTGCCGCCTCGCGCACCGACGGGTGCTGCAGCAGCGCGCTCTCGATGTCGCCGAGCTCGACGCGGAAGCCGCGCACCTTGACCTGGTGGTCGTTGCGGCCGAGGTATTCGATCTCGCCGTCGGCGCGCCAGCGGCCGATGTCGCCGGTCTTGTACAGCCGGGCGCCTTCGCCGGGCGCGAAGCGGTCCGCCACGAAGCGCTCCTGCGTCAGCTCGGGCCGGTGCAGGTAGCCGCGGGCGACGCCCACGCCGCCGATGTGGATCTCGCCCACCGCGCCGACGGGCAGTTCGCGCCCCTTCGGGTCGAGCACGTGGATGCGGTTGTTGGCGATCGGCGTGCCGATGGTGGGCAGCGGCTCCCACGTGGCCGGGTCGGCGGCCAGGGTCAGCGCCGTCACCACGTGGCTTTCTGTCGGACCGTACTGGTTGTGCAGGCGGCAGCCGGGCAGGCGCGCGAACAGGGCGCGGATGGCGGGGCTGGCATGCAGCTGTTCACCGGCGGTCATCATGTCCTGCAGCGGCGGCAGCGGGTCGCCCGAGGCCAGGGCGTATTCGGCGATGTTCTGCAGCGCGATGAAGGGCAGGAACAGCCTTTCGACCGACTGCTCGCGCATGAGCTGCAGCAGCGCCTGCGGGTCGCGCCGCGTCGCCTCGTCGAGCAGCACCAGGGTGCCGCCCGTGGACAGGGTCGCGAAGATTTCCTGGAATGCGACGTCGAAGCCCAGCGCGGCGAACTGCAGCGTGCGCTGCGGCGCGGGCACCTGCGGGTGGGTCGCCTGCCAGCGCAGCAGGTTGACCAGGCCGCGGTGCGGCATGGCCACGCCCTTGGGCTGGCCGGTCGAGCCGGAGGTGAAGATGACGTAGGCCAGGTGGTCCGGCGTGGGCCGCACCACGGGAGCGGCCGACTCGGCCGGGCCCACCGACGCGTCGGCGCCGTCGAGCACGACGACAGGCGCCTCGCTGGCCGGCAGTTGCGCCTGCAGCGCCGCCTGCGTCAGCACCGCTGCAGGGCGCGCACCCTGCAGGATGAGCAGGGTGCGATCGGGCGGGTGGTGCGGGTCGAGCGGCACATAGGCACCGCCCGCCTTGAGCACCGCCAGCAGGCCCACGACCATTTCCAGGCTGCGCTCCACATAGAGCGCCACCGGCACGTCGGGGCCGACGCCCAGGTGCCGCAGCCGCGCAGCCAACGCGTCGGCTCGCGCGTCGAGCTCGCCATACCCGAGGCATGTGGCGCCCATCTGCACCGCCGTCGCCGTGGGCTGCCGCCGCGCCTGGGATTCGACGAGTTCGTGGACGAGATCGTCCCCGCCCAGGGACTCGGCGGTGGCGTTGAACCGGTCGAGCAGCGCGCGCTCCGCCGGGCCGGCCAGCAGCAAGTCACCGACGCGCGTTGCACCGCCGGCGCACAGGCCGCTAAGCGCCTGCGACACGGCGTCGGCCCAGCGGGCGACCGTGGCGCTGTCGAAGCGCGAGGGATCGAAGGCCAGCACCGCCGAAGCGCCGGCCGGGCCCAGGCGCAGTTCGATCGAGCCGGCCTGCGCCGGCGCGTCGCCGGGTGCTTCGTCCCAGCCGAGCACCGCGGTCACGCCCTCGGCGGGCGCCGGCGTCGCCTCGGGCACGGCCGTGGCGGCGCGAGCCAGCACGTCGTGGCAGCGCTGCAGCCACTGGTCGACCGTCGGGTCGTCCTCGAGCGAGACGGACAACGCGATCCCTTCGCCGGCCCGGCGCCCGTGGACCACGAAGGCGTCCTGGCCCGAGAGGCGCCAGAGCACGAGCGCCCAGGCTGCGAACCAGAGGGCCGGCGTCGGCGCGGCAGAAGCGGGGGCTGTCGGGGGCGTCACGGAGACGGCGGCGGCTGCCGGCGACGCATCGGGCCGGCAGGGGGGCAACTCGAGGGTGCGTGCGGTCGGGGCGGGCAGGGCCGTGCCGTCGTGCTCGGTACCGCTCGTGAGGGCGGACCGGGTCTGGGCCGCCGACCCGGTGAGCGAACCTGCCGGCTCTAGCTTGTTCATCCGCTGTGCCCCTTCGCGTCTATCGATCGGCGGGCCAGCCCGCCGATGTCGTCGTTTCTTCCACCTTTGTTCTATTTAGTAATAACAAAGGACTCATTTTTAGGCGATCTTCGGAGTTTCTGCATCGCCGTGCCATCGGCCAGAGGCCCAGAGCAAAGGCATATGTCGTTCGAAGAATTTGTCACTGGCTGTCGCAACTGGTTGCGCACTGCCCGTTGACAACTTCACAGACCGCCGCCGTCAGGACACATTGTGCGCCCAAAACTGTAAGAAATGAATACTAAACACTGAGTTTTGTCCTCGGAAATGAGGACTTTCGGCACGCAAAACTTGTGGAAGGCGTTACAAGTTTGCCGCGTTGGCCGCTGCGCTGCAGCAAACGCGGAACAACGCGGCGCCCGCGCGCGTTTTCAGGCGCTGGTTTCGTCGAGCAGGCCAGCCGCCAGGTGCGCCACATCGCCCCAGCCCACCAGGGAAAAACCTTGGGGCGTCCAGAGCAGGCGGTTGATGGCGGCGTTGCCGAGTGCCCACGTGCGCGGTGCCTGGATTTCCTGACCGGTGGCAGCGCGGTACAGGACGTCCATCACGCCGCCATGGGCCACCAGCACCACCAGTTCGCCGGTGTGGCGCGCCGCGAGCTCGGCGGCGGCGGCGGTGATGCGCCGACGGAAGTCGATCAGGTTCTCGCCGCCGGCAGGGGCGAAATGCGGGTCTCGCTGGCGCCAGAGGCGCGCGTCGTCCGGGGTTTCCGCTTCGATGGCGGCGAAGGTGCGGCCCTCGAAGCTGCCGAAGGCACGCTCTCGCAGGCGCGGGTCGGCCACCACCTGCACCGGTTGCGCCTGAGCGCCTGCGATGGCCTCGGCCGTCTGCCAGGCCCGTTGCAGGTCGCTGGCATAGATGGCGGCCACCGTCTCGTCGGCCAGTGCCTCGCCGGCGCGCGCCGCCTGCCACCGTCCCGTGTCGTTGAGCGGGATGTCGATGTGGCCCTGGATGCGCGTGTCGGCGTTCCAGGCGGTCTCGCCATGGCGCACGGCAATCAGGCGGGTGGCTTCCATCAACGCGATTCTAGGAAGGCCGCCCGAATCGTGCTGCGCTGCGGCATGGCCGAGCGCTCAGCGCGGGGCCGCCGCCGGCGCGGCGGGCTGCGCGCCCCGGGGCGGCAGCGTGATGTCCACCCGCCGCTCGCCCTGGGGTGGCGTCGGGAACCCCTGCAGCGCCGCCTGGAACATCACCGGCAGCACCGCGCGGCTGTCGTTGTAGGGCCCGTCGTTGCGGGCCCGGGTCTCGTAGACCACCTGGTTCGACGGCAGCTCGCGCATCACCACGGCGACCTCGCGGCCGTACCACGGGTCGGCCGGTGGCCCGAATCCGGGGCCCCAGCCCCAGCCGCCGTACCATGCGCCGCCGCGCCAGCCGCGGCCATAGCCCAGGCCTCCTCCCCACCCTGGCCCCCACCCCGGCCCCCACCACGGGTCGGCCCAGGGCGACAGCTCGGGCGCGACCCGGGCCGTCACCTGGACGGCATAGCGCGGCCGGGCGTCGTCCCGGCGCAGGCCGACCGCCGCCAGGGCGGGCACGGCCATCGCCTCGACCTCGTCCTGCGCCGCGCCGTGGGCCTGCTGCGAGGGCAGGCGGTCGAAACGGTAGGTGGCTTCCGGTGGCAGGGTCTGCAGCTGCGAGAAGCTGCGGACCTGGTTGTCGACCGTCCAGGACGTCGCACAGCCCGCCAGGGCGATCGTGGTGGCAATCAGGAAAGGAGCGTACAGCGCTCGTCGCATAAGGCCTCCAGGCATGGGTCGCCTGACATCGGGTCCTGCGCCACGGCGGGCCGCAGGACCGGTCAGCTGGAAATCCGCACCACCTGCAAGGCCGGCATCGAGGACGACGGTGCCAGGGGCGGCAATTCCGGCGGGTCGAAGGCCTTATCGCCCTCTTCGTCGGCCACGCCGGTCGCCTTCAGACCCTTGAAGTCGTGCAGCGTTCCGTCGAGCAGGTGCGACGGGGCCACGTTCTGCAGCGCACTGAACATGTTCTCGATGCGCCCGGGGAATTTCTTCTCCCACTCGCGCAGCATCTCGCCGACCTGCTTGCGCTGCAGGTTTTCCTGGCTGCCGCACAGCGTGCAGGGAATGATCGGGAATTGCCGGTGCTGCGCCCAGCGGATCAGGTCCTTTTCCGCCACGTAGGCCAGCGGCCGGATCACCACGTGCCGGCCGTCGTCGCTCACCAGCTTCGGCGGCATCGACTTGAGCTTGGCCGCGAAGAACATGTTGAGGAAGAAGGTCTGCAGCATGTCGTCGCGGTGGTGGCCCAGCGCGACCTTGGTGGCGCCCACCTCGTCGGCCACCCGGTAGAGGATGCCGCGGCGCAGCCGCGAGCACAGGCCGCAGGTCGTCTTGCCCTCGGGGATCACGCGCTTGACGATGCTGTAGGTGTCCTGCTCCTCGATGTGGAAGGGCACGCCCAGCTGCTTCAGGTAGGTGGGCAGCACCTCTTCGGGAAAGCCGGGCTGCTTCTGGTCGAGGTTGACCGCGATCAGCTCGAAACGGATCGGTGCGCGCGCCTGCAGCTTGAGCAGGATGTCCAGCAGGCCGTAACTGTCCTTGCCGCCGGACACGCACACCATGACCTTGTCGCCTTCCTCGATCATGTTGTAGTCGCCGATGGCGCGGCCGACCTCGCGGCACAGGCGCTTTTCGAGCTTGTGCGTCTCGCGTTCGATCTTCGCGGTGTTGCCGGGTGCTGCCGGTGCCTCGGAGGCTGCTTCGTCGATCCAGACTGCGCTCATCTCATTTGCTCCCGAAGACCTCGACGCCCACGGCGTCGGAGTCGGGGTACACGTCCGGCTTGGCCGTCGACACCCGCGCGGCCTGCACCTTCGGGTGCGCCAGCATCTGCGCCAGCAAGTCGTCGCACAGCGTCTCCTGCAGGTGGATGTGGCCCTTGGACAGGCGCTGCGCCACGGTGCGGCGGATGAAGTCGTAGTCGACCACCTCGTCCAGCTCGTCGGCCTGCGGCGTCGACACGTCCAGCGGCACATACAGGTCGACGTTGATGATCACGCGCTGCTCGGCGCGCTTCTCGAATTCGTGCACGCCGATGTTGATCCACACCTCGTAGTTGCGCAGGAACACGCGGCGGCAGCTCGTGAGGAGGGGGTCGAGGGCGGTCATGGGGCGGGTGGGGTCTGGAGCAGCTCGTCGACGACGAACATGATGTCGCGCGGCAGCGGCACGAGGTGCTGCCCATTGTCGACGTTCACCGTCGTGCCGGTGAGGCTGGGGGTCTCTGCGAGGAAGACGCAGGTCTTCGCCACGTCGGCCGGGTCGATCGGCCGGCGCAGCAGGTTGGCGCGCGCGGCGCGCTCGAAGTTGGCCTCGCCCTGCGGCCCGCTCACGTACAGGATGCCCGGCGCCACGCCGCACACCCGCACCCGCGGCGCCAGCGACTGGGCCTGCAGCGCCACGGCCCGCTCCAGCGCCAGCTTGGAGACGGTGTACGAGAAATAGTCGGGGTTGAGGTTGTGGACCTTCTGGTCCAGCACGTGGATCGCGCTGCAGGCGTGCTGCCCGGGCTGTGCGCCCAGCAGCCGGGCGAAATCCAGCGGGGCGATCAGGTTGACGCCAATCTGCCGCAGCGCCGCGTCGGCCTCGAAGTCGGCGCCGGTGTCGGGCTCGAAGGACGAGGCGTTGTTGACCACGCAGGTCAGCGGCGCGCCGGCCGTCACCTCGGCCATCAGCGCGCGGCGGCCGGCCTCGTGCGTGATGTCGCCCGCCACCGCCTGCACGGCCAGGCCCTGGGCGCGCAGCCGCTCGGCCAGCGCGTGCGCCTCGGCGGCCGAGGCGCGGTACTGGCACCACACCTGCCAGCCGGCGCGGGCAAAGGCCTCGCAGATGGCGGCGCCCAGCCGACGTGCCCCGCCCGTCACGAGGACGGCCGGGCGCGGACGATCGGTGGCGGGTGGGGCAGGCATGGCGGGCAGGACGGGCAGGACGGGCAGGACGGGCGGAAGGGACACGGGGAGCCCGGTCTCGATAATGGCCGCATGACCCAGGAGCCCGGCGCCTCGAGCGCCTCCCCCTCGGCCAGCCCTTCGGACCGGATGGCCCGGATTATCGACGCCGCCCTCGCGCGCGCCGGTGGCTGGCTGCCCTTCGACCAGTTCATGGCGCTGGCGCTGTACGCGCCCGGTGCCGGCTACTACGCCCATGGCAGCCGCAAGTTCGGCCACATGCCGGCGTCGGGCAGCGACTTCGTGACGGCGCCCGAACTCACCCCGCTCTTCGGCCGGACCGTGGCCGCGCAGGTCGGCGAAGCCCTGGCGAAGACCGGCACGCACGAGGTCTGGGAGTTCGGCGCCGGCTCGGGCGCGCTTGCGGCGCAGCTGCTGGAATCCCTCGCGTCCATGGGACAGGCGGTGCAGCGCTACACCATCGTCGACCTGTCGGGCAGCCTGCGCGCCCGCCAGCAGGAGGCCCTGGCCGCGTGGGGCGACAAGGTCCGGTGGGCCGACCAGCTGCCCGAGCGCTTCGAGGGCGTGGTCGTCGGCAACGAGGTGCTCGATGCCATGCCCGTCAAACTGCTGGTGCGCAAGGACGGCCGCTGGCACGAGCGCGGCGTGTACCGCACGCCCGAAGGCCCGCTGGCCTGGATCGACTGGCCCACCACGCTGCGCCCGCCGGTCGAGGTCGAGAGCGACCACGACTACCTCACCGAGATCCACCCGCAGGCCAGGGCCTGGATCGGCACCCTGGCCGAGCGGCTGGGGCGCGGCGCGGTCTTCCTTTTCGACTACGGCTTTCCCGAGGCGGAGTACTACCACCCGCAGCGGCACATGGGCACCGTGATGTGCCACCAGGGCCACAAGGCCGACAGCGACCCCCTCGGCGCCGTGGGCGACAAGGACATCACCGCGCACGTCGACTTCACCGGCATCGCGCTGGCCGGCCAGGACGCCGGCCTGCACGTCCTGGGCTACACCAGCCAGGCGCGCTTTCTCATCAACGCCGGCCTGCTCTCGAACATGGAGCAGGCCGCACCCGCCCAGCGCGCGCTGGCAGCCCATCTGATCCATGAGCACGAGATGGGCGAGCTGTTCAAGGTGATCGGCTTCGCAGCGGCCGGCAGCGCGCCGTGGGACGCGCTGGGCTTTCGCGAAGGCGACCGCAGCCACACCCTTTGAGCGCATCCTGCCGCGCCCCTTTCTTGCTTCGACCTCTTCCATGACCGACCTCCTTCGCACCGCCCACGCCCTCGCCGACGCCGCCGCTGCCCAGTCGATGGCGCACTTCCGCCAGCCGCTGGACATCATCACCAAGGCCGACGAAAGCCCCGTCACGCTGGCCGACCGCGCGGCCGAGCAGGCCATGCGCGCGATCCTCGCGGCGCAGCGGCCCGGCGACGGCATCTACGGCGAGGAGCACGGCCAGGAGCGGCTCGACGCCGCGCGCGTGTGGGTGCTCGACCCCATCGACGGCACGCGCAGCTTCATCACCGGCTCGCCGCTGTGGGGCACGCTCATCGGCGTGGTGGAAGGCGGGCGCGTGGTGCTCGGCATGGTCGACATGCCGGTGCTGGGCGAGCGCTGGACCGGCCAGGGCGGCGTGGCGATGCGCAACGGGCAGCCCGTTCGCGTGCGCGACTGCACGCAGCTGGCCGACGCGCGCATCTTCACCACCTCGCCCGACATCTTCGGCGCCGCCGACTGGGCGGCCTTCGACCGCCTGAGCCGGCAGTGCGCCATGCGCCGCTTCGGCGGCGACTGCTACAGCTACGCGCAACTGGCGGGCGGCAGCATCGACCTGGTGGTCGAGAGCGGGCTGCAGCCCTACGACTACCTGGGCCCGGCCGGCCTCGTCGAGGCCGCGGGCGGCGTCATCACCGACTGGTCGGGCCAGCCGCTGGGATTGAGCTCCGACGGCCGCGTGGTCGCAGCGTCGACCCCCGAACTGCACCGCCAGGCGCTGGCCGTGCTTGCCGGCTGACACGACGGCGGCGCGGCCCACCCTAAACTGGTCGCATGCTCCGCTGGCTCATCGTCGTCGTCCTCGCGCTCGTGCTCATGAGCGGGCTGACGGCGTGGCTGCGGCGCTTCGGCTTCGGTCGCCTGCCGGGCGACTTCGAGTTCCGCGCCTTCGGGCGCGAATGGCAACTGCCCATCGCGAGCACGCTGGTGCTCAGCATGATCGCCGCGGCGATCGCGCGATGGATCTGAGCGGAAGACTTCCCCAAGATGAAAGCCTGCGTCGACATCGGCGGCACCAAGGTGGCCGTGAGCCTGGCCGAGGACGGCCGCCAGGAACTGCTGGCGCGCCAGCACGCGCCCACCGCGAAGGAGGGCGCCAACGACGCTGTCGCGCAGCAGGTGCTGCGGCTCATCGATGCGGCGTGCGCCGAGCACGGCATCTCGCCCGACGCCATCGACGGCGTCGGCGTGTCGGCGGCCGGCCCCTTCATCCTCGATGCCGGCGGCGCCGTCGAACTGGCCACGCCCAACATCTGCGGCGGCCTCGCCGGCCCGGCGCGCGGCCTGCCCAACGACTGGACCAGCGCCGTGATCGAGGCGCCGCTGGCCGCGCGCTTTCGCAAGGTGCGGGTCGAGAACGACGCCGTCGCCGCGCTGGAGGCCGAGCGCCGCTGGGGCGCGCTGAAGGGCCTGGACCACTGCGCCTACGTGACGTGGAGTACCGGCGTGGGCGTGGGCCTGTGCGTCGACGGCCACTCGCTGCGCGGCAAGAAGGGCAATGCCGGCCATGCGGGCCACACCTTCGTGGCAGACGACGACAACCACGACGCGCTGTGCGGCTGCGGCAACGTGGGCGATGTGGAAGGCCTGGTGGCGGGCAACGCCATCGCGCGCCGCTTCGGCATGGACGCGGCGCAGCTCTTCACGGCCGTGCAGGCCGGCGACAAGCGGGCGCTCGACATTGCCGAAGGCCTGTGCCGCGTGATGGGCCGGCTGCTCTACAACCTCATCGTCACGCTCGATCTCGAGCGCGTGAGCCTGGGCGGCAGCGTGTTCTGGCACAACCGCGACTGGCTGCTGCCGCGCCTGCAGGCGCAGGTCAACGGCAAGTTGCCGGCGCTCACCGGCGGCGTGCAGATCGTCGGCGCCGGGCTGGCCGACAAGGTGGGCGACTACGCGGCGCTGGCGTTGGTCGACTGACCTGCTGCTAATGTCGTAGCGTCTCGCGCAAGCGGGGCGGGCGCTGGAGCCCGATTCGGCTCCGAAAGTGGCGTGCGTGCCGCGACCGCCGACGCGATCTCGCCCAGCCGCCGCAGCCCGGCCTCGATGGCCGGCGACCAGGGCCAGCCGCAGTTGATGCGCAGGCAGTGGTCGAAGCGCGCCGAGTTCGAGAACAGCGTGCCCGGTGCGAACAGGATGTGCTCGCGCAGCGCGGCATCGAACACCGGCACCGAGGACAGCCGCTCGGGCAGTTCCACCCACAGCTGCAGACCGCCCGGCGGCAGGTTCAGACGCGTGCCGGCCGGGAAGTGCTGTGCGATGGCATCGGCCGTGCGCTCGCGCTGCACCCGCAGCCGGTCGCGCAGCTGGCGCAGGTGCCGGTCGTAGGCGCCGGTGGCGATGAACTGGCCGGCCGCCCATTGCGACAGCTCTTCGTTGCTGCGCGTCTGCGCGTACTTGAGCATCTCCACCCGCGCGTGCCAGCGGCCGGCCGTGATCCAGCCCAGCCGCAGCCCCGGCGCCAGCACCTTGTGCAGCGAGGCGCAGTGGATCACGTGGCCGCCGCGGTCGAAGGACTTGACCGCGCGCGGCGGCACGGGGGCGTCGAGCAGCTCGGTGTAGGTGTCGTCCTCGATGAGCGGGATGCCGTGCCGCTCGCACAGCCGCACCAGCCGTTCCTTGTGCACGTCGGGCATCACGCTGCCCAGCGGGTTCTGCAGGTGCGGCACCACGACCACGGCCTTGATGTTGCCGTAGGCGCCGATCGCCATCTCCAGCGCCTCCACCGACAAGCCGGTCTGGGGGCTGGTGGGGATCTCCAGCGCGCGCATGCCCAGGCTCTCCAGCACCTGCAGCAGGCCATAGAAGGTGGGCGATTCCACCGCCACCGTGTCGCCCGGCTGGGCCACCGCGCGCAGCGCGAGGTTCAGCGCCTCGATGCAGCCGTTGGTGGGCAGCACCTCGTCGGGCGACAAGGTCATGCCGGCCCGCAGCGCCCGCTTGGCCATGGCTTCGCGAAAGGGCGTGCGGCTGCGCGAAGGCGCGGCGGTGGTCAGCATCTCGGGCCGCTGGCGCAGCAGGCGCGCCATCGCAGCGCGCAGCGCCTCGCCGGGGTACAGCACCGGTGCGCCGCGGGCGACCGACAGATCCAATTGCACCTCGCCGTAGCGCCGTCGCGTGACGAAGTCCGACACCTTCTCGTGGATGCCGACGAACTGCGCCGGGTCGGGCGCGCGGTCGGTGGCCGGCTCGTCCATCGGCGGCGTGGCCAGGCGGCGCGGGCGGCGCACGAAGTAACCCGAGCGGTCGCGCGCCTCGGCCCAGCCTTCGCTCTCGAGCGTGCGGCACAGTTGCAGCGCCGTCGACAGGCTCACGCCGTGGCGCTTCATCAGGTCGCGCAGCGAGGGCAGCCGGTCGCCGGGTTGCAGCGATCCGGCCCGGATCGCGTCGAGGTAGTGCTGGGCCAGTTGGCGGTAGCGCGGGGGCGTGTCCATGGGCGGTGTCCGTGGCGCCAGGGCTCGGCGGCGCCTGGGCCCATCGTGCGCCGCGCGGGCGTGCGGCAACAGATGCAGATCGGGCCAAAAGGACCATAACAGATGGCCCCATCGCCTGACTGCTGCGGTGCAGAAAGGGGTGCCATGTGCCTGTTTTCCGACAGGCCGGATTCCTACGATGGCTTCACCTTCCCACTCCGCCGAAAGAAGCTGCCATGCATTGCTCGACCTCCCCCTGCGACACCGCCCGGCTGGCACCGGGCCAGAGCCTGCACATCGCCGTCGATGCGGGCACCGCCTTCGTCGTGACCGCGGGCCGCCTGCGCATCGACGAGGCGCCGCGCTGGCTGGCCGACGTCTGCGTGCCCGTGGGTCGCACGCTCGACGAAGGCACGCAGCACGTGGTCGAGCGCGCGGGCTGGATCACGCTGAGCGCCCTCGGCGCACCGGTGGCGTGGCGCCGGCTGCCGGCGCCGCCGCCCGCACCGCGCCGCCGCGGGGCCGCGTGGGCCTGGACGCGGCGCAATGCCGGCGCCTGACACCGCGGCTTGCGCTGCGTCAAGGTCGATGGGGCGCGACCGGCACAGACTGGGGCTCCATCCACTCCGGAGCTCACCATGTACCAGCGCATTCTTGTTCCTGTCGACGGCAGCGAGACCTCGCGCCGCGGACTCGCCGAGGCCCTGCGGCTCGCCGCCGCCGTCGGTGGGCGCGTGCGCGTGCTGCACGCGATCGACGAACTGTCCTTCGCCCTGGCCATGGACGCCTATGCGGGCAACCCCGGCGGCTGGCTGGACACGCTGCGCGAGCAGGGCACGCGGCTGCTCGCCAGCGCCGCGGCACAGGCCGCCGAAGCCGGCGTGCCGGCCGACACCGTGCTGCGCGACGAGTTCCGCAGCCCGGTGCACCAGGTCGTCAACGACGAGGCGCGCAACTGGGGCGCCGAACTCATCGTGCTGGGCACGCACGGCCGCCGCGGCCTGGGCCGCCTGGTGATGGGCAGCAGCGCCGAGCAGGTCCTGCGCACGGCGCGCGTGCCGGTGCTGCTGGTGCGCGCCGCCGAGGAGGCGCAACCCGGCAAGGCGCCGGCGGCCGAAGAGCGCATCGTGATCCACCAGCCCACCGGCGCGCTGGCCTTCGAGTGACGCGATGCCGACGATGAGAGCCGCCGTGGTGCGCGCCTTCGGGCAGCCGCTGCGCATCGAGGAGGTGCCGGTGCCTCGGGTGCAGCCGGGGCAGGTGCTGGTGAAGGTCGCGGCTTCGGGCGTGTGCCACACCGACCTGCATGCCGCCGATGGCGACTGGCCGGTGAAGCCGCACCTGCCCTTCATCCCGGGCCACGAAGGCGTGGGCCACGTGGCCGCCGTCGGCGCTGGCGTGAAGCACGTCCGCGAAGGCGACCGCGTGGGCGTGCCCTGGCTGCACACCTCCTGCGGCCACTGCGAGCACTGTCTGACCGGCTGGGAAACGCTGTGCGACGAGCAGCAGATGACGGGCTACACGGTCGATGGCGCGTATGCCGACTACGTGCTGGCCGACCCGGGCTATGTGGGCCACTTGCCGCCGAAGCTCGGCTTCGTCGAGGTGGCGCCCATCCTGTGCGCGGGCGTCACGGTCTACAAGGGGCTGAAGGTGCTCGACTGCAAGCCCGGCGACTGGGTCGCGATCTCGGGCGTCGGCGGTCTGGGCCACCTGGCCATCCAGTACGCCCGCGCCATGGGCCTGCACGTGGCCGCGGTCGACATCGACGACGCCAAGCTCGAACTGGCGCGCCGCGTGGGCGCCGAACTGGTCGTCAACGCCTCGCGATGCGATCCGGCGGTCGAACTGCAGCGCAGCCTGCGCGGCGCCAAGGGCGTGCTGGTGACGGCGGTGTCGCGCCCGGCCTTCGCGCAGGCGCTGGGCATGCTGCACAAGCGCGGCACCATGTCCATGGTGGGCTTGCCGCCGGGCGACTTCGCATTGCCCATCTTCGACATGGTGCTCAATGCCAAGACCGTGCGCGGCTCCATCGTCGGCACACGGCAGGACCTGCAGGAAGCGCTGGACTTCGCGGCCGAGGGGCGCGTGCGCACCGTGTGCAGCACGGCGCGGCTCGACGACATCAACGCCGTTTTGCAGCGGCTGCGGGATGGCGCGATCGACGGCCGCGTGGTGCTCGACATGCAGCAGGCCGCCTGAGCCCGTGGGGCGGCCGCCGCGCTTCAGAGGAACATGCCGCCCGACACCTCCACGCGCTGGCCGGTCATCCAGCCGTTGCCCGGCTGCAGCAGCGCCGCGATGGCCCCGCCGATGTCGTCGGGCAGGCCGACGCGGCCCAGCGCGGTCTGCGCTGCGATGGCGGCGTTCAGGTCCTTGTTGTCG
>Ga0308159_1003504_pt1 | contig 15757 bp, 21 predicted proteins | sample PhyCR1_FD_201040 | JGI IMG/M metagenome (GOLD analysis project Ga0308159, IMG submission 201040) | Phyllosphere microbial communities from UC Gill Tract Community Farm, Albany, California, United States - DLSLC.R1 | ecosystem: Host-associated > Plants > Phyllosphere > Unclassified | place: USA... | reverse complement strand
ATTAATAAATACGTACTCTCGTGCCTTTGTCGGCGAGCCCATAAGGGCAAAGATGCTGGCGTCTGCCAAGTCCACAAGATTCGTGTAAACGATGCGGCGGCGCCAGGCCGTTTTCCAGCCCGCGGCGGTCTTGACCCATAGAATTTCACCCTCGCGCCAGCCATCGACCAGCTTTGCGCGGGGCATGATTCCAGCTTTAAACCCTGAATCGGTCTTTACGTGAAAGTTCATGTTTCCACCTGAAGCCAGATAGTGCCCACCGCCCCTTCGTCAGCCTTTGGGGCAAGGGTTGAAACAACGATGCGGTCAGCAGGAACAGCGTCGGTAATACCGTAACCTGCCAACGTTGTGGCTTTATCCGCCTTTTTAGAAGGGTTGAAGTTTCCGTCGTGCCACAGCGAGCGAGTTTTGCCCCACTTCCCCGATTCCTTGGTCGACCGAACGAGAATTTCAGGCTCGTCGCTGCCGTACTTGAACCCCAACTGCCCGCAATAATCGTCAGTGGTGTACGGAAACTTTAAGAGAGACACGTAGTTCCCAAAACTCGTCTCACCTGCGGTGAAAGAATAAAACCCACCCTCCAAGGTGATCTTGTCAATATCGGCTACTGCTGCCGTTTTTCCTCCAAGGCCGACATAGCCTTTTTGCAGACCATCCTTAATTCCATACCCCGCCAGCGTGGTCGGGTTAGACCCAGACACGAATACGCCACGGTCATTAACTGTGATCTTCGTGTAGGAGCCAGCGGGCCTATTCGCTGGTAGCAGTCCGCTCACCGCTTCATCGACATATTGCCGCGTTGCCAGCACCACCGACGGATCAATTTTCAGCTGAATGTTCGACGTGCCGCTGGTGATAATGTGCATCCGCACCACCTGATTGCGCCCCGATCCCTGAGCCAGGACAGGCTTGTAGCTCGGGGGCGCGTTGGCCACCGCTGAAAACACGCCGTCCTTATCTTCCAGGGCCAACTCCCGAACCCACCAGCCGCCCACATCCGGCGGCAATACCACCTCCGCGATCAAAACATTGGCATCAGTGGGGGACACTTTCAGCTGATTGATTTGAGCGCGGTAAACCTGATTGATCAGCTTGGTCTGCGAAGGACCAGGCACCGGATCAGCGCCGTTCGCGTCCCCGATCAACATGTAGCGAGGCTCCCACGGAATACCGAGGGCATCGCAGTTGGTTTTCTTGGCCGCCCCTTGCGTGGTGAGCATGCCGCCAAAAATAGAGTTTTTATCAACCATGTGAGTACACATCCAGTTCGTCGAGGGTGTATTCGCTTACGCCGGTATGGCCCTGAATCACCACATCGATATCGGGGTTGGCCCAGGGGTAAACGTCGATTTCATCACCGTCATAAACAGCGAAACCGGTATAGGCGTCCGAACGCGTTTCGAGTGTTATGTCGAGTCCGGTCAAATGGCGGCTCACGGGCTTGGCGTCGTCTATCAGCCAAGTGAGCTCCTGGTACATGGCCTCTGTGATGCCGGTGTCGAGCACGCCGATCATCAGACGGAAGGTGCCGGGCACGCCCAGGGGCAGTTCTTCCCACCACTCGCGCACCTCTATCAGGTAGCCCAGCGGTTCGACCACACGGCGCAGCGCGCCGATGGTGCCCTTGCGGGAGTGGATGAAGTAGGCGGCCTTGATGGCGTTGCGCTTCGCGCTCTCGGGCCAGGACTGGGACCAGCGGTCGACCGAGAAAGCCCAAGCCAGGTAGGGCAGCAGCGCCACTGGGCAGGCGTCAGGGTTCCAGAGGGCGCGCAGCGGCACGGGCACACGCTCGATCTGCGCCAGGGCCTGCGCGGCTAGGCGCTCCAGCTCGGTGGCGTTGCCCGGCAGTAGGCGCGCGACCATTACTCGGCCACCGTGACGCTGTAGGCGGTGCAGTAAGGTGCCTGGGTGAGGCTAGCGACGACGTCAGCCCAGCCGGGCAACTCAACGCGCTTGACGCCCTCGATGTGCAGGGCGGCGTCCAGGGCGGAGCGATTGACCTCCTGGCCGAGGCGGCGGCGAGCATTGACCAGGGCAGCAAGGCGGGTCTCGGCGGCGACGCGGACTGGCTCGGATTCGGGGCCGGAGCTATTCAGATAAAGCACGGCCTCCACTGTGTAAGGCAGCTCCTGGGCACTCTGTACGGTGAGGCGGTCGGCCACTGGTCGGCGGTCCTCGTCGCTGAGGTAGGCGGCGACCACGGCGAGCAGATCGGGCGCTGCGGTGCCGTTGCCCAAGGCGCCCTGTACGGTGACGACGACCTCGGCCGGGGCCGGGCTTATCGCCGAAGCATCGGCGACGCGACCGTCTGCACTGCGAGCGTGGAAGATGTAGGCGTTGCGTGGGCCGGCGGTGCTGAGACCTTCCATGGCCATCTGGATGCGCTCGCGCAGGCTCTCATAGTCCTCTAGAACAGCCGCCACCGGAGGCACTGCGGACGGGTTGGCCGGGGTGATGACCAGGCGCACGACGTTGAAGCGGGCGCCGATCTGCTCCAGGTCCGCGCCCTGGGCGAAGGGCAGCAGCACGGCAAGGGCTGCCTCGTTGACGCGCTGGCGGAGCAGGGTTTCGCGATAGGCGCTCTCCTGGAGCAGCTTGGTGATCGGCTCGGATTCCAGGGCGAGGGTGGCGGCCACCTCGGCCTGCTGATCGGCCGGCCAAAGGCTGACGGCGTATGCCTTGCGCTCGGCGAGGATCGTCTCGTAGTCGATCTGCTCAACTACGACGGGCGCTGGCAGTCGACTGAGGTCGATAGGGGTAAAGGTGGTGGTCATGTGGAGGCCCCCAGGCTCAGCGGTACGCGCAGGCTGAGCGCTTCATTGGTGTCGGTTACGGTCCCCTCGATGTCCAGCACGGCGCCGCCCGGTACGTCGGTGGGTGTGAGTTGCACGCGGCTGAGGCGGATGCGCGGCTCCCAGCGCATGAGGGCCATGGCAATGGCGGCATAGGCCTGCAGGCGGGTTGCGCTGTTGAGCGGCCAGTCCATGAGGTCAGCCATCGGACTGCCGTACTCCCGGCGCATGATGCGGCTGCCGAGCGGCGTGGTGACGATGTCGGCGATGGATTGAGCCAGGTGCTGGCGGTCGCGGAGGGTGCGTCCGGTCTTGCTGCTCATGCCGATCATGGTGCTGGCCCATCCGAAACGGCGGAGCCCCTGGTGATGCCCTTGGTGCGGTGTTTGCGCAGGCTGATGTCGGCGGCGATGACGTCCTCGCTGACGTTCACCGTTCCGGTAACGTGCTGATCGCCGGTCTGGGTGTAGTCACCGTTGTGGGTGATAGGGCCGTCGATATGGATTCCGCCAGTACTGACCAGGTGAGTGACGCCGCCGTCGGGTAGGATGGCGCTGAGCACATGCGCAACGAAGTCGTACTCGACAACGGCGCCGTCTGGATAGGTACGGCGATGCAGGCCCTCGCTGTCGCCGTTCGCCGGGTTGGCATCACTGAACAGGCCGACCAAGGCGACTCCCTGGGCGAGCACGCCGGATGGGCTCAGCAGGACGACTTGCTCGCCGACGGTGGGCGGGTCCCATTCCTTAGAGGTGCCTGCGCGCAGTGCAAGCCAGGGCAGCCAGTTGGTGGTGATGCTGCCGGATTTCACGCGGACGCGGACCTTGGCGACGTCGACCTCGGCGATTGTGCCGAGGCGGACGAGGTTTTCGATGAGGCGGGCAAGTTCGGCGAGTTGGTTCATGCCGCTGATGCTGCAGCTCGCGCTCGCGGGGTGCACTTGGCGTGGACTGTAGCGGGGCGCGCTACAGCGCGAGGTCAGGCGGTGAGGTGGGCCAGGAAGCGGTCGCGGATCATTTCTAGGTCGGCATCGGTGAAGCCGAGCAGTTCGCGGCGGTCGTACTGCACGTCGGCCTGGTCGCGCCCGGGGCGGTCGCGCAGGCCGTACTGGTGGACACGGGCAATGCGGGAGACGCGGCCGGCGAAGGCAATGGCGATGGTATTGGGGGTGCTCTGCAGGCGCAGGTACTTGGCCTGGCGCAAACGGGTGAACATCTGGCGTTTGATGCGGCCGACCTTGCCGCGAAGTTGGCGGGGTTTGCGGGTGGCGTAGGGGGTGCCGTCCGGGTTGCGCTGGGCGGCGATGCGCTTTTGCTGATTGCGGCGCAGCTCGCGGCCGATGTTGTTGCCAAGTTTGCGGCGCTCGCCTGGGGAGAGCTTGGCGAGCAGCGGGACGGCCCACTCTTCCAGGGCGTGGAGGTTGTCTGTCACAGCTCGAAGTCCGGCTCTTCGGGGTGGCTTATGTCGAGGCTACCATCGCCCAGGCGTTTGACGATGACGCGCTCGGTGAGTGGCAGCGTGAGGGACATATCGACCTTGCCGCCGTCCAGGATGTCGGCCTCGAAGGCGATGGCATCCTTGCCGAGCTCCAGGTTGGTGAGCAGCACCGGCTGCTGACGGCGCAGCCAATCCAGCACGGGAATGAAAACGCTGTCCGGGTGGCCGGCGAAGTCGGTGAGCAGGACCTGCAGAGAGTAGGTGTACTCGAAGGACAGGCCCTTAGCCGCGGTGCAGCGGACGCTGCCGGCGTCGATGAAGATGAGCAGCCGGTCGGGGTTCTTCTTGAGGCCTGCGACGGCGGTGAGCAGGTGCTCGCGGAGGCTATTGGGCTTGTTCATGGATTGGCTGCCTTCTGCTGGCACTCGTAGACGATGTCGACCTTAGCGGCGCAGGCTGCCCAGTCGGCCTCGGTGATGTCCTGGTCGTCGAGGAGCTCGCCGTTGGTGGCCGGATCAGTCGCGCTCAGGGTGCAGCGCGTTACGGCCGGACAGCCAGTCACGATATGCGTCTGCTCCGGTGATGGCGGGGCGCTGCCGCAGGCGGCGAGCAGCAGCAGGCAACTGAGCAGCAGCCCACTCGCGTAGTTCGGCGTTTTCACGTTTCAACTCCTTGATCTGTTGCTTGCGGACGTCCAGCTCGCGACGCAGGTCCTGGCTAGTCTGTTGCAGCGTGGTCTGGGCCTGACGTTCGTCTGCCAGGTTGGTGCGCAGGGTGGTGATGGTGGTGGCGTCGCGCTCGACACGGGCATTGACGGTGTCCAGCTTCTCTTGGACCAGGTTGGTGCGCCCCTGCTCTACCTCGATGCGTTGGTAGGAACCCCACAGCAGCAGGGCCAGGGCGCCGGGCAGGGCTGCGCTATATATGCCCTGGCGCAGGGTGATCATTTGCGGTACCAGCCGGCGGCGTTCATGGCGGCCTCATCTAGCGCATGGACGTCGCCAAGCACTATTAGGCAGCGGATGTTGAGGGCGTTCGGTCCGAGGGCTTCCACAAGCTTGCTGGCCTGCTCGTATGTGGTGTCAGCAGGCAAGCAAACGACGTCGTCGTCGCGCAGTTCCAAGCGGCGGGCCTGCTCGATCAGGTTCATGCCGCCTCCTTGCCGCAGCCGCAGCCAGCGTGCAGCTCGTAGGCGCGTTCGAGTTTCACGTCGTAGAGATTCCGGGCGTAGGTCGGGCCGTTGTAGGCCTTGGCGAAGGCTGCCCACTTCTTGCCCTTGAGGGCCTTGAGCAGGGCCGGGTCGGCCTCGATGAAACGGACGAACGCCTCAAACTGCTGGTTTTCATCCTGGCTCATGAGACGGACGAACTCGTCGACGCTGGCGTAGCCCAGGCGCTCGGCGTGGTAGCCCATGATCTGGAAGGCGCCCCAACTGGCCGACTCGTTGGCACAGAGTGCGTCGATCATGCGGGCCTGGGCCAGGCGTTGGTGCTCCCCGGCGCCGCCGATGTAGCCGCCGGGCTTGGTGTTGACCAGGGCGGGATACTGGGCGGCGAGCTCGTCGGCGTGGCGGCGCAGAGCGGCCTGGTCATCACCTTCGGCGCGCGGCAAGGCCAGGCGTCTGTGCATAACGTGGCGCTCGAAGAGGATCTTCGGCTTGCCGGTGGCCAGGAAGCCGGAGCCGGCGCTCTCGACCTCGTTGACGGCGTAGATGGCGGCCAGCTCGACGCCCAGGCGCTTAGCCGCTGCCGCTAGGGTCGCATTGCGCAGTAGCTTGCTGCAGTCGGTGCCGCCTAGTGCGGCGAGGGTCTTCTCGCCGGCCTTGCCATCGACCACCAGGCCAATCTTGGCTTGATACGCGCGGACGGCCTTTTCGGTTTCGTCGCCGTAGTCGCCATCGGTGACCAGCTTGGAGCCGTGCGCGTTGAGTTGTTGCTGCAGGCGGCGGACTGCAATGCCTTTGTCGCCGTGTTTGAGGACTTCGGTCATAGCTGGTCCGCCTTGCGGGTAGCGATGCGTTTGAGACTGGAGCGGACGTAGTCGGCGCCGAGTAGACCGACCACACCACCGAAAAAGGGGGCGAACTGCTCAGGGATGCCGAACAGGGCCAGGCCGTTGGTCACTGCCAGGGTGATGAGGCCGCAGATGAAGCCTTCGCCAAGAGCTCGGCGTAGGCTGCCGCCGGAATAGATGAAGCGGGCCGAGGCGAGCAGCGCCGAGAGCACGGCGGCATATATGAGTGGGTGGTGCTGCTCCATCCAGGCGAGCAGCATGGCCCAGGTTTCGGGGCGATCAGGCATCTGTGACATTCCTTGCGTCCTGTGGAAGAGAGCGGGCGAGCTGCACGAATGGCAGGCGGCTGAAGAGGTTGTCTTCGCCTTTGTACGCGGTGAGGTAGATCAGTCCCATAGGTTCACCACTTGGCGCTGTTCGGGTTGAGGGGCGGCGTCTGGCAGGATGACGGTGGTGCCGTGGGGGATGATCGGACCTAAGTCGGCGAGGCCTGGATTTGCGTCGAGGACCGCCTCGGTGACGCCCGCGGTGCGGCCGTAGTAGTGCCAGCAGAGGATGTCGACGGTGTCGCCCTGAGCGGCGATGACGGTGGCCACTACAGCAGCTCCACGGTGGCGTGGCTGATGCCTAGGATGGTGCGCAGGGCCTTGCGGGCGTCGCGGCGCAGTTGGTCTGGGCTGCTCTCTTCCTCAGTGACCTTCTGCTCGCCGCTGTTGGTTGCGTCGAAGCTGTTGTAGCGCTCGATCAGCTCGGCCAGGGCGCCGCAGTAGATGACGCGGCAGTAGAGGTGCAGCAGCTGGCTTTTGCCCTTGATCTGCTCGGCCGGCACTTCGGCCAGGGTGGCGTGGCCTTCGGCCTGGCGAGCGGCGCGGTAGGTGGCGAGCTCGCGGTTGGCCTCGATCATGGCATTGACGGTGGCCACTTCGAGACGGTCGTCAGTGACGCTGGAGTCGATACGCATGGCGGCGCGCAGTTGCTGGCCGTCGATCTCCGGCCAGAAGTCCGCGTTGCTGATCGGGTAGGCGGCGCTGGTGTCGCCGCCCGCAATGAATCCGCTCATGGTAGGGCCTTGAATTAGTGGGCGGTGGTCGGGGCTTCACAGCGCGGGAAGGAGTCACCCTGCTGATCCGCCCCGAGCCGCCCGGGTGCGGGGGACCGCTCGGTTAGCTGGCAGGGCCAGCGTGTTTCTTGAGGAGGCGCTCAGCGCGCTCCAAGTCTTTCTTGCCGCCGCAGCTGTTGTGCTGCTGGATGGCGCTTTTTAGTAGGTCAATGCCGGCCTTAATCTGGCCAGGTTGGCCTGGATTGTTCTCGTCTAGGCCGACCAGAGTGGAACGGCCCAGGGCGAGGGTGAGCTTGGCGCGAGCTTCGTCCGGCATGTCCTGTTCCGCGGTGAGCACAGCAGTGCGGGTCAGGATGTCGTGCGCGAATACGCTGCCGGCCTTCTGGGCCGTCAGTGCGGCTTCTGCCACTTCCTCGGCCACCAGGCAGCCGGTGGTGCGGTTGAAGCGGTTCGGCGTCTGCAGGTTGTGGCGGATGACGTACTCGGCGATGTCCAGGCCGCCGGCGTAGTCGCCCGCGTCGAAGCGCCAGACCATGATGGTGACCAGTACGTCGTCCTGGGCACCCTGGCCGGCGGCGAGGACGCCGTCGACGTAGGGCACGTATTCCGGGAGCAGCTCGCCCTTGACCTTCGCCTTATTCTGTTGCGACTGGACCTGCTTGAGGCGCAATTGATCCTGCTGAAGCTTGGCGAGCATGAGCTCGTAGCTGGTGAGGCCATCCATAAGCGCGGCGGGTGCGGTGCGCGCCGCTTCCTGGGCGGCACGCTTGCGCAGTTGGGTGCTTTGAGCAAGGGTCAGGGCCATGGCTTATGCCTCAGTCGGGGCTGGGTAAGTCATGGCCTCGACGTTCTCCACCAGGGCAACCGCCTCAAAGTCCTCGATGACGTAGGCGTCATTGCTGGACTGGTAGTCAGCAATGCGGTCGTACTCCGGTTCGTCTTTCAGGTGGCGTCGGCGGGCGTCTTCCTGCCAGTAGATGGAGAGGTTCTTGAGGAAGGTGACCAGCACGGTTCCTTCCGGGAAAAACGGGGCATCGACCACTGGCAGGCCGCCGAGACGGGCGCGGCTGACGATTTCCTGTGCGGCGTTCTCTTCCTGGTTGGAGGCTGCGCCTTTTTCCACGGCCTTGAGCAGCTTCTCGTGCATCAGGTCGCGGCTGACCAGTACCACCAGGTCGGGGCGGCTACGGTGCCACGGGGCGAGCATCTGGATGGCGTCGAACACCAGGCCGTCGAGGGTCTGGTAGTCGCCACTGATTCCGGTGTCGACGCCGGCCACCTTGATCACTTTGGTGCCGCCTACGGTAACTTTGCCAGCGACGGCGCCTTCTTCCATAACGTGATCCGCGGCGCCTTCCCGGATCTTCTGCAGCCAGCCTTTGTTGACGTCCTGCAGCAGGGGGTTGTTAGCGCGGTCGGTAGCCAATGCCGCACTTGTACCGTTGAAGCCGATCATGATGCGGTCGAGGGACTGGCGCTCGATGATGGCGTTGGTCAGGCGTACCTGGAAGTCAGGGAACTTGGCCCAGGCGTCGAGTAGCGCGTAGGGGAACGCGGTGTCGAAGTTGGTTTGCTTGCAGGCGTACACGTCCTTGGTCAGTTTGGATACGTCGGCCGGGTTGCGGCGGTTGCCCGCTGCGGTATTGGTGCGGCTGGCGATGGGACCATTGACCCCGGCGAGCAGGGCTTCGCCTGTTTGCTCGTTGACGCCGATCAGGTTGATGGCCTTGAGGAAGGCGCTGGATTCCTGCATGGCAGTTTCCAGCGTCTGCTGAACGCTGGGGGCGACGTTGAATTTCTCGGTTGCACTGGCAACGCCGTTGAGCAGAGCGATCTGCGCGGCCAGGGCGGTGAAAGCGAGGCGGGTTACGTTACGCATTAGGTGTTCTCCGGGTGCGGGCTGGGTGGTGTCAGAACTTGGTCAGCACTTTGCCGTCGCCGCCCGTAGCTGGTGGGCGGTGCTGCTGGCTGTGGTCTTCGGTGTCACCCAGGCGCTTGAGCAGGTCAGCGAATTCGCCGGCCAGTTTTTCGTGGGCGGTTTGCAGAGTGTTGAGTTTGGTCTGCTCGGTGGTGAAGGCTGTGCCCTGGTCCTTGGCGTGGTTGGCGAGCGCCTCAACGGCTTCCGTCAGTTCGGAGAATTGGGCGTCATCCTTGACCGTTTTTTCCTTGCTCTTGCCGAGGGCTTCCATGACCCGGTTGAACAGGCCAATGGCCTTGTTCTCAGGGTCAGCGACTTCCTCGAATTTGATTTCAGTCTCCAGGGCCTCGGTGAACATCGAGGTCGCGGAGTAGTGGCGATCCTTGAATGGGCTGGCGTCTGGCTTCTGCGCAGAGAATGCGAGCACGTCGGTACCCAGGCTTGCTGGCGAATCGGTCACGGCCAGGCCGACGATGTAGGCCTCGCCGCTGTCGGCGAAGCTCTCGTCGATTTCGATGGAGGTGTAAATCTTCTGCTTGGCCTTGTTCATGGCCACCAGTTCAGGGGTTGGTTCGATCTGGGCGAACAGGGCGAGCTTCTTCTGACCGGCGATCTCAACCTCTTCAGTCTTGACCGCCGTGATGTCGCCGTAGGCTTTGAAAGGGCTGTCCGGTAGCAGACTGCGGAAGTGTTCCAGCCATACGCGGGCGCCATAGGTGTTCTGGCTGAAATTTTTGGCGGCTTGCTCCAGCCAAGTGCGCTCGATCTTGCGCTTATCGCTGGTGGCGCCTTCAACGGCGACACGGAACCAGTTAGAGCGGAATTTCTGGGCGGGGGCGTTGCTTGCGGCCATGTGGGCTGTCCTCGATGCGTTGGCGGCGGTTGCCGTTGCGTTGAGGGCATGGTCGACAGTGGAGGAACGCGCGGCAACGCTCTGAGCTTGTAGCGGGGCACGCTACAGGACGCGGAGTTAGGGGCTCGCGCGCGTGAGCGGCAGCATCTGCGTCATGAATGCAATCGCCCAGCCGACCACCGATCCGCGCCGCCACGCCAAGTTCCTGTATTGGACGGGCTGGCGCATCACCGATATCGCCGATTACCTCAGCGAGAAAGAGAAGACCCTGCACAGTTGGAAAACACGGGACGAGTGGGACCGGGCGGACAACGTAGAGCGGATCGGCGGGGCGCTGGAGGCACGTCTGGTGCAGCTGATCCTCAAGGACGGCAAGACCGGCGGTGACTTCAAGGAAATCGACCTGTTGCATCGGCAGCTGGAGCGGCAAGCCAGGATTCAGCGTTACCAGGGCGGCGGGACCGAGACGGACCTCAACCCGAACATCGCCAAGCGAAACGAGGGGCCCAAGAAGGCACCCAAGCGCAACGAGCTGGACGAAGGCCAGATCGAGTCACTGGTCGAGGCGTTCCGCGACAGCTGTTTCGACTATCAGCTTGACTGGCACCGCGCGGGGAACATGCGCACCCGCATGATCCTGAAGAGCCGGCAGATAGGCGCGACGTTCTACTTCGCCCGCGAGGCGCTGATCGACGCTATCACCACGGGCCGCAATCAGATTTTTCTGTCGGCCAGCAAGGCGCAGGCGCACCAGTTCAAGACCTATATGCAGTCCTTCCTCAACGAAGTGCTCGGGGTAAAGCTGAGTGGCGACCCCATTGTCCTGTGGAACAACGCCGAGCTGCACTTCCTGGGAACCAACTACCGCACGGCGCAGGGGCGCAGCGGAAACTTCTATTTCGACGAGTTTTTCTGGGTTCATGGCTTCGCCGAGATCAACAAAGTGGCCTCGGGTATGGCTCTGCACAAGAAGTGGCGTAAGACCTACTTCTCGACGCCCAGCAGCATGGCGCACCCAGCCTACAACTACTGGACGGGCGAGCGCTTCAACAAGGGCAAGCCAACGGCCCAGCATATTCAGCTGGACGTGAGTCACGAGGCGCTGCAGCAGGGCCGGTACTGCGAGGACCGCATCTGGCGCCAGATTGTCACCATCCTCGATGCGGAGGCACGCGGCTGCGATCTGTTTGACCTGGACGAATTGCGTGAGGAATACGACGCGGCGGCCTTCCAGAACTTGCTGATGTGCCAGTTTGTCGATGACGGGCAGAGCATCTTCCCGCTGTCGATGCTGCAGCCGTGCATGGTGGAAAGCTGGGATTGGCCAGACTACAGCCCCTTTGCGATGCGGCCCTTCGGCGAGCGGCCCGTTTGGGTTGGGTACGATCCCGCCGAGAGCGGCGACTCTGCCGGCCTGGTGGTTGTGGGACCGCCGCTGGTGGCTGGTGGCAAGTTCCGTGTACTGGAGCGCCACCAGTTCCGGGGCATGGACTTCTCCGCGCAGGCCGAAACGATCCGGCAGGTTACCCGCCGCTACAACGTGGCCTATATCGGGATCGACACAACGGGCATCGGTAGCGCCGTTGCTCAGTTGGTGCGCCAGTTCTTCCCGGCGCTGAAAACGTTTTCCTACAACCCCGAAGTCAAGACCCGCCTGGTGATGAAGGCGTGGGACGTGATCAGCAAGGGTCGCCTTGAATTCGATGCCGGCTGGATCGACATCGCGCAGTCGCTCATGGCCATCCGCAAGACCATCACCCCAGGCGGACGCCAGTTCACCTATGTTGCGGGCCGCAACGACAGCACCGGCCACGCCGATCTGGCGTGGGCGCTCTTTCACGCATTGCACAACGAGCCGCTGGAGGGCCGGACAGCGGCCAACACCGGCATCATGGAGATCTACTGATGAGCAAGAATCGCAACCGCCGCAGCCAGGACCTGGCGGCAACTACCCAGGCGCGAGAAGGCGAGCTGCTGGTCAAGGATCAGGGAGGCCAGTCGATGGCCTTCACCTTCGGCGATCCGGTGCCGGTGCTCGATGGTCGGGAGATACTCGACTATCTGGAGTGCTGGGCCAATGGCCGGTGGTATGAGCCGCCTGTATCCCTTGATGGCCTGGCCCGCTCGACGAAGGCGAGCGTGTATCTGCAGTCTGGGCTCAACTTCAAGCGCAACGCACTGGCGCGCACCTTTATCCCTCATCGGTTGCTGAGCCGGGCGGCGTTCGAGCAGATAGTCATGGACTGGGGGTGGTGCGGCAACCTGTACCTGGAGAAGCGCGACAACATGCTGCGCCAGGCGCTTGGCCTGCAACCGTGCCTGGCAAAGTACATGCGGCGCGGTACCGACCTGGTGACCTACTACCAGGTGCGCGGATGGAAGGACGAGCATGAGTTCAAGACTGGGAACGTCTGCCACCTGCGTGAGGCGGATATCAACCAGGAGGTCTACGGCCTGCCGGAGTGGCTGGCGTCTCTGCAGAGCGCGCTGCTCAACGAGTCGGCCACGCTATTCCGCCGCAAGTATTACCAGAACGGCTCGCACGCGGGGTTCATCCTGTACATGACCGACGCGGCACAGAACGAGGATTTCGTCACTGACCTGCGCGACGCGATGAAGAGCAGCAAGGGGCCTGGCAACTTCCGCAACCTGTTCATGTACGCCCCGGGCGGCAAGAAGGATGGTATGCAGTTGATCCCGATCAGCGAGGTGGCGGCCAAGGACGACTTCGCCTCGATCAAGAACATCAGCCGCGATGACCTGCTAGCGGCGCTGCGCATCCCGCCCCAGCTCATGGGTATCGTGCCGCAGAACGCGGGCGGGTTCGGGTCGATCCGCGATGCCGCCCAGATTTGGGCGCTCAACGAGCTGGAGCCTGTTCAGGCTCGACTGGCGCAGGTCAATGAATGGCTGGGGGAGGAGGTTATTCGCTTCCGGCCTTATGAGCTTCCGGGTCAGGCTTAGGCTCTTGAAGATCCAGATGGTCATAAATATGGGCCATGGTTTCAGCCCTGATGTGCCACTTCGTCGCCAGTTCGATTCCCTCGCTGGATTGATCGAACACTGTCTTTGCCGCGGGAAACAGACCGGCGTAGAAGTGTACGAAGTGCCCGATCATAACCACGCACATTTGGAGAGTGGCGACGCCAAGGTCGTAGTGGGCTTGAAGACTAGTCGCTGATCTGATTTGTAAGCAGCTTATGAAGTCGGTGTGCGTGTACCCACTGAGATAAGGGTAGATTGAGGTGAAGTAGACTCGATGGAACCCTGCTTTCACCGCCAACTCATTCCAGTTGGTTCCCGCACTCCAGTCGCCTTTTCGTAGCTTGGCTTGCTCTCCTTTGGAATAAAGTGCGTAGAAAGGCGAGGCTTCGATCCAGGCCCAGTGTTCCGTGACGAGTTCTATAGCCTCCCGATGGCTCTGTAATACTTCGTCGATTGTGGGAATGAGCTTCGACCTTTTCTTCCATCCGGAGTACATCCAGACCATATGCCGAAACTCTCGAAGTGCTTGGTCATCCTCACTGTGTAGCCAGTACATCACTAGGTAATTTTCGATAGCAGTTCGAGTCAGGGCTGCAACCGATGAGTGATCAATGTAGCCAAAGCGCGGTAGCGTCTGTGTACCAAAAGGGCAGGCCTCTAGAAGCGTTCGCACGGAGCATAGGTGTTTGAACATCTTCATCGACAGCACATGTAAGTGAACTGACCAATCTGGCGGATTGGCCGGACTGTTGGCCATCGCCTGCGCGGTAATCATGTCCGACATTAGCCGTATCAATATCTCGAACTCGCTTTCGATATTCTCGTTTCGCTCATACATAAACGGGCTGTTCATTTCTTGGTCCCCTCTGCCTATTCGTGCTCATCTGCACTCGGCGCGCCGCTCATTACATCGCGATGCCGCCCAGATATGGGCGCTCAACGAGCTGGAGCCGGTGCCGGCTCGACTGGCGCAGGTTAACGATTGGCACGGGGAAGGGGTAGTGATGTTCCGGATCTGTGAAGTCCAGCCTCAGCAGTGAGCCCAAAATAGCAGCAGAAATGAAAAAGCCACCTCAAGGGTGGCTTTTTGCTAATCGACAAGCGGTATTGACTTTTTTGAAATAAACGAGACCTGGTATTGACAAAACGTGAAATGTGATGTCATACTCATATCAATGTGTGTAGAACGAACTACCCCACTCTGTTATTTCGTCTTGGTAAACAGATAATAGATATGGACAGTCACTATGTCAACTCAATTGACAAGATTTTTGGTGATCAAATGATCCGTCGGGGAGTTCGGTTTCCACCAGAGGTCCTGGGCTGCGGCGCAGGTTCATCCACTGGAAGAGGAGTTTTCGACGATGTTGATTATCGAAACTGCGTTACTGGTCCAAGCTTGCTATGCGCTGAAAGCCGCATACCTGATGGTCCTGATCTACAAAGCGGCGACCAAGTAACACCTCGGAGCCGGTCCGCGAGTATGTGGGACCGGCTTCGTTGCATCTGCACTCTGGGGTTTAGATCTCGACGCCGGTGTGCTCGGAAATTTTCTTCTTAATGAAGCCTTTGGCCAGGTCCTTCAGCAAATCTACGCTGAACCCACCGGCCGCATTCGCACCTTGGCGTGTCTTCTTCCAAATATCGTTATCACGAACTGCGTCAACAAAGTCGTGGCCTTCCCATGTGAGGCGTTTGAACATGAAGCCATTCATCGCACCCCTACCGCCTTGATCTACCAAGCCCGCCTCGGTTGCTAAATCCAGGTGGTAGGCCACTTGGTCCTGAGTAAACCCCTCAACCATCAGCTCTTCGTATTGGTAATAGCAGATCGAATGAGCGTCCTCATGAAGAACCTCAAGCTTCAATAGCAGCAGTCTGAGCAAGTCCATGTCGCGGCGCATGCGTGTTTCTCCTCTCAGGTTGAGTCCTCAGCTTGCCGGGCGGTCAGATGCTCTGCAACTGTCATTCTGTAGCTGGCGCGCGCGCTCGTCCCCCCGCCACGCCTCCGGGCTAAACGTGGCGCATTTTCTGCGCCCCTGCAGGCTACCCAGCGCGCCCAAGGTAGCGGGCTGGAGGCAGGGTCTGGGGCGAAGTAAAAACCTGCGATTCCCTGCACTGGTGGGGCTTTTATGGGCTATGTGGTGCGCGCTTGTTCGAGGGGGTAGTCGGGGTCGATTTTCGAAAAGAGTAATTTCAGCAATTTGGGGGAAGGCCGGCTCTGAAGGCCGCGCCGTTCGGGGCTTGTGAGATTACAAAGAGAGGTAACTTCTTAGTAATCAAAAAGGTAATATTTTATAAGGTGCTGATTTATAAGGCTTTTTTGTGGCCTCAATATCACCTTGAGAAAGAGTAACCAGATTACCTTTCAGTTACTCAGAAATTACCTTTTCCCATCGCCGGAAAACCTTTACAGATCAAGGCGTTGCGCCTATTTCTCGGCATGGGTTACAAAAATTACTATTTCTGCGCACCCCCCAGTACCTCGGAGCGGATGCCAGCTACATGATGCGCGCCTGCGTGTGCGCGTTATCAAGTCTTGTTACGTGCATTGTTACGCATCGCGAATAAAGCAAAGGCCTGCATCGCTGCAAGCCTTTGATTTTAAATGGTGCCGGCACCAGGAGTCGAACCCGGGACCTACTGATTACAAGTCAGTTGCTCTACCAACTGAGCTATACCGGCGTGTTAGGGCGACG
>Ga0308159_1003503_pt1 | contig 15759 bp, 8 predicted proteins | sample PhyCR1_FD_201040 | JGI IMG/M metagenome (GOLD analysis project Ga0308159, IMG submission 201040) | Phyllosphere microbial communities from UC Gill Tract Community Farm, Albany, California, United States - DLSLC.R1 | ecosystem: Host-associated > Plants > Phyllosphere > Unclassified | place: USA... | reverse complement strand
AGGAGCGCGCGCTCCACGCCGAACCGCGCCAGGTCGGCATCGGCGAGATAGTGCCGGCCCCGGGGCAGGTCCACGCTGAAGTCCTGCCAGAAATTGATGAGCTGCAGCGCGGTGCAGATGGCATCGCTGCGGGCCAGCGCCCGGGCGTCGTGGATGCCGTAGAGGTGCAGCAATAGCCGCCCGACCGGGTTGGCGGACCGCCGGCAGTAGTCCAGCAGCCCCTCCCGGTCCGCATAGGTCAGGCCGCCCGCCGTCCGCACGATGTCCTGCGTGAACGCGCTCAGCAGGTCCGCCAGCAGCGGGACGGGAAGCGCATGCCCGCGGATCGCCCCCTGCAGCGGCCCGAACACGGCGGCCCAACGCGCCCCGGGCGGGTGGCCGGCGGCGATGCGGTGCAGTTCCGTGCCGTACTCCGCCAGCGCCGCCAGCCGCTCCGGCGGCGTCGCATCGCCCTCGTCCGCCAGATCGTCCGCCGTCCGGGCGAAGCCGTAGATGGCCGCGATCGGCGCGCGCAGCGCGGGCGGGCACAGCCAGGACGCCACCGGGAAATTCTCGTAATGCGTGACGGGCTGGGCGCGCCACGCGGCCGCCCCCTCCTCCGGCGCAGGCGGCGTACCGGCGGGCGCGAGCGGCCCCGCCAGCGGCGGCGTGGCCGCGGAAGTCACGGGCGCCCCGGGCGTTGCGGGCGGCTCGGCCGGGCCCGGAATGCCCGGGTCGCGTCCTGTGGAAAGTGGCGTGGTCACCGGCCGATTGTCGCTTGACGCTGCCGGGTCTTTCACCTAGATTACTAACCAGTCAGTCATTAACCGTTCCTATCGGGAATTCCCATGCCGCTTCTCGTGCAGCCCCGGACCTCCAGGCGCCCTCGCCCCTCTCAGCCCCCACGTGGGGCTTTTTCGTGGCGCCGCGCGCCCGGGCGGCAGTGGGTGGTGATCGCATCGGTCGCGGCGATCCTGGCGCTCGGCGCCTGTTCGCGAAAGGAACCGCCGCCGGAACCGGTGCGCTCGGTCAAACTGCTCACCGTCGGCACGTCGACCCTGCACACCCGCGCGGAATACGCCGGGGAAGTGCGCGCCCGCATCGAGTCCCGTCTGGGCTTCCGCGTGGCGGGCAAGATCGTGCAGCGGCAGGCGGAACTCGGGCAGCGCGTGCAGGCCGGCCAGGTGCTCGCGCAGATCGATCCGCGCGACTACCAGCTGTCCGCGGACGCGGCACGCGCCCAGGTGGCCTCGGCCCAGACCCAGCGGGATCTGGCGGCGGCGGATTACCAGCGCTTTTCCGCGCTCAAGGCGCAGAACTTCATCAGCGGCGCCGAGCTCGACCGGCGTTCGGCCACGCTGAAGGCGGCCGAAGCCTCGCTCGAACAGGCGCGGGCCCAGGCGGCCTCGCAGAGCAACCAGACGCAGTACACGCGGCTCGTGGCCGATGCGGCCGGCGTGGTCACCGGCATCGACGCCGAGCCCGGCCAGGTGGTAGCGGCCGGCACGCCGGTCGTGCGGATCGCCCAGGACGGGCCGCGCGACGTGGTGTTCTCGGTGCCCGAAGACCGGCTCGCCCGCATCCGCCCCGGCCAGACCGTGACCGTGCGCACCTGGACGGGCGGCGGCGTGCTGCCGGGCCGGGTGCGCGAAGTGGCCGCGAGCGCCGATCCGGTCACGCGCACCTTCCTCGCCAAGGTCGCCATCGAATCCGACACGCCCCCGCCCCTGGGCGCCACGGCCTACGTGACGCCCGACGGGGCCGCGCAGGGAGCGCCACAGGCCATCAAGCTGCCGACGAGCGCGCTGCGCCAGGAAGGTTCGCAGACCGCCGTCTGGGTCTACGAGCCGGGCAGCGGCACGGTGCGCTCGCAGGCCGTGCAGATCGCGAGCGCGGACGGCAACGAGGTGGTGGTGGGCAGCGGCCTCGCGCCGGGCATGCAGGTGGTGTCCGCCGGCGTGCACGTGCTCTCTCCGGGGCAGAAGGTGCTGGTCTACCAGCCGCGCGCTTCCCGCGGCGGCGAAGGCCCGGCCGCCACGCCCGCTTCCGCACCGGCCCCGGCCGCATCCGGCGCCTCCCCCGCGGCCTCCGCGGCCTCTGCCACCGCACGCTGAGGCCCCCATGGAAAACGCGACGCAGCAGCCGCCCACCGGCGGATTCAACCTGTCCAAATGGGCGCTGGACCATCCCGCCCTCACGCGCTACCTGATGGTGGTGCTCATGCTGCTGGGCGTGGGCGCCTACTTCCAGCTCGGCCAGGACGAGGACCCGCCCTTCACCTTCCGCGCCATGGTGGTGCGCACCTACTGGCCCGGTGCCACCGCGCAGCAGGTGGCGGAACAGGTCACCGACAAGCTCGAACGCACGCTGCAGGAGGTGCCGTACGCGGACCGCATGCGCAGCTACTCGAAGCCGGGCGAGTCGCAGATCATCTTCGAGCTCAAGGACTCATCGCCGCCCGGCGAGGTGCCCAACGTCTGGTACACGGTGCGCAAGAAGATCGGCGACATGCGCGCCACCCTGCCCCAGGGGGTGCAGGGCCCGTTCTTCAACGACGAATTCGGCGACGTCTACGGCGTGATCTACGCGCTGGAGGCGGACGGCTTCACCCCGGCCGAAGTCCGGAACTTCGCGGACGACGTGCGCCAGCAGCTGCTGCGCGTGAAGGACGTGGCCAAGGTCGAGCAGTTCGGCATCCAGGACGAGAAGATCTACATCGAGATCTCGCAGAAGCGGCTCGCCCAGCTCGGCCTGGACATGAACCAGGTGCTGTCCCAGCTCGGCCAGCAGAACGCGGTCGAGAGCGCCGGCACCATCCAGACGCCGCAGGACCAGGTGCAGATCCGCGTGGCGGGCCAGTTCGGCGCCGTCGAGGACCTGCGCGCCATGCCGATCCGGGGCGCTTCGGGCGCGCAATTGCGCCTGGGCGACATCGCCGAGGTGCGCCGCGGCTACGTCGATCCGCCCAGCATCAAGGTGCGGCACCAGGGCCGGGAAGTGGTCGCGCTGGGCGTGTCCATGGCCAAGGGCGGCGACATCATCCGGCTCGGCGAGTCGCTCCATGCCGCCGCACGGCGCATCGAGCAGACCCTGCCTGCGGGCGTGCGCCTCGTGAACGTGCAGGACCAGCCGCGCGCCGTGTCCTCCTCCGTGAACGAATTCGTCAAGGTGCTGATCGAGGCGGTGGTGATCGTGCTGGCCGTGAGCTTCCTGAGCCTGGGGCTGCACCAGCGCCCCGGCCACCATCCGTTCTGGCGGCGCTGGACGCTGGACGTGCGGCCCGGCCTCGTGGTGGGCATCACGATCCCGCTGGTGCTGGCCGTCACCTTCCTGGCCATGTGGTACTGGAAGATCGGCCTGCACAAGATCTCGCTGGGCTCGCTCATCATCGCGCTCGGCCTGCTGGTGGACGACGCGATCATCGCGGTCGAGATGATGGTGCGGAAGATGGAGGAAGGCTACGACAAGGTCCGCGCCGCCACCTTCGCCTACGAGATCACGGCCATGCCGATGCTCACCGGCACGCTGATCACCGCCGCCGGCTTCCTGCCGATCGGCCTGGCCAAGTCGGTCACCGGCGAATACACCTTCGCGATCTTCGCGGTCACCGTGATCGCGCTGGTGCTGTCGTGGCTGGTGTCGGTGTATTTCGTGCCGTACCTCGGCACGCTGATCCTCAAGGCGCCCGCGCATCCGAAGGCGGAGGCGCACCCGCCCGCCGAAGGCTCCGAAGCCGGCACCGCCGCGGACACCACCGCCGCGCAGGGCCCGCACGAGGTCTTCGACAGCCGCTTCTACAACACGTTCCGCCGCGCCGTGGACGCCTGCGTGGAACACCGCTGGATCACCATCGGCGTCACGGTGCTGCTGTTCGTGCTGGGCATCGTGGGCATGGGACGCGTGCAGCAGCAGTTCTTCCCCGATTCGAGCCGGCCGGAAATCCTGGTCGATGCCTGGTTCCCCGAAGGCACCTCCTTCGCCGCCAACGAAGAGCTGCTCAAGCGCATGGAAAAGCGCCTGCTCGCCGAGCCCGGCGTGACCTCGGTGAGCACCTGGATCGGCTCGGGCGTGCCGCGCTTCTACCTGCCGCTCGACCAGGTCTTCCCGCAGAGCAACGTCTCGCAGATCATCCTGCTGCCGCAGGATCTGTCGCGGCGCGAAGAACTGCGCCATTCGCTGCCTGCCCTGCTCGCGCAGGAATTTCCCGAAGTGCGCGCCCGCGTCAAGCTGCTGCCCAACGGCCCGCCCGTGGCCTACCCCGTGCAGTTCCGCGTGATCGGCAGCGACCCGGCGCGGCTGCGCCGGCATGCCGACGAAGTCCGCGCCATCCTGCGCGAGCATCCGCAGATGCAGGGCGTGAACGACAACTGGAACGAGTCCGTCAAGACGATGCGCCTGGAGATCGACCAGGACAAGGCGCGCGCCCTCGGCGTGACCAGCCAGTCCATCGCGCAGGCCGCGCGCACCGTGTTCACCGGCACCACCGTGGGCCAGTACCGCGAGGGCGACCGGCTGATCGACATCGTCTTCCGCCAGCCGCCGGACGAGCGCCAGGCCATCACCGACATCGCCAACGCCTACCTGCCCACGGCGTCCGGGCGGGCGATTCCGCTCACGCAGATCGCGCGGCCGGTGTTCGTGTGGGAGCCGGGCGTGATGTGGCGGCAGAACCGCGAATACGCCATCACCGTGCAGGGCGACGTCGTCGAGGGCCTGCAGGGCGCCACCGTCACCGGATCGCTGCTGCCCGGCCTGCGCCAGCTGGAGTCCCAGTGGCACGGCGCGGGCGACACCGGCTACCGGATCGAGGTGGCGGGCGCGGTGGAGGAAAGCTCCAAGGGCTCCGCCTCGATCGCGGCGGGCGTGCCCATCATGCTGTTCATCACCTTCACGCTGCTCATGCTGCAGCTGCACAGCTTCAGCCGCGCGGTGCTGGTGTTCCTCACCGGGCCGCTGGGCATCGCCGGGGTCGCGGGCGCGCTGCTGCTGCTCGGCCGGCCGTTCGGCTTCGTGGCGCTGCTGGGCGTGATCGCGCTCATGGGGATGATCCAGCGCAACTCGGTGATCCTCATCGACCAGATCGAGAGCGACCGGGCGCGCGGCGTGCCCGCCTGGGACGCCATCGTGGAATCGGCCGTGCGCCGGCTGCGGCCCATCGTGCTCACCGCGGCGGCCGCCGTGCTGGCGATGATCCCGCTGTCGCGCAGCGTGTTCTGGGGCCCGATGGCCGTCGCCATCATGGGCGGGCTGGTCGTCGCCACGGTGCTCACGCTGCTGGCCCTGCCGGCCATGTACGCGGCCTGGTTCCGCGTGCGGCGGCCCGAAACGCCCCCTGCCCCTGCAGCCTGAAAGGAACGCAGCCCGCCGACAGGGTAAAATCGAGGGCTAACCAATTTCAGGAAAGCGGCGGCCTCCCCGGTCCGCCGCTTTTTGTCGGTGGTCCGCTGGAGACGGCGGTTGAAAGCCAAGTGGAAAAAGCGCGGGTGGCGAAATTGGTAGACGCACCAGGTTTAGGTCCTGACGCCAGCAATGGTGTGGGGGTTCGAGTCCCCCCCCGCGCACCACGCACAACACGGTGAGGCAGTCCCGGCACGGGACGGCTGTCACGGTCCCATTACATAGAGGAAGAGCCATGGCCGTTACTGTTGAAACCCTTGAAAAGCTCGAGCGCAAGATCACGCTGAGCCTGCCCCTGACCACCATCCAGACGGAAGTGGACTCGCGCCTCAAGCGCCTGGCCCGCACGGTGAAGATGGACGGCTTCCGTCCCGGCAAGGTGCCGATGAACGTCGTGGCCCAGCGCTACGGCTACTCCGTGCAATACGAAGTGCTGAACGACAAGGTCGGTGAAGCCTTCGCCCAGGCCGCCAACGAAGCCAACCTGCGCGTCGCCGGCCAGCCCCGCATCACCGAGAAGGACGGCGCCCCCGAAGGCCAGATCACCTTCGACGCCGTGTTCGAAGTGTTCCCCGAAGTGAAGATCGGCGACCTCTCCACCGCCGAAGTCGAGAAGCTGTCCGCCGAAGTGACCGACGCCGCCATCGACAAGACCATCGACATCCTGCGCAAGCAGCGCCGCACGTTCGCGCAGCGCGCCCAGGGCACGGCCGCCGAAGACGGCGACCGCGTGACCGTGGACTTCGAAGGCAAGATCGACGGCGAGACCTTCTCCGGCGGCAAGGCCGAGGACTTCCAGTTCCTGGTCGGCGAAGGCCAGATGCTCAAGGAATTCGAAGACGCCGTGCGCGGCATGAAGGCCGGCGAGAGCAAGACCTTCCCGCTGGCGTTCCCCGAGGATTACCACGGCAAGGACGTGGCCGGCAAGACCGCCGACTTCCTCGTCACCGTGAAGAAGATCGAGGCCGCCCACCTGCCCGAAGTCAACGAGCAGCTGGCCAAGTCCCTGGGCATCGCCGACGGCACCGTCGACGGCCTGCGCGCCGACATCAAGAAGAACCTCGAGCGCGAAGTCAAGTTCCGCCTGCTGGCCCGCAACAAGCAGGCGGTGATGGAAGCCCTGGTCTCCAAGGCCGAGCTGGACCTGCCCAACGCCAGCGTGCAGTCCGAGATCGCCCGCCTGCTCGAAGGCGCCCGTGCCGACCTGAAGCAGCGCGGCATCAAGGACGCCGACAAGGCCGAGATCCCCGAGGACGTGTTCCGTCCCCAGGCCGAGCGCCGCGTGCGCCTGGGCCTGGTGGTGGCCGAGCTCGTGCGTGCCAACGAACTGCACGCCACGCCCGAGCAGCTGAAGGCCCACGTGGACGAGCTGGCCGCCAGCTACGAGAAGCCCGAGGACGTGGTCCGCTGGTACTTCGGCGACCGCCAGCGCCTGGCCGAAGTCGAGGCCGTCGTGGTCGAGAACAACGTCACCGCCTTCGTGCTGGACAAGGCCAAGGTCACCGACAAGGCCATCTCCTTCGACGAACTGATGGGCCAGGGCTGATGCCCCGGCGCCGGTGCCGCCCTTTTCGGCGCGCCGGCCCTCCCGTCCCCATGGGGCTTGTGCTGGCGAGCACAGGCCCCAATTCATTTCTCGGTACAGTATCTGCATGACTGGAGAAAAAATGAGCGCACTGGAAACCCAGGCCCTGGGCATGATCCCCATGGTCATCGAGCAGTCGGGCCGCGGCGAGCGGTCCTACGACATCTATTCACGCCTGCTCAAGGAACGCATCGTGTTCCTGATCGGCGAGGTGAACGACCAGACGGCCAACCTCGTGGTGGCGCAGCTGCTGTTCCTCGAGAGCGAGAACCCCGACAAGGACATCTCGTTCTACATCAACTCCCCGGGCGGCAGCGTCACGGCGGGCATGGCCATCTACGACACGATGCAGTTCATCAAGCCGGACGTGTCCACCATGTGCCTGGGCTTCGCGGCCAGCATGGGCGCCTTCCTGCTGGCGGCCGGCGCCAAGGGCAAGCGCTTCTCGCTGCCCAATTCGAAGATCATGATCCACCAGGTGCTCGGCGGCGCCCGCGGCCAGGCGACGGACATCGAGATCCACGCCCGCGACATCCTGCGCACCAAGGACCAGATGAACCGCATCCTGGCCGAGCGCACCGGACAGCCGCTCGACAAGGTCAAGGCGGACACCGAGCGCGACTACTTCCTCACCGCCGACGAAGCCAAGGAATACGGCCTCGTCGACCAGGTCGTCGCCCAGCGGCCCTGATCCGAGGCGGCGTTGCCTCCGGCGGCGCCTGCCGGCTCCCTCCGGCACGGCGCCGTTTTCCATTTCGTTATCATCCCTGCAACGTCCTGCAACACGAGGCAATGCCCACATGGCCGAGAAAAAAGGCTCTTCCAGCGAAAAAACCCTGTATTGCTCCTTCTGCGGCAAGAGCCAGCACGAGGTCAAGAAACTGATCGCTGGCCCGTCGGTATTCATCTGCGACGAGTGCATCGATCTCTGCAATGAAATCATCCGCGACGAGCTTCCCGCCGCCGAAGGGGCGCGCGACTCCCGTGGCGACCTGCCCACGCCCTCCGAGATCAAGGCCAACCTCGACAACTACGTGATCGGGCAGGAGGTGGCCAAGCGCACGCTGGCCGTGGCCGTCTACAACCACTACAAGCGGTTGCGCCACAAGGACAAGGCGGGCAAGGACGAGGTGGAGCTCTCCAAGAGCAACATCCTGCTGATCGGGCCCACGGGCTCGGGCAAGACCCTGCTCGCGCAGACGCTCGCGCGCATGCTCGACGTGCCGTTCGTGATGGCGGACGCCACCACGCTCACGGAAGCCGGCTACGTCGGCGAGGACGTCGAGAACATCGTCCAGAAGCTGCTGCAGAGCTGCAACTACGAGGTGGAGCGCGCCCAGCGCGGCATCGTCTACATCGACGAAATCGACAAGATCTCGCGCAAGTCCGACAACCCGTCGATCACGCGCGACGTCTCCGGCGAAGGCGTGCAGCAGGCCCTGCTCAAGCTCATCGAGGGCACGATGGCCAGCGTGCCGCCGCAGGGCGGGCGCAAGCACCCGAACCAGGACTTCCTGCAGATCGACACGACCAACATCCTGTTCATCTGCGGCGGCGCCTTCGCCGGCCTGGAGAAGGTCATCGAGAACCGCACCGAGGCCTCCGGCATCGGCTTCGGCGCAGCCGTCAAGAGCAAGAAGCAGCGCTCGCTGACCGAGGTGTTCACCGAGATCGAGCCCGAAGACCTGATCAAGTTCGGCCTCATCCCCGAACTGGTCGGCCGCATGCCGGTGGTCACGGCGCTCGCCGAGCTTAGCGAGGACGCCCTGGTGCAGATCCTGACCGAGCCCAAGAACGCGCTCGTCAAGCAGTACAGCAAGCTGCTGGCCATGGAAGGCGTCGAGCTGGAGATCCGGCAGGCGGCGCTCAAGGCGATCGCCCGCAAGGCGCTGGCCCGCAAGACCGGTGCCCGCGGCCTGCGGTCGATCCTGGAGCAGTCCCTGATCGGCACCATGTTCGACCTGCCCAACACCAGCAACGTGGAAAAGGTCGTGGTGGACGAGTCCACGATCGAAGAGAACAAGGCGCCCCTGCTCGTGTACCGGGAAGCCGCCAAGAAGGCGTAACCCGGCCTTGCGTTTCCGGTAAGGGCACTTTCCTGCGGCGGCCGGCGAGGCGCGCCGCGGGTTGAAAATATCGGCGGGTGGACCATATTCCACTCAGCTTCACAAGGATTCCCATGTCCGGACATACCCCCCTGCCAGACACACCGATCGATCTGCCCCTGTTGCCGCTGCGCGACGTGGTGGTGTTCCCCCACATGGTGATTCCGCTGTTCGTGGGCCGCCCCAAGAGCATCAAGGCCCTGGAACTGGCCATGGACGCGGACCGCCGCATCATGCTGGTCGCCCAGAAGACGGCCGCCAAGGACGAACCGCTCGTCTCCGACATGTTCGACGTCGGCTGCGTGTCCACCATCCTGCAGATGCTCAAGCTGCCCGACGGCACCGTGAAGGTGCTCGTCGAAGGCCAGCAGCGCGCGCGGGTCGCCTCGATCGAGGACCACGAGACGCATTTCACCTCCACGGTGACGCCCGTGCCGCCGGCCGACGGCGACCACAAGCCCAGCGAGATCGAGGCGTTGCGCCGCGCGGTGATGCAGCAGTTCGACCAGTACGTCAAGCTGAACAAGAAGATCCCGCCCGAGATCCTCACCTCGATCGCCAGCATCGACGATCCGGGCCGCCTGGCCGACACGATCGCCGCCCACCTGCCGCTCAAGCTCGAGAACAAGCAGGCGGTGCTGGACCTGGCCGACGTGAAGGAACGGCTCGAGAACCTCTTCGAGCAGCTCGACCGCGAAGTCGACATCCTCAACGTCGACAAGAAGATCCGCGGCCGCGTGAAGCGGCAGATGGAGAAGAACCAGCGCGACTTCTACCTGAACGAGCAGGTCAAGGCCATCCAGAAGGAACTGGGCGAAGGCGAGGAAGGCGCGGACATCGAGGAGATCGAGAAGAAGATCAAGGCCGCCAAGATGCCGGCCGACGCGCGCAAGAAGGCCGAGGCCGAGCTCAAGAAGCTCAAGCTCATGTCGCCGATGTCGGCGGAAGCCACCGTCGTGCGCAACTACATCGAAGTGCTCACGGGCCTGCCCTGGAGCAAGCGCACCAAGATCAAGCACGACCTCGCCAACGCCGAGGAAGTGCTCAACGAGGACCATTACGGCCTCGACAAGGTCAAGGACCGCATCCTCGAATACCTCGCGGTGCAGCAGCGCGTGGACAAGGTGAAGGCCCCCATCCTGTGCCTCGTCGGCCCCCCGGGCGTCGGCAAGACCTCGCTGGGCCAGTCGATCGCCAAGGCGACGGGCCGCAAATACGTGCGCATGGCGCTCGGCGGCATGCGCGACGAGGCGGAGATCCGCGGCCACCGCCGCACCTACATCGGCGCCATGCCGGGCAAGGTGCTGCAGAGCCTCAACAAGGTCGGCACGCGCAACCCGCTCTTCCTGCTCGACGAGATCGACAAGCTGGGCACGGACTTCCGCGGCGACCCGTCGAGCGCGCTGCTGGAAGTGCTCGACCCGGAGCAGAACCACAAGTTCGGCGACCACTACGTGGAAGTCGATTTCGACCTCAGCGACGTCATGTTCGTCGCCACGTCGAACTCGATGAACATCCCCCCGGCCCTGCTGGACCGGATGGAAGTGATCCGCCTGTCGGGCTACACCGAGGACGAGAAGGCCAACATCGCCATCAAGTACCTGCTGCCCAAGCAGATGGTGAACAACGGCGTGAAGGACGAGGAGCTGCGGGTCGAGGAAAGCGCCGTGCGCGACGTGATCCGCTACTACACCCGCGAGGCCGGCGTGCGCTCGCTGGAACGCGAACTCTCCAAGATCTGCCGCAAGGTGGTCAAGGGCCTGCAGCTCAAGAAGCTGGAGCCCCAGGTGGTGGTCACGGCGGACAACCTGGCCGACTACCTGGGCGTGCGCAAGCACACCTATGGCCGCGCGGAGCAGCAGAACCAGGTCGGCCAGGTGGTCGGCCTCGCCTGGACCGAGGTCGGCGGTGACCTGCTCACCATCGAAGCGGCGGCCATGCCCGGCAAGGGTGTCATCACGCGCACCGGCTCGCTCGGCGACGTGATGAAGGAATCCGTGGAGGCCGCCCGCACCGTGGTGCGCAGCCGCGCCCACCGCCTGGGCATCAAGGACGAGGCGTTCGAGAAGCGCGACATCCACGTCCACGTGCCGGACGGCGCCACGCCGAAGGACGGCCCGAGCGCGGGCGCCGCGATGACCACCGCCTTCGTCTCCGCGCTCACCGGCATTCCGGTGCGCGGCGACGTCGCCATGACCGGCGAGATCACCCTGCGCGGCGAGGTCACCGCCATCGGCGGCCTGAAGGAAAAATTGCTCGCGGCCCTGCGCGGCGGCATCAAGACGGTGCTGATCCCCGAAGAGAACGTGAAGGACCTGCAGGAGATCCCGGACAACGTGAAGAGCGGCCTGGAGATCGTGCCCGTCAGGTGGATCGACAAGGTGCTCGAGGTGGCGCTGGAGCGCAAGCCGATCGCCCTCACCGAAGAGGAGATCGCCGCATCCGTTTCCGCGCGCGAAAGCCGCGAGGCGGCCGCCGCCGCGGGCTCCGTGAAACATTGATGCCTTGATGTCGAATTTTTTGGGAACCACCCAAAAAGTGCGCTACAATTCATCCCATCGATGCCAAACGTTGTAGAATGCAAGGCTTCGGTAAATGCGGGAATAGCTCAGTTGGTAGAGCGCAACCTTGCCAAGGTTGAGGTCGAGAGTTCGAGACTCTTTTCCCGCTCCAGACTCCAAAAAAGGGGAAGCCACCGCTTCCCCTTTTTGCCAAGGAAAGCATCTTCGGCGCGGTAGCAAAGCGGTTATGCACCGGATTGCAAATCCGTGTAGGTCGGTTCGACTCCGGCCCGCGCCTCCAGATACTGAAAGCGGCTTGCACACCACGGGGTGACAAGCCACTTGGCAAAAGCACCAAAAAATGGTGCTACAATTCAAGGCTGTTGACGAGGCAACGAATCAACAGCAAACGCGGGAATAGCTCAGTTGGTAGAGCGCAACCTTGCCAAGGTTGAGGTCGAGAGTTCGAGACTCTTTTCCCGCTCCAATTCCTGAACACGCACATGCGCTGTTCAACACAAGAAGGCCCTTCGGGGCCTTTTTTGTTGCCCGGTCGGTGCATGCCGGGAAAGCCCGGCCCCCTCTCCCCCGCCCTCCGTCCGTGGGCCTGCAGTCTCCTGCGGGTGCCGGCCGGGTCCACCGTCTCCCGCATGGGACAATCCCCCGCCATGACACCGGAACAGTACGTCCAACAAAAAGCCGCGGCGTCCGGCAGCAGTTTTTATTACGCCTTCCTGTTCCTGCCGCCGGCCCGGCGTGCGGCCATCACGGCGTTCTATGCGTTCTGCCGCGAAGTGGACGACGTGGTGGACGAGGTGTCCGATGCCGGCGTGGCGCGCACCAAGCTGGCCTGGTGGCAGGCCGAAGTGGCCCGCGCGTTCGCCGGACAGCCCCCGACGCATCCCGTCATGCAGGCACTGATGCCGCACACCGCCCTCTATGGCATCGAAGAGCGCCACCTGCAGGCGGTGATCGACGGCTGCCAGATGGACCTGGAGCAGACCCGCTACCTGGACTTCGCCGGCCTCTCGCGGTATTGCCACCTGGTGGCCGGCGTCGTGGGCGAAGTGGCGGCGCGGATCTTCGGCCCGGTCGACGAGCGCACCGTGCAGTACGCCCACACCCTGGGCCTCGCCTTCCAGCTCACCAACATCATCCGCGACGTGGGCGAAGACGCGATGATGGGCCGCATCTACCTTCCCGTCTCCGAGCTGCAGCAGTTCGACGTGAAGGCCCACGAGATCACCAAGCGCCAGTACTCGGACCGCTTCGCCGCGCTCATGCGCTTCCAGGCCGAGCGCGCCCACGGCCTCTACGACAAGGCGCTCGCGCTCCTGCCGCCCGAGCAGCGGCGCGCGCAGAAGCCGGGGCTGATGATGGCGAGCATTTACCGCACGCTGCTGCGCGAGATCGAGCGCGACCAGTTCCAGGTGCTGCACCAGCGCATCGCGCTCACGCCGCTGCGCAAGCTGTGGCTGGCCTGGAAGATGCAGGCCCTCGGGCGGATGTGATGGGCTCCCGGGCCTGCCCTCCTCTTCCTCCCGCACACGGTTGACGCCCATGCGTGTGGCCGTCATCGGAGCGGGCTGGGCCGGCCTCGCCGCCGCGATCGCTGCCGCGCAGGCAGGGCACGCCGTATCGGTGTTCGAAACCGCGCGCATGCTCGGCGGGCGCGCACGCGCCCTTGCTCCAGCCGCTGGCGCCGACGCCCCCACCCGCCTCGACAACGGCCAGCACATCCTCATCGGCGCCTATGCGGAATGCCTGCGGCTCCTGCGGCTGGTCGGTATCGATCCGGAACAGGCGCTGCTGCGCCTGCCGCTCGCGCTCACCTTCCCGGACGGCTCGGGGCTGCGCTTTCCCGACGCCCCTCCGCCCTGGGATGCGCTCTGGGGCATCGCCACCGCACGGGGCTGGAGCGTGTCCGAGCGTGCGGCGCTGCTGGCGCGCGCGGCGCGGTGGCGGCTCGGCGGCTTCCGGTGCGATCCCCGTGCCACGGTGGCGGACCTCTGCGCGGGCCTCCCCGAGCGGCTGCTGCGCGAATTCATCGATCCGCTCTGCGTGTCCGCGCTCAATACGCCGTGCGGCGAAGCGAGCGGCACGGTGTTTCTGCGGGTGCTGCGCGACAGCCTCTTCAGCGGCCGGGGCGGATCGCATCTCCTGCTGCCCCGGCGCGACCTGAGCGCGCTGTGGCCCGAGGCCGCCGCCGACTGGCTGCGCGCGCGCGGGCATGCCGTGCATTCGGGCCGGCGCGTGCAACGCCTGGAGGCCGTCGCCGTGCCGGGTGCGCATGCCGCCACGCCCTGGCGGGTGGACGGCGACGCGTTCGACGCCGTGGTGCTGGCCACGCCCAGCACCGAGGCAGCACGGCTGGTGGAAGGGGCCGCACAGACGCTTCCCGCCGTGGCGGCCAGCCCCCTGCAGGCCTGGGCCGCACGGGCCGGGGCCCTGCGGTTCACGGCCATCGCCACGGTGTATGCCGAGGCCTCCGCCTCGGGCCTCGGCGCGGCCACGCTGCCCGCACCGATGCTGGCACTGCGCCACGGCCCGGATGCCCCGGCGCAGTTCGTGTTCGACCGGGGCCGCCTCGGCTCCGGCGCAGGGCAGCTCGCTTTCGTCGCGAGTGCCTTCGAAGGGGAACGCGCTGCGCTGGAAGACGCCGTGGTCAGGCAGGCTGCGCGCCAGCTGGCCCTGCCCGGCGTGCGCATCCTGCAAACGGTGGTGGAAAAACGCGCGACCTTCGCCTGCGTGCCCGCGCTGGAGCGCCCGGGCGCCCCCATCGCCGCGGGGCTGCTGGCCTGCGGCGATTACGTGGCGGGCCCCTACCCTGCCACGCTGGAAGGGGCCGTGCTCTCGGGCACCGCGGCCGGCCGGGCGCTGCCGCGAGGCCAGGCGCAGGCACAGGCTCCGCTCGGGGCGTCCTGAAGCCGCGCGGCCTAGCCCGAAAAGCCCAACGCCACGGCCGGCTCGCCGCCCGGCCGGGGCAGCACGTCGGCGAGCTTCAGCACCGCCATGCCGGTGTTCCCCCAGAAACGCTCCAGGCTGCCGTCCCGCTCGATCAGCAGCCGCTGCACCAGCGGTTCCAGCGACGTGGTGGCCGGGTCCGCCACCAGCAGGTAGCGCGGCTCCTCGGCGTCCACCGCCCCGTGCGCGGCCTCATTGACCTGCACCACCCAGTCCATGCCGGTCAGCACCTCCAGCACGGGTTCCAGCTGCAGCACGTCCACGCGCAGCGCCTGGGCCAGCTCGCCCGCCGGCAGCCCGCGCCGCGCGGAGCCCCGGGCCGCGTGCAGCTGCTGCAGCACCTCGATCGCGATCTGGAAGCTCCATCCCAGCCGGCTGGCATTGCGCGCGACTCCGGTGAGCAGGCTGGGCAGATAGGCCGCCACCACCGCGCCGAGCAGCACGATGACCCACGCCACGTAGATCCAGACCAGCAGGATGGGCAGCGTGGCGAACGCCCCGTACAGCACCGAATAAGTGGGCACCGAGGCGATGTAGAGCCCCAGCACCTTCTTGGCCACTTCGATCCCCACGGAGACGAATACCCCACCGGACCACGCATGCCGCCAATGCACCTGCGTGTTGGGAACGTAGCGGTAGAGGGCCGCCGTGCCGCCCGCCAGCAGCAGGAACTCGATGGAATCGAACAGCAGCCGGGCGCTGTCCGGCAGCGCGCCTTCGAGGCCGCGGGACGCGCTGGACGCCACCGAGGTGGTCAGCGCCAGGCTCGCCGCGAGCACCAGCGGCCCGAGCGTGATCACGGCCCAGTAGATCAGCACCCGCTGCCCCAGCGGGCGCAGGCGGGGCACGCGCCAGATGTTGTTGAGCGTGCGGTCGATCGTGAGGATGAGCGCCAGCGCCGTGGCCAGCAGGATCGAGAAGCCCGCCACGCCCAGCCCGCTCGCCTTGGCCGCGAACTGGGTGAGGTAGCCCAGCACCTGGCGGGAGATGCTGTCGGGCACCAGGCTGTCCACGAGCCAGCGCTGCAGCCCCGTCTGCAGGGCACCGAAGATGGGGAACGCAGTGAAGATCGCCAGCGCCACGGTGAAGAACGGCACCAGGGCCAGCAGCGTGGTGAACGTGAGGCTGCTGGCCGTCAGGCCCAGCCGGTCTTCCCGGAAGCGCTCGCGCAGCGTCTGCGCGGTCGTGCGCCAGGGAAAGCGCGACAGGTCCGAAAGCACGCTTTCGA